>Ga0056914_10002037_pt1 | contig 13380 bp, 16 predicted proteins | sample TNRBio252014_DNA_FD_55168 | JGI IMG/M metagenome (GOLD analysis project Ga0056914, IMG submission 55168) | Wastewater treatment Type I Accumulibacter community from EBPR Bioreactor in Madison, WI, USA - TNR Reactor_6/25/2014_ DNA | ecosystem: Engineered > Bioreactor > EBPR > Anaerobic-Aerobic >...
CACAGCCGTGCCGGCCCCCAAAGAGCCGAACCCGACCCTGTACTGGGCGATGGTCATCGCCTTTACAGCCCAGGGATTCGTATCCTGGGGGCTGCCGCTGCATCTCATTGCCGTGTTCGAGAGCATCGGCCTTGAGTCTGGTGCAGCGGTGCGCGTTGCAGCGGCCAGCGGCATCGCCGCAGCGCTGGCGCGGATGATCGAAATCCTNGCGGGCAGGAAGGCCAGCCCCCTCACAAGCGCCAGCCTCAGCTTTGCGCTGCTGGTCCCGATGCTGGCCCTGATCCTCTCGCCGCTCGACCCGGTGGTCGGTTGCTGGGTTTTCATCATCGGCTGGAGCGCGGCCAACGGCATTCTGGCCACCGCACGCGTCACCCTGCCGCTCTATCTGTTCGGCAGTGCCGGCTATGGCACGCTGATGGGCCGGATCAACCTGCCCCAGATCCTGACGTTCGCGGCTTCCCCGGCGATTTTCGCCGTCAGCATCGAGCTTGGCGGCACACGCATGGCGCTCTGGCTGGCGATCGGTGTGACGGTGGCCAGCGTCGCCAGCATGGTCGTCATGGTCAGGGCCGCCCCGCCCCGGAGCCAGCCAACCCCGGTGGCCGGTCCCGAATAAGCGCCCTGCTCCGCTGCGACGCCGGCTCTGCCGAAGGGGCGATGCAATCCGAGCGGTTTGTTTTGCCGATCCTTCACCCTCTTGCTCAACCAAACGGCAAGGCAGCGCCGCTAGGGTGGCAACATCGCAACCGCAAGGGAAGCTGCGCCATGCTCAACCGCCTGCCGGTCGTCGTCTCGCCGAACAGCGGCGTGGCCATGCAGCCCGCGCCGATCAACCCGGCGTGGATTCTGGTGGGGGCACCGGTGGCGCGGGCGGCGCAGCTCTCGCACAGTCAGGATCATGACGCCTGCACCTGCCTGTGGGACTGCACCGCCGGCACCTTCCGCTGGCGCTTCGATTGCGACGAGACGGTGCACATCCTCGATGGCGACGTGCTGATCTACTGGAACGGCGAAAAGCACCAGCTGCATGTCGGCGACACCGCCTATTTCCCGGCCGGCAGCATCACGACCTGGCAGGTGAACCGCTACGTGCGCAAGGTTGCCTTCCTGCGTCAGCCGGCGCCGCGGGTCATCAGCCTGTCGCTGCGCCTGTGGCGCAAGCTGAAGCGGATGGGCGGATTGGGCACGGCACCGGCCGGCGACATCCGTCCGCAGGTCCCGGCCGGGCAGGAAGCTGCCTGATCAGCGCTCCTCGGGCAGATCGCGCAGGAAGCCGAGGCCAAGGAAATAGACCGCNGCGCCGAGNAGGACGAACCGGGTCATGGGATCGGGCTGCATCCGTTCCCACAGGGTGACGGCACAGGCCACGCCCCAGAGGGCGAGCACNGCCATGGTGACCGGNCGCCAGCGCCGCACGCGCACGGGATGCACGAACACCACCGGCAGGAACATCATCGCCGTCAGCACGACGATCACCGTCATCGCCACCCCGAGCCCGGGCGTGAAGGCGACCAGATAGAAGATCACCACGTTCCACACGGCGGGGAAGCCCTTGAACCACCAGTCCTCGGTCTTCATGCCGGTATCGGCAAAATAGAGGGCGGAGCCGATCATCACCAGCAGGCCGGCGATCAGCCCCCAGGGATGAGGCATCACCTCGGGCCGCAGCAGCATCGCCGCCGGCACGAACACGTAGGTGATGAAATCGACGACGAGATCGAGCACGGCGCCGTCATAGCGCGAGGCATTGTTGGAGACATTGAGCCAGCGGGCGAGCGGGCCGTCCACNGCATCGACGACCAGCGCCACCGACAGCCAGACGAAGGCCTTGGTCAGATCGCCTGAAATCACCGCATAGAGGGCGAGAAAACCGAGCGCTGCGCCAAACGCAGTCAGCACATGCACGCCATANGCCATGACGTGAAGCGGTCCCTTCGGCGGTTGCAGCACGTTTCCCCCAAACCCGTTATCCNGCCGGCAATGCCCTGCCCGGCATGCCGACCTTAGACCATTGGCGAAGGGATGGCTACGCCAAGCATCGCCGGCCGCTCTGCGTCACTTGGCGCAGGCGTCGATCTTCAGCGTCTGGAACTGGCTCATCCGGGCCGTCAGAGCAAATTCGCCGAAATCGAAGCGGATGTTGGAATAGACGCCGTTTTCCAAGAGGTCGAACGACATCACATAGAGCGGCGTCCGGTCGCCCGATGTGCCGGTTTCAAAATAGCTGACCGACACCGGCCAGCGCTTCTGGCCGGACAGGCCGGCCTCGCGGGCCGCCGGCTCCAGACGTTCCGCGGCGTCGCCCTCGATCACCTTTCCGATGAGCGAGGTGGTATCATAAATCTTCTGGCCGCCCTCCGATCCATCGAACAGCGGCAGCGCCAGCGTGCGCTGGCCTTCGCGGGCGGCCTGAAGCAGGCGACGGGTGTGCTCGGTGGGGAAGACCGCTTCGCCCGGCAGGTCGACCTTGATCGGACGCGGCTGCTTGAGCGCGATCGAGACACCGCCGTCGGCGCCACGCTCGGCCCGGCCGTCGGCGAGCTGCGAGGTCTGGCTGTTGATCATGTTGCGGCTGTTGAAGCGAAACTGGCGGCCCTCGGCGTCCTCCCAGGTGGTGGTGCGCATGTCCATCAGTTTCTGCCGGCCCTCGCCATCATCAAGGCTGGTGACCTGCCGGAAATTGAGCGCATAGCCCTCGCAGGGACTGCCCGTGAACTCGAAGGCGATGCGGCCCGAAGCGCCGACCAGCCCCTTCGACTTCTCCGCCACCAGTCCGATGTCGTAGACGGCCCGATGCGACAGCAGCGCCGGTCCGGCCGCCAGCACCGGGGCGGCGGCGAGACAGGCGAGAGCGGCAAGAAGGCTCGGACGAAGCGACATCATATGACGGGGACTCCCTTGGCGCCGGTCAGTGTGNGACGCATATGTTTAGAAAACAAAAAGCGGCGGCATTGCGGCCCGGCCCCACCCGGGCGCAGAATGATTGCGATTCCTCNCCGCATGAACGCACTTGTCATTGAAAGGCCTGCCATGAACCGGGTTGAGAACCGCCTCAGGGACCTCGGCATCACCCTGCCGGACGCCGTCGCGCCCATCGCCAACTATGTCCCCGCCGTCATCAGCGGCACCCTGCTGGTGATNTCCGGCCAGCTCTGCCTNGGCCCGGACGGCAAGCTGGCCGCGCGCCACAAGGGCAAGCTCGGCGCCGGCGTCAGCCTTGAGGAGGGGCAGGAGGCGGCGCGCTTCTGCGCCATCAACCTGCTGGCCCAGGCCCGCGCCGTGCTGGGCGATCTCGACCTGATCCAGCGCTGCGTGCGGCTCGGCGGCTTCATCAACAGCGCGCCAGACTTTGCCGCCCTGCCGCAGGTGATGAACGGCGCTTCCGACCTGATGGTGGCGGTGCTGGGCGACCGCGGGCGCCACGCGCGCAGCACCGTGGGCATGGCGCAACTGCCGCTCGATGCGGCGGTCGAGGTCGAAGCGATGTTCGAGGTCAAGTGATGCGGCGCGACCTTGACTGGATCGTCGCGCGTCCCATCGCCCATCGCGGCCTGCATACCCGCGCCGCCGGCATCGTCGAAAACACGCCCTCGGCCTTCAAGGCCGCCATCGACCGGGATTTCGCCATCGAATGCGACGTGCAGATCACCGCCGACGGCGAGGCGGTGGTGTTCCACGATTTCGCGCTGGAGCGGCTGACCGACGGCAGCGGCAAGGTTGCGGAGCACACCGCCGCCGCGCTGGCTGCGCTGACCATCAAGGACAGCACGGACCGGATCGGGACGCTGGCCGACCTCTTCGCGCTGGTGCGCGGGCGGGTGCTGATCGTCTGCGAGATCAAGAGCACGTTTGTCGGCGACATGCGGCTGACCGAGCGGGTGGCCGAGGTGGCGCGCGGCTATTCCGGCCCGCTGGTGATCAAGTCGTTCGATCCGCGCGTCGTCGCCCGCTGGCAGGGGCTGAGCACCGGCATTCCCGCCGGGATCGTCGCCGAACTGAACTACGACAACCACGAATACGACGCCTGCACCCCGGCCGAGAAGCACGCCATGGCCAACCTGCTGCACCTGAGGGAATCGAAATTCCAGTTCGTCTCCTGGTCGGTGCGCGCCCTGCCCTCGGGCATGCCGTTCCTCTGCCGCGAGGGCCTGGGCATGCCGGTGATGACCTGGACGGTGCGCACGCCCGAACAGGTGGCGCTGGCCAGGCTCCACGCCGACCAGATGGTGTTCGAAGGGTTCCTGCCCGAATGAGCGCAGCGGCCGGCTGGACCGTCGAGACCGTTCGCGGCCTTGCCGACATTCCCGCCGCGGCGTGGGATGCCTGTGCCGGGGCCGAACCCGGCGGCGTTCCCCCCAATCCGTTCGTCTCGCATGCCTTTCTCCACGCGCTGGAACAGGCCGGCTGCGTCGGCGGGCGCAGCGGCTGGGCTCCGGCCCACCAGATCATGCGCGGCGCCGACGGCAGCCTGATCGCCGCCGCCCCGGCCTATGTGAAGAGCCACAGCCTCGGCGAATATGTCTTCGACCATGCCTGGGCCGAGGCGCTGGAGCGGGCCGGCGGACAGTACTATCCGAAAATCCAGGTGGCGGTGCCGTTCACGCCGGCCAGCGGGCCGCGCCTGATGGTGCGCTCCGGCCTCGCCCCCCTGCCGGCGCGGATGGCGCTGCTCGACGGGCTGGAGGCGCTCAGGGCGCGCATCGGTGGCTCGTCGATCCATGCCACCTTCCTGCCGGAGGACGAGGCGGAGAGCTTTGCGGCGCGCGACTATCTGCTGCGCAGCGACCGGCAGTTCCACTGGACGGACGAGAACTTCGGCAGTTTCGAGGGGTTTCTGGCGGCGCTGTCGTCGCGCAAGCGCAAGATGATCCGCCGCGAGCGTAAAGAGGCGCTGGCCTCGGGCCTCACCGTGCGCTGGCTGACCGGCGCGGCGATCACCGAGGCGGACTGGGACGCCTTCTTTGCCTTCTACATGAACACCGGTTCGCGCAAATGGGGGCGGCCCTACCTCAACCGCCGCTTCTTCAGTCTGATCGGCCAGAGCATGGCCGAGCGCATCGTGCTGATCCTCGCCTGCCGGGGCGAGCGGCCGGTGGCCGGGGCCATCAACTTCATCGGACGCGATGCGCTGTTTGGTCGCAACTGGGGGGCGATCGAGGAGCAGCCATTCCTGCATTTCGAGATTTGCTACTATCAGGCCATGGATTTCGCGCTGGCGCACGGCTTGAAGCGGATCGAGGCCGGCGCACAGGGCGAACACAAGCTGATGCGCGGCTACCGGCCGGTGCTGACCCGCTCCGCCCATGCCCTTGTTCATCAAGGATTAAGGCGCGCCGTGGCCGATTATTTACGACGCGAGCAGGATCATATCGCCGCCGAAAAGATTGAACTGGACAATCTGGCCCCATTTCGGCGAGCATAGCATCCGGGCGGAATGACCTGTCGCAATGCGCAACGCGGCGGCAGGGTATCAACTGAAGTGCATTCACCATCAGTGGAGGTTAGGACCATGGAAAGACGTGCGTTTCTCAAGGGCGCTCTCGCCATTTTCGGTGCCGTGACCGTTGGTGTCGCGGCGACGACCCAATCGGCCGAAGCGGCCGCACTCGACACGATCAAGGACATCCCCGCGACGCCTGAGGCTGAGACGGTGGCCCTGAACGAGGCCGAGAAACTGGACGCCGACGGCCAGTTCTACTTCGTCGTGCGCCGTCGCCGCCGCTGGTATCGGCCGCGCCGCCGGGTCTATTACTACCGGCCGCGCCGCTATTACCGGCCGCGCCGCGTCTACTATCGCCGGCGCTACTACTGGTAAGCGTTTCGGGGCGGGGGCTGAAAGGTCCCCGCCCTTTCCTTTCACGCAGACCGCTTGACGCATGCGACCCCGGCGCCGCACAACGGTGTGGCCAGTGTGGAGTGCGTGATGAGCAAAGCCCCCTACGATCCCAACAACATCTTCGCCCGCATCCTGCGGGGTGAGCTGCCCTGCCACAAGGTCTACGAGGACGAGCATGTGCTCGCCATCATGGACATCATGCCGCGCGGCGACGGCCACACCCTGGTGCTGCCCAAGGCGCCGGCCCGCAACATCCTCGACATCGAGGACGCCGTGCTGGCCAACCTGATGAAGGGCGTGCAGAAGGTGGCCCGCGCCGCAAAGGCCGCGTTCGATGCCGACGGACTGACCATCCAGCAGTTTTCCGAAAGCGCCGGCGGACAGGTGGTGTTTCACATCCATGTCCATGTGATTCCGCGCTGGGACGGGGTGCGCCTGCGCCCGCACACCGGCGAGATGGCGCCCAACGCGACGCTGGCCGAGCAGGCCGCCAAAATCCGCGCCCAGTTCGAAACCGCCTGATCCGATCGGAGCCCCGCCATGAGCTTTGCCTGCGTCACCCCCGCCGTGCCCACCGTTCAGCAGGACGATGATGCCGTGCGCATCACCCGCTGGGATTTCGCGCCCGGCGCCACCACCGGCTGGCACACCCACGGCTGGCCCTATTTCGTCATCATGCTGACCGACGGCACGCTGCGCCTGCACAACGGCGACACGGTCACCGATGTGCCGCTGAAACAGGGGCAGGCCTATCGCCGTCTCGCCGGCATCCAGCATGATGTGATGAACGGCTCGGATCATCCCATCGCCTTCGTCGAGATCGAGATGAAGCAGCCGGCGCTGCTGGACCGCTGAGGCGCGAAGCCCATCCCGCCCTTGCCCTCGCCGGTGCGCGGCGCTAGCGAGGGCGGCAGACCACAACAGGAGCGGGCCTCGTGAGCCACACCGAAAAGTTCCATCTCGCCGGCGTCATGGGCTATCCCGTGCTGCATTCGCGCTCGCCGCTGATTCATGGCTACTGGCTCAAGAAGTATGGCCTTGCCGGCGCCTATGTGCCGCTGGAAATTTATCCCGCCAATCTGGAAAAGGCGCTGCGCGCCCTGCCCCACCTCGGTTTTTCGGGCTGCAACCTGACCATTCCGCTGAAGGAACTGGCGATGAAGATCGTCGACCATGTCGACGAGAGCGCCCGGCATGTCGGGGCCGGCAACTGCTGTGTGGTGGAACCCAANGGCAGCCTGACGCTCTACAACACCGATGTCTTCGGCTTTTTCGCCAACGTGCAGGANGCGCAGCCGCTCTGGAAGCCGACCGCCGGACCGTCGCTGGTGCTGGGCGCGGGCGGGGCGGCGCGGGCGGTGATCACCGGGCTGCTCGACCGCAACGCACCGGAGGTGCGCGTCACCAACCGCACGCTGGAGCGGGCGCAGCACCTGCGCGACGAATTCGGCAACCGCGTCGTCGTGGTGCCGTGGTCGGAGCGCAACGCGGCGATGGCCGGGGCCAGCTTCCTGGTCAACACCACCAGCCTCGGCATGATCAACCAGCTGCCGCTGGACGTGGCGCTGGAGGATTTGCCGACCGATGCCGTCGTCTCTGATGTCGTCTACATGCCGCAGATGACCGGCCTGCTGAGCGCGGCGAAGAAGCGCGGCAATCCGATCGTCGGCGGGCTCGGGATGCTGCTGCATCAGGCCCGCCCGTCGTTCCGCGACTGGTGGGGCATCATGCCGGATGTGACCACGGAATTGCGCAGCCGGATCGAGGCGACGCTGTGACAACCCTGCCCGTCACCCCGGAAATGGTGCGGGCGGCGGCGGGGCGGCTCGACGGGTTCATCGAGCACACCGACTGCAACCATGCCCGCACCCTGTCCGACATCGTCGGCGCGCGGCTGTGGCTGAAGTTCGAGAACCAGCAGTTCACCGCCGCCTTCAAGGAGCGCGGCGCCCTCAACCGGCTGTCCCAGCTGGCGCCGGAGGCGCGGGCGCGCGGCGTCATCGCCATGTCGGCCGGCAACCATGCGCAGGGTGTCGCCTATCACGCCCGCCGGCTCGGCATTCCCGCCACCATCGTGATGCCCGAGGGCACGCCGATGGTGAAGGTGGAAAACACCCGCCGGCATGGCGCCGAGGTGATCGTGACCGGCGCGACGCTGGAGGATTCCGCCCGCTTCGCCCATGCCCGCGCCGCCGAGCGCGGCCTGACCTTCCTCCATCCCTATGACGATGCCGAGGTGATCGCCGGACAGGGCACGATCGCGCTGGAAATGCTGGCGGCGGCGCCGGAGATCGACACGCTGGTGATCCCCATCGGCGGGGGCGGGCTGATTTCCGGCATGGCGGTGGCGGCCAAGGCGCTGAAGCCCGATCTGACCGTCATCGGCGTGCAATCGGCGCTCTATCCCTCGATGTACAACGCGATCAAGGGCACCGGCCTGCTGATGCGCGGCGACACGCTGGCCGAGGGCATCGCCGTGAAGGCGCCGGGCAGGCTGACCACCGAAATCGTGGGCGCGCTGGTCGACGACATCGTGCTGGTCAGCGAACCGGAACTGGAACGCGCCGTGGCGATGCTGATCAACATCGAGAAAACCGTGGTGGAGGGCGCCGGCGCCGCCGGCCTCGCCGCCGTGCTCAGCCACCCCGAGCGCTTTTGCGGCCGCACGGTGGGGCTCGTGCTGTGTGGCGGCAACATCGACACGCGGCTGTTGTCGAGCGTACTGACGCGCGAACTGGCGCGCGAGGGGCGGCTGAGCCAGCTCACCATCGATCTGGTTGACCGGCCGGGGCAACTGGCGCGCGTCGCCACGCTGATCGGCGAGGCGGGCGCGAACATCGTCGAGGTGTCGCACCAGCGGGTGTTTTCCGGCCTGCCGGCCAAGGGCACGCTGCTCGATGTGGTCATCGAAACCCGCGACCGGGCGCATCTCGACGCCACGGTGGCGCATATCCGTGCTGCCGGGCTGACGGTGGATGTGCACCACAATCCGGGCGGGGAGCGATAGCCGCCGGGGTCGGGGCCGCCATGCTGGCGGCGAGCGCGCCTCAGGCCGTCTGCCCCGGCTTGAACTTGTCGGCCGCCGGCAGGAGCCGCGCCGAATTGAGCAGGAACAGCAGTTCCGAGCCGACATGGATCAGCGCGGCGATCAGCGGATTGAGCATGCCCATGGCCGCCAGCACGATGCCGAGCGTATCGACGCCGATGGTGCCGGCGAAGTTCTGCCAGATGATCGAGCGCGTGCGCCGGGCGACACGCATCGTTTCCACCAGCTTGACCAGATCGTTGCCGATCAGCACGACACTGGCGCTCTCCTTGGCGACATCGGTGCCCGAGCCCATGGCGATGCCGATATCGGCCGCCGACAGCGCCGGGGCATCGTTGACGCCATCGCCGACCATGGCGACATGGCGCCCGGCGGCGCTCATCGCTTTCACGCGCGTCAGCTTGTCCTCGGGCAGCATCTCGCCCACCACTTCCTGAATGCCGAGGTGACTGCCCACCGCATCGGCGACCAGCTGGATGTCGCCCGAGAGCAGGACGGTGCGGATGCCGAGATCGGCCAGCGCGGTCATCGCCTCGCGCGCTTCGGAACGGATCGGATCGGACACCAGGATATCGCCGAAGAACTGGCCATCGACCGCGACGATGATCTCCGAACCGATGGCGTCCGTGGGGCGCTCCGGCAGGGCGATGCCGGCGGCGGCCATCATGCGGCGGTTGCCAACGCGCACGCTGCGCCCTTCGATGCGGGCGGAAATGCCGTGGCCGAGGGCATATCTGAACTCCTCCGGCTCGGGCACGGTGATGCCGCGCGCCTTCGCCTCGGTGAGCACGGCCAGCGCCAGCGGGTGCTCGGAATGCAGTTCCGCCCCGGCGGTGATGCGCAGCAGCTCAGCCTCCTCGACGCCCGGCGCGGGCAACAGGCGCTCCACCGTCGGCTCGCCAAGCGTCAAGGTTCCGGTCTTGTCGAAGACGATGGTGTCGATCTTGCCCAGCGTTTCGAGATGCACGCCGCCCTTGATGATCGAGCCGTGCCTGGCCGCCCGGCCGATGCCGCCAAGAATGGCCAGCGGCGTGCCCGCCGCCACGCCGCAGGCGCCGGCGACGATGATGACCGAAATGGTATCGCGGATGTTGTGGGTGATCAGATAGGTGAGGATGGCGGCGGCGAAGGAGAAATACACGAGATAGCCGGCCAGCTTGTCGGCGATGCGCTGAACCGGGGCGCGCGACTGCTCGGCCTTTTCCACCGCGTCGATGATGCGGCCGAAGGAGGTGTCGCGGCCGATGCGGTCCACCTTGATCTCAAGGCTGCCGATCTGGTTGATCGAGCCGGCATAAACGTTGCCCCGGCAGATTTTTCCGCCGGCATCGATTCGCCGGTGATGCGCGACTGGTCGACGCTGGAATGGCCATCGACCACGGTGCCGTCCACCGGGATCTTCTCGCCCGGGCTGACCAGCACCATGTCGCCGGCGACCAGTTGATCCACCTCCAGCGTGACGATCTCGCCGTTTCGGCGCACGCGCGCCTCGCGCGGCACGAAGTTGACCAGATCCTGAATGGCGGTGCGGCCGCGCGCCACCGTCAGGTGCTCCAGTTCCTCCGCTACCAGGACGAAGAAGGCGACGACGATGGCCGTGAACAACTCGCCGATGGCCGCCGCCGCGACAATCGCGATGGTCATCGACAGTTCCATGGTCATGCGCCGTTCGAGGATGTTCTCGAACGCCTCATGGAAGATCGGCCAGCCGGCAAAGGCCAGTGCGCCAACGCCGACGATCCAGTTGACCGGCGTTCTCGGCTCGAACCACAGGATGACGATGGCCAGCGCCGCCACGATGATGCGCGCGATGGCAATGCGCTCGAACGGCGGATGATCGTGCACATGGTCGTGACCCTCATGGGCGGTCAGGGCTTCGGCCTTGGTGCAGCAGGCATCGGCGGCGGGCGAGGCAGACATGGCAGGCTCCTTCATGCCGATGATCTAGTCCTTCCTTAGAATGATTCCAAGATCAAAGTTAGAATGGTTCAAAATTGTGAAGCGGGAGGTCATGGGCAACCGTGCCAAAGGCTAACCCCCGTCACCCTGAATGCATCACTGCGGGCTGTTGCTCTCGGGGAGCAGCACGGTTCGACAAACGCAGAATGATGCGGTGGCGGGGTGCGGACCAGGGGTGCTCCCTCCCCTTCCAATTTCTGGCAAACCCGCTAGTTGTCAGACAACCAAAATCGGAGGGACTGCCGTGGCCAGAATCGTCCGCATCGAGATTTTGCAGATCGACCTGCCGCCGAAAGTGAAGCGCACCGACGCCATCCAGTCGTTCGTGACGCAGGAAACGCCGATGGTGCGCATCCACACCGACGACGGGCGCATCGGCACCGGCTACAGCTACACCATCGGCACGGGTGGCTCATCGGTCGTGGCGCTGCTGAAGGATCACCTCTGTCCGCGNCTGATCGGGCGCGATCCGGCGCTGATCGAGATGCTGTGGAAGGAGTTGTTCTTTGCCACCCATGCCACGGCTGTCGGCGCAATCACCGCGCTGGCGCTGTGTGCGGTCGACATGGCGCTGTGGGATCTCAAGTGCCTCGGCTCGGGCCGGCCGCTGTGGCAGGAGGCCGGCGGGGCGCAGGCCTCGGTGCCGCTCTACACCACCGAGGGGGGCTGGATTCACCTCGAACCGCTGGCGCTGGTGGAAGATGCGCTCGCCTCCAAGGCGGCGGGCTTTCTCGGCGCCAAGATGAAGGTGGGCCGGCCGCATGTCTCGGAGGACGTGGCGCGGCTCTCCGCCGTGCGCTCGGCGGTGGGCGCCGGGTTCGAGATCATGACCGATGCCAATCAGGCCTTCACCGTATCGGAGGCGATCCGCCGGGCGCGGGCCTATGACGGGCTCGATCTTGCCTGGTTCGAGGAGCCGCTGCCGGCCGAGGATCTGGGCGGCCATGTGCGGCTGTGCGAATCGACCGCGATCCCGATCGCGGTGGGCGAATCGATCTATCACCCCAGCCATTTCCGCGAGTATCTCCAGCGCGGCGCCTGCTCCATCGTTCAGGCCGACGTGGCGCGCATCGGCGGCATCACGCCCTGGCTGAAGGTGGCGCATCTGGCCGAGACCTTCAACGTCTCGATCTGCCCGCATTTCCTGATGGAAATCCACGTTTCCCTGTGCGCCGCCGTGCCGAATGCGCCGTGGGTCGAGTGGATTCCGCAGCTGGACGAGGTGACCCGCTCGGGGATGACGGTGCAGCGCGGGCGCGCCATCCCCCCTTCCGCCCCGGGCGTCGGCATCGACTGGGACTGGGCACGCATCACCAGGCAGGCCAGCGGGCATGTCGTGATTGGCTGAGATCGGCCCTGCCGAGCCTGCCTCTTGCGTCGGCACAATATTTCGATTAATCGAGAACTATGGATGAATTACAAACCCTTTCGGCACTGAACGCCCTGTCGCATCAAACGCGCCTTGCCGCTTTTCGCCTGCTGGTGGCGCGCGAACCGAAGGGCATGCCGGCTGGTGAACTGGCGCGGGCATTGGGCGTGCCGCAAAACACGCTGTCGACGCATCTGGCCATTCTGTCGCAGGCCGGGCTGGTCGGCGGCGCGCGTCACGGCCGCTCGATCACCTACCGGACAGACCTCGAAAAGTTCCGCCATATCATGCTGTTTTTGTTAAAGGACTGCTGCGCTGGCCGGCCGGAGGTGTGCGAGCCTCTGGTGGCGGCGCTGTCGCCTTGCTGCCCCTGAGAGATGCGATGACCGAACCGCACGCCCGCCCATACCACGTCCTCTTCCTGTGCACCGGCAACACCGCCCGCTCGGTGCTGGCCGAGGCGCTGCTGAACCACTTGGGGGGCGGACGATTTGTCGCCCATTCCGCCGGCAGCCAGCCCAAAGGCGCGGTCAACCCGCTGACCATCGCGACGCTTGAGGCCTTTGGCCTGCCGGGCGCGGGCTATCGGTCGAAGAGTTGGGACGAATTTGCCGCACCAAGCGCGCCGGCCATGGATTTCATCTTCACTGTTTGCGACAGCGCGGCAGGTGAAGCCTGCCCTGTCTGGCCCGGCCAGCCGATGACCGCGCACTGGGGCATCGAGGACCCGGCGGCAGCCACGGGCACGGCGCTGGATCAGCAGCGTGCCTTTAACGCGGCGTTCCATTTCCTGCGCAACCGCATCGCCAGTTTTGTTGCCCTGCCGCTGGCCACGCTCGACCAGATGACGCTGCGCCACAGGCTGGAGACTATCGGCGCCGGCGAGGGCGCATCGGCCATGTCCACGCGCTGATCGGATCGGAGACCCGTAACATGTCTTCTTTTGAACGCTATCTGACCCTCTGGGTCGCGCTCTGCATCGTCATCGGCATCGCGCTGGGGCATGCCTTCCCGACCCTGTTTCAGGCCATCGGCGCGGCGGAGGTGGCGCGCGTCAACCTGCCCGTGGCGCTGCTGATCTGGCTGATGATCATCCCGATGCTGCTCAAGATCGACTTTGCCGCGCTGACGCGGGTGAAGGAGCACTGGCGCGGCATCGGCGTGACGCTG
>Ga0056914_10002039_pt1 | contig 13378 bp, 13 predicted proteins | sample TNRBio252014_DNA_FD_55168 | JGI IMG/M metagenome (GOLD analysis project Ga0056914, IMG submission 55168) | Wastewater treatment Type I Accumulibacter community from EBPR Bioreactor in Madison, WI, USA - TNR Reactor_6/25/2014_ DNA | ecosystem: Engineered > Bioreactor > EBPR > Anaerobic-Aerobic >...
CCAGAGACCAGAGCGCAGCAAAATCATCGGCCTTGCGCTCCAGGGCGCGGATCAGTTCGGCATAGTCCCCCTGTGCCTCGTCAGCCTCATCCGGCGGCGCGCGGTTCATCCGGTCGGTGATGGCATCCACCATCGAGCGGGCCGCGCTGCTCTGCGGATCGGCGGCCAGCCAGCCAAGGGCGTGAAGCCGCGCCGCCTCCAGCCCCGCCTCGCCATCCTCGATGCGGCCCAGAGCCTCTTCAGCCAGATGCCGGTGAATGGTGGCGATGCCCGGCGCGCCGATCTTCAGAAAATCCGTGGCCTGAAGGCTGGCCCGCTCAAAATTGCCGTCACGCAGCTCTTTTGCGAGGTTTTCCGAGACTTTTACCGGGCAGCGGACCAGCAACCGGGCCTTTTCCTCCGACAGTTCCTTGTTGGCCTTGTCCAGAATGCTGATCTTGGCATCCAGCCCCACCTTCTCCTTGGCAAACTCGATGGCATGGCGGGCGGAGCGCCTGTGCAACCAGAAGACGACAGAGATCATTGCGGAAACGACAACACCCAAGCCCACGGCGACCCATTTGACCACGGGGAGCACGGCGGCAAGCTGATCCTTGGGCGGCAGCTTGGCGAAGGTGTTGAGATANTCGACCAGANCATTGGCCAGCTTTGACAGAATGCCGGAATCGAAATCCATCGCCACTCACNCTCCCCGCCCCGGCACGCCNTCAGAGCGCCAAGCGGCATCCGCCTTGCAACTGCTNCAATTAAGCTTCAAGAGTATCATTAACCGTTTCTTTACGGAACAGGCATGCGCGAGTTCAGGACATCCGGCTGGAAGACGACGCTGCGCCGCATCTGGCTGGATGCGAATGCGCGGGTCGATGCCGGGCTCTATGGCGCCGGGCAGCGGGTGCTGTCGCTGAACGCCGACTTCACCGCCTTCATGCAGCGCTTCAAGGTGACCGGGGCGCGCAAGGGGCTGGTGTCGCTGGCCTCGGAAGGNCTGACCTGGGGCACGGCCGGGCTCGCCGCGCTGCTGGCGCTCGGCCAGCCGGCCTTCCGCGAGGTGGAAGACGACCACTGGCGCAGGCGGCAGGATCTCGCCGTCACCTTCACCGACCGGGCCGGATACGAGATCGGCAAGCGCGGCATCCGACATGACGATTCGATCGACCTCGACAACCTGCCCGATCATCTGATCAAGGCGGTGCTCGCCACCGAGGATCGCCGGTTTTTCGAGCATTTCGGCATCGACCTCGCCGGACTGGCGCGGGCGCTGGTGGTCAACGCCCGGGCCAGCGGCGTGGTGCAGGGCGGCTCGACCCTGACCCAGCAGCTTGCCAAAAACCTGTTTCTGACCAACGAACGCTCGCTGGAACGCAAGATCAAGGAGGCCTTCCTCGCCCTCTGGCTGGAAGCGCATCTGAGCAAGCGGGAGATCCTGAANCTCTACCTCGACCGGGCCTATATGGGCAACGGCAACTTCGGCGTCCAGGCCGCGGCGCAAACCTATTTTGGCAAGAATATCAAGGATATAACGCTGGCTGAATCGGCCATGCTGGCGGGACTGTTCAAGGCGCCGTCGAAATATGCGCCGCATCTGAACCTGCCGGCCGCGCGCGCCCGCGCCAACGACGTGCTCTCGGCCATGGTGGACGCCGGCATGATGACCGAGGGGCAGGTGGCGGTGGCGCGGCGCAATCCGGCCTCGGCGATCGAGCAATCGCGGCTCAGTTCGCCCGATTACTTCCTCGATTTTGCCTTTGAGGAAGTCAAAAAGCTGGCGGATGACGGTAAATTCGGCAACGAGCGCGTCCTCAGGGTGCGCACGACCATCGATCTCAATCTTCAGCGCCATGCTGAGCAGGCGCTTGAAACAATCCTCAAGCGCGACGGCCCGAATTACGATGTGAAACAGGCGGCAACCGTCATCATGGAGCCTGATGGCGCTGTAAAGACGATTGTCGGCGGGCGCGATTACGGTACAAGCCAGTTCAATCGGGCAACGAATGCGATGCGCCCGCCCGGCTCATCGTTCAAGCCGATCGTCTATGCTGCGGCGCTGGTGCATACGGGCATGAAACCGTCAACCCGCGTCACCGACCGGCCGACCTGCGTGGGCGACTGGTGCGTCAACAACTATTCGCGCTCCTATGCCGGCACCACTGATCTTGCGACAGCGCTGGCCCGCTCGTACAATACCATTCCTGTACAGTTGACCACGGCGATCGGCCACGGAAACAACAAGGCCGGACGCCAGAGCGTGCTGGAAATGGCCAAGCGCCTCGGCCTCGGCGAGTTGCGCGACATGACCTCGATGCCGATCGGCTCGTCCGAAGTGACGGTGATGGACATGACCACCGCCTACAGCGCCTTTGCCAACGGCGGGCGGCGGGCGGTTCCCTATGCCGCGCTGGAGGTGCGCAACAGCCGCGATCAGGTGATTTATCAGCCTGAACGCTCGGAAATCCGCAATCCGCAAGTGATTTCAACGCAGGTCGCCGCCGACATGACCTTCATGATGAACAAGGTCGTCGAGGAGGGCACCGGCAAGCGCGCCATCCTGCCGGGTGTCAAGGCGGCGGGCAAGACCGGCACCTCGGACGAATACAAGAATGCCTGGTTCGTCGGCTTCACCGGCAATTATGTCAGCGCGGTCTGGTTCGGCAACGACGATTCCAGCCCGACCGAGAACATGACCGGCGGCTCGCTGCCGGCGCAGGCCTGGCACGACATCATGGTGTTTGCGCACACCGACATCGAACTCAAGCCGCTCTACGGGTTCTCGCCCGAGGCCGGGAGACGCGAGCAGGTGGCGGGGGGCGCGGCGCAACCGCGCGGCGAGAGCGGCAGTGACGCCACCTCCGGCCCACGCGCCTCCCGCCTGTCGCGGCGCGGGGCACAGATCCTCACCGATATTGAAACCAACCTGAAACCGCCTTCAGACAAGACGCGCGCCCTGCTCGATGTGCCGATGTCGCCCTATGCCGCGGCGTTCCAGCCGGTCGAGGCGGCGCCCCGGCCGCGCGGCTGAACCGGCCAACTCGGCCTTTCCCTTTTTGCCCGGCCGCTCTAAGCAGGACGGCATGGCACTCGGACTGACCGAGGGGGCGGACACGGGGTGAAGACGGTTCTGAGGGTGGTTCTGACGCTGCTGGCCGGCATCGCGCTGGGCCTGGGGCTGACCGCGCTTGCCATCACCTCACCGCCGCATCTGGGCACCGTCAACTCCGGCCCGTGGCAGGCAAGGATGCGGCTGGGCACCCCCGAGGCCGATCCCTATGCCCGCGCGGTGCTGGCCATGCGCGGCGAAATTCCGATGGGCGCGGTGGAAGGATTGTCGGTGACCGCCGGCACGGACAGCAGCGGGCGGGCGCTGACGGGGCAATGCAGCTATCGGGTCAGCGGCCAGATGCCGGCGGCCAACCACTGGACGCTGACGGTGCACCGCCGATCCGGCGGCGCCGCGCCGCCCGGGCTGCGCACCTCCTATACCTCCAGCGAGGCGCTGCATGGCGAAAACGCCCAGATCAGCCTGATGCTCTCGGCCGAGCCGCAGGCGGGCAACTGGATCCCCCTGCCCGCCGGCGAGGAGTTCGACCTTGCGCTGCGGCTTTATGAAACACAGATCAGCACCAGCGCCCCGGTGCTTGACCGGCTGGCGCTGCCCCTGATCACGCGCGGGGACTGCCGGTGATCGGGCCTGTGCTGACCGCCGTGGCCCTGTTGCTGATCGCCGGCGCGGTGCATGTCGCCAGCATCCTGATGCTGCCGTGGTTTGCGCCGGATGACGGCTTTCACCGCCTCAACGCCCATGCGCAGGACAACCGCCTGACGCTGGTGGGGGCGGCCGATCTGCGCGTGTCGATGCCGAATTCCGACCCCAATGTTGCAATCGCGGTCTGCCGCTATGTGCTGGACAAGGGCCCGGTGCGCGTCCGCCTCGCGCCGGGGCAGACGCCAACCGCGATTGTCGTGCTGCGCAGGGGTGCGGGCGTGTTCCACAGCGTGTCGGACCGGGCGGCGTCACAGGGCATTCTCGATGTGGTCATCGCCACGGCCGAACAGATGGAAGACATCACAGATCAGGATTCCGACGACGATCCCGTTCAGGAAATCCGCATCACCTCCCCCGATGAGACGGGGCTTGTGCTGATCCGTGCGCTGGTGCCCCTGCCCTCGCAGCGGGCCGACATCGAGGCGGGCTTGCGCACCGCGACCTGCGATGCCGAGGTGATCGAACAGTGATCACTTGCGCACGAGGGCGCGCGTCCGCGCCGCGGTGCGGGGCGGATCACAGACCGTGCGGATGAACCCGTCGAGCCGGGTCAGGCCGCGTTCGACGGCGATTGCTTCATCCTCCGGCGCGGTCAGCACCAGCCGTTCAAGCTCGCGGCGATAAATCACGGCGCGATGTCGGGCGTGACGGCAGATTTCGGCGATCCTCGCGGCATTGTCGGCGGCGATCGTCGCGACAAGGGCGTGCATGTCCTTGTCCGCATCGGCAAATGCCGGCAGCGCTCTGGCGCGAATATGATCCTTCTCGCGCACCAGCAGCCGCACTTCGACCAGCGCCGGCAGCAGGCCAGCATCCGCCGCAATCGCATCGGCGAGGGCGTTGTACCGGGCGTTCGGCGTGGTTTGCGGCCAATCGGGCACATCCTGACGGAAGTGCCACAGCCGCTGGCGCAAATCGCGCTCCACGGCGGTCATATGGTCTGGCGCAACCTCGGGATTGGGCTCACCCAGAATGCGGTTTGCCGAGCGGATGAAGCCCTTTTCCAGCGCCTGGGCGCCGCTGGCCCAGGCATCAGCGTCTGCGATCCTGGCCGCAGCGGTGCCGGTATCGCCGGCCAGCGCACGCAGGGAAACCGGATCGGCCAGCGGGCGGCCGAAATCGCCGGTGCGCGGGCCGCAGGCAGAGAGGGCTATCGTAAGGGAAAGGCTGAGGCTTGAGAGGAGGCGGGCATAAGCCCGGGAGGATGTGCCGGCGGGAAGGAGCGCCGGCCGGATCATCAGGCCCGCTTTCGGGTCTTGCGGCCGTTGCCGCCGCTGGCTGGGGTCATCGGCCGGCCGATGAGGACGGTATCGTCATGGCGCTCGTAACGCACACCGAGAAACAGATGAATGGTCGCGCCGCCGGCGGGAATGCCGTCGGACGGTTTCATCTTCCTTCGATGGTCGTTCAAATGCACGATCGTAGCCATCTCTCAGGTCTCCCCAAGTCCATGCGTTCCTACCCTTTGTGAACGCTTATGGTTAACGGCTCGCTAACGCGGGGCGGCGATCTGTGCCGCAATCGGACGTTACGTCACCGCGTCATCGAGAAAATGCCTCCCCTGCTTGTCCTCGATCTCGACGATCCACAGATCGGAATCGAAGCGGAGTTCCTTGTGCAGGCGCTGTTCGGCATCCGGCACAGCGATGGAGTCGGCCTGGTGCAGGCGGGTGAAGCGGCGCGCGCCGTCGTCATCGGCAAGGCTTTGCGGCGCCGGGCCGAACAGCAGGCAGGTGCCGTCGAGACGGTCGATCTTGATGAAAATGGCCCCTGCTTCGGCCACGCCCTTACGGCGCAGGGCGGCAAAAGCCCCTTCGGCCATGGCCCGGCGGATATAGGCCGCGATCCAGATATCGGAGCGGAGCCGGGGCATGTCAGGCGCTATTCGATGGCGAGGCCGGAGGCGCGCGCGAGTTCACGCATGGTCTTGCCCTGCATCTCGCCACGCACCGGCAGCTTGCGGGCCGCCTCGAACTTCTCCAGTGCCTGGCGCGTGCCTGCGCCGAAGGACCCGTCCTCCTTCACAGGGCCGAAGCCGGCCTTGTTCAGGGCTTTTTGAACCTGAAGCGTGCGGCGCGACGGATCGGGGCCGTCCTCGACGCCGGAGGCGCTGATCAGCGCGCCGATCTGGTCGCGCGGCTGCGCCGGGGTGATGGAGGCGGTGCGCTGCGGCTCATCCTTGAGCGAACGGCTGGCCGGCCGCNCGGCNGCTTCACGCGGCTGGGCCTGCGGNGCCACAGGGCCGACCTCCGCCTTGCGCTCGACCTGCGGGCGCTTGACCGGCAACGGCACATCCNCCGGGGCGGCGGCGACCATGTCNGGTTCGGGCGCGGTCAGAGAGGTGAAGATCGGCTTNGGGTGNCGCTCGGTCTGCAAGGCGATGGCATTGGTGATGATGACGCCGCCCAGCAGGGTCGCGGCGGTCAGGGCCAGGGTGGACCCCGGCTTGCGCAGCATGCGGCGGCGGAACCAGCGCACCGGCTGCATCGCCGCCTGCGCGCGGCGGAACAGGCCCGGGGCCTTGTCGTCATAGAAGGAGGTCATCGCGGACAGGCTCATGATCAGGCACTCTTACGCAGGGGAACAACGGGACGGGATGAAACGGCGGTCTCGGCGGGGCGATGACGGCGGACCGGTACGGCGGCGCTGACGCCGAACACCAGACGCGCCCCATGCGGCGGATCGAATTCGACCTCGGCGGCCAGCGTACCGGCGATGCGGCGCACCAGCAGGCCGACGACCTGCAACAGGGCCGCATGCTTGAGATCCTTGACCGGCAGNTCGACGCGCGGGCGCACGCTCATCGTCACCGCCGGCCGGCCNTCGACCGAGGTNATGGCGCAGACGATGTCGAGCGCGCCGGACCGGGCCGTCATCAGCCCTTCGATCAGGGTCGAGAGCAGGATGCGAAGCGCCTGCGGATCAGCCTCGACCTGCGCATCGTCGCTGAGCGCCGCTTCGATGTCGAAGGTGCAGCCGCCCTCGGGTTCGCGGCCCGAGATGGTGGCGATGACGCCGCCGAGTGCTTCGGCAAGAAACACCGGCTGGCCGCCGGCCTCGAACTCGCCGGCCTCGACGCGCAGAAGATCGACAACGGCGCGGGTCACGGCAAAGGCATCGTGGGCCGAGCGGTGAATGATGCTGGCATATTCGGCGACCTGAACGGGATCGCGCGGCGCCAGCGCCTCGTTCGACAGAATCTCGGAAAAGCCGAGGATCGCGTTCATCGGCGTGCGCACCTCGTGGCTCAAGGTGGCGAAGAGATCGGGCCCGGCCAGACGAAGGAGGGTATCGGTGGCCTCTTCGCCCGCTGCCGCGCGCATCACCACGGCAACCGTGCCGGCACCGCCGCTGGACGGGCGAATGGTCAAGGCGAACCGGCCAAAGGTCAGCGGGCCGGGCCGTTCCGAAGCCATCGCGCCGGTGGCCAGGCGCAGGGTCAGGGTCTGGCTGACAGCCGACAGCGCCGCATCCGAGACGGCATTCAAAAAGGCCGGGCGATCGGCGATCAGCACCCGGTCGACCAGTCCGCGCCCGAGGAGGCTGCCAGCCGCACCGTCGAGCAGGCGGGCGGCGGAGGCCGTGACATCGAGCACCTGGGCCGCAGAATCGGCCAGCATCACGGCAACATCGCCGGCGTCCAGCATCGCTTCCTCGCGGCGCAGGGCANCCATGGCGCCGCCTGTNCGGGCCTGATNCTGCCGGCGCAANCGGTGCATCCCGATGAACAGGATGACCAGCGGAGCCAGCGGCAACANCACGACCGCGAGCGCGACCTGTCCGGCCGCCGCGACTGGCGCGGCCGANCCATAGGCAACAATCGCGACACCGATCAGGACGCCGCAGCCAAGCATGGCAACACGGCGCTGGGCCANCCCCGAAGCGATCAAAATCTCAAGCGCGACCGCCAGCGCCGCGACCACGACGACGCCGGCGGAGAGGCCTTCGAACANCGGCGCAAGGGCGAGAGCCGCAACGCCGCAGACGGCCAGAACAGAGGCCAGCAGGGCAGAGCGATAGTGCACCCCGACCAGAGCCAGNGCGGCGGAGACGAAACTGGCGACCACCACCGGCAGGCCGGCGGCCAGCAGCGCCGGCGANAGCAGCATCAGCGGCGGCACCACGCAGACAACGCCGGCCAGGGCGACNAGGCGACCGCTCACATGCTCGCGCAGGTCATCGCGCCACGCCGTGTCCGCTGTCCGCTCGGACATTTCGGAACCGGCCAGAGCCTGAAATCTGTCAACGCTCATCACGTGCCAAGCAACCCTACCAAACTGCCCGCACAGTGGCCCCCAGCTGTTAAGCCGGGGCTAAGGACCGCCTGCCCCAGGGCGGGGAATTAACCTCAATCAGGCGTTTCCTCCCGACATGGTGAAAGGCTGGTTACCCTGCGCCAGCGGGAGACTGACGCATGGCAGGACAGCCCCGCCGATCACTTCGGCGCAGCGACGGATTGTTCAGGATTGGGGCCTAGACCGTAGAGAGACCGGCCGACATGCGGCCATTTCGGGGACCAGTGTGGGACTTTTGCGCGCCATCGTCGGGCTGGGGCTGATCAGCATTGCGGCCACGAGTTACGACTCCTGGACACCGCGCGAGAGTGCCGGAGCCACGAGCGCACCGCTGGAGCAGGCGCGCGAGGCTTATGCCCTCTGCCGCTCGGCCGGTACACTGTGTGCCGACGTTGCGGCGGCGGGGTTTGATTCGGCCCGCGAACAGCTGATCACCGGCAAGGTCGAGACGATGGCCGAGCCGGCGCCTGTCCCTGCGGCGGTTCCGCTGCCGCCGCGCCGGCCAGGCAGCAGCCCCCGCCCGCAAAAGCCTTGACGCCTTGCATCCGCAGCCCCATTCAGACGCAAACGGGGTCGAACATGGCTGCGCAGGATATTACCGCGATCAAGGACGATCTGGCCTTCCTCGACGATTGGGAGGAGCGCTATCGCTACATCATCGACCTTGGCAAGACGCTGGCGCCGCTGAGCGATGCGGAGCANGGCGAGNCCTACAAGGTGCGCGGCTGTGCCAGCCAGGTCTGGCTGGTCAGCGCGGTCGAGCCGGCTGAGGCGGGATCGCCGGTGCTGACCTTCCGGGGGGACAGCGACGCGCACATCGTGCGGGGGCTGGTGGCGCTGGTTCTGGCGCTCTATTCGGGCAAGTCGGCACAGGAGATCCTCGCCACCGATGCGCCGGGCTTCTTCGCCGGCATCGGCCTGAAGGATCACCTGACCCCGCAACGCTCCAACGGCCTTGCCTCGATGGTCGAGCGCATCAGGTCNGATGCGCGCCGGGCTCTTGCGAACCCGCCTCCGGGCTGAATTCGGGCCGGAAATCCGCCGCTCCCCACATCGAAACACCCTTGCTTCGGCGGGGGCCGCACGCCTGATTGGCAAAGCCGTAGTGACGGGCCAGCGCGGCCAGCGCGAGGACCAGAACCACCTTGGCCGAGCGGGCCGGCCAGAGGCGCTCGCGTTCCACCTGATCCAGCCCCTTCAAGAAACCGCATATNTCGAGAAGCAGGCCTGAAAATTCCGGCCCAACCGCCGTCATGGCCCGCTCGACGCGCTGACGGGCCGCGACCCGCGCCTCTCCCGGCAACAGTCCGATGGCAACGCCGGAACCGCCGATCCTCTCCAGATCGGCCCCCAGACGCGGCATCAGGTGGGCCATGGTGACATCCGAGCGCAAGCGCTCTCCGGCGGCGAATTCGGCATCGCCGATCATACCGGCCCCGGTGCGGCCCTTGCGGCGATACAGCCACATCAGCGGGCTTTCGGCGGCGTTGATCAGCGTCGCGGATGCCTCAGCCGTCGCGGCCAAGGGCAGGCGCAGCCCATGCTGTCCGCCGAACGGATCGGCGGACGCCCGCGCCCGGCGCAGGCGGGCACGGCCGGCCGCGCTCAGCACATACACCGTCTCCTCCCCTCGACGTACCGCTTCCAGAGCGCCCGAGGAGCCAAGCGTTTCAGCCAGTGCTGCCGGGAAACGTCCGGCCTGCACCGCGCGACCCTCGTGCAGTGTGTACACCACCACGTGGTGGCCCACCCGGCGTGCCAGCGCTGCGGAGGCGTCAAGCGCCGTGAGCAGACGGGTTTCGGGGGCCATCGCCGGCGACACCACACGCTGTCTGCGGCGCGTCGAGGACTTGCGGCTGCCTCTCGTGTTCGGGCCCTCGGCCGAGGTTCCGACGGGTGATGCAATTGCGGACATATCCCTCTCCCTGATCGATTGACAGAGGAATTAGGACTATGTTCTTATATAAATGTCAATAAATTCCTTATTGAGGACAACATGCCACCGCACTTCCATCCCCTGCCCGTCTCCGACGCTGGCATCGTCACTGGCCCCCGCTCACGCCCGCTGCGCATCCGTGTCTGGCGATCGGCGGAAGCCTCCCTCTCCCCGGCGCATGCAGAAGCGTTTGCGCAGCAGTGGGCACAAGGCGCGTTTGTGGGAGCGCTGTCGGATGAACATCCCGAGCGCTTGACTCGCCTGTTGAGAAAGGAAAGGACGCGCGGCAAGGCTGGCGCATCGGGCTACAGCATCGAGCGGCATGCGCAGATCAAGCGCGCGCTGGACGCAACAAGAGGCAAGCCCGCGCTCCTGCATGCCCCAGAAGGGAGCGGCCCGGTGCAGACGCGAGCCGGCCTTTCGCAAAGGCCCGACCCTCAACGGGTCAGGCGTGCATCATTCAGCGCCCGCGACGGCGCTGCTGGCCAAGGCCCATTTCCTTCGCCAGGCGGGAGCGGGCAGCGGCATAATTCGGCGCGACCATCGGATAATCGGCCGGCAGACCCCACTTCTCGCGATACTGCTCGGGAGACATGTTATACTGCGTGCGCAGGTGACGCTTGAGAGACTTGAACTTCTTGCCGTCCTCAAGGCAGACGATGAAGTCCGGCGCGATCGACTTCTTGACCGAAATCGCCGGCTTCTGCGGCTCGCTCGGCTCCTCGACCGGAGTTCCGCCAAGGCGCAGCAGCGCCCCGTGAATGTCGGCGATCAGGGCCGGCAGCTCGGAAGCGGGGACGGAATTGTTGCTTACATAGGCGGAGACGATATCGGCGGCGAGATCGATGTAGCTCGATTCATCAGTCATGGTTGCTTTCCCGTTGGAATCCGGTTTGCCCGTTTTTGTCTTGCGGCGCCCTCGCTCCACCAACACCGGCCGCGGTGGAGGCAGCCGGTTTCGACGAATATGGGATTTTCCTCTACACTGACGGCGCCAATGACTCGTTTCAGTGATTCCTTCTTTCGAAGTCAGCGGACTATACGTCGCTCCACTGAAGTTTGCAACAATATTTGACGCTATTCTAGAGAACATTCAGGCATTTATCGTGAATTGCAGGCAAGCAATGCAGCGTTTTCACGAATGCGAATTAACCTAGAGTCAGTTGGCATTTCGCCCATCGGCAAGTTGCCCGCTGGAGAGAGAACTCCCGAAAATATTGGTTTATTCATGCACTATCCGATGTGAATTTTCAAAGGGCGCAGGCAGCCCGCGGAACTTCAACGAAAATTGACTGAATGCAGCCAGCGCGTGCGTGTAGACCTGCGACGCACGCGATACGAGTCATCTCAGGCACCCATCATAGACTAAAGGATGATCCATGCCCGATTCAGGAAAAATCGTACGCAGCGAGGCCGAGTGGCGGGCCTTGCTCACGGAAGAGCAATTCCGGATCACGCGCCTGCATGGCACGGAGCGGGCGTTCACCGGCCCTCATCTCGCCGAAAAATCGCCCGGCATGTATCATTGCATCTGCTGTGGGGCGCCGTTGTTTGCCTCCGGTGCCAAGTATGAGTCCGGTTCGGGCTGGCCCAGTTTCTACGAGCCGGCGGGCACGGGCGCGGTCAGCGAGCATGGCGACAGCAGCTTCATGATGCGGCGGACCGAGGTGCGCTGCGCCAGTTGCGATGCGCATCTGGGCCACGTCTTTGCCGATGGCCCGCAGCCGACCGGTCTTCGCTATTGCATCAACGGCGGCGCTCTGTCCCTGAAGAAGGACAAGCCTGTCCCCTGATTCCCCCGAGGTTGCGCGTGCCGATTTCCCTGCCTGCGAAAGCCCCTGCCGCGCCAGCCGCGCCGATGCAGCCGACCGTTCGCACCCTGCATGGTGTGCGGCTGGAGGATCCCTATGCCTGGCTGCGCGCCGAAAACTGGCGCGAGGTGCTGAAGGATCCTGCTGCCCTGCCCGACGCCATCCGCCAGTATCTTGAAGCGGAAAATGCCTATGCCAGGGCCGTGCTCGACCCCAGCGCGGCCCTGCAGGAGCGGCTGGTTGGCGAGATGCGCGGTCGGATCAAGGAAGACGACAGCCAGCCGCCGTTCCGCGACGGAGCTTTCGAATATTACGATCGCTATCGTCAGGGGGGCGACCACGCCATTGTCTGCCGCATACCCCGCGCGGGCGGGGCGGAGGAGGTGTTGCTCGACGGCGACCGCGAGGCGGAAGGGCACGACTTCTTCCAGCTGGCAGCGACGCGGCATTCTCCCGATCATCGCTCTCTCGCCTGGTCCGCCGACACCGCCGGCTCGGAGTTCGAGACGATCCGGGTGCGCGATCTGGCCACCGGGCGTGATGGCGATACGGTGTGCGACACCACGGGCGATCTGGTCTGGCTGCGGGATTCCAGCGGGTTTCTCTATGTCCGGCTCGATCAGAACCATCGTGGCAACAAGGTGTACCTGCACCGTCTTGGGGTCGACGAAGATATTCTGCTGCATGAGGAGCACGATACCGGCTTCTACATCGCGCTTGGCCAGACGCAGGACGGGCGCTACGCCCTGATCGATATCCACGACCACGACACCAGCGACATCCGGATCGTCGATCCCGACGATGCAACCCGCCCGCCGCGGGCCATCGTTCCGCGCACCCTCGGCCTGCGCTACGACATCGAGCATCACGACGGGCATTTCGTCATCCGCACCAATGCGGACGGCGCCGAGGACTACAAGATCGTCACCGCCCCGGTGNCCCAGNCCGGGCGCGCGCACTGGCGCGATCTGGTGCCCCANCAGCCGGGCCGGCTGATCATGAAGATGACGAGTTATGCACGTCATCTGGTCTGGCTGGAACGCCGCGACGCGGTTCCCAGCCTGAAGATCAGGACATGGGCTGACGAGGCCATCCACGCCATCGCCTTTGACGAGCCGACCTATGCGCTCGGATATTCCCCGGGGTTCGAGCACGACACCGACCGGTTGCGTTTGAACTATTCATCGCTGTCGACGCCCGGAGAAATCCACGATTACGACATGCAGAAGCGCAGCCGGGTGCTGCTGAAACGGCGCGAGATCCCCTCCGGCCACGACGCCGGGCGTTATGACGTCACCCGGCTCGATGCCTGCGCCGGCGACGGGGAGACCGTGCCGGTCTCGATCCTCAGGCTCAAGTCGACGCCGCTCGACGGTTCGGCGCCCTGCCTGCTCTATGGCTATGGCTCTTACGGCATCGTCATCCCCGCCGGTTTTCGTTCGAACATCCTGTCGCTGGTCGACCGCGGCTTCGTCTTCGCCATCGCCCATGTCAGGGGCGGCATGGACAAGGGTGACCGCTGGTATCGCAGCGGCAAACTTGAGCGCAAGATCAACACCTTCACCGATTTCATCGC
>Ga0056914_10002049_pt1 | contig 13320 bp, 12 predicted proteins | sample TNRBio252014_DNA_FD_55168 | JGI IMG/M metagenome (GOLD analysis project Ga0056914, IMG submission 55168) | Wastewater treatment Type I Accumulibacter community from EBPR Bioreactor in Madison, WI, USA - TNR Reactor_6/25/2014_ DNA | ecosystem: Engineered > Bioreactor > EBPR > Anaerobic-Aerobic >...
GGCGTCACCGCCCCCACTTCGACAAAACCGAAGCCGAGCGCCAGGAGCTTGTCCGGCACCTCCGCGTGCTTGTCGAAACCGGCCGCAAGCCCGACCGGATTGGGAAACGCCAGCCCGAACACCCGGCTGGCGAGGCGCGGATCATCGGCGGCAGGGGCGGTGGCCGGCGCAAGAGCGAGGGCCCGCAAGGTTGCCTGATGGGCGGTTTCGGCATCGAGCGCCATCAGCGCGGGACGGGCGAGGGCGAAGAGCAGCGCTTTCACGGGATGTCCTGGGCAAAGAGGTGATGCCCGTCCGCGCCCAGTGGCAAGGGCTCGGCAAGCACCGCCAGCGCNGTGGGNAGGGGGGCATAAAGATGGGGAAACAGCGCGCCGCCGCGCGANGGCTCCCAGCGCAGCGCCGGGCCGAGCCTGTCGGCCTCGACAGCNATCAGCACCAGATCGTCCTGCCCGGCGAAATGCTTGGCCGCGGTCTGGCGCAGTTGNNCCGCGCTGGAAAAATGGATGTAGCCGTCGGCGTGGTCCACGGGCATGCCNTCCAGCCGCCCGGCCGNGAGCGCCTCGCGCCAGAGCGCAGCGGTGACGATCTTGTAAATCAGCGCCATGAANCCGTCCTTTCCCGAGGTTTCGTCACGAAGTCGCGAACAAGGCAAGATCGGTGCACGGACTGCGGCAACAAAACTTGCCAAGACGCGACAATTGAAGGTATATGTTCCTCATCGNAGGCTTACTGTCCTGACAGGGGCGACAATGCTGAAGCATGATCAGGTCTGGACCGCCATCGATTCGCTGGCCGCCAAACATGGCATGTCGGCCTCCGGGCTGGCACGGCGGGCCGGGCTCGACCCGACCACCTTCAACAAATCCAAGCGCATGACCGGCGACGGGCGCCAGCGCTGGCCCTCCACCGAATCCATCGCCAAGGTGTTGCAGGCGACCGGCGAAACGCTGGACGGGTTTGTCGGCCTGATCGGCGCGGACAGGGCACCATTGAGCCAGAAGATGCCGCTGATCGGCAGCACGGATGCCGGTGCGCGGGGCAGTTTTGGCGCCGAGGGCCGGCCGGCGGGCACGCTCTGGAGCGAGATCGCACTGCCNGGCATTGGTGATCCCGCCGCCTTCGCGCTGGAACTGGATGCGGGCCATCCNTCNCCGCTCTACCGCGAGGGCGATGTGCTGGTGGTGCTGCCCGGCGCCGCACTGCGCCGGGGTGACCGGGTGTTCGTCAGGCTGACCAGCGGAGAGACGCTGATCGGNGANGTGCGCCGTCAGACCGCCGCGGGGATGGAACTGGCCCGCAGCGGCGTCGGAGACGCGGTGCGCGCGGTANCGCAGGGCGAAACNGCCTTCGCCGGGCGCATCNTGTGGGCCAGCCAGTAAGGCCGGCGCCTGCCTATTTGCCGGCGCGCGCCTCGACAAAGGCATCGTGCTCGCGCTTGAGGTCGCCCGACAGGGCGCTGGCGATCAGCTTGCGGGTGTTGTCGAGGCCATAGATCGCCGCAAACGAGCCGAAGCGCGGTCCGCGCTCCTCGCCCAGCAGGATCTGATAGAGCGTGTTGAACCACAGGTTGGACACGCCCGGCCGCTCCGGCGTGGCGCCNTTGGCCTTCTGATCCTGGAAGCGCGGGATGGGGCGGGCGACNTCGTACACCGCTTCCTGGATGTGCTCGGGCGTGGCATCGGCCGGCAGCCGGCCGAACGCCTCCGACAGCGCCGACAGCGCCGCCGTCTCCACCTCGTCGGCGAGGCGGTAGGATTTCTTCGGCTTCACGAAATCGGCGAAGTAGCGGATGGCGTAGCCGACCAGCGCATCAAGCCGCGGGTGGGTTTCGGGCGAGGCGGCGGGCGCATAGCGCCTGAGGAAGCCCCAGAGCACGTCCTTGGTCTCGGCGTTGGCCACGGCGACCAGATTGAGCAGCAGCGCGAACGAAATGCCGGTGGCGCGCGGGGCGTTTTCTCCTTCGGCATGGCTCACCGTTTCCGGCGCCGGCGGGGTGCCGGCGTGGATGTGCCAGACCGGGTTGCCGAGCCGGTTCTTGGCGTCCTGGCGGGCATAGGCATCGAGGAAGCTGAGGTATTCGTCCACCGCGCGCGGGATCACGTCGAAATGCAGGCGCTTGGCCTCGCGCGGCTTCTGATACATGAACAGGGCGAGGCTTTCGGGGCTGGCATAGGTCAGCCACTCGTCGATGGTCAGGCCGTTGCCCTTCGACTTGGAAATCTTCTGGCCGCTCTCATCGAGGAAGAGTTCGTAGTTGAAGCCCTCGGGCGGCGCATGCCCGAGCGAGCGGACGATGGCGGAGGACAGCTTGACCGAGTCGATCAGGTCCTTGCCGGCCATTTCGTAATCGACGCCGAGCGCGATCCAGCGCATTGCCCAGTCGGGCTTCCATTGCAGCTTGCACTGCCCGCCGGTTACCGGGGTTTCATAGCGCTTGCCGCTGTCGGGATCGGTCCAGACGATGCTGTTGGTGGCAAGGTTCACCTCGTCCACCGGCACCTGCATGACGACGCGGGTTTCCGGGTGGATCGGCAGGAAGGGCGAATAGGTCGAGGCCCGCTCCTCGCGCAGCGAGGGCAGCATGATCTTCATCACCTTGTCGAGGTGATGGAGGAACTCGATCAGCGCCGTATCGAACTTGCCCGAGCGGTAGCACTCGGTCGAGGACATGAATTCGTAGGAAAAGCCGAAGGTGTCGAGAAAGGCGCGCAGCCGGGCGTTGTTGTGCTGGCCAAAGCTGGGATGGGTACCGAACGGGTCCGGCACCTCGGTCAGCGGCTTGCCCAGATGGGCGGCGACCATCTCCTTGTTGGGGATGTTGTCGGGCACCTTCCTCAGCCCGTCCATATCATCGGAAAAGGCGATCAGATGCGTCTCGATCTTGCCATCGGTCAGCAGTTCGAAGGCGCGGCGCACCATCGAGGTGCGCGCGACCTCGCCGAAGGTGCCGATGTGCGGCAGGCCCGAGGGGCCATAGCCGGTTTCGAACAGCACCCGGGTCTGCCCCGTTTTTTTGACGCGCTCGACAAGCTTGCGGGCCTCCTCGAAGGGCCAGGCGCTGGCGGTGTCGGCGGCGGTGCGAAGTTCGGGATCGACGATCATGATGGCTATTGGTGATGGATTTTTGACGGGCCCCCGCGACGATGCGGGGCGGCAAACCTAGGTTTGCTGCACTGCGGCGTCAATCGACCCAACGGTAAAAACCGCGTTGAAGCACCAAATGCACCAGACTCAGTAAATGCCGACCGGAAAATACTTGAGGTAGAGNGTCGCATAGGTGCCGTCGGCGGCCAGCCGGTGCAGGGCCCAATCGAGTGCCTGCACCAGGCGGNTGTTGCCGCGCGCCACCGCAATGCCCGANCCCTCGCCGAAGTAGCGGTTGTCGAGATAGGGCCCGCCAACGAAACGNCAGCACTCGCGCGAGGCCTCACCGTTGAGGAAGAAGGCCGCCGCCACCCCGTCGACGAAGGCAAAATCGACGCCGCCGGCGCCGATCTGGTCCAGCGCGGTCGCGGCATCGGCTACCGGCCGCAGCACCGCTCCGGGGAACACCGACTTGAGGAAGGCCTCGTGCGCCGAGTGCTCGACCACCGTCACCAGCCNGCCGGACAGCGTCGCCGCCGCCGNGTCGCTGAACGGGGCGCTGCGGCGGGTGACGAAGCGGGCGGGATTGCGGAAATAGGGCGCGGAAAAGGCCATCTCGCGCCGCGCCTCGGCCGTGATGCGCAGCGCGGCGATGATCGCGTCGCCCTGCCCGCCCAGCAGAGAGTCCTTGAGCACATCCCAGCGCCGCGGCTGGATGGAGCAGGCCAGCTTCAGTTCGGCGCAAAGGGCGCGGGCAAGGTCGACCTCGAAACCGGTCAGCTGCCCATCCGGTCCGATGAAATGGAAGGGCGGGAAGTCATCCTCGGTCAGAAAGCGGATCTGGCGCAGGCTGCCCAGGTCCNGGCGGTCGATCTTGCGCTTGAGGTCGAACAGCACGGGGATGGTCACCCCCGGCTCGGCAGCAACGGGGAATGCGGCCAGCCACAGCCAGACCGTGATCAGAAGACTCGACACAACCCGTGGCATGTTTCACTCTGGCTCCCGGGCAGGCGTTCCCCGGCGGGCGCCGGGGTTGGTTGCGTCATGCAGGACTTGGGCGTCGAAGCTGACAGCGGTCACGCGGACTGGCAAGGAGCATTGCCGGAAACGACCGGCGCGGACAAGAGGGCGCCGATCCTGCAGCTGCGGTTGCCCGCCGCCGCGACACGGCCTTCGGCGCTGCCCGCCGACATCGCGTTTCTCGCCGCTGAGGGAATTGACCCCGTGAGACTGGCGCAGGCTGCGGCCCGCGCCCGGCTTCTGGGGGTGCCGGCGCACCGNTGCCTCATCGCCTCCGGCNTGATCGGCGAAAGCGACTACATCCTCCGGCTCGGCCAGAGGCTTGGCGCCCCGGTGGTCCGGCAGGCCCGGCTCGATGCGCGGGTCGGGCTTGATCAAGCGCTGCGGCAGGGATGGTGCCGCGCCGTCACCGCGGAGGGAGCGCCGGTGATGCTGTGCCGGCTTGGAGGGCCACTGGTGCCGGCGCTGCTGGCCGGCAGCCTTGCCGGCGCACGCGGTCATCTGGCGCTGGCCAGCGATGCCGACTATCAGGCCATCGTGCTCAGGCATTTCGCCGGGACCGTTGCCGAATTTGCCGCGCAAACCGTCGCCGAAGACCGCTCGGCCCGGGCCGGAGCGAGCGAGGCGCAGAAGCTCTGGCCGGCGCTGATGGGGCTGGCGCTGCTGCCGGTGCTGGTGCACTGGCCGGACCTGTTGCTGGTGCTGCTGCCGCTGCTGCTGGGACAGGTGTTTCTGGCCGCCACCATCGTGCAGATCGCGGCCTGCTTCGTCGGGCTGCCGGACCGGCGCCTGCCGGTGGAGCGGGTCGATGCGCGGCTGCCGGACTATTCGGTGCTGGTGCCGCTCTATTGCGAGGGCAACATCGTGGCCGATCTGATCACGGCGCTGCTGCGGCTCGATTACCCAGCCGAAAAGCTGCAAATCCTGCTGGTGACCGAAGCGGATGACCACGAAACCCAGGCAGCGATCCGGGCCATCGCCCTGCCGTCCCACATCCGTCTGTTCGTGGCCCCGCCGGGCCAGCCGCGCACCAAGCCGCGCGCCCTCAACGCGGCCATGCCGTTCGTGACCGGTTCGCTTCTGGTGGTCTATGATGCGGAAGACAGGCCGGAACCGCAGCAGCTGCGCGCCGCGGCCGCGCATCTGGCCGCCTGCGGGCCGGATGTTGCCTGCCTGCAAGCGCGGTTGGCGATCGACAATATCAGCGATTCCTGGCTGACCCGGCTGTTCACGCTCGAATATGCGGCGCTGTTCGACATCGTGAAAGCCGGGCAAGCCCGCATGGACCTGCCGGTGCCGCTGGGCGGCACGTCCAACCATTTCCGCACCGACGTGCTGCGAGCGGTCGGCTGCTGGGATGCGTGGAACGTGACCGAGGATGCCGACCTCGGCATCCGGCTGGCGGCCTGCGGNTATCGGGTGGAGGACCTCAACGCCACCACCNATGAAGAAGCCCCGGTGACGCTGGCCGCCTGGATGCACCAGCGGACGCGNTGGCTGAAAGGCTGGATGCAGACGGTGGTGACGCANACGCGCCGGCCGCTGGCGACGCTGCGGGCGATGGGGCCGATGAACGCCTTTGCAGCGCTGGCGGGGTCGCTCGGCATCGTCATCGGCATCGCCTTTGCCCCGCTGTTCCATGGCCTCGCGCTCTGGCGGATCGGCTCCGGCCAGTTCCTCGACGGCGCCAGCCTGCTCGACGCGGCGGCGGATGCGCTGGTGCTGGTGCTCGGCACCGCCGGGCTGCTCGCCACCGTGGTGCCGACAGTTCTGGGCGCGTTGAAGCGCCGACGTGCGGACCTATTGCCCTGGCTTGTCCTGCTGCCGGTCTATCACCTGCTGATGNCGGTGGCGGCCTGGCGCGCGGCCTATGACTTCGTGCGCGATCCGCATGGCTGGAACAAGACAACGCACGGGCTGGCCCGATCCCGCGCGGCAGGGCGACCTGATCAGAAGCAGTAGCTCCAGGCGGTCGCCATGACAGACATGAACACCGCGCCGCCGTAATAGGTCCAGAGGACCACGGCCAGAACCAGCATGGCCCCCGCGGCCAGCAGCAGGTGGCGGGCGAAGGAGCGCCCCTCGGCGATGTTTCCGGCCTCAGCCGCCATGGGGTGGCGCCTTGCTGGCAGCGGGCTCCCCGATGGCCGGGCCATCCGCCATGCCGGCCAGCACCTCGGCGACATGGCGCACCTTGATGGCCGATCCGCGCCGCTGAAGCTTGCCGGCCATGTTCATCAGGCAGCCAAGGTCGCCCGCCAGCAAGGTGGTGGCGGCCGAAGCCTCGATGTTCTCGGCCTTCTTGGTGACGATGGAATCGGAAACCTCGCCGTATTTCACGGCAAAGGTGCCGCCAAAGCCGCAGCAGGTCTCGTTCTCCTTCATCTCCGTCAGGGTCAGCCCCTCGACCGATTCCAGCAGCTTGCGCGGCTGGGTCTTCACCCCCAGTTCGCGCAGACCCGAGCAACTGTCATGATAGGTCACCGCGCCGTCATAACGGGCGGCAACCTCGGTGACGCCCAGAACATCTGTGAGGAAGGAGACGAGTTCATAGGTCTTGGTGGCCAGCGCATTGGCGCGCGCCGCCAGATTGGGATCGCCAGCGAACAGTTCGGGATAGTGCACGCGGATCATGCCGGCGCAGGAGCCCGAGGGCGCCACCACGTAATCGAACCGTTCGAAGGCGGCGATCATCTGCTCGGCCAGCGCGGCGGCGGTGGTCCGGTCGCCAGAATTGAAGGCGGGCTGGCCGCAACAGGTCTGCACCGGGGCATCGACGCTGCACCCCGCCTCCTCCAGCAGCTTGACCGCGGCAAAGCCGACGGTCGGCCGCATCGCATCGACGAGGCAGGTCACGAACAGGCCGACGCGCGGGCCTTTCTTATCGGGTGTGCTGGTCACGAATGCTCCACGGCGACTCTGGCAACGTGGCCGCAGATTGGACCAGCGGCGTCCGATCTTCAAGCCTGTCTGACAACCGGCTCAGAAATCGAGGGCGTTGTTCAGGTCCGCGATCAGGTCCTCGGCATGTTCGAGCCCGACCGACAGGCGCACGAGATTGTCGCGCACGCCCATCTCGGCCCGCTGCTCGGGCGTGAAGCGCTGGTGAGTCGTCGTGCCGGGATGCACCGCAAGGCTCTTGGCATCACCCAGGTTGTTGGAGATGCGGATGATCGACAGACGATTGAGAAAGTGGAAGGCGTCAGCCTTGGCTGTCCCCACCTCGAAGGCCAGCAGGGTGGACCCGCCCAGCATCTGACGGGCGATCAGATCGGCTTGCGGATGATCGGCACGGCCGGGATAGCGCAGGTTTTTCACCTTGGGGTGCGCGGCCAGCACATCGGCGATGCGTGCGGCGGTGGCGGTCTGCTGGCGGACCCGAAGCGGATAGGTCTCCAGCGCCTTCAGCAGCACCCAGGCGTTGAACGGCGACATCGCCGGGCCGGTCTGGCGCAGCAGGGTATGGACATGCTTGTCGATGAACTCCTGGCTGGCGAGGATGACGCCGCCCAGACANCGGCCCTGCCCGTCGATGTGCTTGGTGGCGGAATAGACCACGCAATCGGCCCCCAGCTTCAGCGGCTGCTGCCAGAGCGCGGTCGAAAACACGTTGTCGACCACCAGTTTGGCGCCGACCGAANGGGCCAGCGCCGCCACGGCGGCGATGTCGATGACCTCCAGCGTCGGGTTGGCCGGGCTTTCGAGAAAGAACACCTTGGTGTTGGGGCGGATGGCGCGCTTCCAGGCGTCCAGATCCGGTCCGTCCACCAGCGTCGAGTCCACCCCGAAGCGCGGCAGGTGCTCCTCCACCACATAACGGCAGGAGCCGAACAGCGCCCGCGCCGAGACGATATGGTCACCGGCGCGCAGCAGGCCCATCAGCGCCGTTGTCACGGCCGCCATGCCCGAGGCGGTGGCGCGGGCCGCCTCCGCCCCTTCCAGAGCGGCGACGCGCTTTTCGAACATGCCGACGGTGGGGTTGGAGAAGCGGGCATAGATGTAACCGGAGTCCGTGCCCAGAAAGCGCGCTTCGCACTGCTCGGCACTGTCGTAGACATGGCCCTGCGTCAGGAACAGCGCTTCGGAAGTCTCCCCGAACTGCGAGCGCAACGTTCCTTCGTGAACAAGGCGCGTTTCAGGATGCAGCGTGCGAGAATGAGGGTTAGGGGCGGGCATGGCTGGTCCGGGCAGCAGGTTTAAGGTGGGCCAGTGTGTAGCGCATCAGGGCTTGTTCGTAAAGACGAACGATAATCCCTTTTGTAGAACGACGCTTCGTGTATCAGGCCACCTCGTCTCGGAAACTGGAAATTTGATTGAATTCAAAGAATTTTTTGCTACAAGATGGCAGCCAGCTCGCATAAAAGAAAATTTTGTCCTCAAACAGAATTTTTGAGAAGCTGTTTTTTGTCGGAGCCCGCCATGGATGCCATCGATCGCAAGCTTCTGACCCTGCTGCAGAGCGATTCCAATGTCTCGCTGGCGGAACTGTCGGAAAAGGTCGGCCTGTCGCAGACGCCGTGCTGGAAACGCATCCAGAAGCTCGAAGCCGCCGGCGTCATCGTTCGGCGCGTGGCGCTGGTCGATCCCGACCGGATCGGCATGAGCCTCACCGTGTTCGTGTCGATCGAGACCGGTGATCATTCGGGGCCGTGGCTGGAGAAGTTCGCCCAGATCGTCTCGGCCATGCCGGAGGTCATGGGGCTCTACCGGATGGCCGGCGATGTCGACTATCTGGCGCAGGTGGTTGTCGCCGACATGGCCGCCTACGATGCCTTCTACAAGCGGCTGATCAACACCATCGCGCTCAAGAACGTGACCTCGCGCTTTGCGATGGAACGCATCAAGCAGACCACCGCCTATGTCATTCCTGCGGACGCCTGACCCGACATGATCCGACACTCCCTGATCGACGCCATCGGCCACACGCCGCTGATCCGCCTGACGCGCGCCTCCGAGGCGACGGGCTGCGAGATCTACGGCAAGGCCGAATTCATGAATCCCGGCGGCTCGGTGAAGGATCGGGCGGCGCTGGCCATCATCCGGGCGGCGCGGGCCAGTGGCGCTCTGAAACCGGGCGGCACGATCGTCGAGGGCACGGCCGGCAACACCGGCATCGGGCTGGCGCTGGTCGGCAACGCGCTCGGTCATCGCACGGTGATCGTCATCCCAGACACGCAGAGCCAGGAAAAGAAGGACGCCCTGCGTTTTGCCGGGGCGGAACTGGTGGAGGTGCCGGCGGCGCCCTTCGCCAATCCGAACAATTACGTGAAGGTTTCGTCACGGCTGGCTGAGCGGCTGAACGCCAGCGAGCCGAACGGCGCCTTCTGGGCCAACCAGTTCGACAATGTCGCCAATCGCGAGGGACATATCGCCACCACGGCGCGCGAAATCTTTGACGATACCGGCGGCGCGGTGGACGGGTTTGTCTGCGCGGCGGGCACCGGCGGCACGCTGGCCGGCGTCGGCCTGGGGCTGAAGGCGCTGAAGCCCGGCGTGACCATCGGCCTTGCCGACCCCTACGGCGCGGCGCTCTACAGCTACTACACCAGCGGGGAGTTGAAGGCCGAGGGCTCCTCGATCACCGAGGGTATCGGGCAGGGGCGCATCACCGCCAACCTAAGCGGCGCGCCGGTCGACGTCGCCTTCCGCATCGCCGACAGCGTGGCGATCGCGCTGATGTTCGACCTGCTCGAACACGAGGGCCTGTGCGTGGGCGGCTCATCGGGCATCAATGTCGCCGGCGCGATGGCGCTGGCCCGCCGGCTCGGCCCCGGCAAGACCATCGTCACCGTGCTGTGCGATTCAGGGATGCGCTACGCTTCCAAGCTGTACAATCCGGAGTTCCTGCGCGCCAGGGACCTGCGCGTGCCGGCCTGGCTGGAGGCGCGGCGCAGCATCGACCCGGGGCTGGTGTAGGCCCCGGATCGCGGCGCACCGGCTGGTCAGTGCCCGCCGTTTTCCTTCTCATGCTGGTGGGCATGCACGATCGCGTCCGCCGCCTTGCCGGAAATCTCGGCGAGGTGGTCGAAGCTGGCGACATAGCTGCCGACACCGGCGGTGGCAGACCGCAACTCGACGATCAACCCGCCCATCTCCGCTTCGGGGATCAGCGTGTCGAGCACATCCCAGCCGTCCCAGCCCTGACGGGCATCATAGCCGAGAATCTGGCCGCGCCGCCCCGAGGCGATGCCGGTCGCCTTGGACAGGGCCTCGCTCGGAACGGTGATCTTGACCGACAGGATCGGCTCCAGCAACACCGGCCCGGCCTGCTTGAGGGCGTCCGACATGCCCATGCGGGCGGCGGTGCGGAAGGCCATGTCGGAGGAATCGACCGTGTGATAGGAGCCGTCCGTCAGGGTGGCGGCGACATCGACCACAGGGAACCCGAGCGGTCCGGCCTCGCAGGCATCGTGGCACCCTGCCTCCACCGCCGAGAAATACTGCCGCGGCACCGAACCGCCGTGCACCGTCTCCGTGAAGGAGAAGCCGGCGCCGCGCTCCACCGGCTTGACGTCCAGCGCGACATCGCCGAACTGACCGTGGCCGCCCGACTGCTTCTTGTGACGGCCGCGCACCGACACCGGATGGCGGATCGATTCGCGATAGGCCACTGCCGGCTTGTGGGTCTCCACCGTGACACCGAAGCGCGAGGCGAGCTTTTCCAGCGCAACGCGCAGGTGCATCTCGCCCTGTCCCAACAGCTTCATCTCGCCGGAGGTCTGGTCCTGCTGGAAGACCAGCGAGGGGTCTTCCTCGGTCAGCTTCTGCATGGCGGCGGCGAGCTTTACCTCATCCTTGCGGTCCTTGATGGTCAGTGCCATGGCATGCACCGGATGGGGCACTTCTGCCGCCTCCAGCGCCGGCTGAGGCTTGGCACTCTTGGCGTCGCCGAAGGTCTCGCCGGTGGCGATGTGGTCGAGCCGGCCAAAAGCCATGGTCTCGCCGTCCTCGGCGGTCGGAAGCTTCAGCGACGAGGTGCCGACGACGCGGCCGACCGAGCCGATCCTGTCCTCGCCACCACGGGCGCCGAGCACCTTGGCGTTCTCGTTGAACGAGCCGCGCAGCACGCGCGCCATGGTCAGCTTGCCGCCATGGGCGGTGTGCACCGTGGCCATGGCATGGGCCAGCGCCGGCCCGGTCGCCGCGACACCGAGCCGCTTGCGCGTCTCGGAGATACCGGCGGATTCGTGGCGCAGCGCCTTGAGGACGCGCGTGACGCCGTTGCCGCGCTCGGCCGAGCCGATCAGAACCGGCACGACCAGCCCCTCGCGCAGTTCGATGGCGAGGTCGTCGAAGACCTGATCCCGCGGCGGCTCGATGTCGGAAATCAGTTCTTCCATCAGCGAATCGTCATAATCGGCGAGGCGCTCAAGCATCGAATAGCGCGCTTCCTTCTCGCGCGGCAGTTCGCCGGCGGGCACGTCGATGACGGTCGAGGGGGCCTGTTCGCGGTAAACGAAGGCGCGCTCGAGCGCCAGGTCGATGAAGCCGGTGGCGATGCCGTTCTGCCAGATCGGGATCTGGCGCAGCAGCAGCGGTACCCGCGAGGCGGGCTGGAGCAGGGCAAGGGTTTCGCGCACGCGCTGGGTGGCGACATCGATCTTGTTGAGGAAGAGGAAGCGCGGGATACCGAGATCCTCAAGCTGGCGCATGATCATCTGAAGCGCCGGCAGCTTGCTGGCATTGGCTTCGCAGACCACCACCGCAGCGTCGCACAGCGGCAGCACGTTGCGCATCTGATGCGAAAATTCGATCGAGCCGGGGCAATCGACGAAGGTGTAGCGGTCGCCCAGATAATCAACCGTGGCGACATTCGCCTCGACGCTCATCGAATGGGCCCGCGCCTCGGGGCTGGAATCGCCGACCGATGAGCCCCCGCGCACCGATCCCTGCCGCGACACTGCGCCGGCGCGGACCAGAATGCTTTCCAGAAGAGTGGTCTTGCCGCTTTGGAAGGGACCGACGAGCGCGATCAGCCGCGGTCCCGTTACTCGTCCTGCATGTTCACGATCCGGCATTGTCCACTCCTTCATTTTCGGACCGACGCACTTGAACCGGCCCCGTTAGCGGCAATCGTTTCACCGCTTGCAGGGCGGCGCAAGGGAGGTAGATCAAAGATTCGGGCACCCAAAGCCCGGCCGAACCAGGTCTGCCGGGGCAAATGACCGCAGTCGACGGACGAGCGAAACGGAAAGCGGCGGCGGCGTCAGGCGCGGCGCCATGAGCCCCCGAGGCCCGATGCGGACGATCCGGCCTGCCGCATCGGCGGCAGACCGCGATGGGCGGCAGCGTCAGTCCTCCTGGAAGGCTTCTTCCCGGGTTTCGAGAAGGAGGGCAGGAGCACCAGCAGGATGGCCGAGAGAATGACCAGCTCCGGCAGCAGCACCACCACATAGCCGGCGATCGGCAAATCCACCTCTGGACCGTCGGTCGTGAACGAGCGGATCAGCGAAATCGCCCCAAACACCACAAAAACCCAAGGCCAAGCAGCACACACAATGTCCCGGCAAAAAATCCTTCCCAGATCGTATCCGAAGCATGAGCGAACGCCCAATTCTGCCCGTGGACCTATTGTTTCTCGATCTGCGCCTTGGCTGCGACTGGCGCCCACATTGCCGTTTCATCCGTGATGAGCTTGGCAAAGGCACCGGACGTTTGCGGTCCCGGCTTTGCGCTCAACGTTGCAGCGAATTCGATCATGTCGGGGGCTTTCAGGGCAGTTGCCACCTCGTCCTGCAGACGAGCGATGACGGCGGCCGGTATGCCCGCAGGTGCCGCAATGCCCGTCCAGCTGTAGCCGGAATAGCCGCCAAAACCAGCTTCCTTGAATGTCGGGACATCCGGCAGGCTGGCAAGGCGCGCCTCGCCGCTGACGGCAAGCGCGCGGATGCGGCCGCCCTTGATCTGAGCAGCGGCAGACGGTGTCGAGACGAACAGAAGATCGATCTGCCCGCCGACAAGCCCGGCCATCGCATCGCCCGCCCCTTTGTAGGGGATATGACGGAACTGCACATTGGCGACCTGCTGGAAAAGCTCCGCCGCGAAATGCGGCGCACTGCCCGGTCCTCCCGTGCCGAAGGTGATGGTGTCGGGTGCGCTTCTGCCTTTGGCAACAAGGTCGGCAAGTTTTCCGGTGCCGGCATCGGTCTTGGCGGCAAGCAACACGGGCACCATGTAGACGCCAATCACCGGCTGAAGCGCCTTGGCGTGGTCGAA
>Ga0056914_10002051_pt1 | contig 13317 bp, 14 predicted proteins | sample TNRBio252014_DNA_FD_55168 | JGI IMG/M metagenome (GOLD analysis project Ga0056914, IMG submission 55168) | Wastewater treatment Type I Accumulibacter community from EBPR Bioreactor in Madison, WI, USA - TNR Reactor_6/25/2014_ DNA | ecosystem: Engineered > Bioreactor > EBPR > Anaerobic-Aerobic >...
GGATGCGCGGCGATGAAGGTCTTCGTCCGCTCGATCACCTCGCTCCAGGAAGCTGTTCCGCTCAGGTCCACCTTTTGTTTGTTCAACCCATATCCGAAGAAATGGCAATGCCCGTCGATGAACCCTGGCAACACCACCTGGCCCGCGGCATCCACATTTTCCTTCGCCGCGTACCGGTTCAGGATCTGCCGTTCCGCGCCCAACTCCACGATACGCCCGTCCTTGATCGCCATCGCCTGGTATTCCGTGCCGGCCTCGTCCATGCTTCGGATCCGTGCGTTGTGTATCACCAGGTCTGCTTCCTGGGAGTGGTAACAACCGGCGAGGAGCCAGGCGGCTATGGCGAAGGTGGCGGTGCGGACCATGGGGCGAGGATACGTTGGAGGAATGACCAGCGGGCCAGCAGACGGGTACGGTCCAGGAGCAGTAGCCCAGCGATCAGCAGGAAGGGTAGTAATGGCGTGCGGTAGCGCACCACAGCCCCCATCACCGGTGTGGTCCACCCGATCACGAGCGCGAGCAGGGTCACGTAACCGAGGAGTGAGGCCAGTAGGGCCTTGTCCACTCCTGCCCAACCCTTGCGATACACCACGCACAGGACAAGGAAGGCCACNATCACGATATTCTCCACCGCCGATACCAGCCCCAGCGCACCACCACCCACATGCAGGATGGGCCCGAAGAGCGCGATGCCCAAGGCGTAGGGGGCCTGCTTCACGAAAAGCCATACTTCCGGCAACAACAATTCAGGCATCACGAAACTACCCGAATCCATCTTGATCGCCAGGCCGACGAAGTCGCGCTGTTTCATCGTGAGGATCCCCAGGATATCCCAACCGGGTAGGAAATGGTGCAGGTTCAACCCCACCAGGATGAACAGGCCATAGACCACGGATGCCTTCCACCACAAGGCCGGACGGGCACATCGGCACGACCAGCACAGCAGGAGCAGGGCAGGGAGCAAGCTCAACAGCACATAGACCTTCAAGAAGAAGAGCATCACCACATTGAAGGCCAGCAGGAATGGGTCGCGCCATTGGAAGCTGCCCCNCANGAGTCGTGCTGATTGATGGACCAGGAGCCCGATCCCGAAGAACAACAGGCTCTCCTTGATCACGCCACTGGCCCAGAACACCACCGAGGGCACCAGGAAGATCACGATCGCCAGCAGCCTCTCCAGACCCGGCAAGGCACGCACGAAGGCGTGGTGGATACCGAGCAGGCCGGTGAGCGAAAGGAAGGCCGATGCCACCGTATGCACATGGAATTCCCCGAAGCTCACCAACCGCACCAACGCATTGAAGCGGATGATCGTGTGCGCATCATTGTACAGGTTGCTCTCGTAATGCCGTACCCAGTTGTTCATATGCCGGTAATACAGCTCATGGAAGTGCGCGTTGTCATTCCCGATCCCCGTGATCATGCGCACATAGTCCATCGGCCGTTCACGCAGTGCATTGAACATGTACGCGCTGTCATCGAAATACTTGAACACATCGGCCGTGGCGCGGTCGGGGTATACGTAGGTGTACACGGCCCACAAGGCCATGCCGGCCGCGATCCGCAGCAGGAAGAAGCCCACCACCCAGCGGAAGCCCAGGCCCGGCACCGCGTTGTAGAAACGCTGGCGCCGCATCCAGAGAACAAGGAGGGCGGTATAGGCCGCCGCCAGGAGCATGCCGGTCATTGGGGGGTGCAAGGTAGACGCGGGCGCGGGGGGCGGGGATGCCGACCTCTCATTGGGCTTTGCCGATGAGGGTGGCGATGGCTGTGGTGAGGGCCATGATCCGGATGTGCGATCGGGGGTGGGACGGTCGGATGGGTCGCGACAGGCGAACCCTCAACAGCGTGAACCCGCGGTGATCGGGATCGGCCGGATGGCGCACACCGCCGTGTTCAGCACAAGGGCGGTTCGGTGAACGGTCCCAAGCCGACCCGCATGCCATTGCAGTCCGTGGCCAGGGTTACCTTTGCGCCCCCTCCGATGAGCTCCCTCACCACCAATCCCGATACCGCGCCAGCAGGCGTGGAGACAGCCAAGAAACTGGGCCTCCTGCCCGAGGAGTTCGAGAGGATCAAGGGGATACTGGGCCGCGATCCCAACTTCACCGAACTGAGCATCTACAGCGCCATGTGGAGCGAGCACTGCTCGTACAAGAACTCCATCAAGCAGCTCAAGACCCTGCCTCGCAGCGGCCCGAAACTGCTGGCCGAAGCCGGACAGGAGAATGCGGGCCTGGTGGATATCGGCGACGGTTGGGCCTGTGCCTTCAAGATCGAGAGCCACAACCACCCGAGCGCCATCGAACCGTATCAGGGGGCGGCCACCGGGGTGGGCGGCATCAACCGCGACATCTTCACCATGGGCGCCCGACCCATCGCACAGCTCAACAGCCTGCGGTTCGGCGACATCACCAAGGAGGCGAGCAGCCGCTGGCACATGCGTGGCGTGGTGAAGGGTATCGGCGATTACGGCAACGCCTTCGGTGTACCCGTCCTCGGTGGCGAGGTCTATTTCGACCCCTGCTACACCACCAACCCGCTCGTGAACGCCATGAGCGTCGGCATCGTCCGCACCGACAAGGTGATCAGCGCCACGAGCCACGGTGTAGGCAACCCGGTCTACATCGTGGGAAGCGCCACCGGCAAGGACGGCATCCACGGTGCCTCCTTCGCCAGCAAGGACATCACCGAGACCAGCATGGACGACCTTCCCGCCGTACAGGTGGGTGACCCCTTCATGGAAAAGCTCCTGCTCGAAGCCTCCCTCGAGCTCGCAGGGACCGATGCCATCATCGGTATGCAGGACATGGGGGCGGCGGGCATCACTTGCAGCACCAGTGAGATGAGCGCCAAGGGCGAGTGCGGCATGGACATCCAGCTGGATAAGGTGCCCACGCGCCAGCCCGGCATGCGCGCTTGGGAGATCCTCCTCAGCGAGAGCCAGGAGCGCATGCTCGTGGTGGTGAAGAAGGGCCGCGAGGCCGAAGTGCAGGCCATCTTCGACAAGTGGGACCTGAACTGCGTGTGCATCGGTACGGTGACGAAGGGTGGTTCGCTCCGGTACTTCCAAGGCGAGGAGTTGATCGCCGAGGTGCCAGCAGAGAGCCTGGTGCTCGGTGGTGGTGCCCCGGTGTACGAACGGGAGGTGAAGGAGCCTGCTTACATCAAAGAGAACACGAAGTTCAGGATCGATGATGTGGACGAACCCGATGACCTGCGCCGCGTGGCCTACGACCTACTGGCCAGCCCGAACATCGCGAGCAAGCGTTGGGTGAGCGAGCAGTACGATACCATGGTGCGCACCAATAACATGAGCACCAACGCCCCCAGTGATGCGGGACTCGTGTTGGTAAAGGAGACCGGCAAGGGCCTCGCGGTGACCGTGGATTGCAATGGCCGCTATGTCCATGCCGACCCGTACAAGGGTACCATGATCGCCGTGAGCGAGGCCGCACGCAACATCGCCTGCACCGGTGGCGAACCCTGCGGTGTCACCAACTGCCTCAACTTCGGCAACCCGTACGACCCGGAGGTCTACTGGCAGTTCGCGCAGGCGATCAAGGGCATGGGCGATGCCTGCCGCGCCTTCGACACGCCCGTCACGGGTGGCAACGTGAGCTTCTACAACCATACGGTCACGGGGAAGAAGAACATCCCCGTCTTCCCGACGCCGACCATCGGCATGGTGGGCATCGTGCCCGACATCAGCAAGCGCATGAGCCTCGACTTCAAACAGAAGGGCGACCTCATCTACCTGATCGGTAAGACCACCGAGGACATCGCCTCCAGCGAGTACCTCACCCGTATCCACCGCATCGAGCGCAGCCAGGCACCGTATTTCAACATCGAAGAAGAACGCCGCCTGCACACCATGCTGCTCATCCTCATCCGCAAGGGCGTGATCAATGCCGCGCACGACATCAGCGATGGCGGCCTCTGGACCACCCTGGTCGAAATGGCCCTCCCACGCGGCCTCGGCTTCGAGGTGATCACCGATAGCGAGATCCGGGAGGATGCCTTCCTCTTCGGTGAAGGACAGGGCAGGGCGGTGGTGTCCGTGAGCGATGAGCAGGAGACGCCGTTCCTGGATCTGATGCAGGCCAGTCGAGTGCCCTGCATCCTGCTCGGCCACGTTACCAAGGGCAAGTTGATGGTGGACGATGCGCCTTTCGGTACGATCGAAGACGCGCGAAAGGTCTACGAGGAAGCCATCCCGAAGGCCATGGCCCAGCAGTGAAACGACGAACGACAATGTAGACTCATGCCACAACCCGCATTCCACGGTCCCTTACCGGCCGTTGGCACTGTAGCGCCCACGTTGCGCTACGTCAACAACGAACGCCAGGAAAAGAGCCTCGCTGACCTCAAAGGCGAGGTGGTCATCCTCACCGCTTTCCCCAGCGTGGATACGAAAGTGTGTGCCGTACAGACGCGCACCTTCAACCAACAAGCGGCTGGCATGGGTGCCCGCGTGCTGACCATCTCCATGGACCTGCCCTTCGCACTGCACCGCTTCTGTGCGGCGGAAGGGATCACGAATGTGGAGGCCGGTAGCGATTTCCGCCACCGCGATGCAGCCCAGGTGTGGGGAGCAGGGATCACCGAAGGAGCCATGGCCGGGACGCTCGGCCGCATCACGTGGGTGATCGACAAGGAAGGCGTGATCCGCTACATGGAAGTGGCACCGGAACTCGGTGCCGAACCGGATTACGCAGCCGCCCTCAAAGCGGCGAAGGATCTGCTCTGATCACCGGACGTGCGTACCGATCCGCCTCCTGGTACCAGGGGCGATCACCGGGGTGTGGTGCCTTGGTGCATGCGTTGACGACCAGCCAACAAACGGTCGCATCCGGCCAATACCAGAAGGCTCACCGAGAGCGCAATGAGCCCCAATGCCCTGTTCCCGGATGCTGGTAGCAATGTTCCGATCGCATGCGCGGTGCTCCCCGGACCACTTGTCGCATGCTCCGTTGATGCACCGAAGAAGCCCCACAAAAGCAACGCGGCGGTCAGGACGGCGATCCCGATCCATGCACGGGACCCCATGATCGGCCTCACGGGTGTGGGGCGAAGCAGTGGCGTCACCGCCACTCTGGCCATGATGCGCTCGGTGAGGTCGGTGGCCGGCTCGACATGCCCGGCCATCTGGAACAGGTGGTGAAGGTCAGGCTTCGGTTCAGGCATGATCCATGATCAGTTGTAGCGCTTCATTGCCGTAGTTCGCTTGCACCACCTCCCGCAGTTTCTTGCGGGCGCGGTGTAGACGCACTTTCACATTCGACGCGCCCATGCCTGTGATGGTTACGATCTCCTCCACGCTCAGCTCCTCTAAATGATGGAAGCTGAGGATGGAGGCGTCCTCCGGATCAAGTTGCGCCAAGGCTTGCTCCAGTATACGCCTCATCTCTGCCCGGTGCCCGTTCGCGTCGTTGGCTGCTACCGGATGGTGCGGTAGATCGTCCACCGAGACCAGATCCCGGTGTCGCTTGCGCCCATGGCTGATCGCCGTGCGGTAGGCGATGCTGTAAAGCCAGGTGCTGAATTTGGCGTGGCCTCCGAATCCGGCCAGGTGTTGGTAGGTCTTCACGAAGCTGTCCTGCGTGGCCTCCTCGGCATCCTGCATGTTCCGGAGAACCCGGAAACACACGGTGTACACCATACGTTGGTAGTGGCGCACAAGCTCCGCATAGGCAAGGTTGTCGCCCGACAATACGCGCTGGATGATCGTGCCGTGGTCCACTGGTTACGCCGGATGGGACGCTGCCGCAGGCCCCATCGGTTACAAAGGGAATGGCACATCGCCCCCTGCGCAAGCCAATTGGGATGATCGGTCGCGCTCAGCAGGAACCATCCGAACGTTCGGGGATGACCGGATCGTAACCACTCGGCGATGGCCCGCGTCAGATGGACAAGGAACCACACCGGAGACTTCACCTCACCACGAAACCACTGCACACCATGGACATCACGGGCACCATCGCTGTCACCCTCTTTTTCTCCACCCTCTTCGGCCTCTGTTACATCTACTTCACCACACGCCATCGGGAGCGGATGAACCTGATCGACAAGGGCCTATCTCCCGGCTTGCACCGCCCCATGGGCGACCACCTACGTACCCTGAAGCACGGCTTGTTGCTCATTGGTCTTGGCTTGGGCTGTTGGGCTGGCTATCTCTTCCAGCGTGCGGCCATGCCCGATACGCCGGATAACCCACTGCCCTTCTTCGTGGGCATGTCCATCTTCGGGGGTGCGGCGCTGGTGCTGTTCTACGCCTTCTTCGGCCGCAAGCAACAGGGGTAGCGCATGTCTGCGGCTGTGGAGGGGCTGACCTGAGCGGTCGGCCCCGCGTTTTTTCCGGGGTATCCGATGCCCTCCTACTTTCGCCCTCCAAGCCACCCGATGCGCCGCGCCGTTGCCGTCTTCTTCCGTTGGATCGGTGCCACCGCCTTCTGGTTCGTGGTGGTCAGCCTCCTTTGGACGGCCTTACTGGGGCTGGTCGATCCACCAGTCACCTGGGTCATGGCCCAACAGGCACGCGAACAGGAGCGGTTCCGTCGTATCCAGGTGGACATGAGCGAGATCGCACGCCCTATGCCCCTGAGCGTCATCGCCTCCGAGGACCAACGGTTCATGACCCATAACGGCTTCTCTTGGGAGGCCATGCGAAAGGCGTTCGAACGGAACAAGAAGGCCAAACGCATCAAGGGCGGTAGTACCATCAGCCAGCAGACCGCCAAGAATGTCTTCCTCTGGCCGGGCCGCACCTATCTGCGCAAGGGCCTGGAGGCCTGGTTCACCGTGCTCATCGAACTGTTGTGGACCAAGGAACGGATACTTGAGGTCTACCTGAACGTGGCCGAGATGGGGAAGGGGATCTTCGGGGTCGAGGCCGCGGCGCAGCACTGTTTCGACCGCCATGCCTCCGCGCTCACAAGGGAGCAGGCGGCACTGATCACCGCCACCCTGCCCGCACCTCGCCGGTTCAACTGCGCCAACCCTACGGGCTACGTACGCGGGCGCCAGCGTTGGGTGGTGCGGCAGATGGCCAACGTGGGCGACGTGCTCGATCCCGAGGTCCTGGCCAGGCGCAAGGAGAAGTTGGAACACGAAGCCCGGCGCCAGGAGGAACGGGAGGCTCGCCGGAAGCGGGCTGCGCATCCGAAGTGATCGGACCATCCGGACCTACCTGGTACCATCCACCTGGATCGCCACCTGCGTGGGATATGCGAACAAGAGCCCTGCCGCTGCGAAGCGACGCATCAGTTCGATGTGGATCACGTTCTGCGTTGCGAAGATGTCCGCACCCCTGCGGATGTGGTAGATGAACACGATGCCCAATGCGAAGTCCTTGAAGGTCGTGAAACTCACCAGGCGTTCCTCCTCCAATAGGGACCGGTGATCATCCACCAACTTGTTCAATAACGCGATCGCTTCCTCCAATTTCTCCGGTGTGGTCTCGCAGACCAGCCCCAGCTCGTGCCGCACCCGCCGCGAAGGCTCCTGGCTCACGTTCTCCAGGATCGTATCGGTGAATTTGATGTTCGGCACCACCAGCGTCGGCCCCTCCAACGTTCTGATCCGCGTACTGCGGATGCCCACTTCCTCCACGGTGCCATCGTATCCGGCCAGGCGCACCCGGTCCCCAACACGGAATGGCTTGTCCATGAACACGGTTACCCCACCGAAGATGTTGGCCAACGTATCCTTTGCGGCCATGGCCAGCGCCAGCCCGCCGATCCCGATCCCCGCCAGCAGTGCCCGCACATCGTAGCCCGCATTGTTCAGGGCCACCACGCAACCCAGACCCCATAACAGGATCTTGATCGAACTGCGCATCACGGGCAGCAACTGTTTCTGGTCCCGGCCGAAGTCCTTGTCCTTGGTGTTGCGTCGGACCGCCGCGAGCAAGGTGTCCACCACACGTACAATGGCCCAGGTCACTGCCAATGCGAAGGCCACATGGAAGCACTTCACCATCCACCGGTCCACCTGTGCCGACACCGTGAGCCGCTGAGATCCCATGATCAACGAGATCAACGTGACCAGTGTGACCAACGGCCGGCGAAGCACCCGCACCAATTGGTCGTCCACCAGGTTGCTCGTGCGTGCCGCCAGCTTACTGAAGACCGCGGCAGCGGACCAGGACAGTGCCTTGCCGATGCCCCAGCCGACCGTTAGGATCAAGGCCGCGTCCAGCCATTGTCCAGGGCGATTGCCCAGGAACAGGTCATTTTCCGCCCAGTCGAACATGCGCCTACTTTTGGATGCCGGGTATTGAGGGATCGGCACCAAAACTAACGGGCTTCCATGGGAGGGACACAGCAGGGGAATGAGCGCACCGTGGTGGTCACGGGTGCAGGGAAGGGGCTGGGGGCGGCAACAGTGAAAGCCTTGCTCGCACGGCCGGATACCACGGTGATCGCGGTATCGCGTGATCTTTCCCAGCTTGAGCAGGAGTTGGGCGGTTCGGCCTCGTTCGTTCCCATACGGCTTGATCTGCAAGCGGCCGATGCAGCTGCCCGATTGGCCTTGCACATCGGTCAACGCCGCGTCCACGCGCTCATCCATAACGCCGGTATCCTGCACAAGGCCGCAATGGGGCTGCACCGCAGGAACGATCTGGAAGCGCTCTTCCGCACCAATGTCATCGCCCCGCTCGAACTCTCGCAAGCCCTGGTGGCCCACCTGGATGGCGATCCGCCCGGCCATATCGTCCACATCGGCAGTATGGGCGGCTTCCAGGATTCGGTGAAATTCCCGGGACTGGTGGCGTACAGTGCCAGCAAGGCCGCGCTGGCCTGCGTGGCCCAATGCCTGGCCGAGGAGTTCAAGGACCGCGGCATCCGCAGCAACTGCCTGGCCATCGGTTCGGTGGATACGTCCATGTTACGAGAGGCATTCCCCGGTTTCCAGGCCGGGACCAAGGCCCAGGCCATGGGGGCGTACATCGCCCAATTCGCTTTGGAAGGCCATAATCTCTACAACGGCAAAGTGTTACCGGTCGCTTCGACCACTCCCTGAGGCCCTGTGAGGAAAAATTTCTTGGTTCGGGTTTGCATCTGTGAAAACTCTCCTTACATTTGCAGCCGCTTTCGGAAAAACGTTCTTTGAAGCGCCCTCGGACGAGGAGGAGAAGTAGGGGTCGGCAAGAGGAGTTGAAAAAGAATTTTCAACAAGTGCTTGCAGATAGAATTAAAGACACTACTTTTGCCGTCCCTCTCGCGGAAACGTCCGCAGTTCGAGAGTGTGAACGACTGAACAAGCTGGAACGGGCCTTGGCCCAGACCATACAGTTCTTTGACTTATTGTCCAATCTGAGAACAGCAGGTGTCCTTGATGATCTGAGGATCAACATGAGAGACCTCGTCAAGAACCAGATCGAACGAACATTTACAATGGAGAGTTTGATCCTGGCTCAGGATGAACGCTAGCGGCAGGCTTAACACATGCAAGTCGAGGGGCAGCGCGATGTAGCAATACATTGGCGGCGACCGGCGCACGGGTGCGTAACACGTATGGAATCTGCCCTGTACTGGGAGATAACCCGGCGAAAGTCGGACTAATATCCCATAATAGGCGAGGTGGCATCACCTTGCTTTGAAAGCTCCGGCGGTACAGGATGACCATGCGCACGATTAGCTAGTTGGTGAGGTAACGGCTCACCAAGGCTACGATCGTTAGGGGGCCTGAGAGGGTTATCCCCCACACTGGTACTGAGACACGGACCAGACTCCTACGGGAGGCAGCAGTGAGGAATATTGCGCAATGGAGGCAACTCTGACGCAGCCATGCCGCGTGCAGGAAGAAGGCGCTACGCGTTGTAAACTGCTTTTAACCGGGAAGAAACCCCAGGACGTGTCCTGGGTTGACGGTACCGGAGGAATAAGCACCGGCTAACTTCGTGCCAGCAGCCGCGGTAATACGAAGGGTGCAAGCGTTATCCGGATTCATTGGGTTTAAAGGGTGCGTAGGTGGGGCGTTAAGTCAGTGGTGAAAGCCTACAGCTCAACTGTAGAATTGCCATTGATACTGGCGCTCTTGAGTGCGCTTGAAGTAGGCGGAATGTGCCGTGTAGCGGTGAAATGCTTAGATATGGCACAGAACACCAATTGCGAAGGCAGCTTACTAAGGCGATACTGACACTGAGGCACGAAAGCGTGGGGATCGAACAGGATTAGATACCCTGGTAGTCCACGCCGTAAACGATGATCACTCGTCATTGGCGATATACGGTCAGTGACCTAGCGAAAGCGTTAAGTGATCCACCTGGGGAGTACGATCGCAAGATTGAAACTCAAAGGAATTGACGGGGGCCCGCACAAGCGGTGGAGCATGTGGTTTAATTCGATGATACGCGAGGAACCTTACCAGGGCTCGAACGTGCGTTGACAGTCGCGGAAACGTGATCTTCTTCGGACAACGTGCGAGGTGCTGCATGGCTGTCGTCAGCTCGTGCCGTGAGGTGTCGGGTTAAGTCCCATAACGAGCGCAACCCCCATTTCTAGTTGCCAGCGGGTAATGCCGGGGACTCTAGAGAAACTGCCCGTGTAAACGGTGAGGAAGGTGGGGACGACGTCAAGTCATCACGGCCCTTACGTCCTGGGCTACACACGTGCTACAATGGCGAGTACAGAGGGAAGCTACTGGGTGACCAGGTGCGGATCTTCAAAACTCGTCTCAGTTCGGATCGGAGTCTGCAACCCGACTCCGTGAAGCTGGAATCGCTAGTAATCGCATATCAGCCATGATGCGGTGAATACGTTCCCGGGCCTTGTACACACCGCCCGTCAAGCCATGGAAGCCGGGGGTGCCTGAAGTCGGTGACCGCAAGGAGCTGCCTAGGGCAAAACCGGTGACTGGGGCTAAGTCGTAACAAGGTAGCCGTACCGGAAGGTGCGGCTGGAACATCTCCTTTTTAGAGTAAAGGACAGGTCTCTGTCTTCCGTAGCGATACGGACTTCGACATCGCTGTTTCTCAGTTGGATGATACTTCTTAACGGTATCGCCGTTACCATTCCACATAGTCCTGTAGCTCAGTTGGTTAGAGCGCTACACTGATAATGTAGAGGTCAGCAGTTCAAATCTGCTCAGGACTACCACGGGATAGGCAACGGGGAATTAGCTCAGCTGGCTAGAGCGCCTGCTTTGCAAGCAGGAGGTCATCGGTTCGACTCCGATATTCTCCACGATGTCCCTTCATCTTGCGTCTTCCAACGCACTTGAAGGGACTGCCCATCCAGGGCACCGTTCTTTGACATGTTGTTGGACGAACAAGAATAGACCGAGTGATCGGTCCACCGAGCAATAACGATCTTGAGCAGATCGAAAAGTTACTAAGGGCGTACGGTGGATGCCTTGGCTCTCAGAGGCGATGAAGGACGCGATAGGCTGCGATAAGCCACGGGGAGGTGCATAATGACCTGTGATCCGTGGATCTCCGAATGGGGCAACCCGGCTGGTTGAAGACCAGTCACCCTGCAAAGGGAGCAAACCCAGGGAACTGAAACATCTAAGTACCTGGAGGAAAAGAAAACAAGTAGTGATCCCCCTAGTAGTGGCGAGCGAACAGGGGACAGCCCAAACCGGAAGCGTTTCGGCGCGGCCGGGGTTGTAGGACCACATCGTGGACTCCGTATGTGTAGTGGAACCCTTCTGGAAAGTTGGACCATAGCGGGTGATAGTCCCGTACACGAAACACATACGGTACCTAGTGGTATCCTGAGTAAGGCGGGACACGTGAGATCCTGTCTGAATCCGCCAGAACCATCTGGCAAGGCTAAATACTGCTGAGAGACCGATAGCGAACCAGTACTGCGAAGGAAAGGTGAAAAGCACCTCGAACAGAGGAGTGAAATAGACCCTGAAACCGTGCGCCTACAAGCGGTCGGAGCCCCTTCGGGGGTGACGGCGTGCCTTTTGCATAATGAGCCTACGAGTTGCTCGTCACTGGCAAGGTTAAGGGGTTAAGCCCCGTAGCCGAAGCGAAAGCAAGTCTTAACAGGGCGCTTAGTCAGTGGCGGCAGACGCGAAACCTGAGTGATCTAACCATGGCCAGGTTGAAGTTCCGGTAACACGGAATGGAGGACCGAACTGGTAGACGTTGAAAAGTCTTCGGATGAGCTGTGGTTAGGGGTGAAAGGCTTATCAAACTGGGAGATAGCTCGTACTCTCCGAAATGCATTTAGGTGCAGCCTCGGATGTACAGTCATGGAGGTAGAGCTACTGATCGGGCTAGGGGGCTTCATCGCCTACCAAACCCGGACAAACTCCGAATGCCATGACTTCATTATCCGGGAGTGAGCGCGCGGGTGCTAAGGTCCGTGCGCGAAAGGGAAATAACCCAGACCATCGGCTAAGGTCCCCAAGTACACGCTAAGTTGATCTAACGAGGTCGGACTGCATTGACAGCTAGGATGTTGGCTTGGAAGCAGCCATTCATTTAAAGAGTGCGTAACAGCTCACTAGTCGAGCGGTCCGGCGTGGATAATGATCGGGCATCAAGTGTGTCACCGAAGCTGTGGGCCCCATTGGGGCGGTAGGAGAGCATTCTGGTCTGCGTAGAAGGTGTGGCGTAAGCCATGCTGGAGCGTCCAGAAAAGAAAATGTAGGCATAAGTAACGATAAGGCAGGTGAAAAACCTGCCCGCCGATAGACTAAGGTTTCCTGATCAACGTTAATCGGATCAGGGTTAGTCGGGACCTAAGGTGTAGCCGATAGGCGAAGCTGATGGATATACGGTCAATATTCCGTAACCGACTTGCATTGCGATGGGGTGACGAAGGAGTGAACGATCCGCGCACTGACGGAATAGTGCGTTGAAGGGTGTAGGTATAGAGAGGGTAGGCAAATCCGCCTTTTCTGCCGAACCGGACAGTACCGCGAGCCTTCGGGCAAGCGGATAGCGATCCTAATCCGACTTCCGAGAAAAACCTCTAAGCTTCAGATGCAAGCCGCCCGTACCGCAAACCGACACAGGTGGTCAAGGAGAGTATCCTGAGGCGCTCGAGTGATCCGTGGCTAAGGAACTAGGCAAATTAACCGCGTAACTTCGGGATAAGCGGTACCAACGCGAGTTGGTTTCAATGAAGTGGCTCTGGCGACTGTTTAACAAAAACACATGGCTCTGCAAAATCGAAAGATGACGTATAGGGCCTGACACCTGCCCGGTGCTGGAAGGTTAAGAGGAGAAGTCAGCCGCAAGGTGAAGCTTTGAATCGAAGCCCCAGTAAACGGCGGCCGTAACTATAACGGTCCTAAGGTAGCGAAATTCCTTGTCGGGTAAGTTCCGACCTGCACGAATGGTGTAACGATCTG
>Ga0056914_10002055_pt1 | contig 13295 bp, 11 predicted proteins | sample TNRBio252014_DNA_FD_55168 | JGI IMG/M metagenome (GOLD analysis project Ga0056914, IMG submission 55168) | Wastewater treatment Type I Accumulibacter community from EBPR Bioreactor in Madison, WI, USA - TNR Reactor_6/25/2014_ DNA | ecosystem: Engineered > Bioreactor > EBPR > Anaerobic-Aerobic >...
GTAATCGATACAGTCGGAATAGTTACCCCAATACTTTCTTATCTGAACAGTAATTTTCCAACATCTGAATACACAAAATCAGCAAACCTGTTGTTCAGTGAAGTATCTAATAGTCCTTCCTCGGGAAATGGTCCAATGAACAAACCACAGGTAGGTGGATCAGAATCCGTGGAAATGGACTATTGCCTTTACAACAACTATCCTAACCCATTTAATCCTGAGACTGTGATAAAATTCTCCCTTAAAGAGAAAAGTAATGTAACTCTGACTGTTTTTAACATCGCAGGGCAAAAAGTGGCAGAACTTGTATCAGGTGAAATGGAAAAAGGAATGTATGAGAAAAAGTTCAACGGAACCAAACTCTCTTCAGGAGTTTACATTTTCCGTTTAAGTGCGCAATCACTTGAACATTCTAACACTAATTACACCAAAACGATGAAAGCTTTGCTTCTTAAATAGCGGAGTATTGGAGTAGTCCCGATGCTTCGGGATAACGGAGTCATTTGATTCTGTAATATATAATTAATTAATTAAGGCTGTCTCGAAAGGGGCAGCCTTTTTTTCAGTTCTTGAATTTAATTTCATGATTTATACAACGGTTTGTATTATTTAATAACCTTCGTCCAAAATTTAGGACTTCTCTTTCGCCACTCTTTTTTGGTATTAATCTTTAATCCATCTCTTTGACAATCCGAATCTACTGTCCTTTCCGAGTATGCTTTCAAACGGACGGGATAATCCATACTCTAATTTTTACTATATTTCAGGTTCAAATAAGGAAATTTATGTCAACAATTAATATATTATTTATCGGAGATATTGTAGGTAAGCCGGGGTTTGAGATGATACTTACATGGTTGCCGACATTTCAACAAAAATATAAAACTGATGCAATAATAGTTAACGGGGAAAACACAAACGACGGTAAGGGAATCCTTCAAAAAGAGGGGGAAGCGTTGTTTGCACAAGGGGTTAGAGTAATCACAGGGGGAAATCACACCTGGGATAAAGCTCCTGCACAGGAATATTTAAAAAATGAACCAAGGGTTTTGAGACCACAAAATTATCCTCGTGGAGCACACGGTAACGGACACTACATTTTTGAGACCTCCAAAGGGAAAGTTGCAGTCTTAAATCTTCAGGGAAGAACTTTTATGCCGATAATAGATTGTCCTTTCAGATCGGCTGAATGGGTTCTCGCAAATAAAATCAGAACCGAAACCAAGGTTATTGTTGTAGATTTTCACGCTGAAGCAACTGCCGAAAAGCAGGCACTGGCATACCATCTGGATGGGAAAGTATCTGCAATTTTGGGTACCCACACACATGTTCAGACCAATGACGACAGGATATTCCCAAACGGCACAGCGTATATTTCGGATGTTGGCATGACAGGTCCTTATAATTCTGTAATTGGGATGAAAGTGGCTCCTGCACTAAACAGGTTTTTATATCAAACACCCCAAAAATATGAAACTGCTCTTGATGATGTTCATGTATGTGGTGTTTTTCTGAAAATTGACACTGAAACAGGGAAAACTCTTGAAATAGAGAAATTTATTTTCCCTGAATTTGACAAAACAGCAAAAAGTTAATATGATCCTTATTGATGGAAAAAAGGTTTCTGCTGATATAAAAGCAGAACTCAAAATTGAGATTGAAGAACTTAGACTCAAAACCGGGAAGGTTCCGGGTCTGGTTGTAATCATAGTTGGAGACAACCCCGCAAGTGAAGTTTATGTTCGAAACAAACATAAATCGTGTGTGGAAGTTGGGATCAACTCAATTGTTGTGGAAATGCCTGCTGAAACAACTCAAGAACAACTTCTTGAGCAGGTGACTTATTTTAATGAAAATCCCGATTTTCATGGAATCCTGGTGCAGTTGCCACTTCCAAAACAGATTAATGAAGATGTAATTATCAGGGCCATCGATCCGATCAAAGATGTGGATGGATTTCATCCAACAACTGTTGGTGAACTGGTAACGGGGAATCCAACTTATGTCTCTTGTACTCCGGCGGGAGTGGTTGAACTTCTTGCCAGGTATGATATTGATCCTGCTGGGAAACATGTTGTAATTGTAGGCAGGAGCAATATTGTTGGGAAACCGGCAGCGTTATTACTCATGCAAAAGAAAAAGTTTGCAAATGCAATTGTTACAGTTTGTCACTCGGCAGCAAAAGACATCTCGGTTTATACAAAACAAGCCGATATTCTTGTAGCGGCGATGGGAGTACCCGGATTTATCAAAAAAGAGATGGTAAAGGAGGGGGTTGTAGTTATTGATGTGGGGACCAACAGAATTTATGACCCAACAACCAAATCAGGAACGAGATTGGTCGGCGATGTTGATTTTGAAGGAGTGTCACAGGTTGCTTCTTATATAACACCTGTTCCCGGTGGAGTTGGACCAATGACAATCGCGATGTTACTAAAAAACACAGTTAAAGCATTCAAAGAACACGGAATGTAAAATGGAAACAAACAGAATTTCAAAAATTGTTCACCAGGCCCTCCTCGAGAGGAAATTAAGTGATTTTTACTGCACATCCGAAACCTGTAAGGGTTGGGAGAGAAATGTAGTAACTCAGCCTCTTACAGTAAACAAAATTGTAAGTGCCGGAGCTGAAAGAATCTCTGCGGGAATTGGTGTTGGACATGAATTAACCGATCATGAACTTGCGAGGATGATAGATCACACATTACTTAAACCTGATGCAACAATTGATGAAATTAAAACTCTGTGCAGTGAAGCCAAACAATTTGAATTTGCGAGTGTTTGTATCAATCCATGTCATGTAAAACTTTGCAGTGACCTTTTGCGTGGAACCAGAGTTAAGGTTTGTACAGTAATTGGATTCCCTTTGGGGTCAAATCCAACAGCGGTGAAAAGAGCTGAGGCTGAACAGGCAATTTCTGAAGGTGCTCAGGAACTTGACATGGTTATTAATGTTGGATGGTTAAAGTCCAAGATGTACCGCGAAGTATTTGATGACATTCAGCAAATTGTAATACCCGCAAAAAACAGAAGAGTAATTGTAAAAGTGATCCTCGAAACATGTTTGCTTACGGATGAGGAGATTGTAAAAGCTTCCTTGATCTGTAAACAAGCGGGAGCAAGTTATGTGAAGACCTCAACCGGTTTTTCAAAAAGTGGAGCCACTGTACAAGCAGTTGCGCTGATGAAAAAAGTAGTTGGTTCAACACTTGGAGTTAAGGCTTCGGGTGGAATCAGAACAACAGAAGATGCCAGAGCAATGGTTGAAAGTGGTGCAGACAGAATTGGTGCCAGCGCAAGTGTTAAGATAGTTACCGGGGGTGGCAGTGGTTCTGGAACTGGTAGTTACTAAAACCGCTGACGGTTATACGGCCGAAGTTCCTTCACTACATGGTTGTGAGAGTTGGGCTCACACGGAAGATGAAGTTATGGAGAAGATACTCGAGATGTCCCTTTTTTATCTAAATATGGATGATATTAAGCGACTTAAAGTTGACAGAGCCCGGACCGATTTTCCTTCGATTATTTACAAACTTATCATAAAGTAAATTGGCAAGATCCAAAGACATTTCACCCTCCCGCCGGGAAAAGCTGATGCGAGTTGCATCAAACCGGCAAAACGACCTTACCATAGTTCTCGAAAATATCCATGATCCGCATAATGTAAGTGCAATTTTACGAAGTTGTGATGCGGTGGGAATAAAACAAATTTCACTCCTTTATAACATCGAAAAATTCCCAAAACTTGGTGGAAAATCCTCTGCTTCCGCTTCCAAATGGATTGAGACACAAAAATTTAAGACTGTGGATGATTGTTATAACTCTTTGAGAAGTGAGGGATTTACCATCGCCGCAAGTTTTCTTGATGAAAAATCAAGGACCCTTCACGATATCGATTTTACGGGAAAGATCGCTCTTGTCCTTGGGAATGAACACAGGGGAGTCTCTGAAGAAGCACTGAAGAAAGCAGATTTTACTTATTACATCCCCATGAAAGGGATGATTCAAAGCCTTAATGCTTCAGTGGCTGCTGCTGTGTCGGTTTATGAAGCACTTCGGCAGAAACTCGCAGCAGGTCATTATGAAAAATCAAGATTGCCCGCAGAAGAGTTTGATGAAATGGCTTTAAAATGGATCAACAAATGATATTTGGTGAGACCACTTCCACAAATTTTAAGAAACAATTTGAATTAACTTTTGAAGCTTTTGTTAAGAACATGGCTGTGGATAAATTAGTTGATTCAAACAACAAAAAGGAACAAAATTGAGTATTAAAAATATTAGTCCCATAACACGAGTTAAAGGTGAATTGACATTTGGTGGTGACAAATCGGTTTCTCACCGTGCAGTGATTTTTGCTTCGATGGCTGAGGGGGGATCAGTTATCAAAAATATTTCCACAAGCGAGGATGTTAAATCAACCATAAAGTGTTTGAAGTCAATTGGTGCCAAAATCGACCAAAAGGATGGTGCCATTGTTATCAAAGGGGTGGGATTTAAAGGATTTAGCAAAAGTGAGGAAGTGCTTGATGCCGGTAATTCAGGAACAACAGCAAGACTTCTTGCGGGGTTGTTGGCGGCACAGGATTTTGAAACTGTAATTACAGGTGACGAATCACTTCAAAAAAGACCAATGGATCGAGTGACAGCCCCTCTTAAAAAGATCGGTGCAAAAGCCACACTCGACAAAAAACACCTTCCGATGACGATTAAAAAGAGTAAACTTAAAGCCGGGGAGATCACTCTTGAAGTGGCAAGTGCCCAGGTTAAAAGTGCTCTTATCCTCGCAGGACTCCATATTGAAGATGGAGAGTTGACAATCATTGACCCATTCGAAACAAGAAACCACACCGAAGAGATGTTGGGAATTGACCGGGTTGACCATCCCTCCGGGAAATCGATTACCTTATCTTCAAAATTTTATCCCCAGGCAGGGGAATACCTGATCCCCGGTGACATTTCGAGTGCAATGTTTTTTATTGTGCTCACATTAATTGCCGGTGATTCACTTCGAATCAAAAATCTTCTGCTTTCTCCCGAAAGAATTAAGGCGCTCGAAATTTTACAAAGAATGGGTGCCACCATAATTTTCGACAGGGAAGAAACAGGGAAATGTGGCAAATCCGGTGATATTTTTGTTAAACGATCAGACCTGATCAATGTTGAGATATTTCCCGAGGAGATTCCCCTTATTATCGATGAAATTCCTGCACTTACAATCGCCGGACTGTTTGCCGAAGGTGGATTTATGATCAGGAATGCCGCAGAGTTGAGGGTTAAAGAGACCGACAGAATAACCGCCATCGTAAAAAATCTTGGTTTTTGTGGTGCAGAAGTTGTTGAGTATGAAGATGGATTTCTTCTATACGGCAAAGATGTGGATGATTTTGCGCTTTTTGAGTCTTTTGGCGACCACAGAATTGCGATGGCATTTTCTATTCTTGCAACACTTTTGAACAAAGGTGGCAAAGTGAACCAGGCAGAATGTGTTAATATTTCAAATCCACATTTTTATGAACAACTTGAACAAATTTCAAAAAAGGATTAACTGATGTCACAGAAGATTTTGGCTTATGCAATTTTCGTTTTTTCTGTTTCTTCATTTGCGCAGAATTATTCAATAAATGATTACATGCCCCTGAATTTGCGTGAAGCAGTTGAAAAGGGATTTCGCACTTATGATGGGAAGCCCGGAAAAAATTATGTGCAAAATGAGGTCACTTATAAAATTGATGCGGAATTGTTGCCTAAAGAGGGAAAAGTAAAGGGGAAAGTGGTCATAAATTACAAAAACAATTTCCCAAATGCGCTCGAAAAGTTAGTGATCAGACTCTATCAGGATGCCTTCAAAAAAGGTGTCGGGAGAGATTTCCAGATTAATCCTGCGGATGTTCACGATGGAACAATAATTTCGGATTTTAAAATTGACGGTAAAGAAATTGATCTAAAAAGTGACAAAATAAACAGATCAGGAACATTACTTTTTGTGAAAATGGATACACCTTTAAACACAGGTGTAAATGTTACTGTGGAGATGAATTGGGAAGTGAAGTTTCCTGAAATTTCGAGAGTCAGGATGGGGAAATATAGTGATTCCACTCTTTTTATTGCATACTGGTATCCTCAAATGTCTGTGTATGATGATCTTCAAGGTTGGGATGAACAAAACTTTACAATGAATCAGGAATTTTACAACAATTTTGCCGATTTTGATGTAAAAATCACTGCACCTGAAGGTTTTCTTATCTGGGCAACGGGTGAGTTACAAAACCCGGCAGAGGTTTATTCAGATGAGATATTAAAAAGTTTTGAAAAAGCAAAAACTTCAGATGAAATAGTGAAAATTGTAACCAAAGAGACCAAGAATAGTCTGAAAACCCAAAAGGGGAAAAATACTTTTTACTATAAGGCTAAATATGTTCCTGATTTCGCCTTTGGTGCTGCGATTGATTATCTTTGGGATGCATCAACGATGGTGGTTGATAATAAAACAGGGAGAAAAGCATTAATCTCGGCAGTTTACAACGAAAAATCTGAAGATTTTTATCAGGTTGCAGACATTTCCCGTCAGGCAATCAAATATTTTTCCGAGGACTTGCCCGGTGTTCCATATCCATATCCCTCAATGACAGTATTTAATGGCCAGGGGGGAATGGAGTTCCCGATGATGGTAAATGACGGTTCGGAACCGACTTATGCTTCCACGGTTGGTCTTACTTCTCATGAAATTGCCCATACTTACTTCCCGTTTTTTATGGGTACCAACGAAGTTAAATATGCTTTTATGGATGAAGGATGGGCGCGAATGATACCATACAAATTCCAAAAAGAGGTTGGAAAATATAATCCCATTGCACTTCAAATGAAAGGTTTTGACGAGAGAGCAGGCAGAGAGTTTGAAGTGCCTCCAATGGTGCCTTCAATTCAACTTAAGGGACAAACCTACAGAATGGCAGCTTATAACCGACCGGCACTGGCTTATCTATTTTTACAGGATATGATGGGTGAGGATAAGTTCAGAGAAGCGATGCAATATTACATAGCAGTTTGGAAGGGGAAACATCCAAATCCGTTCGATTTTTTTAATATCATGAGCAGTTTTTATGGCGAAGATCTGAGTTGGTACTTTAAATCCTGGTTTTTTAACTGGGATTATCCTGATTTGAAACTCAAGTTCGAGGGGGGTACGGAATACACAGTACAAAACCCCGGCAGACTGCCACTCCCCGTAAAGATATATCTTGCAGAAGGAACATTCAAAAAACTTGTTTATTATCAACCTGCTTCAATCTGGAAAGATGGAAAAACCACTATTAAAGTGGAACTTGAAACTCCGGATAAGATGACATGGTATCAGCTTGGCGATGAGAACATCCCGGATGTTAATCGACTTGATAATGTTCTGAAGTGATCTTTGTTACATGCAAAACCATAAATGAATAAATATGTGTTTTATTCTTTGTTATTTAATTTTAATCAATTAACTTGTTTTAAGTTACTACCAGGATCACTGAACTCTTTCAAGCAGTAAAACTGTTTCGATCAGTTTCTTGTGTGTTCAATTTTTTCGCAAGAAACACGCCGTTGTGATTAACAACGATTATTCTCTTTTATTTGTCGATATATCAGGCATGACAATGAAAAAGTTTTCTTATTTAGGTGTAGTTCTATTATTTTCAGGTCTCTGCTATTCACAGGGAAAAACATACTATTCACAAGCTGACGGGAGTGTGAATAATCTCTCCAATTGGAACACCTCTCCATCCGGTGGCGGCACCTCTCCAACCAACTTTTCTTCCGGTGATATTTTTGAAATCAACCATATTATGACTGCAAACGCTCAATGGGTCGTTTCAGGAACCGGTTCCAAAGTTGTGATCAAGGCAAATAAATCTTTCACCAGTTCAGGCAGTTACGACCATGCCCTTAAACTGGATATTGAGGATGCAGGAACCTACATTCACACAAGTGGATCGAGTCTCAGTCTGATAAACGGCACTTTTGGCACATCAAGCAATTTCCAGATAAACGATCCATCAGGATTTAGGGAGGCCAGACCGTATGGGAATCTGATTTTGATGTTCGATGGGATGGTGACAACCTCAAGTGCCTTAACTGTTAATGGTGATCTAATCTTGAAAGGTGGTGCCGATTTAACAGTGGCATATACACTCACNGTTATGGGTGATATCTTCACGGGTGTTACATCCGGATTGGCGAGTAATTTAATATTTAGTGGTGCGCAAACCTTTAATCTCTATGGTTCTTTTGATGCTTCATACGGGGCGATTAGCTTTCGGGATGCAACTACCACCATCAACCTTTTCGGGAACAACAATTATATAGTTATATATTCAGTTGGTTATAACAGCGGAGCTGCTTTCAGTCTTCACCTGCAGACAGGCAGCCAATACCGGTTGCTGACAAACCTTGTCGTAGGTGGATCGACAACTGTGGACGGAAGATTGATATTTGAGAGCGCGTCTCTTACGCTTTCCTCCACTACTTCATTTGCGCTAAATGCCGGTGGAGGATTGAAAATTGCTTCAAACGAGGGAATATCCTCTTCCAAAACCGGGAACATAAGGTGCTATGGTTCAGCTACTTTTAGTAGTGAGGCAGATTATGATTATTCCGGGTCCGGTTCACAAAACACAGGTGATCTGTTACCATCATCGCTCAGTGGGAATTTAATAATTTCGAATGCTAACAGTGTAACGCTTACAAATTCCATCAATACCACCGGCGCAGTTACAGTTTCGGGAGTACTAAAAATGGGAGGTAAAACAATTTCCGGGGCAGGCTCATTTACCCTGAATTCAGGTGCATCAATTTACATCGACAATCCAGAGGGGATAAGTTCTTCGGGTTCTACAGGTAGTATTCAAACGACAACAAGAAATTTTCATTCTTATGGCCATTATTGGTACAACGGGGTTTTGGCTCAGGTAACAGGAACCGGGCTGCCTGCACTCCAATATGGAACACTTGGGATTCTAAATGCTGCAGGAGTTACCCTCTCAAAGGATACTGAAGTCAGAACTATCCATCTGCAGGGGCGATTGTTGATGGGTGATTATGACCTTACATTAAGTCCGGGGTTAAGTATTTCGGGATCGGAGGGTTCATTAACAAACATGATCGTTCAGAATGGAACAGGGCGGCTTATAATTCGATTTGATGAACAGTCTCAAACTCAGGTTCCTGTTGGTGATTATTCCAGTGGCTCATACCGGTATTCGCTTTTCTCATTGTATGTTAATGCTTCTGCATTCAATAGCGCGAGAGTTACCCTTGAAATTCTGCGTGGGAAACATTCTTCAAATACAAGTGCGGAAAATTATCTGACCCGAACATGGAGCTTTACGGGAACAGGTTTCACCTCACCAACTGTGAATCTTTACATACAGTACGACCAAAATGATGTAACAGGTGATGAATCACAAATTTATGGAGCCAGGTATGATGGTTCACTATGGAACATCATGGGGCAGGTGAACGCGATAAACAATACATTCGAACAAACTTCAATGACAGGGTTTTATACTGTTACCGGAGGTGAGGAATCGGCCCTTCCTGTTGAATTGCTCTCCTTTTCAGGGAAATTAATCAACGGGAAAGTTGAATTAAGATGGGAAACCGCTACTGAGGTTGACAATTCAGGATTTGCAATCGAAAGAAATATTTCAGATAAATGGCAGCAGATTGGGTTTGTGGAGGGTTGTGGAACAAGCAATTCAGTGAAATATTATCAGTTCGTGGATAGAGATTTTACCGGCTCTTCGATTAAATACCGATTAAATCAGCTTGATAATGACGGGTCAAACAGCTATTCTGATGTAATAACGATTGATGCTCTGCCGGATGAATTTGCCCTTTACCAGAATTATCCCAATCCATTTTCGTCTGAATCCAGTGTGGGAAATGGTGAAACCAAAGTAAAATTCACACTCCCCAAGACAATGAATATCACTCTTAAATTGTTTGATATCTCCGGTAGAGTAGTTAATTCAATTCTTGATGGACAGATTGAAGCGGGGATTCATTCAATTAAGTTATCAGGAAAGAATCTTTCGAGTGGAGTGTATGTACTCAGGTTGATTGGGGAGGGGAAAACCAAATCAGTCAAGTTGATAGTGCAAAAATAAAGTCAATATTTGCATTTGTGTGATATTCTTTCACTTGCCTTCATCTTTCGGTTCATTTTTGTAAATTACGGTTTAACTTTTTTACAAATACATTGGAAAAGACTGCTCTCGGATGAAAGAATACCTGGATTTGGTGCGCCTCGTGATGAAAGAAGGAATACGAAAACCTTCCCGGACCGGAATTGATACAATTTCATATTTCTCTGCCAACTATCGTGTGGATATTTCAAAAGGATTTCCATTGCTTACCACAAAAAAGATGGTATGGAAATCCCTTTTACACGAAGTGTTGTGGTACCTTTCGGGTGAAGATCACATCAGAAATCTTAGAGAACATACAAAAATCTGGGATGCCTGGGCAGATGAAAATGGTGATCTTGAGACTGCTTACGGTTATTACTGGCGAAAATTCCCCTCGGCAGAACTTGATGCAAACGGAAACTGGCAGGTAAGACAGGTAGATCAAATTAGATATATAATCGACGAGATCAAACGGAATCCCTACAGTCGCAGACTTATTGTAACTGCGTGGGAGCCAGGGAACGCCACCACAAGTAAACTCCCTCCTTGTCACTATACTTTTGCTTTTAATGTTCAAGGAAACAGATTAAACTGTCACCTCACACAAAGATCGGGTGATATTGCTCTTGGAATTCCATTTAATTTGGCAGCTTATTCGATGTTAACCATGATTATTGCCAATGAAACGGGACTTGAACCGGGAATTTTCAGTCATACAATCATTGATGCCCATATATATGTGGCGGATAAAGATTCAGAACTGGAAAGATATGACCATCTTGCGGGGCTCAAAATTCAACTTGAAAGAGAACCTCTTCCCCTGCCAACACTTAAAATAGCAAAAAAACCGATTGATGAACTTACATTTGAAGATTTTGAGTTGGTTGGCTATCAATCCCATCCTGCGATAAAATTTGAGGTTGCAGTTTGAGAAGAATCATAATTGTTGCAGTCGCAAAAAATTATGTGATCGGCAAAGCCAATGGTGACATGTCGTGGAATGTTAAAGAAGATTTTGACCATTTTAAGTCAACTACAATCGGTTTTCCTGTTTTGATGGGGAGGAAAACTTATGGTTACTTCAAAAAACCGTTAAAAAATCGTGAACATATTGTAATTACACACGATAAAAACTTTGATCCCAAACATGAAGGTGTAAAAGTATTTAATACCCTCAAGGAGGGATTTGATTATGTTGAAACATTAAACAAAGACAGGATGTTTATTATCGGTGGTGGTGAAGTTTATAAACAGGTTTTGCAGGAGGGGCTTGTGGATGAAATGATCATCTCCTGGATGGATTTTGAAGCTGAAGGTGAAGTTTCGTTTCCCCGATTTGATAAAAGTGAGTGGGACATTGTAAATCGGGAGAAAAGAGAACAATTTGAGATTGTGCACTATGTGAGAACTAGAGTACCTGAGTACTTGAGTACTTCAGAACTCCAGAACTTCAGAACCTCAGAACTTCGGAATATCAGAACTTGAGAATGTGAAATAAATTTAGAAAAGATAGATGAAAATTAGAGTTTTACCCGAGAATATATCAAGCAAGATTGCTGCCGGAGAGGTCATACAGAGGCCTGAGTCGGCGGTGAAGGAGTTGATGGAAAATTCCATTGATGCGGGGGCGACTCATATTGAATTGATGGTTCGGAACGCCGGAAAATCACTGATCAGGGTGGTTGATAACGGTGATGGCATGGGGGAAGAGGATGCTCTGATATGCATAATGAAACATGCTACGAGTAAAATCAGTGAAGAAAAAGACCTTGATGCGATAAAAACTCTTGGATTCAGAGGGGAAGCCCTTAGTTCTATTGTTGCGGTTGCACAATTTGAGATGAAAACAGGGACTGATAATTCTGAACTTTCCACGATTTTAAAAATTGAGGACAGCAGGACCATATTAAAAGAAGAAGGTGGATATTTTAAGGGAACGGATATCAGTGTAAAAAATCTATTTTACAATATTCCGGCTCGAAGAAATTTTTTGAAATCCGATTCAACTGAACTAAGACATGTAATTGATACTTTTCAAAAACTTGCTCTTGGCAAACCTGAAATCCATTTTACACTCTATTCCGATGATTCTAAAATTCTCGATTACCTTCCGGGATCACTTTCTGACAGAATCGGACAGGTTTTTGGCGAAAAGAGTTTTAACAATATCATTCAGATCGAAGAGAAAACGGAATATCTAAATTTGAGTGGTTTTCTTGGCAAACCGGCATTAGTAAAAAAGGCGAGAGGGGATCAATATCTCTTTCTAAACGGCAGATTTGTCAGCTCTAAACAGGTAAATTTTGCCGTGTTTAATGCTTACGAAAATTTCCTTGAAAAAGGGGATTATCCATTTTTTATCCTCTTTTTGGAGATTGATCCTGCAAAAATTGATGTAAATGTGCATCCTTCAAAACTTGAAGTGAGGTTTGAAGAGGAGAAGGATATTTATAATTTTGTAAATGCTGTGGTTCGCAAAGGATTGGCGGAATATGATCTTGTGCCTTCCCTTTCTTTCTCAACTAATACTTTGGAGGGGCATAACAGACTTGGTTTTGACAATTATTCCAGGGCTGACAAAAGCGATTTTAGCGACAGACCTGCAGTTCAGAGTGATTTGTCAAACAGAGATAGCAGGAATCAGTTTGGTCAGATACAATCCTCCTCAAAACGGGTTGGAATAAATGACAATGATATTGATCTGATATTTGGAGCCCTTTCACGAAATGTTGAAAGAGGACCCGAAGATGAGGATGTGAGCCATCCATTTGATGAGCAGAGTGGGGGCGATTCACAAAGTCAGTCACGCAGTTTTAAAAGTGGACAGATCGATCAGGATGTTTATACTCCAAAGATTTTTGAGAGAATTCCTGCGGATGATGCCGAGACAAATTCCACTCCTTTTATCATTCAGTTGCACAATAAATATATCCTGTGCCAGATAAAAACGGGTGATGAAAGAAGGAATACACAAACCTTCCCGGACAGGCATTGATACGATTTCATATTTCTCTGCAAACTATCGTGTGGATATTTCAAAAGGATTTTCACTTCTTACCACTAAAAAGATGGTATGGAAATCTCTTTTACACGAAGTATTATGGTACCTTTCAGGTGAAGATCATA
>Ga0056914_10002059_pt1 | contig 13262 bp, 9 predicted proteins | sample TNRBio252014_DNA_FD_55168 | JGI IMG/M metagenome (GOLD analysis project Ga0056914, IMG submission 55168) | Wastewater treatment Type I Accumulibacter community from EBPR Bioreactor in Madison, WI, USA - TNR Reactor_6/25/2014_ DNA | ecosystem: Engineered > Bioreactor > EBPR > Anaerobic-Aerobic >...
GCTATGGAAGTTTCACAAAATGGCGATTTGGCGAATTGGATGGTTCCTGGGAAAATGGTAAAAGGCATGGGCGGGGCGATGGATTTAGTCGCTGGTGTTCGCCGCTGTGTTGTAGTGATGGATCATTGTTCAAAAGATGGCCGGTCAAAAGTTTTGGAAAAATGTGATTTGCCTTTAACGGGTGTACGTGTGGTTGATTTGATAATTACTGACCTTGGTGTCTTTGATGTTGATAAAAAAGGAAATGGCCCGCTGAAATTAATTGAACTTGCTCCCGGCGTGACAATAGAAGAGGTCAAATCGAATACCGAAGCGGCTTTTGTAATCGATTTAAACTAAGGCGTTTGTTATTTTGGCAAAAAAAATTGTAGGCTCAGAAATTGACTTTGCCTTCAATGCCAAACAAACGCGGCGCGCCATAAATACCGGTTAAGTTATTTGTATCACTAACTGCAACTAAGGCAACAGAATCAGTAATATTCTGACCGAAAATTGCGAGATTGTACTTGCCATTTCCAAAAGTAATTTCAGCACGTATATCACCTTGCCAAAAGCCGGACTCTGACAACTCAGCGGACTTATACAACAAGAAGTTGGTGTCGCCTCGATAGTGCCAGTTTGTAGATAGCCTTAATACATCGCTGCCAATTGGCACCGCGTAATCAGCCCCAATCCGAGAAACTACTTTTGGGATATTGGGCAATTGATTCTGGTCAATCACCACTTGTCCATTGATAATTGGGTTTTGAATGGTGCAAGAGCCAGTGCAACCAAAAGCCCTAGCTGCTGGGTCCTGAATTTTAGTGTCGTTTCTAATAATCGATGCAATGAAGTGTAAATTACGCGTNGGTGCATATTGGAAATTTGCCTCATACCCTTTGGCAANACTTCGTCTAACCACAACAGTTGTTCTTAAGTTTGTTAATGGGCTGAACTCAGTGAAATGTTGATTTTCGATTGAATTATTAAACGCAGAAACTTCAATGCTTATTCTGTCGCCCAGCAATTTAGACCTAAATCCAAATTCCGCAGAGTTTACATATTCCGTTCGTGATGCCGCTGGGTTCGGGGCTGCAAAGCCACTATGGACCATCGGGGCGATAGCGTCCCTTGAAAGCTTGCCATACAAAGCAAAATTCGGGGTCAATGAGTGGTTGACGATGACGCTTGTATCAAAATTCTGGCTGTTTTTCCATGCGTCAATTGAAACTAGGCCGACTGCAGTGAGATCAATTTCCCTCAATTTTCGGCGAACATCCGAAAATCTAATCGCACCACTTATTCTGGTTTGGGCGGAAAGTGAGTAGTTCAAACTTCCATAAACTGCGAATTGATTTGTGGTGAAACTTTGTCTTGCGTTGATTAAAACCGCCGGCGGATTGGAATTTGAATAATCACTATAATTCTTCGAAGTCTGTTTCGAAATTAATGCGCCGACCACCCAATCCAAATTGCCATCGGAATGGGGTCTTATTGAAAAATCCTGTGTCAATTGGGTAAGGTTTCGAATCCCTTCTTGTGATGGCGTTCGAAGTGAAAAGGCTGATCCGTTGCTTATTATTGTTGGGCCATTAAGGTCGCCTGCTTTGTAGTCATCAATAACTTCATAGCCAGAAACTGAGGAAATATCGTATTTGCCCGCGACAAATGAAAGCGTTAATCCTGCGCCATAAAAATTGGCGCTTTGCGGATAGCCCGATACCGAATTATACTGGATTAAATTCGTAGCCGTGCTTTGCGGTTCGGCGTCATTTGCCGACTGCAACCGTGAACGAATNTTGCCNCCAAATATCTGCGCTCTGGANTTAACTCTGGCAGCATGTAAATTCACCCTTGCATCAACATTTGTATTGGGTCGGTAACGTATTTGTACCCTTCCTGCGGTGCTATTAGTAGCGCGTCGACGCTCATGAAAAATTCCAGCTATCCGGATTTTCTGCGGTACGTTGCCGCGATTGAGGCCAAGCCCCCAATAGTCACTATCACTGTGTAGCCCAGCGATCCGAACATCCAAATTCCCAAATCTCGGCAAATCAATTGCGCCGGTATATTTTGCGCTGCCCGCCTCATCAATATTTAGATTTATATAGTCAGGCCCATTTGAACCAGCAGAAACTGTATTAAGCCGTATCAACCCAGACGAAGCATTATGGCCGGAAATCGCACTTTGAGAGCCCTTGATAATATCAATTTCTTTGATGTCAAAAATTGGCACGCTGCGTAAAACGGGGTTTCCCAAATTTACGCCGTCAACAATATAGCTAACGGAAGGAACCGCATTAAGGCTTAAATCGCTATTACCTAAACCTCTAATAAAATGATTGGTGAACAGGCCACTTGCTGTCTGCGAAGTGATTAGCGAAGTGGTTGTTTTGTCTATCGCCTCCAGCGCTGTATTTGGTGCAATTTTTATGGGCGCGCTTTCATCTTCGCGTTGGTTTTCGCGAACTTGCGCATTAGAAGCAACTGGAAAAACAGCGGCGCAAATAATTGCGGCGATTGAAATACTCGGAATTTGCCTTCGAATATGGACCATTTCGTTAAATCACAATACTAATAATTCAAGCACAATTATGATGAAGTAAAATCATCAGTTTCGTTTTGTTTGCAACCAATATTCNAGCATTACTAGTCACAGTTTAATAAATGAAAAAGCCCCAAATNTCATTCGGGGCTTTTAAAATCATTTGAAATTCCTAGCGGTTTAGCTTGCCGCAATTTGTTTCGGATTTGGCCCATATACATTGTCAGCGTCGGAATCTTTTACCATGAAATACAAATAGACCGCCCAGCCAAATATCGGAATAAGGCCAATCAGCAGCCACCAAGCCGACTTGCTAATGTCATGAATCCGACGAAAGCTAACGGCAAGCCCCGGAACCAAAACAACAAGGCCGTAAATTGATTGCAATGGCCCAGCATTGCCCGTGCCAGGGTGGAACACGACATTATCAACAATTCCAAGCACGATGCTTACGCAAATATTTGCCAAAGCAAAATACCAATACTCGCTTCGTGACGCACGCCCTTGAAAATTGCCCCAACTCAACAAAACATTCTTGTAATTTTGAATAATCTTATCCATATTGCCCTCCAAATTAACTTACTCAAATAGTGAGTAAACTATTCCTAAGGGTATGTAAAACACCAATTTCTCAAATTGCCAAGACAATTTTCTTAAAAACAATGTCCAGATTGTGTATTAAGCAGATATTGCCTTTGGGTTTGGGCCGAATTTATTGTCTTCCACCGAATCCTTGACAAGGAAATATATCAAAATACCCCAACCCAAAATTGGAACCAACCAAAGAAGCAACCACCATGCTGTTTTACCTATATCATGCAACCTTCGAAAACCCACCGCCAAACTTGGGATAAGAACTATCAAACTGTAAATTGAGCGCAATGGCCCAGTGTTTGCGCCCGCGGCGAAACCTGCTGCAAAACTATCGCTCTGAGAGGCGACTGTTGCGCCGCTATCCTTGAAAACCACGGCATCGACCATTGTCAGAATAAAACTAATTATAAAGCTGGCAAGCATAAACTTCCAATATTCACTCCGTGTTGCGCGGCCCTGAAAGTTATTCCACCGCATAACAACAGTCTTAAAGTTTTCGACTAAGTCCATCACTACATCATCTCCAATTTTTTGTTTTCTAATCGCCAATTGACTAATACAGATATCCAAAAGGCGCTTTTCTCGATTGCCAACTATTCAAATGAGGGCAAAAAAATCAAACTTAAATGCCTTCGGCTCGAAGTTTGAATGTTTCTTATGCGGTGGACAATCCCCACAAAGGAGGGGGAACACAATATTTTGCCTGCCCCTTCGCGCCTCTTGTTTAAGAATTGTTTCTTATTGAACTATTATGCGAATGTTTGGCTAATTGGAATTACTGATTGAAATAGAGATTTGCCCCCATAGACATACTTGGATGGCAATGTTAAAAATTGAATTAGCATGGTATAGGAGGCATCAAAATGAAAATGTTCAAATCAGTTTTTATTGGCGCGTGCTTAGCAGCAATTGCTCAAACCACTTGTTTTGCGCAAAACTTCCACCAACAATTTGAAAGAAGCGAAACTAGCGCCGGTGTGTTCTTTCGCTATTCGCCTTCGGGCACACAAAATCCAAACGGAAATGCGACTTTCGGATTTGGTGTTTATCAATCAAGACCAATGAATTTTGACAGCGGGGCCCAATCAAGTTCGCCAAGCCCTGCGAGAATTGGCGTCGAATATCGGCTTGATANCGGGCAGCAAGGTTTGTGGCTGCGCGGCAATTCTCTCAATACTGCTTCCGAAGTACGGCTGAACTCACGAGTCCGCGAGAATTATGGAATCCGCCAATCCGATGGTGGCAATGGTGGAACATTACTGATGGTAGCGGGTGTCGTAGTTGTGGTTGCGCTGGCAGCTGCACTTGCAAAAGATTCAAGCCCAACGTTGTGTAGTGGAAATACAGTTCCCAATCCATTAACTGGTCGATGTGAACCACTTGTTCTATAATCAGCAATTTCGCCTAAGTGTTTTGGATTTAAATCTTGAACTGAAAACTAGGCAAATTATTGGTTTTCTGATTTAGTTTATGCTTGAGATCAATCACATTAAAGGGGCTTAGCTCTCGCGCGGCGTTGTTGGTGCTTTTGTAGAGTTTCGTTCAAATACTGACCAGTGTAACTATTTGCCACTTTCGCAACTTCTTCAGGTGTTCCCTTGGCAACAATAGTACCGCCGCCATCGCCACCTTCAGGGCCCAGATCGACTATATAATCTGCAGTTTTGATAACATCGAGATTGTGCTCAATTATGACAACGGTATTTCCGCCATCTGCCAATTCTTGCAAAACTTCCATCAATTTGCGAGTGTCTTCAAAATGCAGACCAGTGGTTGGTTCATCGAGAATATAGAAGGTGCGGCCAGTTGAGCGTTTGGACAGTTCCTTTGATAATTTCACCCGTTGCGCTTCGCCGCCAGAAAGTGTTGTCGCAGATTGGCCGATTTTAACGTATCCAAGGCCAACTCTAAAAAGTGTTTCCATTTTATCGCGAATGGACGGGACAGCAGAAAAGAAATCGCGTCCTTCTTCAACTGTCATATCAAGGACTTCAGATATTGATTTATTGCGATATTTTACTTCCAAAGTCTCACGATTATATCTTTGACCATTGCAATCATCGCAAGTCACATAAACATCTGGCAAGAAGTGCATTTCAATTTTTTGCACGCCGTCACCTTGGCAAGTTTCGCACCTTCCGCCTTTCACATTGAAGCTAAATCGCCCTGGTCCATAACCACGAGCTTTTGATTCTGGCAACGCAGCGAACCAGTCACGTATTGGACCAAATGCGCCAGTATATGTCGCAGGGTTGGACCTTGGTGTGCGACCAATTGGACTTTGGTCAATGTCGATAACTTTATCAAGATGGTGCAGACCTTCAATCTCCAAATACGGCGCAGAAACATCAGAAGATCCATTCAATCTTCGGGCTAATACTTTATACAAAGTCTCGACAATTAGGGTCGACTTGCCGCCACCGGATACGCCGGTTATGCATGTCAAAAGCCCCAAAGGTATTTCCAGCGTTATATTTTTTAGATTATTCCCGCTGGCGCCGCTCAATTTAACCATTCGGCTCTTATTGATTTTGCGCCGTGTTTTCGGAATTGGTATTTCGCTATCGCCGCGCAAATAGGCGCCAGTTATACTTTTTGCGCTATTTTCAATATCAATTGGTTTGCCTTGGGCGATTACTTCGCCGCCATGAATTCCCGCCATTGGCCCCATGTCGATGACGTGATCCGCGCTCAATATTGCTTCCTCGTCATGTTCGACCACGAGAACACTATTGCCCAAATCACGCAGTCCTTTTAGGCTTTCAAGCAGGCGCGTGTTATCGCGTTGATGAAGGCCAATTGAAGGCTCGTCCAAAACATATAAAACGCCCGTAAGGCCAGACCCAATTTGCGACGCCAGCCGAATGCGCTGGCTCTCTCCGCCTGATAGAGTTGCGGATCCGCGGTGCAAGGTTAAATATTCCAGCCCGACATTGACAAGGAAATTCAACCGCTCCCGAATTTCTTTCAAAACGCGAACTCCGATTTCCTTTTGGCGCTCTGACAAAATTCCATCTAAATCTTGAAACCATTTGTGGGCATTGGAGATTGAAAAACTGCCAGCCTGTGCAATATCAAGGCCCGCAATTTTCACTGCCAGTGCCTCTGGCTTCAAACGCTTGCCAGCGCATGAAGGGCAAGTTTGCGCTGATTGATATTTTGCCAAATCATCGCGCACCCAATTGCTGTCAGTTTCACGATATCGTCGTTCCAAATTAGGTAAAACGCCTTCGAAAACCTTTGTTGTCTCATATTTGCGAGTGCCGTCTTCATAAATAAACTGAATTTTTTCTTTGCCAGACCCATGGATAATGGCATCGCGCAAGCCTTGTGATAATTTACTCCACGGCGTTGTAACTATTTCATCAAAATGCTTACATAGCGCAAGAAGAGTTTGAAAATATAAAGGTGAGTTGCCTTTTGACCATGGGGCCACGGCCCCATCTTGGATTGATTTGTCACGTTCAGGGACTATCATGTCAATGTCAAATTTCAATTGAACGCCTAGTCCATCACAAGTCCCGCAAGCTCCATTTGGATTGTTGAATGAGAATAAGCGCGGCTCGATTTCGCTGATGCTAAAACCCGAAACTGGACAGGCGAATTTTTGCGAAAACATGATTGGGGCTTTGGTGATTTCATTGTCTGCAAATTCAACAATTGCAATGCCATCGGCCAGGCGGCAAGCGGTCTCGAAACTGCCTGCCAGTCTTTGCTCAATACCTTCTTTGATAATAATTCTGTCTACAACTATCTCAATGGTATGTTTTAGCTTTTTATCTAATATCGGCGCTTCTTCAAGTTCACAAAATACGCCATCAATGCGGGCGCGGTTATAACCTTGCTTAATCCATGATTTTATCTCGGCTTTATATTCGCCTTTTCTATCGCGAATGATTGGTGCCATTAAATATAGACGNGCGCCATCACCAAGCGCCATAGTTTTATCAACCATTTGCGCAATACTCTGGCTCTCAATCGGTAAGCCAGTTGTCGGCGAAAATGGCACGCCAATNCGNGCCCACAAAAGCCGCATATAATCATGGATTTCTGTTACGGTTCCAACAGTTGATCTTGGGTTTTTCGATGTTGTTTTTTGCTCTATTGAAATTGCNGGGGATAGACCTTCTATCGCGTCAACATCAGGTTTTTGCATCATTTCAAGGAATTGACGCGCATAGGCTGAAAGGCTCTCTACATAACGCCTTTGCCCCTCGGCATATATAGTGTCAAATGCCAATGAACTTTTGCCAGAGCCCGACATCCCAGTAAGAACTACCAATTGTCCACGCGGGATTTCAACGGTTATATTTTTTAGATTGTGTTCACGAGCGCCCCGCACGCGAATAAAATGCAATTCAGACATTATTGGCCTTTTTGTTGGTCTCAAAGGACCCTAAAGGATTCTTCTTGACAAGCCAAACAGAAAGAACATACAATGAACAAAACAGTTGTGATAAATTTTGTCTTTGGGTTGGCATGGACCATTGCGTCAANATGCAAAACGATTATACATTGCGTTCATATGAACAATGATTTGTCCAATATATGACTAAGGGAAATAAGATGGCAGGNAGCGTAAACAAAGTAATTTTATTGGGCAATTTGGGTCGTGACCCAGAAATNAANTCNTTTCCAAGTGGCGATAAAATTGCCAATTTTTCAATTGCGACTTCTGAAACTTGGCGCGATAAAACTTCGGGAGAGCGCAAAGAAAAGACTGAATGGCACAATATTGTGGTTCGCAATGATAACATTGTGAAGGTGGTTGAAAACTATCTGCACAAAGGTTCGAAAGTCTATGTTGAAGGAAGTTTGCAAACTCGCAAATGGCAAGACGCCAATGGCAATGATAAATATACAACTGAAATTGTTATTGGCCGCTTTAATGGACAATTGACCTTGCTCGATGGCCGAGGCGCTGGAGATAATGATGGCGGTTTTGGCGGCGGTGAACCACGTAGAGTTTCTGGCGAAAAGCAATCATTCGCCTCCGAACTTGATGATGATGTGCCGTTTTAGATATTCACTTTGCCACTCTCGGCGCTCTGCCCACTTAGGTGGGCATTTGCACCTCGCTCAGTAAAGTGGCACTATTTCGACAAAAAATAGCTCGAAGCGGTTCTTCGCAATTTTTTGACACTTTGATTGGTTGCTTTGCAAAGTAAGTTGGATGGCTAGTCTTAAGAAATATCAAGGTTCATGCCATTGCGGCACAGTTCAATTTGAAGTGGATTTGCCAGGCGATTTTGAAGCGCAAACTTGCACTTGTTCGATTTGCGAAATGACTGGCTTTGTTCACATAATTGTGCCGCAATCGAAGTTTCGCCTCATTCAAGGAGCGGATAATCTCACCGAGTATAAGTTCAATACTGGTGTTGCAAAACATTTGTTTTGTAAAACATGCGGTGTGAAGGCTTTTTATCGCCCGCGCTCCAACCCTGATGGTTGGTCGGTAAATGCGCGGTGTTTGAGTGGCTATCCCAATTTGCCAATGAAAATGATTGCACCATTTGATGGTAAGGATTGGGAAAACCAGCCGTCAATTGCGCATAAGAGCCAAGAATAATTTTGTTTATTTATTCAATATAATTAGCACCAAAATATTGGCTAAAGCTGAGTGTTCCTGCTAGGATATTGCCTCTAGAATATTAAGTCGCGATTCGTGCAAATCTCACACAAATGCAAATAGGTAATATATTTTGTCAGACGATAATGAAGAAAACAACATTGAAGCCAATACCGAAAATCTTGGTGCGCTTCCGCCAATAAAATCTGAGCGTTTGGAAAGTGATAACTTTGGCATAAGCCCGATTGCAATAGAGAATGAGCTTAAGTCATCCTATCTAGATTATGCGATGAGTGTGATTGTATCACGTGCGCTTCCTGATGCACGCGACGGCTTAAAACCGGTTCACAGGCGTATTCTTTTCGGTATGTACGCGTCTGGTTTCACACCCGATAAAAAATACCTTAAATCCGCGCAAACAGTTGGCGAAGTTATGGGTAAATATCACCCTCATGGTGATAGTGCGATTTACGATGCGTTGGTGCGCATGGCACAACCATTTTCGATGTCTTTGCCGCTTATTGATGGGCAGGGCAATTTTGGCTCGGTTGATGGTGATCCNCCCGCAGCAATGCGNTATACGGAATCTAAGCTTGCAAAAACTGCAATGCCGTTGCTTGATGATTTGAACGAAGGAACAGTTGATTTTCAAGACAATTACGATGGTTCACAGTCCGAGCCGACGGTCTTACCCGCTAAATACCCAAATCTTTTAGTAAACGGTGCTGGCGGAATTGCGGTTGGTATGGCGACAAATATTCCACCGCATAATTTGGGCGAGGTTTGCAACGCTGCGCTGGCAATGTTGGATAATCCACAAATAAGTGATGTTGAATTGCTTGAGATAATGCCGGGACCAGATTTCCCTACGGGAGCGCAAATTGTGGGCCGATCGGGTTCACGCAATGCATTACTTACTGGCCGTGGTTCAATAATAATGCGCGCTACTTCGCATGTTGAAAAGTTCAAAGGCGAACGCGAAGCCATTATTGTGACAGAGATTCCATTCCAAGTGAATAAAGCCACGATGATTGAGAAAATTGCCGAATTGGTGCGTGAAAAACGAATAGAAGGCATTTCTGCGTTGCGCGATGAAAGCAACCGTGTGGGAATGCGGGTTGTTATTGAAATTAAGCGTGATTCTTCGCCTGATGTCGTTCTCAATCAACTATACAAATATACGCCAATGCAAACACCGTTCAGCGCGAATATGCTTGCGCTTGTAGACAGGCGCCCTGTGCAAATGACGGCGCGGGCTATGCTTGAAGTATTTTTGCGCTTCCGTGAAAAAGTGATAACCAATCGTACTCGCCACCGCCTTACGAAGGCAAGGGATCGCGGGCATGATTTGGTGGGTCTTGCGATTGCCGTTGCGAATATTGACGAGGTAGTACGCCTCATTCGTGCTGCACCAGACCCTGCATCTGCGCGTGAAGCACTAACTTCGCGCGACTGGCCGGCAAAAGATTTGGCGCCGCTTATCGCTTTGATTGATGACCCGCGATCAAAATTGACTACCGAAAACACCGTTCGGCTGTCTGAAGATCAGGCTAGGGCGATTTTGGATTTGCGCCTCCAGAGACTTACTGGCCTTGGGCGCGAAGAATTGACAAATGAAACTAATACCTTGGCTGAACGCATCAAGGACCTATTAGATATTTTAAGTTCTCGTTCGCGGGTTATTGATATTGCGCGCCAAGAATTAATTACAGTGCGTGATACATTCGCTGTTCCTCGTCGTTCAATCTTTATCGAAGCTGATTTGGATCTAGATGACGAAGCCTTTATTGAGCGCGAGGATATGGTGGTCACGCTTTCACATGCGGGTTATATCAAACGTACTCCATTATCGATGTATCGAACCCAAAATCGCGGTGGCCGGGGCCGCAGCGGCATGGATACAAAAGATGAAGATTGGGTTGTTGGCTTGTTCTCGGCATCAACCCATACGCCTATTCTGTTCTTTACAAATATGGGTCTGGTTTACCGTGAAAAAGTATGGCGGTTACCACAAGGGGATCCGCGCACAAAGGGGCGTTCAGTTGCGAATATCTTAGCATTTGANAAAGGNGAACGCATATCTTCAATCCTTGCATTGCCAGAAGATGAAGCCAGCTGGGCCGATTTGGAATTGATGTTCGCCACGAAAAAGGGCACAGTNCGCCGCAATAGCCTCACTGATTTTCAACGGATATCGCGTGGTGGCAAAATTGCGATGAAGTTAGAAAACGAAGACGATCAAATTGTCAATGTTGCAATTTGCAGCGTTAAAGATGACGTGCTTCTAACCACCGCTTTAGGGCAATGCATTCGCTTTAGAAGTACTGACGTGCGGGTATTTAAAGGCCGCGATTCAACTGGCGTGCGAGGAATAAATCTTGCCGCTGGCGATGAAGTTATTTCGATGACAATATTGAAAAACGTTGAGGCCACAAGCGCCGAACGGTCTGACTTTATCCGTAAAAGCCGTGCAGAGCGCGGCGAATTACTTGTTGATGGTGAAGCGGTCGAAGAATCTGTTGATACTGACGAAGCTGAAGAAGTGGCTGAAGGCGCTATCACTACAGAGCGTTTTGAAGAACTAAAAGGCAAAGAAGAACTAATAATGGCCGTAACCGATGATGGGTTTGGCAAGCGCGCATCTTCGTATGAATATCGGCTAACGGGTCGGGGCGGCAAGGGGATTGTTGCCCATAAGCTAACACGAAAAAACACTCGTCTTACTGCTTGTTTTGTGGTCGAACCAAGCGATCAATTGATGATGGTAACTGATGGCGGGCAATTAATCCGCACCAAAGTTGACCAAATTCGTATTGCAGGCCGCGCAACCCAAGGCGTGACGCTAATTAGAGTTGGTGAGAATGAAAAAGTGGTTTCGGTTGAGCGTTTGAGCGATAGCGAAGGTGATGAGGAAGTGGAAATTAACATTGTTACTACAGAATAAAATCTAATAGTGGCGCCGATTAAGACTATAAAAATGGCCTTTTTTGGTGCAACCGCGATGGCTGCAATATCAACCATTGCCGTTTCAAATTCAAACGCACGGCCATTGCCAGTGCAAAGCGTACTCAGTAACACCGCGTTCAGTAAATGGGGTCTAAGTGCTGAAGACTGGCAACAACTGAAAGATAGTGAATTGTTTGAAAAAGCAGGCGGTGCGTCGCAATTTCAGACTTTCTTAGACGCAGCAAACGCAAGAGATTCCTTGGCTATGGTTCTCACAGGAATTGCCTACGAAAAACGCGCTGAGTTTCCCTCTGATAATATTGAGATTAATCTCACGGAAGCGCGGAGTTGGTATAGGGCGGCTGCATTAGCTGGTGAGACTCGTGGAATGTTAAATCTCGCCGCCATGCTTTCGGGCGTTGCCGAAGAAAATGGAAATGAATCTGAAAATATGGCTGAAGCTGTCCGTTGGTACAACGCGGCTGCGCTTGCGGGAAATACTGAAGCAATGCTTTCTCTCGGAACATTGTTGGTTCAAGGACGCGGCGTAATGGTTAATAATGGCGCTGCTGTGAATTGGTTCCGTATCGCGGCCGAAGCTGGAAATGTTCAAGCAATGGCTGCGTTAAGCTTTATGATTATCAGTGACAAAGCGAAGCCAAATTTTGACGGTGAAGCTGAACATTGGCTCCGCTTAGCGAGTAATTCAAGTGCAGAACAGCCCGATTTTGGAGGTTTTGGAATGGCGCTATTTAGCGATTATGACAGGGCTCTAAGTGAGAAAGATTCTCTTGATTGGAGCCGAATCAGTGCGAATGCAGGTGATCCAGATTCAATGCTAATGCTTGGATATTTGCTTGAAAATGGCACGGAAGTTACACATAACTTAGTTGAAGCTCGGCAATGGTATCAAAGGTCCGCAGAAGCTGGAAATACAGAAGCGATGGTGAGACTTGCTGATATGTTCGCAAATGGGCGAGGTGGCGTAAAGAACGAAATTGAAGCGAAACGCTGGTATCGCTCAGCAGCGGACAGAGGCGATGTGTGGGGAATGATTTTCCTCGGTAGCATGTTGGCGCAAGGGCGCGGCGGTGCAACTAATACCGTAGAGGCCGAACGATGGTATCTTGCGGCTGCGAACAAAGCAGGAGAGAAAAACCTATATTACACACTTGTCATGCATTACGAAGGTGAGACCACGGCACCAAAAAATGGCGAAATTGCGCGGTTTTTTCAAACTCAATCCGATTTAAATCAATCAAATTCAATGTTAGTTTTAGGCATGTTATTACAAAAGGGAATTGGCATTGCAAGAAACGACGAAGCGGCGATAAGCATATGGCGACGTGCTGCCCAAATTGGGGGTGTGGCTGGAACCAATGCCGCGGACGCACTGCAAGAACTCCATGGCATTATCTGCGTTCCCACTGGCACAAGCTATCGTTGCCCAAATTGATAATGTTTTTTATCGCCGCTTGAGCTATTCTCCACCAAACTTCAATACCCCGTCATCAATTGGCATTACCAGGAAAATATTCTTATCCAGTTTATAGTCTTGGTTTATTTGCCATGGAAAATGCTCGGTCTGTTTGGGCAATTTATCAATCGAGCGAGTAATATAGCCCGAAG
>Ga0056914_10002062_pt1 | contig 13241 bp, 7 predicted proteins | sample TNRBio252014_DNA_FD_55168 | JGI IMG/M metagenome (GOLD analysis project Ga0056914, IMG submission 55168) | Wastewater treatment Type I Accumulibacter community from EBPR Bioreactor in Madison, WI, USA - TNR Reactor_6/25/2014_ DNA | ecosystem: Engineered > Bioreactor > EBPR > Anaerobic-Aerobic >...
CGCGGCGCATGACAGGCGGATGAGGTCTGGTGTCAGCGACCTGTCATCTCACAAGAGGTTGAATCGAAAAGAAAAGGGGCCTTTCGGCCCCTTTCGTTCACTCACCGCCAAGGGCTTTCTTTGCCCGAGACCACCAGCCCGACCGCTTCGGCCGGTTCGGATCATCCGGCTCCTCCTCGATCACCGGTTCCGGTTTTCTGGCCGGGGCCGGGGCNGGTTCGGTCACAACCTCGGCAACCACCTCGGCGTTGGGTTGGGCGGCCGGAGCGGTCACCACCGGTTCGTTATACGGGTTGCTGGCTGCGATCGGCCCTTCGTCGCCCTCGACGATCTCACGGCGGATCACATGCTCATCGGGCAGGATATGCGGCTGCTCCGCCGCAGTCTCGGCATCCTCGGGCGTGCGGATGGCAATGGTCCGCGGCGCCTCGGGAGCCTCGTTCCCGGCTTCACCGGCCTCGCTGTCTTCGGCGCCGTCCTCATCGCGGCGGTTGCGCCGTCCACCCCGACGGCGGCGGCGGCGCTTGGGCCGTTCGTCACCGCTTCCTTCGTCCTCGGACTGCGTTTCAGCCGAATCGCCGGCTTCCTCGGCGGNTTCTGCGTCGGACGCGGCGGCTGCCGGNTCGCTGTCGCCGGTGTCCTGCGCGTCGGCGTTGAAGGCCTCGCCCTCACCATTCCGGCCACCGCGACGCCGGCGCCGGCGCCGGCGCCGACGGCCGCCGTTCTCATCCGTGGCGGAAGCCTCGCTGCCCTCGGTCTCATCGGCCTCATCGACCGCTTCCGTGACGGTCTCTTCCTCCTCGTCCTCGTTGGAGGGCGCAACCGAAGTGGTGTTGATCGTCTGCTTGACTTCCGACGGACGGGTCGAGAGTTCNCCGCGTTCGAACAGGTAATACTGCGGNGCAAGGATGGATTCGTCGGTTCTGAGCGCGATATGCACGCCGAANCGCGTCTCCAGCCCGACGAGAATCTCGCGCTTGTGNTTGAGCACNTAGAGCGCGATCTCGGTGGGGGTGCGCACCACAAGATCGTAGGACGAGTTCTTGAGCAGCGATTCTTCCAGCGCCCGGACGAGGTTGAGCGCGATCGACGAGGTGGCGCGCTTCAGCCCGGTGCCGGCGCAGTGCGGGCAGGGGCTGGTCGAGCTTTCCAGAACGCCGGTGCGGATGCGCTGACGCGACATTTCCAGCAGGCCGAAATGCGAGATGCGGCCAAGCTGGATGCGGGCGCGGTCGTTCTTCAGGCATTCGTTGAGCTTGCGCTCCACCGACCGGTTGTTGCGCTTCTCCTCCATGTCGATGAAGTCGATGACGATCAGCCCGGCCAGATCCCGCAGGCGCAACTGGCGCGACACTTCCTCGGCCGCTTCCATGTTGGTCTTGAGCGCGGTGTCCTCGATGTTGTGCTCGCGCGTCGCCCGGCCCGAGTTCACGTCGATCGAGACCAGCGCCTCGGTCTGGTTGATGACGATGTAGCCGCCCGATTTCAGCGTGACGACGTTGTTGAACATCGCATCGAGCTGCTGTTCCACGCCATACCGCGCGAACACCGGCTGCGGCTCCTTGTACTGCTTCACCTGCTTGGCATGGCTCGGCATCAGCATCTTCATGAAGTCCTTGGCTTCACGATAGCCGTCATCGCCGGCCACCTGAACTTCCTCGACTTCCTTCGAATAAAGGTCGCGGATGGCGCGCTTGATCAGCGAGCCTTCCTCATAGACCAGCGCCGGAGCTGTCGATTGCAGCGTCAGTTCGCGCACGCTCTCCCACAGGCGCATCAGATATTCGAAGTCGCGCTTCACCTCGGTCTTGGTGCGGGCCGCACCGGCGGTGCGCAGGATGACCCCCATGCCCTCCGGCACCTCAAGGTCGGTGGCGATGGTCTTCAGCCGCTTGCGGTCGGTGGCGTTGGTGATCTTGCGCGAAATGCCGCCACCGCGCGCGGTGTTGGGCATCAGCACGGAATAGCGGCCAGCCAGCGACAGGTAGGTGGTCAGAGCCGCGCCCTTGTTGCCGCGCTCCTCCTTGACCACCTGCACCAGCAGGATCTGGCGGCGCTTGATGACTTCCTGGATCTTGTACTGCTTGCGCGGGCGGAACGAGCGCTGCGGAACCTCTTCCAGCGCATCGGCACCGCCGATCTGCTCGATGATCTCCTCGCTCCCGTCCTCGCCGTTGCCATCTTCGCCGCCTTCGGCGTCGGCCTCGTCATCCGAGGCATCCTCGACGGCGGAGGAGAGGGTGTCGGACGCTTCGACCGCCTCGGTCGTCGCTGCAACGGTGTTCTCTTCGCCCTCGGTCGCGGTCCCTTCGGTCGCGCCGGCTTCATCGGACGGGGCGGCTTCGCTCACGCTTTCGCCGGCCGGGGTCCTGCGGGCCCGCTCGGGACGGCCGCGGCGGCGGCGGTTGTTGCGGCGGCCGCGACGCTCCTCGGCGTCCTCGTCATCCTCGGCGGAGGCGCGCGCCTCATCGTCGATGAGGGCCTGCCGGTCGGCCATAGGAATCTGGTAATAGTCGGGGTGAATTTCGGAAAAGGCGAGGAAGCCGTGGCGATTGCCGCCGAAATCGACGAAGGCAGCCTGAAGCGACGGCTCGACGCGCGTCACCTTGGCCAGATAGATGTTTCCCCGAAGCTGCTTTCGTGATGCGGATTCAAAATCGAATTCTTCGACGCGATTACCCTTGGTGACCACCACCCGGGTTTCTTCCGGGTGGGTGGCGTCGATCAGCATTTTGGAGGTCATGGACGTCTCGTAGAACGTTGGGCGGCGGCGCGGGCGCAAGGCGCCACGAAGGGCCGGTCAGTACCGGCGCCGCCGGAGATGCGGAGATAAGCGGTGAAAAGACAAGTTCCGCCACGTGATCGCTCAACAGAAGCGCGTGCCGGAGGATGGAGGTGAATGCCGCGACATGAGGAGCGCGGGTCGCCGTCATTTTGCCGGGCGAAACCTCACGACTGAACCGCATGCGAGCATCCTTGAACGGTATGGCCTGACGCGGGAACGCGGCGCCGGCCGATGGGCATCCAGCACGGTTGCGTGCGATGAACCGGAGCAACCTCGGCACAGGCCAAGATGCCGATGAGCGAGGCTGGGACCACGATTCATCATCCAGACTGGATTCTTTTACTTGTAGGAAGCCGGCGCGCAAATTGCAAGCGACGGACAGATCACAATCTTTTCCTTGCCGCAACGCAAGGCGAGGATTACGCGCAACAGCCGGGCAAATTTGCGGCGGAGCCATAGAATTTGTTCACCATAATCGCATATGTCTCACCCGAGCATATGAGGTTCGCCGCCCTGCGGCATGGTTCAGACGCCGGCCCGGCCCGAGGAGCAATGATCCGCCTTTTGCAGCTTGTCTCAGGGTTTGTCAGCCGGACCGGCGCTCTTTGGGCGCTGGCGGTTCTGGTTGCGCTGGCGCTGAGTGCCCCGGCCGTCCGGGCTGAGGCAACGCAAGGGGTGGTCGCCCATTCGGTCGTTCTGGTGCCGCGCGCCACCGGGGCCTCGCTGGCGCTCGAACTGTCGGACGAGGTGGCCTACGAGGTCTCCGTCCTGTCCAGACCGGACCGGATCGTCATCGACATTCCGAAGGTGGCTTTCGTTGCGCCGGCGGCCCGGGCGGCTGGCAAGGTCGGCCCGGTCGCGGCCTACCGTTACGGGCTGTTCATTGCCGATCGCTCCCGCATCGTGCTCGATCTGACCGAGCCGGCGCTGGTGGACCGCGTCGATTCGCTCGACGCCGAAGGCCGCCGCCGCATGATCTTCCATATCGGACGGGTCGACCGCGCCAGATTCGTCGACACCGCGCGGCTGGATGCGCTGCGCCGCCAACCTCCCGCACCAGCTACCGTCTCAGCCCCGGTTGCAACGGCGCCTGCCGGGCAAAAACCTCTCGTCGTCATCGACCCCGGGCATGGCGGCATCGACCCCGGCGCGGCTGCGCCGGACGGGACCGACGAGAAATCGATCGTGCTGGCGGTGGCCATGGCCGTGCGCGACCGGCTGGAAAAGTCGGGCAAGGTTCAGGTGGCCATGACCCGGGCCAGCGATGTCTTCGTGCCGCTGGGCGATCGGGTGCGCTTTGCCCGCGATCGCAAGGCTGAGCTGATGGTGTCCTTGCATGCCGACAAACTCGCCTACGAGCCCGGCGTGCGCGGCGCCTCGATCTATACTCTCTCGGAGAAGGCGTCCGATGTGCTCTCGGCCCGGCTGGCGGATTCCGAGAACAGCGCCGATCAGGTTGCCGGCGTGGAATCGCGCGAGGAAACCACTGTCATCGGGGATATCCTGTTTGACCTCACCAAGCGGGAGACGCGGCATTTTTCGATGACTCTCGCCCGCCATCTGGGCGAAAGCCTGCCGAAAACCACCAGCATGCACAAACAGCCCCTGCGCTCCGCCGGCTTTCGCGTGCTGACCGCGCCCGATGTGCCCTCGGTGCTGATCGAGACGGGATATCTCTCATCGCTGGAGGATGCCAGGCTGATGAAGTCGGGTGAATGGCGCGAAGGAATTGCCGAGGCCATCGCCCTGGCTGTGGAAAAGTTCGTAGGCGAAAATGCAACACGCGTGACGAATTCCGCCGCAAAGCCATGAAATCGCCCGGATGTGGCTTGAAGCCGTGCGTGCGAACGTGTCTGCGCTCGGGACAGCCAGCGGACCCGCAGGGGATTGCGGGCTGAAGAGGCGGTCAGGTCGGCGCGAGGGGAAGGCATTCCGCATCGGGGATGACCTTGAGGAAGCGGCGGTAGTTGGAAGGTCGAAATGAAATTTCTTGGACGCTTCATCGCGATGCTGTTTGCAACGGGCACCCTGCTCGTCCTGCTCGGCGTCGGCGTGGCGGCGCTGATGATCTCGCACTATTCCAAGGATTTGCCGGATCACGCGCAGCTTGAGAAATACGAGCCGCCAGTGATGACCCGCGTCCACGCCGCCGACGGAAGTCTGCTTGCCGAATACGCCAAGGAGCGGCGCCTCTACCTGCCGATCCAGGCCATGCCGGCGCTGCTCAAGAACGCCTTCCTCGCCGCCGAGGACAAGAATTTCTACAAGCATGCCGGCGTCGATCCGGAAGGCGTGATGCGCGCCGTTGTCTCCAACTTCAAGCGCGGCTCCGGCTCGCGCCAGCAGGGCGCCTCGACCATCACCCAGCAGGTCGCCAAGAACTTCTTCCTGACCTCGGAACAGAGCTATGAGCGCAAGATTCGCGAAATGCTCGTGGCGTTCCGGCTGGAATCGACCTTTTCCAAGGACAAGATCCTCGAACTCTACCTGAACCAGATCTATCTCGGCTCCGGCAACTATGGCGTGGCCGCCGCTGCGCTCAACTACTTCGGCAAGTCGGTGCATGAACTGACCATTCCCGAGGCGGCCTATCTTGCGGCCCTGCCCAAGGCGCCCAGCAACTACCACCCGGTGACCCAGCGCGACGCGGCGATCGGCCGACGCAACTACGTCATCGAGCAAATGGCGAAAAATGAATACATCAGCCGCGAGGATGGCGAGAAGGCCAAGGCCGAACCGCTGACCGTTCAGTTCCGCCAGCTCTCGCCCAACACCTACGCTGCCGGCTTCTTCGCCGAGGAAGTGCGCCGCGAACTGGCCGAGCGCTACGGCTCGAAGAAACTCTATGAGGGCGGTCTTTCGGTCCGTTCGACCCTCGACACCAAGCTTCAGGTTCTCGCCCGCAAGACCCTCGTCGACGGGCTGGTGCGCTACGACGAGGCGCATGGCTGGCGCGGCCCGCTCGACAAGCGCCCGCAGGGCGGCGACTGGGGGCAGGCCCTGTCCGAGGTGCCGGCCTACACCGACGTGCAGCCCTGGCGTCTGGCGATGGTGCTGGATGTCAGCGATGCCGGCGCCCGCATCGGCCTGCAACCGGCGAAGGAGGCCAACGGCACCCTCTCGCGCCAGCGCGAGACCGGCATGATCCCGCCGGACGGCATCCGCTGGACCCGCCGCAACATGCGCTCCGTGCTCAGCCCCGGCGATGTCATCTACGCCGAGCCGGTCGCCAATCAGCCGGGTCGGTACCGCCTGCGTCAGGTGCCGGAAATCTCTGGTGCACTGGTGGCGATGGATCCGTTCACCGGCCGCATTCTGGCGATGGTCGGCGGCTTCTCGTTTGAAATGAGCGAGTTCAACCGCGCCACACAGGCCCTGCGCCAGCCCGGTTCGTCCTTCAAGCCCTTCGTCTATGCCACAGCGCTCGACAACGGCTATACGCCGTCGTCCATCGTGCTCGACGAGCCGATCGAGATCGATCAGGGCGGTACGCTCGGCGTCTGGCGGCCAGAAAACTACGACGGCAACCCGACGGGCCCGCACACCCTGCGCTACGGCATCGAGCATTCCAAGAACCTGATGACGGTGCGTCTGGCGCGCGACCTCGGCATGCCGCTGATCGCCGAATATGCCAAGCGCTTCGGGGTCTATGACGACATGCTGCCGGTGCTGTCGATGGCGCTGGGCGCTGGCGAAACCACCGTGCTGCGCATGACCGCGGCCTATTCGATGCTGGCCAACGGCGGCCGTCGCATCAAGCCGACGATGATCGATCGCATCCAGGATCGCTGGGGCCAGTCCATCTTCCGGCACGACGAACGCCGCTGCGAGAACTGCAAGTCGGACGAGTGGCGCGACCAGAACGAACCGCGGCTGGTGGACAAGCGCGAGCAGGTCATCGACCCGATGTCGGCCTATCAGATCACCTCGATCATGGAAGGCGTGGTCCAGCGCGGCACCGCGGCGGTGGTGCGGGAAGTCGGCCGCACGCTCGCCGGCAAGACCGGCACCACAAACGATGCCAAGGACGTCTGGTTCGTCGGCTTCTCGCCCGATCTCGCCGTCGGCATCTACCTCGGCTTCGACAAGCCGCGNTCGCTGGGCGATTCGGCCACCTCCGGCCAGTATGCCGCGCCGATCTTCCGCGACTTCATGAAGGTGGCGCTGGCTGGCAAGCCGGACACCAAGTTCCGCATTCCGCCGCAGATGAAGCTGATCCGGGTGAGCACGGCCACGGGCCAGCGCGTCGGCGCGGGCGAGGGGGCCGGCACCATTCTGGAGGCGTTCAAGCCGGGCACAGCCCCGCCGGAGAGCGTCAATTTCGGGCCGAGCGGCAGGCCGGGCGGCGCCAGCGGCGGCGGCGCGGCGGTTCAGTCGAACACCACCGGCGGTCTTTACTGACAAGGCGGGTTTACGTTGGGCGGGCGGGCGGCTATGCCGTCCGCGCGTGCCGTTGGCGGCACAATCCGGGGAATGAACGATGCGTGCGGAACACCTCGCCATCTGTGAAGAGATCAAGCAGTCAGTCGGGCTGCTGAGGAGGCATCTTTGACTGGGATACTGCCCAGAAGCGCCTCGCAGAACTGAATGCCCTGTCCGAAGAACCGGAGTTCTGGAACGACGCCGCCAACGCGCAGAAGCTGATGCGCGAGCGCACGATGCTGGAAACGCGCATCAACAGCCTGATCAAGTTCGAACGCGACCTTGAGGACGCCAGCACCCTGATCGAACTCGGCGACGCCGAGGACGACGCGGACACGATCCGCGAGGGCGAGGAGCAGCTCAAGGCGCTCAAGAAGGAAGCCGCCAATCTCCAGCTCGAAGCGCTGCTCTCCGGCGAGGCGGATGCCAACGACAGCTATCTGGAAGTGCACGCCGGCGCCGGCGGCACCGAAAGCCAGGACTGGGCCTCGATGCTGCTGCGCATGTATTCGCGCTGGGCCGAGCGCAAGGGCTTCAAGATCGAACTGATCGACCAGAGCGACGGCGAGGAAGCCGGCATCAAGTCGGCCACGCTGCTGATCAAGGGCCACAATGCCTATGGCTGGCTGAAGACCGAAGCGGGCGTGCACCGGCTGGTGCGCATCAGCCCCTATGATTCGAACGCCCGCCGCCACACCAGCTTTGCCTCGGCCACGGTCTATCCGGTGGTCGACGATACCATCAACATCGAGATCGACGAGTCGCAGGTCCGCACCGACGTCATGCGCTCGGGCGGTGCCGGCGGCCAGCACGTCAACAAGACCGAATCGGCGGTTCGCCTCGTCCACCTTCCAACCGGCGTGATGGTCGTGTCGCAGGGCGATCGCTCGCAGCACAAGAACCGCGATCAGGCCTGGAAGATGCTGCGCGCCAAGCTCTATGAGCTGGAACTGAAGAAGCGCGAGGAAGCGGCGATGGCCGAGCAGGCCAACAAGACCGATATCGGCTGGGGCCACCAGATCCGATCCTACGTGCTTCAGCCCTATCAGATGGTCAAGGACCTGCGCACCGGCGTCACCTCCGGCGTGCCCTCCGATGTGCTCGACGGGGCGCTCGATCCCTTCATGGAGGCGACGTTGGCCCAGCGCGCCTATGGCGGCGGGCCGGGCGCGGTGGACGACGTCGACTGATCAGTCGATGCCGGTCTTTTCGCCGGCGCGCAGGAAGCTCACCGGATCGACGGCCTCTTCGTCGATCCGCACTTCATAGTGCAGATGCGGGCCTGTCGAGCGCCCGGACGAGCCGACTTCTCCGACGACATCGCCCTTGCGGATTGTATCGCCGGCCGAAACCTCGATGGCCGAGAGGTGGGCGTAGCGCGTGGTCAGCCCGAAGCCGTGATCCACCTCGACCAGCCGGCCATAGCCGCCCTGCCAGTCGGCGTGCACGACCTTGCCATCGGCGGTGGCGCGCACCGGCGTGCCGGTCGAGGCACGGAAATCGAGCCCGGAATGCATGGCATAGCCGCGCGTGAACGGGTCGACGCGCGTGCCGAAGGTGCTGGAGGTATCGTAGCTCTTCGGCAGCGGCCGGCGCACGGGCAGGCTGCGGACGACACGGTTCATGCCTTCCGCTTCCCTGAGGAAAGTTTGCGCGGCGGCAAGCGATTTTTCAAACTGCACCGCATCGCTGCCCTTTAACGGGATCAGCGGGCCGCCGATGTCGGTCGGGGTTGCCGCAGCCTTGCCCATCACCTTGGCGAAGCGTCCGTGGTTGAGACCGGTGTGCGCCAGCATGTCGCGATAACGGCGGGCCGAGGTCTGGGCGGTTGCCTCGATGCTGCCGAGCACGGCAAGCTGCTGCTGCGCCAGCGACTGGGCCGAGACTTCGGCCTTGGCCATCAGCGAGGGCACGTTGGCGGCGGCAGGCGGCAGCGGGATCATCGACACACGGTCGGTTCTCAGCCCGTCGAGCGGTTCGGGCCTGATGCCGGCGGCCCCTTCGGGCACCGGCTTGCCGTTGACCGGGGCAAATCCGCTCGCCGCAGGCGGCGGCGCGGGGCGGGACGCACCGATCGATCCTGTGATCACCGGATCGGCAGTCGGTCCGGGCCTGGCGCCGATCCTGACCCCGGCGCGCGTCGCATCGTCGGCCAGACGCGCCACCACGGCCTGCCGCGATTCAAGCTGGACCTGGCGGCTGATCAGTTCCTGAAGCTTGCTCTCCACCGTATCCTGATCGACAAGCTGCCGGCCCGTGACACGATCGAGATGGGCGCGCAACTGCGCGATCCGGTCTTCGTAGGCGTATTGCATGCGCGCCTGACCGGCGAGCACCGAGTGCATCAGATCATCGCGCGAGAACACATAGAGTGATGCGGCGAGGGCGCCCGTGGTCACCAGTGTCGCCAGCGCAACAAGGCTGCCGGCCATCGCCGGACTGATCTCGTAGACCTTCTGACCGGCTTTTCCATTGACGTGGATGGCGACTTTGGCCGTCGAATTGGCATAGGCGCGCGCTGTCGGAAACCTCTGAGTCATCAATCAACCCGCTACCGGCAAGAAACTCATACTCACGGGAAGTAATAAGAGCTCAGTAAGGTTAATCGACTTCTAAACATCTGGGATGTGATGCAGAAAACCNGCACCTCTCAGCTCGGGCGGCTGAATCCGNCGGCAAAATAGCGCGCACGCNGGCGGTCGACATAAGCGACGAGTGNAGGCTGTGCCTCGGTCGCGGAACGGATCGGCGTTTCGAACGCCGGGCACAGCGCGCCCATCAGGAAGGCGAACAGCGTCGCATCCGCGCCGCAGGGCGCATCGCCGAGCAGGTACGGCTTGTTACCCAGAAAATCGGCAATCGCCTCGATATCCGCAATCGCGAGACGCTCGATATCGCTGCGGCGCATGCGGCCGAAGCCCTGCGCGTGCAGGCTTCGGGCAACCGAGCGCCGCACCATCGCAACGATCAGCGGCCGCAGCAGGGCCGGCAGCTTGTCGAAATATCGGGCCGGGCCAGCCTGAAAATTTGCCTCGATCATCCAGCGCGCATCGACGAAGGCCCAATAGGCGTGGTCCTCGATCATGCGCTGGAAGGCCAGCGCCACCCCGCGCTCGGCTGGGGTATGACCGGCGTCGAAGTCGTACCCGTACTTTGCCTCGATATGCCAGCGGATGAGGCTGGAATCAGGCACCAGAACGCCCGCATCGTCGATGTAGGGCAGCTTGCCGTTGGGGGCCTTGCGCGGATCGCCCCGCGCCACACGGTAGGTCAGGCCCGCCATGCACAGCAGCGTTTCCGCCTTGGTGACGAAGGGGCTGAGATCGGGAAGACCGCAGCCCGGGCCGAAACCGTAGAGCGTGATCATGAGGCGCCTCCCATGATGATTGCCGGGGCAATCAGCGCACCCGGTGCCGCGACGGCAGAGGTACACCATGTTCGCCCATCGCGAATATCGATGCTGCCCGAGGCCACCAGTTTCAGGGCCAGCGGATAGATGATGTGCTCCTGCGCCAGCACGCGGGCGGCAAGGTCCGATTCGCTGTCACCATCCAGCACCGGCACGGCCGCCTGCGCGATGATCGGCCCCTCGTCCATCTCAGGCGTGACGAAATGCACCGTGGCGCCATGCATCTTCACGCCGGCGGCGAGGGCGCGGGCATGCGTGTCCAGCCCCTTGAAGGCCGGCAGCAGGGCAGGGTGGACGTTGATGAGGCGCCCCTCCCACTGCCGGCAGAACTCCGGCGAGAGCAGCCGCATGAACCCGGCAAGGCAGACAATCTCCACTCCCGCCGCTTCCATCTGCACGGTCATCGCCAGATCGAAACTGGCGCGGTCGACATATTTGCGATGCGAGATCGCCAGCGTGGCGATCCCCTCCTGTGCGGCGATCTCAAGCCCCGGCGCCCGTTCCTTGTTGGAAATGACCAGCACGATCTCGGCCGGGAAAGCGGGCGCCTTGGCCGCGGCGATCAGCGCGGCCATGTTGGAGCCGCGCCCGGAAATCAGGACGGCGACCTTCTTCCTAGCCGGGCTTGAAGCGCTGGAGGTCTTTGGGGCTTGAGGTCTTGAGAGATTTTCCACGTCCGGACAGGCTCGGGTTGGTCATGAAATACTTGTGCGTGTTGAANGGCGTCTCGCCATCCGCCAGCTTTATGCGGGTCGACGTGCCGTCCGGCAAGACCTGCCAGCTTTGCTGGTTGTCGAGCAGATTGCCCAGCATCACCTGATCGAGCACCTGTTCATGCACGGTGGGGTTGCGCAGGGGCAACAGCACTTCGACGCGCCGGTCGAGGTTGCGCGGCATCAGGTCCGCCGACGACAGATAGACATGCGCCTTGGGATGGGGCAGGCCGAAGCCGCCGCCAAAGGCATAGATGCGCGAATGCTCAAGAAAGCGCCCGACGATCGACTTGACGCGGATGTTCTCCGACAAGCCNGGCAGGCCGGGCCGCAAACAGCAGATGCCGCGCACCACAAGNTCGATCTTCACCCCCGCGCAGCTNGCCTTGTAGAGCGCGTCGATCACCATCGGGTCGACCAGAGAGTTGCATTTCAGCCAGATCGCCGCCGGCCGTCCCGCCTNGCCGTGNTCGATCTCCTGTTCGATGTGGTCGAGGATCCGCTTCTTCAGCGTATAGGGCGACACGGCCATCAGTTCGAGTTCGGCCGGCTCGGCATAGCCTGTGATGAAGTTGAAGATGCGCGCCACATCGCGGCCCAGCACCGGGTCGGCGGTGAACACGCTGAGGTCGGTGTAAATCTTCGCGGTGATCGGATGATAGTTGCCCGAGCCGATATGGCAGTAGGTCACCAGCTGGCCATGCTCGCGTCGCACCACCAGCGACAGCTTGGCGTGGGTTTTCAGCTCGATGAAGCCATAGACCACCTGCACGCCGGCCCGTTCGAGGTCACGGGCCCAGCGGATATTGGCCTCTTCGTCGAAGCGGGCCTTCAGTTCCACCAGCGCGGTCACCGATTTGCCGGCCTCGGCCGCCTCGGACAGGACACGCACGATGGGCGAGTCGGCGGAGGTGCGATACAGCGTCTGCTTGATCGCCACCACATTGGGGTCGCGCGCCGCCTGCGACAGGAACTGGACGACCGAATCGAACGATTCGTACGGGTGGTGGACGACCAGATCCTTCTGTCGGATGGCGGTGAACATGTCCCCGCCCTGTTCCTTGATCCGTTCGGGGAAGCGCGGCACGTAAGGGCCGAACTTCAGGTCCGGGCGGGGCGTATCGACCAGTTGCGACAGGTCCGACAGGCCGAGGATGCCGTCGATCACCGAGATCTCGCCCTTGGCCGCCTCCTGCTCCTCGATCAGGAAATCGCGCAGTTCCTGCGGCATCGAGGCGTCCACCTCCAGCCGGATGACGATGCCGCGCCGCCGCCGCTTGAGCATGCTTTCATAGACGCGGACCAGATCCTCGGCCTCTTCCTCGATCTCCACGTCCGAATCGCGGATGACACGGAAGCAGCCTTGGCCCCGCACCCGGTAGCCGGGGAAGAGCTTGCCGATGAACAGGGTTATGACCTGTTCGAGCATGATGTAGCGGAACACGTCCTCCGCCGAGGGCAGGCGCACGAATCGGTCCACCTTCTGCGGCATGCGCACCAGCGCCATCAGCTTGTACTTGTCCGTGCGGCGCGACAGCGACAGGGCGAGCGAAAACCCAAGATTGGGGATGAACGGGAACGGATGGGCCGGGTCGATGGCCAGCGGGGTCAGCGTCGGGAAGATCGAGGACAGGAAATATTCCTCAAGCCAGGCCCGGTCATAGTCCGACAGGTCGCCCGGTTCGACCAGGATGATCCGGTTGCGCTTCAGGTCGCGCCGCAGTTCCGACCAGCGCTGTTGCTGGTCGTTGGTCAGCCGGTTGACCGCCTCGTTGATCAGGACAAGCTGCTGGGCCGGCGACAATCCGTCGTCCGAAATCAGTTGCACCTTGTTGAGCACCTGCTCGACCAGGCCCGAGACGCGGACCATGAAGAATTCGTCGAGGTTGTTGGCCGAGATGGACAAAAAGCG
>Ga0056914_10002063_pt1 | contig 13239 bp, 13 predicted proteins | sample TNRBio252014_DNA_FD_55168 | JGI IMG/M metagenome (GOLD analysis project Ga0056914, IMG submission 55168) | Wastewater treatment Type I Accumulibacter community from EBPR Bioreactor in Madison, WI, USA - TNR Reactor_6/25/2014_ DNA | ecosystem: Engineered > Bioreactor > EBPR > Anaerobic-Aerobic >...
GCGCTGGTGGCGAGCGCCGATGTCGTCCTCGACTGCACCGACAACTTCGCCACACGGCATGCGATCAACCGCGCCTGCGTGCATCATCGCAAGCCGCTGGTGTCGGGCGCGGCCATCCGCTTCGACGGCCAGATCAGCGTCTACGACCTGCGCCGCGACGACTCGCCCTGCTACCACTGCCTGTTTCCCGAGGGCGACGACGTCGAGGAAGTGCGCTGCGCCGTGATGGGCGTCTTCGCCCCGCTGACCGGCATCGTCGGCGCCGTCCAGGCGGCCGAGGCGTTGAAGCTGGTCGCCGGCATCGGCGAGAGCCTCACCGGCCGCCTGCTGCTGCTCGATGCCCTGGAAATGGAATGGCGTACCGTGAAGTTCCGCAAGGACGCCGCCTGTACGGTCTGCGGACCTAACGGAGACGGGCGATCAGGCGAATATCTGCGCCGACCTGACGCAGGTCGCGAATCTGCAACAGGCGTTTGCCTTCCAGGCCCGTCAGTTCGGGCAGGTTGAACAGGCCGTTGGCCGCATCGCCGATCAGGCAGGGCGCGAGGTAGAGCAGCAACTCGTCGACCAGGCCCTCGCGCAGCAATGAACCGTTGAGCTTGAAGCCGGCCTCGGCATGCACCTCGTTGATGCCGCGCCGGCCCAGTTCTTCCAGCAGCTCGCCGAGTGCGACCTTGCCGTGGGCATTGGGCACTACGACCACCTCGGCGCCGGCGGCGCGCAGCGAATTTGCCCTCTTTTCGTCGTCGACCGCAGCAGCGACCAGCACCGGCCCGCCTTGCAGGATCCTTGCGTCAAGCGGGGTTTCCAGGCGGCTGTCCACCACCACGCGCAGCGGCTGGCGCGGCGTGGCGACCTCGCGCACCGAGAGTTGCGGATCGTCGTCGCGCACCGTGCCGATGCCGGTCAGGACGGCGCACGCCCGCGCCCGCCAGCGCTGGCCGTCGCGCCGCGCCGCCGGCCCGGTGATCCACTGGCTGACGCCGTTGTTGAGCGCCGTCTTGCCGTCCAGGCTGGCGGCGGCCTTCAGGCGCAGCCACGGGCGGCCGCGGGTCATGCGCGCGACAAAGCCGATGTTGAGCTCGCGCGCCTCGTTCTCCAGCAGGCCGCAGGCCGTTGCGATGCCGGCCGCGCGCAGCATCGCCAGCCCTTGTCCGGCGACCAGCGGGTTGGGATCGCCCATCGCCGCCACCACGCGGGAAACCCCGGCGGCGATCAGCGCCGCCGCGCAGGGCGGCGTGCGGCCGTGGTGGCTGCACGGTTCCAGCGTCACATAGGCGGTCGCACCATGCGCCCGCTCGCCGGCGGCGCGCAAGGCATGGACTTCTGCATGCGGCTCGCCGGCCTTTTCATGCCAGCCCTCGCCGACGATCTCGCCGTCGCGCACCAGCACGCAACCGACCCGCGGGTTGGGCGAGGCCGTCCACAAGCCGCGCTCCGCCAGTTGCAGGGCGCGCGCCATCATGCCGTGGTCGACGGCCGAGAAGGTCATTTCGTTTCGGGCGCCGGCGAAACTTCGCGAATGGCCCGGGAAAAGGCATCGACGTCCTCGAAGTTGCGATACACCGAGGCGAAGCGGATGTAGGCCACCTTGTCGAGCCTCTTCAACTCGCGCATGACCAGTTCGCCAATCCGCTGCGTGGTCACCTCGCGTTCCCCGGCGGTGAGCACGCGCTCCTCGATGTCCGCCACCGCCGCATCGACCGACTCGATCGACACCGGCCGCTTGCGCAGCGCCAGCTCGAGGCTGGCCCGCAGCTTATGCCGGCTGAACTCGGTGCGCAGACCGTTCTTCTTGAGCACCTGCGGGAGCTGGATTTCCGCCCGCTCGTAGGTCGTGAAGCGCTTGTCGCAGGCGCCGCACCTTCTGCGGCGACGGACCACGTCGCCTTCCTCGTTCAACCGGGTATCGGCGACCGCCGTTTCATCCGCGCCGCAGAACGGGCATTTCACCGGCGCTCAGCCATAGACCGGATATCTCCGGCACAGCGCCGCAACCTTGGCGCGCACCTCGGCGGCAACGGCCTCGTCGGTGGGCGCGTCGAGGATGTCGGCCAGCAGATGGGCGACCTCCTCGGCATCGATCTCGGTAAACCCGCGCGTCGTCATCGCCGGCGAACCGATGCGGATGCCGGAGGTGACGAGAGGCTTCTGCGGGTCGTTGGGGATGCCGTTCTTGTTGACCGTGATGTGGGCGCGGCCGAGCGCCGCCTCGGCATCCTTGCCGGTGATGTTCTTGGCGCGCAGGTCGAGCAGGAAGACGTGGCTCTCGGTGCGCCCGGAAACGACGCGCAGGCCGCGCTCCTCGCCGAGCACCTTGGCCATGACGCGGGCATTGGCGACGACCTGTTCCTGATAGTTGCGGAACGCCGGCGTCAGCGCCTCCTTGAAGGCCACCGCCTTGGCGGCGATGACATGCATCAGCGGGCCGCCCTGCAGGCCGGGGAAGATGGCCGAGTTGATCGCCTTCTCGTGTTCGGCCTTCATCAGGATGACGCCGCCGCGCGGACCGCGCAGCGTCTTGTGCGTGGTCGAGGTGACGACATCGGCGAAGGGCACCGGATTCGGATAGCAGCCGGCGGCGACCAGGCCGGCGTAGTGCGCCATGTCGACCATGAAGATGGCGCCGACTTCCCTGGCGACCCTGGCGAAGCGCTCGAAGTCGATGCGCAGGGAATAGGCCGAGGCGCCGGCGATGAGCAGGCGCGGCTTGTGCTCGCGGGCCAGCGCTTCCATCCGGCCGTAGTCGATTTCCTCCTGGTCGTCGAGGCCGTAGGAGACGACGTTGAACCACTTGCCGGACATGTTGAGCGCCATGCCGTGCGTCAGGTGACCGCCTTCGGCGAGGCTCATGCCCATGATGGTGTCGCCCGGCTTGCAGAAGGCCATCAGCACCGCCTGGTTGGCCTGCGACCCCGAGTTGGGCTGGACGTTGGCGGCGTCGGCGCCGAACAGCTTCTTCAGGCGGTCGATGGCCAGCTGCTCGGCGACATCGACATGCTCGCAACCGCCGTAGTAGCGCTTGCCGGGATAGCCTTCGGCGTACTTGTTGGTGAGCTGCGACCCCTGGGCCTCCATGACCGCCTTGCTGACGTAGTTCTCCGACGCGATCAGTTCGATGTGGTCTTCCTGACGCCTGACCTCGGCCTGGATGGCGCGCCACAGTTCNGGGTCAACTCGGGAAAGGGTGTCTGTCGCGTAGAACATGGGGAATGCCTCAAGCCATTGAAAAGGGATGGAATTTTATCACGTGGGAAGCTCGTCGCGGGCGCCCGGCTCGAGATGTCCGGTTTCGCCCCAGGATTCGAGGGTCCACACGCCGTCGACCGCGGCAATCCAGCTGATGCCGGCGTTGGGAATCAGGAAATCGCGCGGCATTTCGAGCGGGTTGCCGCGCACGAAATGATTGACGATGTCGAGGACCCCGCCATGGACGACGACCGCGACGTTGTCCCGCGGATGGGCGGCGGCGATCGCGTCGAGCTTGCCGGTCACGCGGGCGAACATCTGCTTGAGGCTTTCGCCGCCGTCGAAGCCGTAGTCGGCGTCGCGCCGGGCAAAGGCNGCATAGTCATCGGGAAAGCGCACCCTCGCTTCGTCGTAGGTCAGCCCTTCGAAGATCCCGTAACGGCGCTCGCGCAGTTCGCGCGCCGCCACCGGGGACAGGCCGAGCGCCGCGCCGATCGCCTGCGCCGTGGCCCACGCCCGCTTGAGGTCGCTGCTGTAGAGCGCGACGATGCCAGCGTTGCGCAGCCAGGATCCGGCCGCGGCCGACTGGGCGCGCCCGATCGGGTTGAGATCGACGTCGATCCACCCCTGGATGCGGCGATCCGCGTTCCACTCGGTTTCGCCGTGGCGCACCAGGCAGATGCGGGTTTTAGGGATTTCCACCATGTTCGACTCGCGTCCTTCGTTGTACATTTCGCTCCCGGGGGTTTTCCCTTCACCCGGGACCATCCGAGAAACCGGGGATTCTAACAACCGAGGAGGATTTTTCGTGACCCTTCTGCTCAAGCTGTCACAACTGATCGACGCGATCAGCACGCGCATCGGCAAGGCCGCATTCTGGCTGGTGCTGGTGATGACCCTGATCAGCGCCGGCAATGCCACCATGCGCTTCACCGTCAACTACAGNTCGAACGGGTTGCTGGAGATCCAGTGGTACCTGTTCGCCGCCGTCTTCCTGCTCTGCTCGCCCTACGCGCTGCAGAAGAACGAGCACGTGCGCATCGACGTTCTCTCGAGCCGCTTCGGGCCGCGCGGTCTGGCCGTCATCGACATCATCGGCACCGTGTTCTTCCTGTTGCCGATGGTCGTCCTCGTGCTCTGGCTGTCGATTCCGCTGGTCGCCGAGTCGTACCGGATCGGCGAGATGTCGGCNAACGCCGGCGGCCTGATCCGCTGGCCGGTCAAGATCCTGCTGCCGATCGGCTTTGCCTTCCTGGCGTTGCAGGGCGTTTCCGAACTGATCAAGCGCATCGCCTTCCTGACGGGGCGGATCGGCGACCCCAACGTCAAGGGCGGTCACTCCGCCGAACAGGANCTCGCCGCCGAGATCGCCGCACTGGCCAAGGAGAAGAACTGATGGAATGGGTCATCGCCAACATGGCGCCGCTGATGTTCGGCGCCCTCGTGCTCTTCCTCCTTTTCGGCTATCCGGTCGCCTTCGCGCTCGCCGCCAACGGCATCGTCTTCGGGCTGCTCGGCATCGAGCTCGGCCTGCTCCAGCCGGCGCTCTTCCAGGCGCTGCCCGAGCGCATCTTCGGCATCATGGGCAACGACACGCTGCTCGCCATCCCCTTCTTCACCTTCATGGGCCTCATCCTCGAACGCTCGGGAATGGCCGAGGACCTGCTCGACACCATCGGCCAGCTCTTCGGCCCGATGCGCGGCGGCCTCGCCTACGCGGTGATCTTCGTCGGCGCCCTGCTCGCCGCGACGACCGGCGTCGTCGCCGCCTCGGTGATCTCGATGGGCCTGATCTCGCTGCCGATCATGCTGCGCTACGGCTACGACAAACGGCTCGCTTCCGGCGTCATCGCCGCCTCGGGCACGCTGGCGCAGATCATCCCGCCGTCGCTGGTGCTGATCATCATGGCCGACCAGCTCGGCAAGTCGGTCGGCGACATGTACGAGGGCGCCTTCATTCCGGGGCTGACGCTGACCGCGCTGTACGTCGGCTACGTCTTCCTCGTCTCGCTCGTCCGTCCGGCCGCCTGCCCCGCCCTGCCNCCGGAAGCGCGCACCGTCCACGGCATCAAGCTGCTGCTGCGGGTCCTGACCACCCTGCTGCCGCCGCTGATCCTGATCTTTCTCGTCCTCGGCACCATCTTCCTCGGCATCGCGACACCCACCGAGGGTGGCGCCATGGGCGCCACCGGCGCGCTGATCCTCGCCGTCGCCCGCAAGCGGCTGTCGTTCAAGCTGCTCAAGCAGGCGATGGAGACGACCGGCAAGCTGACCTCGTTCGTCGTCTTCATCCTCGTCGGGTCCACAGTGTTCGGCCTCGTCTTCCGCGGCGTCAACGGCGATCTCTGGGTCGAGCACCTGCTGCTCTCCCTGCCCGGCGGCCAGCTCGGCTTCCTGATCGTCGTCAACATCCTGGTCTTNCTGCTCGCCTTCTTCCTCGACTTCTTCGAGCTGTCGTTCATCGTCGTGCCGCTGCTGGCGCCGGTGGCGGAAAAGCTGGGCATCGACCTGATCTGGTTCGGCGTGCTCCTCGGCGTCAACATGCAGACCTCGTTCATGCACCCGCCGTTCGGCTTCGCGCTCTTCTACCTGCGCTCGGTGGCGCCGGCGGCGGTCAAGACGACCGATATCTACTGGGGCGCCATCCCCTTCGTCTGCATCCAGATCATCATGGTCGCCATCGTCATCTCCTTCCCCGGCATCGTCAGCTACGGCGACCCGGCCGAGCGGGCGCGCATCGAGCAGAGCGACGGGTCGGATCTCGGGGCGCTGATGCAGCAAGGCGGCATGAGCGGCGACAGCCCGGAACAGAAGGATCCCGCCGCCGACCTGCTGAAGAACCTGCAGCAGAACGAGAAATAGGCAAGCGGACCGGCTCGGGCAAACGGGGCTGCGGCCCCGTTTTTCATTGGCGCATAGGCGGGACCGATGGTCGCGATAGGCGAAGTCAATTTGAAAAATCCGGCGCGAACGGCCAGAATGAAATCACCCAATCAACCGGAAAGGAAACGACCATGGATATCGGAATCAACAAGAAGGACCGGGAACAGATCGCCGACGGGCTGTCCCACCTGCTCGCCGACTCCTTCACCCTCTACCTGAAGACGCACAATTTCCACTGGAACGTCACCGGGCCGATGTTCAACACCCTGCACGTCATGTTCATGGGACAGTACACCGAACTGTGGAACGCGCTCGACGAGATCGCCGAACGCATCCGCGCCCTCGGCGTCGCGGCGCCCGGCACCTACCGCGAGTTCGTCAAGNTGACCGTGATCAAGGAAAGCGAGGGCGTCCCGAACGCCACCGAGATGATCCGGCAACTGGTCGCCGGCCAGGAAGCGGTCGTCAAGACCGCGCGCGGCATGTTCGCCATCGTCGACAAGGCCGGCGACGAGCCGACCGCCGACCTGCTGACCCAGCGCATGCAGATCCACGAAAAGAACGCGTGGATGCTGCGCAGCCTGCTCGAGGAGTGACGCTCCCCGCGCCCGCCGGAAACGAAAAACCCGCGAAATCCGCGGGTTTTTCCTTGTCGACCGCAACCGGCTATTTCTTCGACTGCAGGAAGGTGTCCATCCGGTTTTCGGCGACGCTGAACCAGGCATTCTGCGTCTTCCGGTACTTGTCGAACTCGGTGTAGATCTTCTTGAACGCCGGGTTCTTGGCCGATTCGTCGGCGTACAGCTGCTGCGCCGCATCGTAGGCGGCGTTCAAAATATCGGGAGCGTAGGCCTGCAGCTTGACGCCGCTCTGCAGCAGCCGGGAGAGAGCGCCGGGGTTCTTGTGGTCGTATTCGGCCATCATCGTCACGTTGGCTTCGTACGCGGCCGCCTGGAAGGCTTCCTGGTACTCCTTGGGCAGCTTGGCCCATTCGTTCTTGTTGACGAAGAAGTGGATCACGGGACCCGGCTCCCACCAGCCCGGATAGTAGTAGTTCTTGGCGACCTTGTAGAAGCCGAGCTTCTCGTCGTCGTACGGGCCGACCCACTCGGCGGCGTCGATGGTGCCCTTCTCCAGCGCCGGGTAGATGTCGCCGCCGGCGATCTGCTGCGGCACCGCGCCCAGCGCGGCGAAGACGTTGCCGCCGAGACCGGCGATACGCATCTTCAGCCCCTTGACCTCGGCCAGATTCCTGACTTCCTTGCGGAACCAGCCGCCCATCTGGACACCGGTATTGCCGCCGGCGAAGGAGATGACGTTGTAGTTGCTGTAGAACTCGTCGAGCAGTTTCTGGCCGCCGCCGTAATAGATCCAGGCGTTCATCTGGCGGGCGTTCATGCCGAAGGGCACGGCGGTGCCGAAGCCGAAGGTCTTGTCCTTGCCGACATAGTAGTACGAGCAGGTGTGGCAGCACTCGACGGTGCCCTGCTGGACGGCGTCGAGCGCCTGCAGGCCGGGGACGATCTCGCCGCCGGGGAAGACGCGGATGTCGAACTTGCCGCCGGTGATCGCGCGCAAGCGGTTGGCGAGCACGTCGGCGCCGCCGTAGATCGTGTCCAGACTCTTCGGGAAGCTGGAGGTCAGGCGCCACTTGACGCTGGGCTGGGACTGGGCGATCGCCGGCGCGGCGATGGTGGCGGCTGCGCCGGCGGCGGCACCGACCGATGCCTTCTTCAGGAAATCACGACGCTGCATTTTATTGTCTCCTCGAGAGTGATTGGTAACGTCAGGCAATGTAGCCCGTTCATTCTAACAAATCGACTGCCTTGGCGACTTGCGGAAAACCCTAATACCTCTACTCGCCGGCAACGGTCATCCGGTCGACCAGGATCGAGCCGGTCTGCTTCGCGCCGCGCACCAGCACGTCGTTGCCGACGGCGACGATGCCGGCGAGCATCGCCTTGAGGTTGCCGGCGATGGTGATCTCCTCGACCGGATGGGCGATGCGGCCGTCCTCGACCCAGAAGCCGGCGGCGCCGCGCGAATAGTCGCCGGTCACGTAGTTGATGCCGTGGCCGAGCAGTTCGGTGACCAGCAGGCCGCGCCCCATCGTCTTCAGCAGGCCGTCGAGACCCATTTCCCCCGGCTCGATGATCAGATTGTGGCTGCCGCCGGCGTTGCCGGTCGTCTGCATGCCCAGCTTGCGCGCCGTGTAGGCGCTCAGGAAGTAGCCCTGCAGGATGCCGCCGCTGACCACCTCGCGATCGCGGGTGGCGACGCCGTCGCTGTCGAAGGCGGTGCTGCCGAGGCCGCATCTGACATGCGGGCGCTCGCCGATGTTCACGAATCCGGGCATGACCCGCTTGCCGAGGTGGTCGAGCAGGAAGGACGACTTGCGATAGAGCGCGCCGCCGCTCGCCGCATGCACCAGGCTGCCGAGCAGGCCGCCGGCGAGCGTGGCCTCGAACACGACGGGAAAATCGCCGGTCCTCACCTTGCGCCCGCCGAGCCGCGCGACGGCGCGCTCGGCGGCGATGCGCCCGACGCGCAGCGGGTCTTCCAGTTGCGCGGCGTCGCGATGCGTCGTGTACCAGTCGTCGCGCTGCATCCCGTCGCTTTCGCCGGCAATCACCGAACAGGAAATGTAGTGGCGCGACGACGGGTAGCCACCCATGAAACCGAGACTGTTGGCCGCCACGAACTGCGCCTGCTGCGTCGAGATCGACGCGCCCTCGGAATTGCTGACCAGCGGGCTGGCGGCGAAGGCGGCCTGCTCGCAACGCCGCGCCGTCTCGATCGCGTCTTCCACGGTCAACGCCCACGGATGGTACAAATCCAGATCGGGGCAGTCGCGGGCCAGCAACGCGGCGTCGGCCAGCCCGGCGCAATCGTCCGCGGCGGTGAAGCGGGCGATGGCGAGCGCCGCCTCGACGGTCTCGCGCAAGGCTTGCGGCGAGAAGTCGGAGGTGCTCGCGTAGCCCTTGCGCTGTCCGCAATAGACAGTGATGCCGACACCCTTGTCGCGGTTGAACTCGATGGTTTCCACTTCATCGCAGCGCACGCCGACCGATTGCCCGAAGCCTTCGGAGACATCGACCTCGGCGGCCGTCGCCCCCTGGTCGCGGGCGTGTTTCAGGACATCCTCCGCGAGTTGCTGCAACGTCGCGAAAGGGTAGGAAAAACGGGCGGCTTCGGGCATGAATCGGACGTCCGGGCGGGAAAGCCGCTATCATAGCAGCCCCATGCCACCCGCCTTTGCCATGCACGACGAAGATTTCTCCGAAAGCGGCGAGCGCCCTTCCAAGACCCGGCAGAAGAAGGCGATGCACGAACTGCGCGATCTCGGCGCCGAACTCGTCGAGCTTTCCGCCGGGCAGCTCGCGCGCATCGACCTGCCCGAAGACATCCTCGCCGCCGTGCGCGAATGCCGGAAGATCACGGCCCACGGCGCCCATCGCCGGCAACTGCAATATCTCGGAAAATTGCTACGCGGCGCCGACGACGCGCCGATCCGCGCCGGCCTGGCGCTGATTCGCGGCGAATCGGTGGCCGAGACGGCGCGCCTGCACCGCCTCGAACGCATGCGCGCGCGTCTGCTCGAAGACGAGGCGGCACTGGCCGACATCGCCGCCGCCTGGCCCGGCGCCGATCTCCGGCAACTGCGCCAGTTACGGCGCAATGCGCTGAAGGAGCAGGCGGCCGGGAAACCGCCGAAGAGTTTCCGCGCCATTTTCCAGGCGCTGCAGGAAGTCGATCAGCAGGGAGCATCGAATGGAGAAGAATGAGCCACTGGTCATCGGTCTCGTCTCGATCAGCGACCGCGCCTCGACCGGCATCTACGAAGACCAGGGCATCCCGGCCCTGCGGGAATGGCTGGCCGGCGCACTGACCACGCCGTGGCGCGCCGAAACGCGGCTGATAGCCGACGACCGGCCGTCCATCGAAAATACGCTGATCGAGCTGGTCGACCGCAGCGGCTGCCATCTCGTCCTGACCACCGGCGGCACCGGCCCGGCGCCGCGCGACGCGACGCCGGAAGCGACCCTGGCCGTCGCCGACAAGGAAATGCCGGGCTTCGGCGAGGAAATGCGGCGGATCAGCCTCAACTTCGTGCCGACCGCCATCCTCTCGCGGCAGGTGGCGGTGATCCGCGGGCAGGCCCTGATCATCAACCTGCCCGGCCAGCCGAAATCGATCCGGGAAACGCTCGAAGGCGTGCGCGATGGCGAGGGCAAGGTGACGCATGTCGGCATCTTCGCCGCCGTGCCCTACTGCATCGACCTCCTCGGCGGCCCCTATATGGAAACCGACGGCGCGGTGGTCAGGACTTTCCGCCCCAAGGCCGCGCCGCGCGGCCGGTAGGCCGTCAGGCGGCCACGCTCAGCCGATAGCGCGCCAGCTCGAAGTCACCCGTCTGTTCGACGATGGCGACCGGCGCCAGCTCGACCCGCGTCCCGTTGTCGTTCCATTCCAGCGTCGTCCGCAGGTCGAACGCCCCGAACGGCATCACCGCCCGCACTTCGCCCGGCGCGCCGCCCTCGCGGATCAGCAGGACCCGGATCCCGGGAACCGCGGCATAGGTCGATGCGGCGCGCGGCTTGAGTTCGGCCGGCGCCGCCTGCCGGGCGAGGGTCTCGACCCCCATGCGCACTTCCGCTTCACCCGTGCGCCGGTGGCGGCGAACGATCCCCAGCCACCAGTCCTCGCGGCCTGCCTGCTGCACGGCGATCAGCGCGCCGGCCTTGAGCCAGTCGCCGGGAATGGCGTCGAGCACGGCTCCGAAACCGCCGTGGCTGACATCCTCGATGACCCAGATCGCCGTCGGATCGCCATTGGCGCGAGCCGCCAATGGCCCGGAAAAGGCTGCGTAGGCATTGGCCAGACCAGGCAGAACGATGGCGCGCTGCTTGACCGGGTGCCGCTCATGGCGCCTTTGCGGCGGGACGGACGCAAGATAGGTGGCGAGATGGCGGACCACCGGGAGCAGCACCCGGGGCTGATAGTGGCCGCCCAGATTGATGTCCGCGGCAACGTCGAGTCCGTGCTCGAGATCGTTGAGCAGCGCCTCGATTCCGGCAGACGCCGCGCCCGGCTTGAAGAAGCGCTGGGTCGGCCTCTTATCGGCCGGCCTTCGGGCAAGGCGGCGGGGCGCTTCGGCCGCCGCGAGGTCGATCCAGTAGACGGAATCGACGTCGGCCGCTGCGGAAAACACGAAGCCCGGCAGGAAATGCGCGATCAGCCGCTCGGCGAGATCGACTTCCAGCGGCAGCAGACTGTCCACCGACGCGGCCTCGATGGCGACGGCCTTGACGAATTCCTGCTGCGCGCTCGTGACCCTGCGTACGCTCCCATGCAACTGGACGGCGCGCGTCGCCACACCGGCGCCCTCGGCCGACAGCAGCGCGGCCCCGAGGCGCTGCCAGACCTCTCCCGCCGATTCCCCGTAACCGAACCGCTCCCACTTCAGGATGGCGGCCAGCGCCGCCATCAGGCGCGCCGTGAGCGCCGGCAGATGCTGCCGCAGGCGCGAGGCAACCCGGCTCTTCCCGGCGGCGGCGGCCAGGCAGCGCTCGTAGCTGGCGGCAAGCACGGTCCACAAGCCGTGGCTGCTGGCCCAGATGCGCTTTGCCTCGGTTCGTGAGAGGTTCTGCGTGTGCAGGTAATTCCGCTCCAGGCGTTTCAGATGCGGCTGTGCCGCGTCATCGAGGCTGCTCACCGCCTCGTACAGGCGGTCCTCGGGAAATTCGCGGACGCCTTCCAGCGACTCGAGCCAGCCGCCGACCTCGTCGATCGCCCGGAAGATGTCGCCGCCGGAAATCTGATCGACGATGCGCCGCATTTCCCGCGGGTCCGCCAGCGGATGATCGACCTTCTTCCCGGCGAGACCGCCAAAACCCCGCAGCTTGTTCAGCAATTCCGTTCCATGCCGGACCGCATCTTCTGCAATCGACCCAATTTTGCTTGCCATGGCAATCTGCTCCGGAGATCTCCTTGCGGATGACCGCCGGCGCCGTCGCGGGCGCCGGTCATCGGGGGATTGGACACCATGCGCGGCTGCGGGTCAATCGCGGCGCCGCGCTCCCCGCCGCAGCATGTAGAATTCGCTCCTCGACCGTGTTCCGGCCTTCGTCCCATGCAGCAATACCACGACCTGATGCGCCACGTCCTGGAAAACGGGGACGACAAGTCCGACCGCACCGGCACCGGCACCCGCTCGGTCTTCGGCTGGCAGATGCGTTTCGACCTCGCCCGCGGCTTCCCGCTGGTGACGACCAAGAAGCTGCACCTCAAGTCGATCATCCACGAGCTGCTGTGGTTCCTGCAGGGCGATACCAACATCGCCTACCTCAAGCAGAACGGCGTGCGCATCTGGGACGAGTGGGCCGACGCCAACGGCGACCTCGGCCCGGTCTATGGCCAGCAGTGGCGGCGCTGGGAAACCGCGGACGGCCGCGTCATCGACCAGATCGCGCAGCTCGCGCATGGCCTGCGGCACAACCCGGATTCGCGCCGCCACATCGTTTCGGCCTGGAACCCGGGCGACGTCGACCGCATGGCCCTGCCGCCCTGTCACTGCCTGTTCCAGTTCCACGTCGCCGGCGGCAGGCTCTCCTGCCAGCTCTACCAGCGCAGCGCCGACCTCTTCCTCGGCGTCCCCTTCAACATCGCCTCCTACGCGCTGCTGACGCTGATGCTGGCGCAGGTCTGCGGCTACCGGCCGGGCGAATTCGTCCACACCTTCGGCGACGCGCACCTCTACTCGAACCATTTCGAGCAGGCCCGCCTGCAATTGTCACGCCAGCCGCGCGCCCTGCCGACGATGTGGATCAACCCCGAGGTGACCGACCTCCTCGCCTTCCGCTTCGCCGATTTCCGCCTCGACGGTTATGATCCGCACCCGCACATCGCGGCGCAGGTCGCGGTCTAGCCGATGATTCTCGGCGGCGACCTCGGCGGCACCAAGACCCTGCTGGCGCTGGCGGAAAGCGAGGCGGGCCGGATCCGCATCGTCCATCAGCAGCGTTTCGCCAGCGCCGACTACCCGACTTTCGACGCGCTGCTCGGCGACTTCCTCGCCGGCCGGCCGGCCATCGCATCCGCCTGCTTCGGCGTCGCCGGCCCGACCGACGGCGACAGCGCCAGACTGACCTATCTGCCGTGGTCGCT
>Ga0056914_10002064_pt1 | contig 13237 bp, 15 predicted proteins | sample TNRBio252014_DNA_FD_55168 | JGI IMG/M metagenome (GOLD analysis project Ga0056914, IMG submission 55168) | Wastewater treatment Type I Accumulibacter community from EBPR Bioreactor in Madison, WI, USA - TNR Reactor_6/25/2014_ DNA | ecosystem: Engineered > Bioreactor > EBPR > Anaerobic-Aerobic >...
GGAGGCGCTCGGCGAATGGCTTGGGGCCAGCGAGGGGCCCGCGGGGTTCGGGCGATCCGGTCATCAGCTGGCGTCCTCCTTTTGGTCGGCGCGGCGCACTTCGCACCTGTCGAGGAGCCGGGCGAGGAAGCTCAGGGCTGCAAGGCGTTCCATTGCTTCCTGTTCGTTGAGCTCCGCCGTGGTGTGGGTGGCAGGGTTCCGCACCGTTCGGTTGAGACCATCGGCGAGAAGTCCGAGCGAGCGGGCGAGCGGCTCAAGGCCTCCACGAATGCTCACGGCGGTCCGATCGTTCCCGCCCGGCCAGACGAGCTTCGGGCGGTCCGGAGTCGGGTCACCGGGCGACAGCGTCTGCTGCCAGAACGTGGTGCCGTCAACGTCCTGGCGCTCGAGCTTGTGTCTCCAGTGTGCCGTGAGCGCCTCGGCCGCCTGCTGCACGGCCACTCGCCGTTGGTGGTTGGTCCAGTGCGCGGCCGCTGCGTTCCAGACGACCACATGCATCAGGGCGGGTGAGAACGCCGGGAAGCCATCGTCAGTTCGAGCTTCGACTTCGGCAATCATCGCCTTCAATCGTCCCCGCACCGTGGCGACGGTGGTGCGGATGTCGTGAGGACTGAAGAGCGCCCTCGGGCTGGCCATCAGTGACCAGTTGGCCAACGGATCGAGAGGCCCCACCCCTGCAACCACGATGTGTGCGCCGGTCACTGCGACGGCACGACCTGCCTCACCGGATGCTTCGGCGACATCGAGTTCGAGGCGTCGCACCTCAGCAGGGTCCTGCCCCTCCCTGGTCCACACCGTGGGATGGAGGCCCTTGGCTTCGAGGTGGTCCGACTCCACCTGCGTGCCTGCCCATGCCTCGAAGGCGCACCCGAATCGGGCGACTGCATCGAGGAGCCTTTGCAGGTAATCCGTTCCGTAGCTCGCCACGGCCCCCTCCGTTGCCTCGCCGCCGGGGTGCGACGGCGTCGTGACCATACGTCCAGGGACTGACACGTCCGCTGCTTGACGCGGGTCGTCGTTGACCGGCGAATTCTGGACGGTGCATCTCGGCGTCTCAGGCCACGCCGCCCCGGCAGCGGCGGCCAGGTGCGAAGCGAGTAGCGCCACTTGACCCGCTCCCTTGGTCGAAGCTGCCGACAGGAACGGCCTCCGCTGCTCCGTTCTGCCAGCCGGCCCCGCACCTTGCGGGGCATCTGCCGATTACGATCCAGCGAGTCGTCGCCGCAAGGAGTGAACGTGTCCGACAAGGAGAAGCGAGAGACCAACCTTCAGGACTACCTGACCGGCGATGGTGATTTCGCTAAGCGAGGGTCACTCTCCGGAGGAGCTCCGCCGGTCGTGCCGGTCAGTGAGGCGGTTCCCGAGGTGCCCCAGGGTCTCGGTGGCCCCGCTCCCGTGAGCGAAGCGCCTCCGTCAGACAAGTAGCCGCATGCCGGTCGACACGATAGGGGCGCTCCTGGGTTTCCTGCTTCTTGTGGCGCCCGGTGTGATCGTCGAGCGGGCCGGTCGGCTCGTACGTCCGGAGCGAGTGCGGTCGAGCCTTGTCGAGATCAGCGAGATTGCGCTCGTGAGTGCGGCCATCGACGTGGCCGCGGTCCTGTTCGTCCTGGGGGCCACCACTTGCCTCGAACACCCGGACCTCTACCTTCTGGTGTCCGATCCGGCTTATCGCCGGGAGAACACCTACGTGTTGCTCTGGGTCGGAGTGATGGTGGTTCTGGTTGCCTGGGCCTTTGCCGGTACCGGCGCGTGGCTGCGCTATCGACGCGCCGGCACGCGTGGCCTCTACGTTCGCGACGCGGCCTTGTGGAGCGAGTTGTCGGCAGCCAGAGCCGCTGGTGACGTCAAGCTTGCTGTTCTGCTCGACTCGGAGGTCTTCTACTGGGGCGGACTCGCTTCCATCGATGTCGGTACCGAGGAGGGCGCGCCATTCCTTGTGCTCCATGACGCTCACGTTCGGCGAAAGGGGTCGGACCTTGTTCCGGTCGAGGGCTATCAGCGGGTGTTCATTCCCCTCCCAACCGTCAGGGAGATGTGGTTGACCGTGGTCGGCGAGGGCGAGCCATGACCACGACGAGTGAAGCGACATCGAAGCCGTGAACGACTTCCGGCTGCCTTCAGCGCTTCAGGACCTGCAGATCCGCGATCTCGATTGGCTCGTGATCGAGCAGATCTGGAACGAGTTCAAGACGCCGTACGAGCCCGACGCGCGACTCGCGCAGCTTTCCTCAGGACAGCGCGGGGTCTACGGGTTCCAGTGGTTGTTAGCCGAGGTCAACAACGGCGGTTTCGATCAGTACTTCTTCAACTCGACGGGCTTCCTTCTCCCGGAGGCCATCGAGGGGGTGAACCTGTTCGAGGACCGTGAGTGGATCGCCGTGCTCGAGACGGCGCGGTCCTTCTTCCCGGCCGAGTACCCGAGAGATCGTGAACTTCGTCAGCAGATGCTGGAGGACCTGGACGATGACGCCCGCGAGCGACTCGATGCGCTGGACGATGTGGTCTACAGACTCGAGTCCGAGGACTCGTCGGATCCAGGGACTTTGGTACGGGCCCTCGTCCAACGCCGACCCTTGGATTTCTTCAACCCTGAGATGCCCAGCGAAGCGCAGGCCGATCGCCTCGCTGGAATCGGGTTCGCGATCATCAGCGCGCCTTCGAGGAGGGATCTGAACGGCGCCACCGCTGTGCTCGCCAAAGCGCTGGAGATTGCAGAACCTGGCGGCCGCGTGCGGAGGCGAGTCGAGAGCCTGATTGATCAGATCCCGTACCTCTGAACCGGCGAAAGACGAGTTCAGCCAAGACCGAGGTCGTTGTTGCTCTCGATCGCTGGCTCGGCCGAGCGCAGAGCGAGCGGCTTGGCGTGGGAGTCGCGAAGCCGGTCGGCGAAGTTGTCGAGGATGCTGAGCTGTTCGTCGGTGGCGACGGCGGGGGAGTCGACGACGTACATGCGGTTGGTGAGCCGGCCGCGGGAGAGCGCGACGTAGCCCATCTCCCGGTAGAGCTTGTCGGAGCCGAGCAGGAGCGAGTGGTCGCACGTCGACCCCTGAGCCTTGTGGACGGTGACGGCGTACCCGTGACGGAGGTGTCCTTCGTCGACGTACTCGGTGGGCAGCACCCTCCGGCCGTCGTCGGTGGTCACGGCGATTCGCCGGTGCTGGTGGTCGATCGATTCGATGGTGCCGGTCATGCCGTTGCGGAGCCCGTTGGGGTAGTCGTTGCGGAGGCAGACGATCTGGTCGCCGATCTGAAACGGGCGCTCGTCAACGAGGATCGTCTCGCCGCGGAGGCGGCCAGCGTCGCGCATGATCCGTCGGGCCCGACGGTTGAGGTCGTCCGCGTCGGCCCACCGGGAGGCGAGCATCCGGGCGTCGTGTCCGGCCTCGAGGTGAGCCCACCAGTCGGCGACCATCCGGTCTCTGACGGTCTCAGCATCGGGCCCGATGGTGCGGTCACCGTCCACGAAGGTTGCGAGTGCTGCGGTGGGGTCGCCGGCTCGGAGCCGGTCGAGGGCGTAGACCTCCGCGTCGTCGCGCTGGCGTCGGTTGGTGGCGAGCCGCACGATGGGGAGTTGGCGTTCGAGCTCGGCGAGGAGTCCTCCGGCGTGGATCTCGGGGAGCTGTTTGGGGTCGCCGACCAGGACGACCTTCGTGCCGTGGCGGGACGCTGCGTCAAGGAGCGGGGCCAGTTGGCGGGTGCCGGCCATGCCGGCCTCGTCGACCACCAGGACCGTGCGGTGGTCGAGCGTTCGCCCGCTGCGAATCTGGCGGGTGAGCTGGTGGATGGTGTGGGATTCGATGCCGGCGCCGTCGCGGAGTTCGGCCGCGGCGCTGGCCGACAAGGCGCACCCGATCACTCGATGGCCCGCGGCCTCCCAGGCGTGGCGGGCAGCGTCGAGGCTGAACGTCTTGCCGGTCCCCGGCGGTGCGACGACGACCTCGACGCCGGCACCGGAGAAGCACAGCTGTCGGACGAGGTCGGTTTGCTCCTGGGCCATCGATGGCCGCGCAGTGATCGCCGCAGCGACGTGGCTCGGGTCGACGACGGCGCACGACTCGTCGAGACGGTTGGCGGCGTCGGTGAGGAGGCGCCGTTCGGTGTCGAGCAGCTCCTGGGTGGTGAACGTCAGCTCCGGGTGCGGCGAGCGGACCTCGACCACGTCGGATCGGCTCAGGAACTCGTCGGCCAGCGTCTCGATCTGCGCGGCACCGGTGCTGGGAGGCAGGACGCAGGCGAGGTGACGGACGACGTCACGGCGGTCGAAGGTCGACTCGTGGTGGGTGACTCCGAGGGGCCCGGCCAGCTGGCCGAGCGCGGCTGTTGACGCTTCAGCGTCAACGCGAGGTGGTCGCGCCGCGGCCGGTCGGACCGCGCCGGCGATGACCGTCTCGGGGTCCCAGCCGGCTTGGGTGGCCTCGGCCCGCCAGCGGGCCGTGAGCAGCGCCGTCGGTTCGGTGGCGGTCTTGGCTCGCCTGGTGGTGAGCGCCGCGACCTCGGCCGCGGCGCCGGACGAAGCACCCCACTCGGCGAGCTTGTCCTCGATGACCTCGCGGCGCTTCGAGAACTGCCAGCACAGGTCGGGGTCGATCGAGGCGATCTCGGCGATGCCCTTCACCACGAAGGTCCACTCGACGCCGAGACGGGCGGTCAGCTGGTGGCGCAGCTCGGCGTCGTAGAGGTAGCTGGCTGCCATCTTGTGGCGGTAGATGCCGCGCCCGTCGATGGTGCGCCACCGACCGTCCGACGCCTGCACCGAGTTCGCCACGAGCACGTGGGTGTGCAGGTGCGGGTCGCCGTCCCGGGAGGTGCGGTGGTCGAACCCCGCCGCGAGGAACGCCGTGGCCTCGACCCGGTGGACGCCGTTGTGGCCGGTGCGGGTGAACCCGGCGGTGCGCTCGAGGTAATCGAGCGCGGTGGTGACCGCCGCGTGGTGCGCGTCGGCGACGGCGTGGGCGATGTCACGGTCGCCGAGGCCCCATAGGACCGACACCGACTTCGGTGCCCGGAACGTGAGGTCCCAGCCGGGGGTCGACCGGTTGTGGGCCCGGTGGAGCGGGGCATCGGTTGAGGGGTCGTGACCCCGCAACACGGCGCGCAGGACCTGACCATCGACCTGACCATCGAGGCCCAACAGCTCGGCGCTGCGGGACAGCCACCGGCCCGGCGCCTCGCGGCTCTCGGAGTAGTAGTCCTCGATGCCGGCGGCGACCTGGGAGAGGTAGTACTCCTCGGCCATCGGGCCGAGGCGGTGCAGGCTCATCATCGGCCACCCCCTCCGCCCGCCGGGTTGAGGGTGGTCGGCCGGGGCGTCGAGACCTCAATGGCTCGTTGAGGTGGGGTGGGCATCGCCGATGCACCACTGTGGACCTTCCTGACAACGCGTCTGACCATCGTCGGCCTGCTGTCAGCGGGGCTGGGACTGGGCGCCGTTGAGGAGCTCGTCGATCGCTCGGCGAGGCACGACGACACGGCGGCCGAGGGTGATCGACGGGATCTGGCCGGAGCGGACGCAGTCGTAGGCGTGCGCCCGCGAGATGCCGAGCAGCTTGGCCGTCTCGGTCACCGACAGGGTCTGGCGGGTGATGGCTTCCACGGGGTACCTCCCGCACGCCAGCGACCACCGGGGCCATCCCGAGGAGATGACGTGCAGGGTGGTTAAGCGCGCCGAGCCCCCCGAACGCGACGAGAAACCGACAGGACGACACCGGGTGGACCTTCGGACGGCGAACGCGGGGCCAGACCGAGATCCACTCGCACGTTGGCTAGCCTGCGGGCTCGTGAGCCCCGGTACAGGCGAGCCGAGGACTGACCTACTCCTTGGAGCGGGCGCCTCAGTCGAGGCCAGCGACGCCATGACACCGAACGAGCGCCGGGACGCCTTCCGGAGACTGGTCGTCGGCGACGTCGCCGTGTTGCCCGACGACCTTCGAGACGGAATACCCGCCACGGTGGAAACGCTCGCCGTGCAACGAGCCGGAGTTCGGCGGCGGTGAGACCCGACGGTGACGTCGTGGGGGTGGTCGGAGACCGACGTCGACGTCTGAGGCGACTACTGCTCAGCGCAGCCGTGTCAGTTGTGGTCGCGCTGCTGATCGACGAGGTGTCGGTCCGTTACCTGGGGTTCGACATCTCGATCGCTCCCGCGGTCCTCGGCTGTGCCATGGCGGGCTCGTTCTTCGCGCTTCGTGCCTGGCGCCGAGAGACCGCTGACGATGCCGACCAAGATCCGGCCTGACAGGCATCGGTACACCGGTACCGGTATACCTAGGACGTGGCGACAGAGACGTACTCGAGGCACCTGATCCGGATGGCTCGACGCACGGCCGGACTCACCCAGGTCGAGCTGGCCAAGCGCGCGAAGACCAGCCAGGCAGCGGTGTCGGCTTATGAGTCGGGCCGGCGGTCGCCGTCGGTGGAAACGCTCTGTCGGCTCGTCGATGCAGCCGGGTTCGAGCTTCGGATGCGGCTCGTCGAACCCGATCGCCATGACGCCACGCGGGCTCTGGCCGAGAGCCTCCTCGCGACCGATGAGCTCCAAGCGTTCGCCGAGCGTGAACGGCGGCGGATCGTCCGGCCCTGAGGCGACAGCGACGAGGCCGCGACGACGCGTGTCCACCCGCATCGCCGTCCCAGGCGCCCAACGCCCTGGGGTGGAGCCGCGGTAGCTGGGAAGCACCGTGTCCGCTCGGTGAGTCGGCGGTACGGTTGGCGGCATGAAACTGATGGCGCTGATCGAGACGCGTCCCGGGGTGCGAAGCGGCAAGCCGTGCTTCGTCGGGACCCGGGTCGCTGTCTACGACGTGCTGGAGTACCTGGCCTCGGGCATGACTGCTGAGGAGATCGTCGCCGATTTCCCGGAGCTGACGGTCGAGCATGTCCGGGCCGCCTTGGAGTTCGCGGCGCTCCGTGAGCGACGCCTCGCCACCGCGTGAGGCTGCTCTTCGACCAGAACCTCTCCCGGCGGCTCGTCGACCAACTTCGCGACGCCTTTCCGGGGAGCCTCCATGTCGCTGGGGCCGGACTCGATTCCGCGACGGACGAGGAAGTGTGGGAGTACGCGGGCACGCACGGCCTGCTCCTGGTCTCGAAGGACTCCGACTTCCGTCAGCTCGCCTTCCTCCACGGTCCACCGCCCAAGGTCCTGTGGCTGCGGCTCGGCAACGCCTCGACCCTCGCTGTGCTCAACGTGCTCCTCGACAGCATCGAGGCGATCGAACGGTTCGTGATGACCGAAGAAGAGTCTCTGCTCGTGCTCCCGACGGAATGACCTGCTCGCCGGAGCCCGGTCCCGCCGTGAAACGATCGACGCGGAGAACCGAGGTGAGGGCAACCCGGGCTGTGAAGATCGGGTCCTCGACCGTGGGGACTCGCATGGTCGTCACCCGGCCGAACCTGCTTCGGTCAAGGGTCGCAGAGAGCTCGTCGTCGCCCGCCGCGAGCCGCACTCCGCTGTCTCAGGACTCGGTTGACCGGTCGAGGCTCTCCGGCCAGGGGAAGCCCTCGAGGCGGCCAGCGAAGTCGTGGAAGGGGGCTCCCTCGTATCCGATCTCGAACGGCGCGATCTGGTGTTCGTGGAGAATGACGAGTGCCTCGTGGACACCTGATTCGAATTGGCCGGTCAGCATCGAGGCGAGGACGTCCCGCTGACCTTCATCGAGTTCGGCGAGAAGCTTGTTGTATTCGTACTGCCGATCCGGCCAGCTCGGCGTTGCGTTGCTGTTCCAGACGCCCGCGATCGCGCGTCGTGCCCCAATCTGCCCTTGTCCTTCACTGCAGGAGCGGACGAGTTCATCGATGGCAGCCCGGTACTCGATGGCGCGTTCGTCGGTCACGGCGAACATCCTGTCTTGACCTGTCCGCGCAAGCGTGCGATTCCGCGGCCCGCCCCTGGGAGCGGGTTGTTCGCTACATGCCCTGCTGGCCCGTTGCCGGCGAGGCGGCCATGAGGATCGTCAGCCGAAGCCGATGAACGTCGGGTTGTCGAGCTTGGGGACCCGCATGACCGTCGCCCCGGCCGAGGGTTGCCTCGGTGAAGTACGGGGGACCAGACCTCGCCGCTTGCTAATCCCTTGCTAATCCGCGGTGGAGAACGGGGTGGTCAGCGGGTCACAGCGTGGACCCGAAACCCTTGGAATCCCGGGCTACAGTGCACCTGACCACACAGGGAAGACGCCTCCGCAGCCGCTCGTAATGAGCAGGTCAGGAGTTCGATTCTCCTCTCGGGCTCCGAAACTCCAGGGTTCTCGGGCCTCGGAGGAGCAGCTCGTATGGGCAGGCCCGGACCGTTTCGACTCCCGCCCGGTCCGCCCCGTGGGACGATGCGCTCCCATGGCGACGCCGACCTCGTTCGAGGACTTCCATCGGCTGGCGGGAGACCTATTCCGACGGTTCCCGCCGGCATCGCCGGGGGCCTCGTTCTCCCACGTCGGAACCGACGTCGCGCCCGGCGAGGTCCTCCGGCGGCTCCGCTCCTCCCCGGCTGCGTCCGTCCTGCTGGCCGACGGACAGCTCGCGAACCGCCCCGAGCGAACCGACCACCGGGAGGTCCTCCCGATCCACGCGAGCGAGGGGGCGCTGCGAACGGCGGCGGTTCGCGTGTCGTTCTGGGCCCCGCCGGCCTGGGACTTCCGCGCCGCATCGCTGGACGTCCGCCTCGTCTTCGGGGCCGAGCCGTGGGCCGCCCGAGGAGGTGAGCCTCTGGTGGTCCGAGTCCACGGGGCCGCTGCTCACCCGAGCCGTCTTCGACGTCCAGCGCGCCGAGACGGGCTACGAAGGTGACGGCCGGCTGAGCGTGGACGTCGCGCCCGAGGTCGTGGGGGCGTGGTCCGCGCTGGTGACCGACCTGGTGGGTTCGTCGCCCCCGTAGCCCGGTCACCCGATCCCCGACGTCCGGACCACCGCCGGGCCGGACCCGCACGGACCACCCGAGCCCTTGATCGGGCCGTCGATCGGCCGACGGATCGCGGTGGACCTCGCGCCCGCTCCCCGTCGTGGCGTCGCCGACGCGCCCGTGGACGAGTCCGCCATGTGGCGTGGACTCGTGGCGCGGGGGACCGATGCGGTGCTGGTGTTCGACGCCGCTGGGCGGTGCACCTTCGCCTCGGACTCCGCCGGCGACCTGTTCGACGGACCGGCTGTCGAGCTCGTCGGCCGGACCCTCGACGAGCTGGTCACCGAACCCGACGGCACCTCGGTGGCCGGTCGAGTGGATCGGGCCCACGCCCGAGGGGACGAGTTCACGGCATCGGCCCGGACCGCAGCGGGTCCGCGACCCGTCCGAGCCGCCGTCGTGCGTCACGACGACTTGGTGTCGGTGGCCCTCGCCGGCGAGATCGATCCCGATCGAGCCGGTGGTGCTCTCGAGCGCCGGCTGCAGCTCGAGCACCTGATCGAAGGCGTGCAGTCGCGCTTCATCCACACCGAGCCGCACCGCAGCGCCGAGGTCATCGACTGGGCGCTCGAGGAGATCGGCCGCTTCCTGGGCGCGGATCGGGCCTACGTGCTCACCTTCGACGACGAGGCCCGCACCGAGTCGATGACCCACGAGTGGGTGTCGGAGGCCCGGTTCTCCGAGCTCGACACCTACGTGGGGGTCCCGTGGGAGGCGGCGCCGGCGGCCAGCGAGCGCAACGCGGGCCTCGGCATCAGCGCGGTCCCCGACGTGTCGCAGCTCGACGGTGAGTGGGCCGCCGACCGTGCCTTCTTCGAAGCCGCCGGCATCCTGTCGATCCTCGAGCTCCCGCTGATCATCGACGCCCATCCGGTGGGCGCCCTCGGCTTCGACTGGCTCACCACGCTGGCCGAGTGGACCGAGGACGAGCTGACGCTGCTGCGCATCCTGGCGTCCTCGTTCGCCCAGCTCCTGGGTCGGGCCGCCGCCGACCGTGAGCTGCGTCACCGCGAGGACCACGATGCGCTCACCGGGCTGCTCAACCGCCACGGCATCGCCCGTCGACTGCGTGAGCGCCTCGCCACCGCGTCCGACACGTCGTCGGTGGTGGTGTGCCTCGACGTCGACAACTTCAAGGTCGTCAACGACTCGCTCGGCCCGACCTTCGCCGACGAGCTGCTGGTGGCCGTCGGCCGTCGTCTCCGCGACCTGGTGCGCAGCGAGGACCTCGTCGCCCGCATCGGTGGTGACGAGTTCTGCCTCGTGCTCGATGCCTCGCCGGAGGGGCCGACCGCGGCGGCGGTGGTCGAGCGGCTCCGGTTGGCCATGTCCGACCCGTACGTGGTCGACGGACGGACCTACCAGCTGACCGTGAGCTGCGGCATCGCCCAGGCCCACCCCGAGGAGGCCGCAGCCGAGCCCGACGCGATCGAGCTCCTCCGTCGGGCGAGCGCGGCGGTGGTCCGGGCCAAGGAGCTGGGACGGTCCCGCCAGGAGGAGTTCGACGCCGAGCTCGAGTCCCAGGTGGCGCGGCGGCTGCAGCTCGACCAGGAGCTGCGGGGAGCGCTGGCCCGCGGCGAGTTCGAGGTCCACTACCAGGCCGAGCACGACCTGGTCACCGGTCGGGTGGTGGGCGCGGAGGCCCTGCTGCGGTGGCGGCGGGACGGTCGGATCGTGGCAGCGGGCGAGTTCATCGACCTCGTCGAGAGCACCGGGCTGATCCTCGAGGTGGGCCCCTGGGTGCTCGCGACCGCCTGCGCGCAGGCGAAGCACTGGATCGATGCCCACGACCTCGGTGACTTCGTGGTGCGGGTCAACCTGTCGGTGCGCCAGCTCGAGCAGCCCGACGTGGTGGAGGTCGTCCGGGCCGCCCTCGAGGACTGCGGCCTCGAGCCGCACCGGCTGTGCCTCGAGATCACCGAGACCGTCCTCATGGCCGACCCCGAGCGGGCTCGGGTGGCCCTCGACGCCCTCGACCGGCTCGGGGTCGAGCTGGCCATCGACGACTTCGGCACCGGCTACTCGTCGCTCGCCTACCTGAAGCGGTTCCCCTTCGACATCCTCAAGATCGACCGTTCCTTCGTCGACGGCCTCCCCCACGACAGCGAGGACCTGGCCATCGTTCGCAGCGTGATCGCGCTGGCCTCCGCGCTCGGCATGCGGGTGACCGCCGAGGGGATCGAGAGCGACGGGCAGATCGCCGCGCTGATCGCGCTCGGCTGTCCCCGGGGCCAAGGCTTCCTGCTGGCCCGCCCGGCCCCGCCCGGCGAGCTCGAGGCGCACCTGCTGGGCCACCGGTCCGTCCCGCAGCCGCGCTGAGCGGCGAGCCGGCTGAGCGTCAGCCGCCGGCGCGCACGTGGGCCACGATGGCGTTGGCGTGGCCGTGGCCCATGCCGTGCTCGGCCTTCAGCCAGGCGACGGTCTCCATGTGCTTCTCGTCGGCGGGCCGACGGCGCACCAGGTCCAGCCACTCGTCGATGGGCTTGCCGTACTTCTTCTCGATGGAAGGGAAGTAGGAGGCAGGGCCCTGCACCTTCTCGTTCGCCACGAAGCCGACCGTAGCCGCCGCTCGGTCGGCGCCGACGAGGCGTGAGCCCGCGCTAGCCGCCGGGTCCGGCAGCGGCCAGGGCCACCGCCTCGGCGGCCGTGAAGCCGGGCGAGATCTCGCGGAGGCACCAGGTCGCTCCCGCCGCGGCCAGGGCGTCGGGGTCGGGGTGGACACCGCCCACGAGCACCACGTCGACGGTGCCGGCCGCGAGCCCGCCCGCATCGAGCGCCGCGGTCACGTGCTCGGGCGCCCACCGCTCGGGGTCCACCAGCGCCAGCCCCTCCACGCTGTGCCGCCGGACGCGTCGGGGCCCCGCCGAGCGGCCGGCCCGGGCCGCGATCCAGATGGGTACGCGCGGCCGCTGGGCCCCCGCCGCGGTGGTCGTGAACCCGTCGACCGCGTCGACGGGTCCGCCCCGGAGCATCTGGTCGAGCACCGGGATGGCCGCATCGAGGACTCGGGCGCGGGCCCGGTCGTCGTCGGCCGCTTCGTCGAAGCGAGAGAACTCGCCGTAGCTGTCGACGCCCAGGCCGAGGGCCAGCACCATGCGCCCCCCGGAGAGGAGGTCGAGGGAGTTGGTCGCCTGTGCCACGAGCTGGGGGCGTCGGCGCGGCAGGGGTGTGACCATCGTGCCCATCCGGACCCGCTCGGTGGCAGCGGCCACCGCGGCCAGCGTCACGAAGGGATCGGCGAAGGGCGCGAGCGTCCGGTTCCACAGGTGGTCCCACACGAAGACGCCGTCCCACCCGGCGGCCTCCGCGGCCGCCGCGACGTCGGCCACGACACGGGGGTCGGTCAGCTCCTCCGACACCGAGACCGACAACCCCCACCGCACGATCGGACCGTACCAACCCACCGTCGACTCCCGAGGCGTACCCTCGGGCGCCATGGCTCGCCCGTCCGTCCGCACGACCGCCCGCCCTCGTCGCCTCCGCTCGCTCGTGCTCGGCCTGGTCGTGCTGGTGGCATCCGCGGCCTGCACCCCGACCACGCCGACCACACCCACGTCGAGCACCACGACCACCCCGTCGACGACGGCCTGCAACGGGGCCGACGTGCTGTGCGGTCGGGCGTTCGACGCCGTGGCCCACCTCACCACCCACAACGCCATGAGCGCCGAGGCCTACGGCTTCATCGCGCCGAACCAGACGCGATCGTTCACCGGTCAGCTCGACGCCGGCGTACGCGCGCTGATGCTCGACGTCCACCGCAACGCCGACTCCGGGCTCCCCAGCCCGAACCTGGGCGCGGAGGCCATCGCGCTCTGCCACGGCTACTGCGCGTTCGGCGCCATCCCGCTCACCGCGGGGCTCACTGAGATCCGGGCCTGGCTGGACGCCCACCCCCGTGAGGTCGTCACGCTCATCCTCGAGAACTACGTGAGCGCAGCCGCTCTCGAGACGTCGTTCGCCGACGCCGGGCTCCTCCCGCTCCTGGCCACCCACACGACCGGCGCCGCCTGGCCCACGCTGGGCCAGATGATCGACAGCGGTCGCCGCGTCGTGGTGCTCACCGACTCGCAGGGCGGGCAGCGGCCCTGGCTGCTCCCGGTGTTCTCCGAGGCCTGGGACACCGACTTCTCGGCGGCCACGACCGCCGACTTCACCTGCGACGTGCTGCGCGGCTCGTTCTCGAACCGGCTGATCATCCTGAACCACTTCCTCAGCGACCCGCTGCCGAGCCCGCTGCTCGCCGACCAGGCCAACGCCGCGAGCTTCCTGCCGGGTCGGGTCGCCGACTGCCGGGCGGAATGGGGCGGTCGCCTCCCCAACTTCGTCACGGTCGACTTCTTCGAGCGG
>Ga0056914_10002066_pt1 | contig 13231 bp, 8 predicted proteins | sample TNRBio252014_DNA_FD_55168 | JGI IMG/M metagenome (GOLD analysis project Ga0056914, IMG submission 55168) | Wastewater treatment Type I Accumulibacter community from EBPR Bioreactor in Madison, WI, USA - TNR Reactor_6/25/2014_ DNA | ecosystem: Engineered > Bioreactor > EBPR > Anaerobic-Aerobic >...
CCCGCTCGGCGTCCAGAGCGACTGAGATCAGGCCGTTGCCCCGGCAAGATCGCGGTAGAGCCGCCAGTGTGCCTCCACTGTGCGCGCCACGTCGTAGCGGTGCGAAAAGGCCCGGCCGTTCGCCGCCAGACGTCGGCGCAGAGCCGCATCGCCGGCCAGCCGCATCAGCGCTGCCGCCAGGGCCTCGGGGTCTGAGGGCGGCACGGTCACCCCCGTCTCGCCGTCGCTCACCAGCGCGGTTGCGCCGCCCGCCCGCGTCGCCACCACCGTCAGCCCGGCGGCCATCGCCTCGATCAGCACCAGCCCGAAACTTTCCTCAAGCGAGGACAGCACGAAGACATCCGCCTCCGCCAAAATGTTTTCCGTATCGGTCCGGTCTATGACGAAACGCACGCGCCCGGCCAGCGCCCCCTCCGCCGCCTGCGCCTGCAAGCGTTCGAGATAGCCCGCTTCGGAGCGGACTCCGGCCAGCGTCAGCGTCATCTCCGCCCCCCGGTCGAGGCAGAGGCGCAGCGCTTCGAGCAGCACATGCTGGCCCTTGAACCCGATGAAGCGCCCGACATTGACCAGCCTCAGCGGGCCGTCATGCGGCTCCCGCCCGGGCAGGGCGAGGAACCCGTCGAGCCGGATGCCGTTCTCGATCAGCTCCAGCCGCCTCGGCTTGAGCCGCGCCACCTCCTCCTCGACGAAGGGCGAGATCGCCACGACCGCATCGACGCAGCGGCGGAAGAGGGCGCGCTTGATGCCGGTATAGGCGATGTCGGCGCCGGCGGAATGCACGGTGTAGACCAGCTTCAGGCCCGGCCTGAGCGCCCGCGCCAGCATGCCCCAGAACCGGCTGCCCTCGTTGTGCGCGTGGATGACGCCGACGCCGTGCCGGTCGATGATGGTCAAGAGGTTGAACAGGTACTTCGAGTGCATATGCCCTTCCGGCCGGTTGAACCGGTAGAAGGGCACGCCGGTCGCCTCGATGTCGGCGATCAGCCCGGCTTCCCCGCCCTCGTTCATCAGCACCACGACATAGGGCCGCTCCGGGTCGCGGGCGGCGCATTGCACCGACCAGACCAGCAGCCGTTCCGTCCCCCCCACGTTCAGCGAGGAGATCAGGTGCAGGACGACCGGCGCCATGCTCAGACCATCGTGCTCTTCATGCCCACCATGCGCCTGAGCACCACCGGCAGGATCATCTTCAGGAAGATCGCGTTGGTGCGGGCATAGCGCCAGAACATGCGGCGNGGCTCCTGCATCATCCGGTAGAACCATTCGAGGCCGAGCTTCTGGAANGCCTCGGGCGCCCGCTGCACCTTGCCGGCCACCACATCGAAGGTGCCGCCNACGCCCATCAGGAAGGGCACGTTCATCTCATCGCGGAAGCTGCGCATGAAGCGTTCCTTGCGCGGNGTCGGCATGGCGATGAACAGGCAGTCCGCGCCGCTGTCGCGCACGGTCGCNGCNANGCGGGCGTCCTCCTCGGGCTTGAAGTAGCCGTGCTGCGCCCCGGCGAAGGTCAGCGTCGGATGGCGGCGCTTGAGTTCGCTCATCGTNCGGTTCAGCACCTCCTGNGTTGCGCCCAGCAGNTAGGGGCGGAAGCCGCGCTCGGCGCAGACCGCCATCAGCCGTTCGAACAGATCGACCCCGGCGACGCGCTCGGGCACCTGATGCCCGGCCAGCTTCAGCGCCAGCACCACGCCCATGCCGTCGATGCCGACGATATCGCTGTCGCGCACGTCCTGGTCCAGCTCCCGGTCGGTGCGGGCGTTGACCAGCTTGGCGATGTTCAGCGCCACATGCTGGCACCGCTTGCGCGTCGTCATGGCGGTGGTCGCCATGTCGAGCGTTTCCGTCATCGAGAGGATATCAACCGGCGTATCAAACAGGGAAACGCGCATTTCCGCCTCCTAACCCAGGGCTTTCAGGGCATTGACGTTGCGTTCGAGCGTGATGAACGCCCAGATCTTGTCGGCAAAATCGGCCTTGCCGCTCATGTGCGCGGCGACGATCCGCTCCATCGCGCCGGGGCGAAGGAAGTCGCGCTGCCAGGTGCCGGCCAGCGCCTCGTCGACCATCGGCTTGAGGTCGGTGCGCAGCCAGCGGCCCAGCGGCATGTCGAAGCCGACCTTCGGCCGCTCCACCGCCTCGTGCGGCAGGTATTTCAACGCCAGCTGGCGCAGCAGGTACTTCTGCTTGTCGCCGGCGACAAGCATTTCTTCCGGCAGGGAGGCAGCGAAATCGGCGACATAGCGGGTGATGAACGGCACCCGCGCCTCGATCGAGGCATGCATGGTCGAGCGGTCGGTGATGGTCAGCAGATCGTCGGGCAGGCGATAACGCTGGTCGAGCGCCAGCGCATCCTTCAGCGTGCTGACGGTCGGATAGTCGACCATCGTCCCGGCAAACACCTCGCCCATCAGATAGGGCTCGAAGATCATGCTGGTGCCGTGATAGCGCGCCGTCTGCGTCGCCATCTTCAGGTAGTGGACAAGCCGGGTGCGCCGCCAGTCGAGCGTCTGCACCAGCCCCGGCAGGAACGGCGCCAAGCGGGCGAGNCCNTGCCAGCGCCGGGCCANCTGGAANCGGCGATACTGGTTGTAGCCGCCGAAGAACTCGTCGGCGCCCTCGCCCGAGAGCACCACCTTGAAGCCGTTGTCGCGCGCGAACTGGGCGCAGAGGTAGCGCATCACGCTTGCCGGCTCGGCGCTGACATCGTCGGCGATGGTCGGCCAGTCGGCCATCATGCCGACCAGATCCTCGCCGTTGACCACCTTGATGAAGTGCCTCAGCCCGTACTTGCCGGCGATCGCCGCCGAATAGGGGCTCTCGTCATAGCGCTTGTCGTCAAAGCCGATCGAGAAGCAGGCGAGATCGGGCACATATTTGGCCGCAATCGCCGTCAGCACGCCCGAATCGATGCCGCCCGACAGCAGCGTCGCCACCGGCACATCGGCGATCAGGTGCCGCTGCACCGAGACATTCAGCACACTGTCGAGATCGTCGATCAGCTCCGCTTCCGAGCGGGTCGACAGCGCCACCGGGCGATCCTTTTCCCAGCGNGTCACCGAAATCTCGAAGCTGTCGAGATCGAAGGTCACGGCATGGCCGGGCGCCACCTCGTGGATGTCGTCGAAGATGGTGTTGGCGCCGCGCGGCGCGCGCGCCATGTAGTATTGCAGATAGGCTTCGCGGTTGATGCGCTTGTGCGAGAACACCATCAGCGCCGGCAGCGTCGAGGAAAAGGCGAACACCCCGGCGTCGCGGTAGTAGTAGACCGGCTTGATGCCGAAGGGATCGCGCACCAGCGTCAGCTTGCGCCGGGCCGTATCGAGATGGGCGAAGGCGAACATGCCGTCGGCGGCGTCGAGAAAATCGAGGCCGCGCCGGCTCATGCCCTTCAGCAGCACCTCGGTGTCCGAATGGGTGCGATAGCTCACGCCCGGCAGGTGCAGGTCGGCGTGGTTGTAGATCTCGCCGTTGAAGGCGATGGCGCCGTCCTCGTCCTGCATCGGCTGCTGGCCGCTGGCCAGATCGATGATCGACAGCCGGGCGTGGATCAGTTCCACCGGTCCGATCTGGAGCGTGCCGCTGGCATCCGGGCCGCGCCGGGCCAGGCTCTTCAGCGCCAGCGCGCGGAAGCGCCCGGCGCGCTCCGGGTCGGGCTGTCTGAGAACAAGGCCGGCAAAGCCGCACATGGGGGTCGCTCCTGCCGCGCGCTTACTCGTCGTCCCGGCTTTGCAGCAGGCCGACGGTGTCGATCACCACCTTCGATTTCAGCGCGGCGCGGTCGAGATTGCGGAACATCGAATGGCCGACGAGGATGGCCACCACATCCGCCTCGGCCACGGCGGCGGCGTGGTCGGTCAGTTCGACATTGGGCCGGCCCGCCAGCCCCCTGGGCAGCGCCTCGATGTTCGGCTCGACGATCAGCAGCCGGCCGATGGCGCGGTCCGCCAGATCGATGGCGATCTTCAGCGCCGGGCTTTCGCGCAGGTCGTCGACGTTGGGCTTGTAGGCAAGCCCGAGCACGGCCACCACCGGCTGCTTGTAGCGGCCGGCGAGGCGGGCGATCTGCTCGGCGACGCGCACCGGCTTGGCGTCGTTCACCTCGCGCGCCGTGCGGATCAGCGGCGTTGCCTCGGGCAGCGCCTCGTGGATGAACCACGGGTCGACCGGGATGCAGTGGCCGCCGACGCCCGGCCCCGGCGCCAGGATGTTGACGCGCGGATGCAGGTTGGCCGACTTGATCACCGCCCAGACATCGACGCCGAGATGCTCGCAGACCAGGCTCAGTTCGTTGGCAAAGGCGATGTTGACATCGCGGAAGGCGTTCTCGGTCAGCTTGGACAGCTCGGCGACGCGCGAGGTCGAGAGCTTGATCGTGCCGCGGGCGAAGTGGCGGTAGACATCGCGGGCGCGCAGGGCGCTGCGGTGGTCGAGGCCGCCGAGGATGCGGGCGTTGTCCACCAGTTCGCGCAGGGTCTGGCCGGGCAGGATGCGCTCGGGGCAATAGGCCATCATCACGTCGGAGATTTCCGGCAGGGTGTCGGGGAAGCTCAGATCCGGCCGCAGCCCGCGCAGTTGTGCCGCGGCGCGCTCGGTGGTGCCCACCGGCGAGGTCGATTCGATGATGATCAGGTCGCCCTTTTTCAGCACCGGCGCGATCGAGGCCAGCGCCGATTCGACCATGGTCATGTCGGCGGTCTTGTCGGTGCGGAACGGAGTCGGCACCGCGATCATGAACACATCCGCCGGCTGCGGCTGGGTCGTGGCCTTCAGCCGGCCCGAGGTGACGACGGCGCTGAGCACGATGTCGAGATCGGGCTCGGCGATATGGGCGCGGCCCTCGTTGATGCGGTCCACGGCGTCCTGTTTGACATCGACGCCGATGACATTGACGCCGCGCGAGGCCAGCAGGGCTGCCGTCGGCAGGCCGACATAGCCGAGACCGACCACCGAAATCGTTTCAACCCTGGATTTAGACTGCTCGGAGCCGTTCATTGCCGCCTCGTGAATGGGAAGGATCGTTCTGGAGATGTGCATGCCGCGCTCTAGCAAAGTTAACGACGTATTAAAACGACGCGTTGGAACCTTTGCTGAACAATCTGAGCAACCCCGGTGCCAAAGCCCGGAGAGGGCGCGCAGGGCCCGGGTCTCGCCGGAAAAGTGACGAAATCGCCGGGATGCACAGGAATTTTCAAGGTATTGCCGCCAGAATCGCCGCTGCACCAACTTCCGGGCGGACCCTGCCTGTCCGGCTTTGGGCCCCCGGACTGTTCCAGTTTGGGCCGCACCGGAGAGCTTTGCCGTGACCCTCGCCCGCCTGAAATGGTATGCCGCCCGCCTCGCCGCCATGAGCCCGCCCGAACTGGCCCACCGCCTGCGCGAGGCCGTGCTCAAGCGCGGTCCCCGCTCCGACAGGCGCGGCTGGGACCGGTTTGCCTCGGTCGGCGCCGGTCCGCTCGGCGATCTGTCGGGCCTGCGCGCCGGGCTGGCGGCGGGGGGGGATCTGGTCGGCCCGGCCGTTGCGCTGGTGCGTGCCGGGCGGCTCGCCGGGCTTGGCCGCGAGGTGGCGGCCGATGACGCCGGCTGCTGGTTCCGCGATCCCGTTTCGGGCGAGGCTTGGCCGGGCGCCGAGACCTACTGCTTCGACATCGACGTGCGCGCCACCGGCGCGGGGCGCGGCGATGTCAAGTTCGTCTGGGAGATCAACCGCCTCCAGATGCTCCAGCCGCTGGCCGCCGAAATCGCCGCCGAGCCGACGGACGAACGCATCGCTCTGGCGCTGGCCATCCTCCAGCACTGGTGCGACGAAAATCCCCCTTTTCTAGGCGTCAACTGGTTTTCGGGCATCGAACTGGCGCTGCGGCTGGTCAGCGTGGCGCTGTTGGTCGCGGCCCTGCCTGCGGGGTGTCTCAGCGTCGAACAGAACGCGCTGCTGCGCCGCTTCATCGCCGCGCACGGCTACTGGCTGCATCGCTTTCCCTCGAAATATTCCTCGGCCAACAATCACCTCGTCGCCGAGGGGCTGGGCCTGCTGCTTGCCGGTTTGCTGTTGCCGGACCTGTTGCAGGCGCCCAATTACGAGGCGGAGGGCCGGGCCATTCTCGAAAACGAGGCGATGGCCCAGATCGGTCCCGACGGCGTGGGCGGCGAACAATCACCCACCTATCAGGCCTTCACCATGGAGATGCTGGCCTTCGGCGCCCTTCTGGCCCGCATCGGCGGCCGGCCGCTCGCCGGCTCGGTGGATCGGCGCCTTGGCAAGGGCGCGCTGTTCCTGCGCACGCTGATGGACGAGGCGGGACTGCCCCCGCGCATCGGCGACGATGACGAGGGCCGCGTCATCGCCGCCCCGCCCGATCGCGAGCCGCGCTATGTCGCCTCGGTGGTCGCCGCCGTGGCCGGGCTCACCGGTGATGCGGCGCTGCTGCCGCCGGGGCGCGACGCGCATCTGCGCGATGGGCTGTTTGGCGTGCCGCACGGCGCCAATTCCGCCTCCGACGGGCTCTGGACCTTCCCGCAGGGCGGCTATTCGGTGCTGCGCGATCACATCGGCGGCCGGCATATGGTGCTGACCTTCGATCACGGCCCGCTCGGCTATCTCAGTCTTGCCGCCCATGGCCATGCCGATGCGCTGGCGCTGTGGCTCTCGCTCGACGACCAGCCGGTTTTCATCGATGCTGGTACCTGGCTCTATCACTCGGGCGGCGCGCTCAGAAACCGGCTGCGCTCAAGCCTCGCGCACAACACCCTGACCATCCGCGAGGCGTCGCAAAGCCTGCCTTCCAGCGCCTTTTCCTGGTCGCTGAAGGCGCGCGCCGGCCTCGATGCGGTGCAAAGCGGCGACGACTGGTCGATCGGAGCCCATCATGACGGCTACCNCCGCCGCTTCGGCGTCCTCCATCGCCGCACGCTGGCGCGCACGCCGGCCGGCTTCTCGGTGCTCGACCGGCTCGACGGCGCGCGGGCCCACCTGCCGGTCAGCATCGGCTTTCTTGTCGCCCCCGGCCTTGCGGTGTCGCAGGCCGACGATACGGTGACTCTCGCGCGCGCCGGCGTGCCGATCCTGCGGCTTCAGGCCCCGGCGGGGCTGTCGGTCGGCATGGTGCGCGAGGATCGGGCGCGCGGCATGGGGCTGTTCTCGCCCGCCTTCGGGGCGCTGGTCCCGGCCAGCCAGATCGTCTTTACGGGGCTGCTGGGCGCCGATCCCGCCGAGACGATGGTGGAGATTCTGGCGCCCTGAGGCTGCGGCCTAAAGGGTGACGACGCCGCGCAGCTTGCTGCCGAACGGCTGGAGAATGTCCATCGCCTCGCGGAAGGCGCGGGTCGAGGTCTGCCCGGCGGCGGCCACCAGCACGATGGCATCGACCGCCGCCGCGAAGGCATAGGCGCTCTCGCTCTGGCCGATGTCGCCGCCGTCGACGAACACCAGTTCAAAGCCATTGCCGGGCGCCAGCACCTCGCTGGAGACATGCTGCGGGCTGGGGCGCAGCGACAGGCCGCCGCGCGCCGGGCCGCGCACGGGGAGGATGCGCACATTCGTCCGGTCGTCGGTCAGGATGCTGCTGGTGAGTCGCGCCCGCCCGTCCACCACCTCGGCAAGGCCGGAGGCGGGCCGCACGTCGAGATGGCGGGTGACACCGCCGCCGCTGCCGTCGGCATCGACCATCAGCACCCGCCAGGTCGCCTGCGCCGCGGCAATCGCCACGTTGAGCACGAGTTCGGTGGCGCCAACGCCGCCCGCCGACAGGAACAGCACGCTGAACGGCTGTCCGGGGCGGGATTCGGCGGCAAAGGTATCGGCGATGCGGCCGGCCCCGAGCGCGAACTCCGAGCGCGGCGTATCGATCACCAGCGCCCGCAGGCCGTCATCGCCGCGCCCGCGCGCCGCCGGCGCATCGAGATGGGCAAGCACCGGCAGCCCGCTCATGTCCTCGAACTGGCGCTTGTTGCGCAAGGTGCCGTCGAACTGCTCGGCCAGCAGCGCCAGGATCAGCCCGAGGATCAGCCCGGCCATGGTCGACCCGGCCAGCACCAGCGCTTTGGATACGCCGACCTGATATTGCGGCGGCGTCGCCTGCGAAATGATGCGGGCGGTCAGCGGGTTGATCTCTTCCTGCTCGGAAAGTTCGCGCGTGCGCTTGAGGAAGGCGGCATAGATCGAGCGACTCGCCTCGGCCTGCCGCTCAAGTTCGCGCAGCCGCACCGAGGCTTCCGAGGTGTCGGAGGATTGCAGGCGCAACTGGTCGAGGTTTCTGGTCANCGTGTCCTCGGCGTTGCGGGCGCGCTCGAATTCGTTCCTGGCCAGCTGCGACAGCCGCGTCAGTTCGTCGGAAATCTGGGTGCGCGCCTCGCGCGTCTGCGCCGCCAGCGAGGTCATCTCCGGGTGGCGCTCGCCCAGCTTGGTGCGGGCATCGGCTTCGAGCCGTGCCGCTTCGGCCAGTTTCAGGCGCAACTGAGCGATCACCGAGGAGGTGGCGGCATCGGGCAGGGCGCCGCGCTCGATGGCTGCGACCGAAAGGCCGCGCACGCTGTCATGCTTCGAGCGCGCATCGGCGGTGCGGGCCCGGGCCAGCACCAGCTGGGTGTTGAGTTCCTGAAGCTGCTGCTCGCCGACAAGCCGGCCGTTGGCGGTTTGCAGGTTGTTCTTCGCCTTGTAGCTTTCCACCTCCTGCTCGGCCTTCTGCACCTGCCGGCCAAGTTCGGCGAGGCGGGCGGAGGTGGCCTGCGCCGCCTTGCGGGCGGTGTCGGTTTCGGCGCTCGCCTGGGCCTGGAGGAACAGCGCGGCGAGGCTGTTGGCCAGCCGCGCCGACTTGACCGGATCGGCGCTGGAAACCGTCGCCTCGACCACCGAGCTGCGTTCGGCCCGGCGCACCGTCAGCCGCCGGTCGAGGCCGTTCATGGCGCGCAGCCGGCGCACCTCGGCCGGCTCGGCCACGGGCGCGCTGAACAGCCCCGGCTTGCCGATGAATTCGGCGTCGTCCGCCAGCCCCTCCTTGTCGACAACCTGCATCAGCAGGTTGGTCGAGCGCAGCACCGCCAGCGCGTTCTCGGCAATCGTGGTCGAGGCGTCGTTGGTCGGCACGCGGAACGGCGTATCCGAGCGCAGCACCTGCACGTCGCGCGGATCGACCAGCACCTGCGCGGTGGCGCTGTAGCGCGGGGTCAGCGTCAGCGCGATGGCAAGTCCCGCCAGCATGAAGATCAGCGTCGGCAGGATCACCCACCACTTGCGCCGGGCCAGCGCCGCGAACACGCCGCGAAAATCGATGGTCAGCCCTTCCCCGGCCACCGGCACCGGCGGCGCGATGGTATAGACCGGCCGTGCGGGATCGTTCAGCGTCACCGCCCCGGCCTGCATCGCATTGCGGGAAAGAAAGCCCATGCCTACTCCTCGGCAATCGCGTCGGGGGTGAGGTTCATGGCGTTTTCGATTCCCGAGACATCGAGCCGCTGGTCGATGAAGCGGCGCTTGGCCCTCGGGCTGGGCGGCAGCGCCGCGACATACTCGATTCCAAGGCTGATCTTGCCGCCGGTCTTGCGGGCCATCAGCGCCTCGAAACGGGCGGCGGTGTCCTCGGGCGCGTCGGCCCGGCGCACCACGCGCATCAGCGCCTTGCCGGGTGTATCCTGATAGAACTGGAACTCTTCGATGCCGTTCATCTCGTCACCGAAGACGACCAGCGCCAGGATCGGGATGAGCCCGCCCTCGTGCGAGACGAGAAATTCGTGGCCGCGCCGGGGCACGATGCGTTCGACGCGCAGCCGCCAGCCGTTGTCCCGGCTGGGCGCCTCGATGAGCGTGGCTTCGTCGCGCGTGTCATAACGGATGAACGGCATCCCCTTGAAGATCAGGCCGGTGGTGACCAGCCGTCCGCGCTGCCCGGGGGTGCGAATCGGCTGATTCTGCCCGTCCAGAAGCTCGGTGAAGCCATAGAGTGGCTCAAAATCGTAAACATCCGGCTGACCCGCCACCTCCACCGCGAAGGCGCATTTCTCCGACAGGCCGAAGAACGGCACCAGCATCGCCCCGGGGAAGGCCGCCTCGATCGAGGCGCGGTAGTTGGGATAGAGCCGCTCACCCATCAGGAAGACGCCGCGGATTTCCGGCATCGGCCCGAGGCCGGAGCGCATCAGGAAGGCCGCGAACATGCCGATGGCCGAGGGATAGCCGTGCAGATAGACGATCTTCTGGGCGCGGATCGCCTCGAAGAACCGCGTCATCGTCGCGTCGGTGAGGTTGAACACCGAGAACCTCAGTTCCGCCAGCGCCGGATCGCGCTCGATCGCCTGTCCGCCCGCATCGCTGATCTCGACGCCGCGGAACACCGCGCGCCAGTCGCCGGCGCGATAGCCGGCCCGCGACCAGGCATCGAAGACGAAGGCATATTCGATCGGGCTGCGGGTGCGGTCGAGGAAGAAGCGCACCGGCTTGCCCGAGGTGCCGCCGGTCGAGCCGTTGTCCAGGTCGCCGATCGGCCGGGTCGCCAGCGCCTCGCGCATCTCGGCCACCGTTTCGGGCGCGAGTACCGGCAGTTGCGACCACACGCCCGGGTCTGCGGCGCGGCTGGGGTCGAACCCCGGGCCGAACAGCCCGGTCAGCGTCGAGCGGTAATAAGGGCTCTTCTCGAAGGCCTCGGTGAGGACCGAGACCCGCGCCGCATCCTGCATCGCCTTGAGGGCGGAAGGATCGCGATGCGCCGCCGCGATGCGCGCGCGCCAGTCTCGATAGGTGCCGCCGAAGCGATAGCGTGCCGGCAGGAATTGCAGCACGGTCCCGATCCGCGCCCGCGTGGCATGGGGCAGCTTGGCATAGGCGCTGCGCGCGATATCGAGGAACTGTGTCATTTGGGAACGGTTCGAAAGCGCTGGTGTGTGCATGGCCGGCCAGCAGCAAGCCGCGTGCCGCTTCAACTCCGTCTTAAACCGCTTCGTGTTACCTCTTTGCTTACGTCCGCAGCACCGGACGATTGTCAGGGACGGGCATGGGCATGGCGGGCGGCAGCGGCGGGACGGAGCGGGTGCAGGTGGTGTGCGTCACCCCCGTCGGGCCTCAGGGCATGGGCGGCATCGACCGGCTCTATTTCTACATGCGCGAGCATGCCGCGGCGACGGGGCATACGCCGGGCGTCGACATCACCTATTTCGCCGCGCGCGGCAACGCCGCCGGTTCCCGCTGGATACTGGCCTTTCCGCTGCGCGTGCTGGCCTTTGTCTGGCTGCTGCTGACGCGCAAGGTCGATATCGTCCACATCAACCATTCCACCCACGGCAGCGCCGTGCGCAAATGGCTGCTGGCCAGTCTCGCCAGGCTGTTCGGCAAGACCGTGACCTGCCATTTTCACGGCCTTGTCTCCGATCAGGACTATGCCGCCAACCCCGCCTGGCTGGCGCTGTATCGCGCCCTGCTGCGCAAGGCCGACCGCATCGTCATCCTCGGCGAGTTCTTCGCAGCCGATCTTGGCCGCCGCTTCGGCGTGCCCGCCGACAAGATGGTGGTCATTCCCAACGGCATTCCAGATTTTGCCGCTGATCTGCCCCTGCCCAAGCCGGCGGGGGAGACGCCGCTGATCCTGTTTGCCGGCGAGGTGGGGCCGCGCAAGGGCGCCGGCCTGCTGCTCGAAGCGCTGGCGATGCTGCGCCAGAAGACGCCGCGCTGGCGCTGCACGGTGGCCGGCAACGGCGACATTCCCGAATACCGGGCCATGGCCCAGATGCTGGGGCTCAAGGATCGCGTCTCCTTCACCGGCTGGGTGAATGCCGATCAGGTGCATGCGCTGATGCGCGATGCCGATATCGTCATCCTGCCCTCGCGCATCGAGGCGCTGCCGCTGTCGCTGATCGAGGGGGCCTGCGCCGGTGCGGCGCTGGTGTCCTCCAACGCCGGGGCCAGCGCCGAGATCGCCCGACAGGGGCGCAACGGCGTCATCGTGCCGCTGGAATCCGAAGCGATCGCCGATGTGCTGGCCGCTCTGCTGGCTGATCCCGCCCGCCTTGACGCGATGCAGCTGGCCAGCCGCGCCCTGTTCCTGGAGCGCTTCCGCATCGACCAGTTCGAGGCGGCGCTGACGGCCTTCTTCCTCAGGCTGGCCGGCCGCCGGGTGCCCGGCGCCGAGCCGTTCAGCGCGGAGTGAGGCCAAGCCCCTCCAGCGTCGGCGGGTCGAAGTTCAGCGCCTCGTCCGTCTCCACCAGTGCCATGCCGCCATAACCCGACAGCGCCCACAGCGCCCAGCCGAAGCCGCGCGCCTCGGCCTCGCTGCGCACATCCGACAGCCAGTTGACCAGCGGGCCGGGCGGCGAGGCACGATAGGGCCCGTAGCTGCGGGTGATGCCGAATTCGCCGACGAACAGGCGGGTCTGCGCGATGCCGTGCCGCCGCGCCCAGTCCTCGATCCTGCGGAAATCGGCGGCGATGCGCGCCCGGCCCCACCCGCCGCCGAGATAGCTCTTCAGCGCCGCTTCGCTGTCGCGCAGCGCAATCGCCCGCTCGCTGGTCGACAGGCCGCTCTCCGCCTCGATGCGCCGGCGGATCAGGAACCAGATCGGCTCGACCATTTCCGGCGCCGCCGGATAGGGCAGGTCGGAGAACCAGCGCCAGACCTTCGCCTCGCCCTGATCNGCCTTCACNCCCTGATGGGTCAGAAGGTACGGCTCGTAGTAGTGCAGCGACCACAGCACGTCCGAGCCCCGGTAGGGCGCGGGATCGAGCTGGATCAGCCCGTCGAGATTGCCCCCGCGCGCGCCCGTCAGCACCAGCGTCAGATCCGGCGCCACGGCGCGGATGGCGTCGTGCCAGCCCTTCTGGATGCCGGCCCAGCGCGCGGCGCTGGCGCTGTCCCAGCCCCATTGCGGCTCGTTCATCGGTTCGAGCGCCAGCCGCTGGCCCTTCAGCGGCAGCATGAGCCGGGCAAGCCGCACCAGCATCGCGCCATAGGCGGCGGCCAGCGGCGAATCGGCGCTGGCGGTGATTTTCTCCGGCGCATAGGCGGCGACCTGGCTGTTGGGGTGCACATCGACGATGACGCCCAGCCCCGCCGCCAGCAGCCGCTTCACCTCGACCATCAGCGTCGCGTCGATCTCGTCGCGCTGCGCGCCGCTGAACGACAGGAACACGCCGGGATCGAGGGTCAGGCGGACAAAATCGAACCCGGCCTTGCGGATGTTGGCGATCAACTCCGGCGCCAGCCGGTGCGCCGGCGTCTCGAACGGCGGAAAGGCATAGCGCGCGGCCCCCGGC
>Ga0056914_10002069_pt1 | contig 13217 bp, 10 predicted proteins | sample TNRBio252014_DNA_FD_55168 | JGI IMG/M metagenome (GOLD analysis project Ga0056914, IMG submission 55168) | Wastewater treatment Type I Accumulibacter community from EBPR Bioreactor in Madison, WI, USA - TNR Reactor_6/25/2014_ DNA | ecosystem: Engineered > Bioreactor > EBPR > Anaerobic-Aerobic >...
AGAAGATTCGTTGACCCGAATGAAGCTGGATCTTGAACAAAGATCCGCCGAGGTGGGAGCGGATAAAGCCAAAATCCAGGAGCAACAGGCAAGCCTCCAGGAAAAAATCGTTAAATTGATCCAGGCGAAAGAGTCCTTGTCGGCTGAAAAGCAGACTTTAGCGAATTCTCAGGCAGCTCTTGCTCAGGACCGCCAGAAATGGGAAGCCGAGCTCGAGCAGCGGTCAATGGCTCTTGAAACCCGTCAAAGCCAGCTGCTTTCAAAAGATTCGGAAGTCACAAAATTAGGTCAAGAGCTTCAGTCAAAGCAGGCGCAGCTCAATCAATATATGACAGCCCTGAAGGCACAGGAAAAGGATCTCACAGCCAGGGAGCAGGAGCTTGCTTCCGCCCAGTCCCGCTACGCGGCTGAAACAGCACAGCTTGAAGCAAAAAGCCGCCAGCTGGATGATCTTGCCAGACAGCTGGAAATGGAAAAACAGTCTCTTGAGGCCCGGGCAAAGCACATCAATGAAAAGGAATCTGCTCTCGCGTCGAGAGATAAAGATCTCGCGATGCGCCAGGAGGAATTGAAAGTTAAATTTACTGAATTTACCCAGAACCGTTCTGCTTTTGAGACGGAAAGTAAAGCATGGCAGACGGCTCGGGAAGCAGCGGAAAAAGATCTTAATGCACGGGCTGAAGCCATTGCGCTCAAAACCGCTGAACTCGCCAAACTGCAGACGTCTCTTAAATCCCAGAATGATCAGCTGACAGCGCTTCAGGCAAGCCTCACCGCCAAAGACAAAGATTTGACGGCGCGTGAAACAGCAGCACAGAATCACGCGGCACAGCTTGAGACGCGTGAGAAAACTGTGCAGGCCAAGACTGCCGAGTTGTCTGCAAAAGCATCGGCTTTAGCCGAAGAGAAAAAATCCCTGACAGCAGAAAAGGCCGCATTGGATCAAACGCGCGCCCGTCAGGAAAAAGATGAACAAGATCTCAGCTTGCGTAAGACTGAATTACTCAAACAGCAGGAAGCCCTGCAGCTGCAGCAACAGGAGCTGAGCGCTTTGAAGACCTCTCTTGAAGCCGGTAAGCTGGAAGTTTCCGGGCGTGAAAAAACGATTGCGTCTAAAGCTGCTGAGCTGGTGAATTCAAAGAAGAATCTTGATGAAGAATCAGCGAAATTAAGAGTCTCTCTCAAATCGCTGCAGGATGAGCGCACTGCTTTTGATAAAAACCGGACGGAATGGGAATCTGCCAAACAGGCTGATATGGACGGTTTGAAGAAGCGCGAGGAAACAGTCCGTTTGAAGAGCGAGGAAGTGACGCGTCAGATGACTGATTTGGCTCGTCAGACCAAGGCTTTTGAAAAAGAAAAGCTGGCGACCGATGAGAAGGCCCGTGATCTTGAGGCCCGGGAGATTGATGTTAAGAAAAAACTTACTGATCTTGATACGCGCCGGAATATTTTAACTGAGCTTGAGCAGCAGGTCGCGAAACGCGAGCAGGCACTGTCTCTGACGCAAAAGGAAGTCGCCACTCAGGATGAGAGTATGAGAAACCGGCTTGTCATGCTTGAGAAAGCCAAGTCCCTTCTTGAAACTGAAAAGGGAGCGCTGGACAAAGATTTGGCGGACTGGCAGAAAACGCGGGCGGATCAGGAGCAAATGCTGCAGGATCGTGAATCCAAGGTTGAAAGCGTCAGAGCGTCGTTGATGCAGGAAATCCAGGATCTGAAGCAGAAACAGTCGCAGTGGGAACTGGATAGAAAGAATACCCTGGCTGAGTTTCAACAGCAAAAAGCTGACCTTGAGAAATTGAAGCTGAATCTTGCCGACAAGACTGCGGCTCTTCAGAAAGAGACAGACCTGTCGAGGCTTTCGCTCGAAAATGAAAAGAAGACGCTTGAGAAGGCCAAGCTGGATTTTGAAACAGCGCAGAAGTCTTTCGCTGAGCAGCGGACACGCCTTGAAGCCGATCAGAAATCTCTTACTGACGAAAAGCTTGCATTGATTCAGGCTGTTGAACAATTGAAATCGGCAAAGGCCAAGGCTGAAAGCGAAGTTGCGCTTTTGGAGAAAACCAGGAAAGATCTGGAGCTGAGAAAAATTTCGCTGGAACAGGATTCGGCTAAAGCAAAAGCGGCAGAGGAAAGTGCCATCGCCAATAAACAATCCCTTGAGTCTGAAATCGTCGCGCTGCGGGCTGAAAAGCAGTCTCTTTTGAAAGAAAAAGAAGGCCTCGCTGTTTTAAGGGCGGATGTTGAAACATTGAAGAGCACTTTAAGTGACCGCGAAAATCAGCTGTTAACTGACAAAGCGGCATTTGAGGGCGAGTCTGCCAGACGTCTTGCGGCACAGCAAAGCGAAGCAGAGCGGATTAGTGCCGAGGATGCCCGTTTGACGGCAGAAAAGAAGAATCTGGCGGCAGAAAAGCAGGCTCTCCAACAACGGATAAAGGAAATTCAGGCTGAAAAAGAAAATATTCAGATCGAAATCGAGCGCCGGGTGAATGAACAGACTGCGGCCGCTTTCCAGAACCTCAGCCAGCGTGAAGCCGAGATGAAAGCCAATGAGAAAAATATTCTTGATGCCGTGACCACGGAGCGCTCTCAGATTCAGTCTAAACTTGAGGAACTCCGCACTCAGGAAATTAAGCTGCAGTCGGATTTTGTCCGGCGTTCCAATGAACAGACAATCGCAGTTTCAGCAGAGATTAAAAAGAATCAAGAAGCCTTGGCGTTGAAAGAAAAAGAGCTGCTTGATCTTTATAACGACCGTGAAGCTGCTCTTAAAGCTGAACTCCAGAAACAGCAGGATCTGCTGGCTGACCGCGAAAAGCAAATGACTGCCGCCGAAAACAATCTGGCCTTCAAAGAAGCTGAAGTTACACGGCGCATCGAGGAATCCATTCGCAAGGCCCAGGAAATAGAAGCGGAGCGGCTTGAACTTGAGAAGGCAAAAGAGGCTTACGAATCTGCCCGCCGCCTTGCCCAGGAGAACTGGGAGAACGAAAAAAATACGGAAGTTTCTCAGATCAATAGTGAAAAGCAGAAGATCGAAGAACTCAGAAGCCGTTTAAGCACTGAAATCACAGCGCATGAAGCTGAAAAAGCGAGCAGTCAGAAGCTTCGTGAGGAAGTTCAGGCTAAAGAACTCCAGCTCCAGGAACAGAAAAGAGCTTTTGAAGCTTTCCAGAATGAGGCCTCAATTTCCATGAGCCGCCTGGAAGAAGAAAAGAAAAAGCACGAAGCGCGCATTGCTGAGTTGATGAACGTGGAACAACGCATCAATCTGGATAAACAGACGCTGAATGAGGATCAGAAAGCCTATGAGCTTGCACGCGCCGCGCAGGAGAGCTGGCAGAACGAACAGGCGCGCCGTGAAAAAGCTCTTCGTGATGAATCCGAAAGCCTGGAGCGCCAGAAACTTATCCTTCAGGAAAAAGAAAACGCTTTTAAGACTTATCAGGAACAGGTGAATACCGCTGAATCGCGTCTTATGGAGAGAGAAGCTGATTTAAAACTAAAATCTTCGCAGCTTGAAGAGCAGGCGGATATTCTCCGCCAGTCGCACTTGTCACTTGAGAAAGCCCGGGTTCAGTTTGATCAGGACCGCCAGGCTTACGAATTATGGCAGAGTGAGAAAGCCGCTGTTTCCGCGGAGCTCGAGAGCCGGAGCTCTGATTTGCAGAAAAAAGAAAAAGAGCTTTTGGAGAAGCTGAGAGCCGCTGACAATGAAAAGAATTTCCTTGCCTCTCAGAGTGCTGAGCTTGAACGCCGGAGCCAGCTTCTTTCTGACCGTGAAAAAGCTTTTGAACTTTACCGCGATGAAGTGAAGCAGGCGTCTGCGCTGATTGAAACCGCCAAGCAGGATGTCGAGCACAAGTCCAAGCAGCTCAAATACCGTGAGGAAGCCGTGAAACGTGAAATGGATGATCTTGAGAAGATCAAGGCGACGTACCAGTCTGCCTCCAGAATCAATGCTGGCGACCTAAACCGTTATCCTGTTGAAACCGTGAAGCCCAAAGAGAGAGACTCTGATTTTCGCGTGCGTTCGGATTTGTTCCGCAAAACGGAAGCTCCCGAGACCGCGGAGACCTTGTCTTCTACACCGTCAAGCAGCAGTGATAAAATTTCAGAAGCGATCGCTCTTTGGGAAGAGAAACTCAAAAAAAGAGATCAGGAACTCAAGAACAAAAACGACAAGATTGCGGGAATCGCGTCAACCTTTGACGCTCCCAAGACAACCTGGACCTCGACTGTTTCAAGCGGTGGAAGCTCAGGCGCTGCTGCGGGTGACCGGATCAGCAGCGAGGATGGCGTGAAAGAAGTTCCTTCGTTGTTCAAAGGCCGGACTTCAGCGTCTCTTACCTGATTCTGTCCCGCTTTATTTCCCTGGCATGAGATCCTGCTTTTCACTAAAATGTCGGCCTCATGGGCCTCTCCAATATTGACATTCAGAAACGCCGTTTGCGTGCCCGGCAACGCCTTCGGATCAAATCTCTGTCTTCGGCCAGCCGCAGTGCTAAAGCCCGCCGGATATTAGAGTGTCTCCTTCGCTGGGATATCTACCGCAAAGCTCGAAAAATTTTACTGTTTGCATCCCTTAAAGATGAACCGGACACATGGAGCTTGTTAAAAAAGTCGCTCCGTTTGAAGAAGCAAGTCTATTTACCGGCCATCTGCACTGACGGTAGTCTTGGCATCTACCGGGTCAAGAACGTTGAAACTGACCTTATTCCCGGTGAATTTGACGTGTGGGAGCCCCGTAAGCTGAAAAAGAATTTGTCTCTTTTGTCCAAGATGGATCTGGCTTTGATTCCCGGACTGGCTTTTGATTTTCAAGGCAGAAGACTGGGCAGAGGGAAGGGGTGCTACGATCGGCTTCTTGCTGCGAAGAAGAAACCTTTTTGCCTGGGGCTTGCATTTGAAGCGCATCTTGTAAAAAAAATTCCTGAGGCGAAAAACGATCAGCGTGTCCAAGGAATTCAGACGGAGAAAGCCCTGTATTATGTTTTCGGATGAAGCTTTTTTTGAACCAGGCCTGGAAGCCCGTTCCGGGTTAAGCCCGAACAAGCGTAAGGCATACACAGTGACGCAGCTCAACCGGGAAATCAGAGCCCGGCTTGAGGACGATTACGGTTCCGTTTGGCTTGAAGGTGAGATTTCGAATTTTAAGAAACACACGTCTGGACATATGTATTTATCTTTAAAAGATGATAAGTCACAAATAGGCGCTGTTTTCTTCGGCCGGGATAATGTGTCGGTCAAGTTTCAAGTCAAGGACGGCCTTAAAGTCCTTGTGCATGGCCGTGTTTCTCTTTATGAAGCGCGCGGGCAGTTTCAGTTTTATATTCAGCAAATGGAACCCCTAGGCCTCGGCGCGCTGCAGCTGGCATTTACGCAGCTTAAAGAAAAACTGCAAAAAGAAGGGCTTTTTGACGCCCGCCACAAAAAAACTATTCCTTCGCTTCCAAAACGCGTAGGCGTTGTAACGTCTCCAACAGGCGCTGCGATACGGGACATTTTAAATGTGGTGAACCGCCGTTTTAAGGGGACTGAAGTTCTTATTTATCCTGTTCGTGTGCAGGGCGACGGCTCCGCCGATGAAATTGCCCGCGCTGTCAGAGAGATGAATGATCTTAACTGTGTGGACGTCCTCATTGTCGGGAGAGGGGGCGGAAGCCTTGAAGATCTATGGGCTTTCAACGAAGAAGTCGTTGCCCGTGCGGTTTTTGACTCCCGCATTCCCGTGATTTCAGCGGTAGGGCATGAGGTTGACTGGACTATCTGTGACGCAGTCGCGGATCTGAGAGCGCCAACGCCTTCGGCAGCCGCTGAGCTCGTGGTTCAGAACAGGGAAGAGCTGGAGCGTCACCTCGCGCATTCGAGGCGCCGACTGGCCCAGTCAATGGTCAGCCGACTCAGGGTTCTTCGCAAGCATCTGGAATCCCTTCAGGACAGTTATGTTCTTCGTCAGCCCGTTCATCGGCTCGAGCAGTTTTCGTTGAAGCTTGACGACCGGATGCGCCAGCTTCAAATGGCTATGAAGGCTCTGCTTTCTGACAGGCGGCAGGAATTTGGAAACGCCGCAGGAAGACTTCACGCCTTGAGCCCTTTGAGTGTTCTTGCCCGCGGATATTCTGTAGCTCGAAAAAACGGCAGGGTGATTCAAAAAGCCGATGATCTTAAACCTGGAGAAACGTTCGAAACCCGTTTTCGCAAAGGAACCGTGGAATCGGAAGTGATTCGCATACATCTTAATCTGGAGGATTTATGACGCAGGAAATACCTTTTGAAAAAGCGATCGAAAAACTGGAGAAAATCGTTGCAGATCTGGAATCCGGAGAAGTGTCGCTCGAAGAAGCTTTGAAAAAGTACGAGGAGGGCGTCAAGCTTTCCCAGGTGTGTCAGGATCGTTTGTCTCAAGCGGAAAAGAAAATCGAAATTCTGAGCCGGGGACTGGATGGCTCTTTGATCAGAAAAGATTTCGACGGAGAAGAGGATTTGCCCGCCGAAGAAACGGGCAGAAAAAGTGCCGTCCGTAAAACCCGTTCTGTGCGCAGCGATGAAGAGGAGGGCCTTTTGTGAGTTACGAAAAAACATTTCAGGATCTTATTTTTGCTGTAGATGTAAAGCTCAGGCAGATTCTTCCACCTTCGGACCACGTGCCCGCACAGCTTCACGAGGCGATGCATTATGCTGTTTTTACAGGAGGCAAAAGGTTCCGGCCGGTGCTGACGCTTTCGGCCGCGGAAGCCTGCGGAGGAAGGATCTCGGAGGCCCTGATTCCGGCGGCCGCCATCGAACTTATTCACTCCTATTCCCTCGTTCATGATGATCTGCCGGCTCTGGATAATGATGATTTAAGACGCGGAAAACCCACGGTGCATAAGAAGTTCGGAGAAGCCATAGGGATTCTCGCTGGCGACGCTCTTTTGACGCAGGCTTTTCAGCTCCTGGCAGAAGTAAAACCTGCTGAAACGGCCCTTGAAATACTGACCGAAATATCGACGGCGGCAGGCACTTATGGTATGATTGGCGGCCAGGTTTCGGACCTCCAGTCTGCCGGACAGGAGCTTGATTTGCCGCTTCTCGATCATATTAACGTTCACAAAACCGGAAAGCTGATCCGTTGCAGCACTGTATGCGGCGCTTTAATTTCCGGCGCTGATTCTGAGACACGGCAGAAAATGCTGCATTACGGAGAAATGGTCGGTCTTGCGTTTCAGGCAGTTGATGACCTTCACGATGGCGATGGCTATCTGAAAGTTATGAAAGCAAGTGAAGTGCGGGAGAATGTTCGCGACCTGATCGCGAAAGCCAAACGCGAGGTTCGGACGCTGGGTGCAAAGGCTGACAAGCTGATGCTTCTCGCTGATGATTTATTGGAACGAATGCCCAAGGAGAGTTCTCATCATGTCGAAGTGGATTCAAAAGATTAATTCCCCCGCGGACCTTAAAAAAGTTCCGCTTGAGAAACTGCCGGAAGTCGCGGCGGAATATCGTGAATACCTGATTGAATGTGTGTCGAAAACCGGCGGACACTTAGGTGCAAGCCTCGGCGCGCTTGAGCTTAACATCGCGCTTCATTATCTTTTGGATTCTCCGAACGACAAGATCTGCTGGGACGTGGGTCATCAGGCTTATGTTCACAAGATGATCACTGGCCGGCGAGACAAGCTTGAAACGATCCGCCAGCCTGGGGGGATCAGTGGTTTTCCTTCGCCATTTGAAAGTCCTCATGATCCGTTTATCGTGGGTCACGCCGGAACTGCTATCTCGCAGGCACTTGGCCTTGCTGTTGCGCGTGATTTAAAGGGGGGGTGCGAAGAAGTTGTGGCCGTTGCCGGAGACGGCGCGATTACGTCCGGGCTTTCGTTTGAAGCCATGAATAATGCCGGACACCTGAAAAAGAAAATGCTTATTGTTCTCAACGACAACAAAATGTCGATTGCAAAAAATGTCGGTGCCATAAGCAACTGCCTTAACCGCGTCATAACGGACCCTATTTACAACCGTGTCCGCACGGAAGTGGAAAAACAGCTCGACCGATTTCCCCGTCTTCGCAAGTTTACCGTCAAAAATCTGGAAGGGATGAAGAATATCTTTGTTCCCGGAATCATCTTTGAAGAATTGGGTTTCCGTTATTTTGGTCCGATCGACGGACATGACATTGTGGCGCTTGTTAAGACGCTGCAGAGAATTTTGTCTCTTAAGGACTGCTGTCTGCTTCATCTGGTTACGGAAAAGGGCAAAGGTTACGCCTTTGCTGAAAAAGATGAAGAAAAGCTTCACGGGGTTACGCCTTTCAATGTAAAAACCGGAGAAAAAATAAAGTCGGCAGCGCCTGTTGTGAAAGAGGGGGTCGCCTATACGAAAGCTTTTGCGAGTGCCTTGTCCCGCATCGCCCGCGAAGACAAGAATTTCGTTGCGATTACGGCCGCTATGCCAACGGGGACCGGGTTGTCGGACTTTGAAAAGGAGTTTCCCTCCCGCTTTTTTGATGTCGGTATTGCCGAACAGCATGCCGTGACCTTCGCTGGTGCTCTGGCAAAGGGCGGTGTCCGGTCAGTTTGTGCGATTTATTCCACTTTTATGCAGCGTGCTCAGGACAATCTGATTCATGATGTGGCGCTGCAGCGGCTGCCCCTTGTTGTGGCTCTTGACAGGGCTGGTCTGGTTGGCGCTGACGGGGCGACACACAATGGTGTTTTTGATATCAGCTATCTTGGGCACATTCCGGGAGCGGTTATCGCGGCGCCCGTGAATGAGCGTGAAATGGAACGTATGCTGAAGCTGGGGCTTCAATACCCTGGACTTTTCGCGCTTCGTTATCCTCGGGGGAATGTTCCCGGAACATTGGAGAATCTTTCGCCGGAAGATTTTTCTATTGGGGAAGGTCAGGTTGTCCGTGAGGGGCAGGATGGCGCGATTCTCGCGCTCGGCAGCATGCTTGCTTCCGCACTGCAGGCGGCAGAAATGTTGAAAGAGGAGGGAGTCGAATTACGGGTTGTGAATATGCGTTTCGCGCGTCCCTTGGACGAGAGTCTTATTCTTGAATCCCTGCAGAAAAGCCCCTATCTTTTTACGCTCGAAGAACATGTTCTGACGGGCGGGTTTGGCTCAAAAGTTCTGGAGTTTCTTGAAAGTCGGGGTATCAGCGGGGCGCAGGTCACCCGCTTTGCTTTGCCCGATCGGTTTATTGAACACGGATCGCAGACTGTTCTTCTGGATGAGTTCGGGCTGTCTCCTGAAAAAATCGCGGAACGGATCCGCCAGGAACTGAAGCTGAAAAAATCCGCCCTCATTTCCGGGCCTCAAAAGCTGGCGTAGATGAATGTCGCTGGTTGAAAGCGTATGAAAAAAGCCGCTGGAATTGTTGTTAACCGCAACAAAGAAGGGGCGCTCAAACTGCTTGAAGGCCTCCGCTCGTGGTTTGCCAAAAACGGTATTGAGGTTTTTGAAACAACCCAGTCCTCTCTTGAAAGCTGTCTTGAAAAAATCGGCCTTGTTGTTTGCCTTGGCGGTGACGGCACCTTGCTTGCTGCCGCTGGAAAAATGCGCAAAGAGTCCGTTCCTATTCTCGGTGTTAATCTCGGCAAGCTCGGTTTTCTAACGGAAGTAAAGCAGGAAGAAGTTTATGAAGAGCTCGAAAACTTTTACGCGGGCCGTTCAGATATCGAAGAGCGTTTAACCCTCCTTTGCCGGGCAGTCCACCAAGACGCGAAACGGTGCCGGGATTTTGTGGCTTTAAACGATGTTGTTGTGAGCCGGGAGGGGTTAACCCGGATGCTTCATTTAAGTGTCCGTGTCAGCGAAGAAAAACTTACCCGGTTCTCAGGTGATGGCGTTATCGTTGCCACTCCGACGGGCTCCACGGCTTACTCTCTGTCTGCCGGCGGAGCCATTGTTCACCCCTCGCTCAGCGCGATGGTCATTACTCCGATTTGTCCGCATGCTTCTTCCCTTCGTCCGATGGTGGTTTCCTGTCAGGAAAAAATTTCTGTAGTGATGGAAGGCGGGCGCGGCGAAGCGAAAGCGCTGCTTACCATCGATGGGCAGGAAGACCTTGAGATTGATACAGGCTTCACGATAGAAGTGACCAAGTCCTCTTTGCCTGTGCGGCTTGTGACCAGCTCCAGGCGAAGCTATTTCGCCACATTGCGTGAAAATTTCAAGTTTCCTGAATAGGAGGGCGTCCCATGGCGTGTATTTTGATCATTGATGACGAGAAGTCGATTTGCGAGGAGTTCCGCGGATTGCTTGAGGATGACGGCCATCAAGTGGATATCGCGACCAGCGGACAGGAGGCTTTCCGTATTGTGAGGGAAAAAGTTTTCGACCTTATCTTTCTGGATGTTCTTCTTCCCCGTATGGAAGGGCGTCAGATTTTTGAAGAGCTCCGGAAGATCAACGATAAGGTGTCTGTTGTTTTTATGTCAGGGTACCTTCCTCCCAATAAAGAAAAGGAAGTTTTGGAGCTTGGCGCCAAAGCCTGCCTGCGTAAGCCCCTTGATCTTGAGCAGGTCAAAAAATTAATCCGCACGGTAACACAGGGAAAATCATGACAGAAACTCAAAAAAGCGCGGTCAGGGTTCGTTTCGCGCCTTCTCCGACGGGCTATCTTCACATCGGAGGTGTAAGAACAGCTCTGTTCAATTTTCTTTACGCGCGTAATCAGGGCGGAACCTTCCTGCTTCGCATCGAAGATACGGACCAGCTGCGTTCAAAGCCCGAGTTTGAGCAGGAGATCCTGGCGTCGATGAAATGGCTTGGCCTTCAGTGGGACGAGGCGCTTGTCTATCAAAGCCGCCGTTTGGACCGCTACCGTGAAGCGGCCGCCGATTTGCTGCAGAGAGGCCTCGCTTTTGAACAGGAGAAAGAGGGGAAGAAGGCGGTTGTTTTTAAAATGCCTCCCAAGAAAATCCTGTTTCATGATTTAGTCCACGGCCCCGTCGAATTTGACGCGGCATTATTCGAAGATCTTGTCATTATGAAATCGGACGGGTTTCCCACATATCATTTTGCGGTGGTTGTGGATGACCACGATATGTCGGTGTCCCATGTGGTGCGAGGGGATGACCATCTGTCGAACACTCCGCGGCAGCTGCTTCTTTACGAAGCCTTAGGATGGAAGCCCCCCAAGTACGGACATTTGCCTTTAATCGCGGGTTCAGATGGGGCGCCTCTTTCCAAAAGACACGGTGCGGTATCCGTCACGCATTACAGAAATGAAGGGTACCTTCCGGAAGGCCTGCTCAATTACCTTGCCCTTCTTGGTTGGGGCGCGGACGCGAATCAAGAACTGTTTTCATTACAGGACCTGTCTAAAAAGTTCAGTCTCAAGCGGATTAACAAAGCCCAGGCCTGCTTCAACCCTGAAAAGCTTTTGTGGATCAACAGCCAGCATCTTAAGCTGATCAGCGAAGAGGATTACCTCAGAAGAATCACGGAGTTTTATCCCGACGAAGCCAGGACTCTCGGTGAGGCTGTCTGGCGCAGGCTTGTGCTTCTCTACCGGACGCGTATTAAAATTTTCCGCGACTTGAAAAGTGAAGCTTCTTACGTTTTTGAAGATGTTGCGGAATACGACCTCAAAATCCGGGAAGATCTTTTTAAAGACAGTGCATTGCCCGGGATTCTGGAAGCTTGGAGTCAGGAGTGCCTGCAAGGACTTTCCAGCTTTGACAGCCACGAAGAAATTGATAAAAAAACCCGCGAGTTTTGCGCTTCCCGGGGACTTGAATTGAAGGTGCTGATCCATCCTGCCCGTTTTATGCTGACGGGTACGACTGTGAGTCCGGGACTTTTTGAGCTTATGAGTGTTTTGGGAAAAACAGACTGCCAGAGTCGCATCCGTGCTTTTCTTGCCGGTGTTTCCAGAACTTCCTGAACTATGACCGCCTGCCTTTTTTGCCGAATCGTCAAAGGCGAAATTCCTGCCCGGAAGCTTTTTGAAGATTTGGATTTCCTCGCCTTTGAAGATATTCATCCTCAGGCGCCTGTTCACGTTTTAATCATTCCCAAAAAGCACATCGAGAACATCTCCGACCTTAAAGATGAGGACAGCCTGCTGGCAGGGGAAATGATGCTGAGGGCCCGTTCTTTGGCCCGCCAGAACGGGTGGCATGATTTTCGCCTTGTGACCAATAATGGCCCCCAGGCCCAGCAATCGGTTTACCACCTTCACTTTCATCTTTTAAGCGGGCGGATGATGTCCTGGCCGCCCGGCTGATTCCTTCCATTTGCTTCCTCGCGTTTCAGCAGGTAATCTCTACAAGGTTAACGCTTGGAGTTCTTGCATGGAGTCTTATCGATCAAAACCTGTCTATAGCCCCAGAGAGGCGGCTCTTGTCTGCGCCTTGGATTCGAACGCTTTTGATGCTCACCTGAAGTCTGGCAAGATTCAAAGCTTTCAAATTCCGGGAGGGCATGCGCGAATAGCCCGGACGGATCTTATCTCTTTTATGGAGTCCGAAGGCATCGCTGTGCCACCTACTTTGAAAGAGGCTCCTCAGCCGTTTCGCGTCCTAGTGGTTGAAGACGATCCTGACCTTTTAGAGATTTTTACGGAACTTCTTCATGATGAACCTCATGTTGAAGTCCGTGCGGAAAACAACGGGTTTACAGCGGGTCTTCAGATCGCCGGCTGGCATCCGGATGTTATTCTTCTGGATTTTCTGATGCCCCGTATCAGCGGTTTTGAAATCTGCAGCAAGCTCAGAAGTCATTCAGAGACCCGGGATATTCCTGTTCTTGCTCTCACGGCCTTGAACGCGGATGAAGATAAAAAAGCCATTTTTGAATCGGGAGCTTCGGATTATCTGGGCAAGCCCTTCCGGAGTGCCGAGCTGATTCAGAAGGTGAGAGCTCTTCTAGGCCTGGATCACGTGTCTTTGGGGTAAATTTCTTCGATAAAATCCTATCTTGTACACCAGGAACAAATTGATTATAATGCGCGCTCTTTAAAAGCTGGTACATTTGCCGCTGTTCCTTGGGGGATGGTGTAACGGTAGCACGACAGACTCTGGATCTGTCTGTCTAGGTTCGAATCCTAGTCCCCCAGCCAATAAAAGTTTTTCAAACTTAGTATTGGCAGCGTGAAAGACTGGACGGCTCGCTTCTGGGATTCGAAGGGAGCTTTCGATTTCAAACGTGACAGATGTCACGTTTGTGAAAGCGGGCGGCTACCGTAGACCCGAAGGGCTAGGAGCCGAATCCTAGTCCCC
>Ga0056914_10002070_pt1 | contig 13216 bp, 12 predicted proteins | sample TNRBio252014_DNA_FD_55168 | JGI IMG/M metagenome (GOLD analysis project Ga0056914, IMG submission 55168) | Wastewater treatment Type I Accumulibacter community from EBPR Bioreactor in Madison, WI, USA - TNR Reactor_6/25/2014_ DNA | ecosystem: Engineered > Bioreactor > EBPR > Anaerobic-Aerobic >...
ACGGCAACGCTTTCTCGCGGGCGACGCGAGTGAGCATGATGCGGAAAGCATCAGATACCGTAAGGCCCATCGCCGCCAGCAACGCCGATGCTTCTTCCTTGATGCGCTCGTCAATGCGAGCGCGAACAACGGTATTCGTAGTCATGGCCATACCTCCTTTTGAGCTACATCGTGGCCCATTCCTGGCGATCCTGCCAAGCGATCATCCGTGAGCCAGGCCCACCGCATACGCAGAAAAGGGCCCGTCGACCGTATCAGCCTGCTGGCCGGAGCCGCGGTATCGCAGGTGATGGGTGTCGAGGAGGGAGGGTTCGTTTCCCTTGCCGAAAGAACTTGCCGTGCTGGGCAGGTGACAACGATTTTGTGCAATCCTGGATGGGTATCGTCAAAGACTGCCGTGCCTGCTCCAGAATTGCGCCGGCGAAACAATTGGAAAGCTGTCGGCCAGCGTCAGCAAATCCTTGTCCCCCGTGACCAGATAGTCAGCCCCGGTCAAGCGCCTTGCAGCCAGCAGTGTTCCCAGCACAGGTTGGTCGTTGATGTCACGCAAGGCAGGTTCGTGATCCGGCAATGGGTCGATCAAATTGGCCTGGATGGAAAGAATGTCAACAAGATCGTCGATCTCCGCGGCAGTCAGGCCATGTCTGCCGGCAAGCCGGGGAAGAACCCGCCGCAGTTCATCGAGGATGAAACTCGACAGAATGACCTCGACCGAGCCATGGCGCCAAGCGGCCATGATCTTGCCTGGAATGCTGGTCGGGTAGGCAATGCCGGAAAGCAGGACGTTCGTGTCGAGCACGATGCATAGCGTTGCCATTGCATGCTCAACGCCCGGTCAAGGCGTTTCCATAGGCTGAGCGTTCACCGGCAACGGCATCATCAATTTCCTTCAGGCCTTCAGCTTCGGGGGTGTCCGAAAATCCATCCTCGATACGCTGACACAGCCGATCGAAGCGTTCCTGCAGGCGGCGGATGCGCTCGAACAACCGGACGTCGACCAGCGCGGCAACCGGCTTGCCGTCCTTGTTGATCACTACGCTGTCATGCCGATACTGTACCTGGTTGAGCATTTCACCAAGGTTCTGCCTGAAAGCGACTGCACTGGTTTCCGTGATCATCATTTGCCCTTCCTCAATCTGCTTGGACCAGTATGATTATATCGATCTACATGGCCAACTATCAAACCAAAAAAATGTAGTGAGCAAGTAATCTGTCCGGTTTCACTTGAGCTCAAAGGAGGCTTGGGATGAGATGGACAGAGGTGTTACAGCAGATCGGGAAGATGCGATTTGAAGAAGCGTATGCGGGGTGGGATTTGGGTCGATTGACGCAGGCGGAAGCGGCGAGTTTGCCAGGGGTTTGTGAGCGGACCTTTCGGCGTTATCTGGCGCGTTATGAAGCCTTGGGTCTGGAGGGTTTGATGGATCGGCGACTGGAGCGGGTTTCCCACAAGAAAGCGCCGGTGGATGAGGTGATGCGGCTGACCGATACCTATCGCCAGCGCCATTCGGGGTGGCGTGTGAAGCACTTCTACGCCTGGTATTGCAAGGACGACGGCGCGAAGAGCTACACCTGGGTCAAGAACCGCTTGCAGGAAGCCGGTCTGGTCCCCAAGGCCAAGGCGCGGGGAGGGCATCGCAAACGCCGGGAACGCTCGCCCTTGCCGGGCTTGATGATCCATCAGGATGGCTGCACGCATGAATGGGTGAGGGCGTTCCGAGCGGCAGTTTGGTACGCACCAGGAGCGCTTGCCCCGCGAACTGGCGCTAGCGGGCATCACCGACATGGCGGCGGCCAATCGCTATCTGGCGCAGACCTGCCGACCTGCCTTCAACGCCGAATTCATGCAGCCCGCCATGGAAAAAGGCAGCGCATTCGTCGCCTGGATTGGCGAGCCGTTGAATGACATCATGGGCGAGCGTTTCGAGCGCCAGGTCGGGGCGGATAACTGCGTCAGTTTTGAAGGGATGAAGCTTCAGATTCCGGCCGACCGTCATCGCTGCCATTACGTCAAAGCCAAGGTGGCGGTGCTGCGCCGCATCGACGGTTCTTTAGCCCTCTACCACGGCCCGCGCAAGCTGGCTGACTACAGCCCGGACGGCCAGTTCCAGCCACCCGATTTGAAGGCAGTTGCGTAAGTCCGTCGCGACCGCCCTTGGCGGGGAAATCGGCTCCGGGCTCCGCCCTCCACCGATTTCCCCGCCAAGCACAAAGCGGACAATTCACTTGCTATAAAACCGGACAGTTCTATTTGTTGACAACACAATCAAACCAAAAAAGCCATGGACCAATGTTGTTTCCGAGCGTCGCAGGTCCGAGTCGGCAACGCCGATCGAAGTGCCGGCTGGCAGCACGGTGATCTTCAGCGCCCACGGGGTCTCGAAGGCGGTGCGCGACCAAGCCGAGGCGCGTGGCCTCAAGGTCTTCGACGCCACCTGTCCGCTGGTCACCAAGGTGCATGTCGAAGTCGGCAGGATGCCCAACCAGGCACTGGAAATGGTGATGATCGGCCACAAGGGGCATCCCGTGGTCGAGGGAACGATGGGGCAGAGCCGCGATGGCATGTGGCCTTGTCGAAACACCCGAAGATGTCAGAAGTCCCAGGGTCCATGCTCCCGGTGCGTTTCGCTTCGTCACCAAGAGCACGACGATGCCTCGGTCGTCATCGCTGCCCTCAAGGAGCAGTTCCCCGATATTCAGGGTCCGAAGAAGGACGACATCTGCTACGCCACGCAGAACCGCCAGGACGCCGTCAGGGCGCTGGCCGAACAGTGCGACCTGGTCATGGTCGTCGGCAGCCCGACCAGTTCCCACTCGCGGCGCCTGAAGGAAGTGGCGATTGCCCGCGGCATCGCCGGCCACCTGATCGACGGGCCGGACGAGATCGATCCGGCATGGCTGGCTGGCCGGCAGAAGATCGGCATCACCGTCGACGCCTCCGCTCCGGAAATTCCCGTCAGAAGGGAGGTCGACCGCATCGGCCAGTTGACTGGAGCATTCTCATCGCCGGCAATTGGCGCCGGAGAGGGGGTTTCGTTGCCGCAGGAACTCGTGGAACTCCCCGGTTTGCCGGAAATGAAGCCTGAATGAAAGACCCCCCGGTTCATTGAACCGGGGGGTGGCAGACCGCTGGCCGCGTTCGGCTCAGTTGGTTATCTCTCTCCACGACACGCGACGGCTGGTTCCACCGGACGGGTTGATCGGTACTTTGGGATTCAATGTCCCGCCGCCTCCGGATCCGCCCGGGAAGTATCCGGCGCCGGCGCCGGCGCCTCCACCGGGTCCTCCGTTGTTAGCACCGCTACCAGACGTGCGAATCAGTGCCATGACCGTCCCGTCCGGCAGGCGGATCAGCACCGGGCGTGTCACGATCACGTTGCCCAGGCTGCGCGCGACCACTCCATTGGACGTATACACGGGCCCGCCGGTTCTGTAGTCGAGAGAGTAGAACCAGGCGGCGGAAGTATCCGCTCCAGGCTCGCCGCAAGGCTCGACGCTGGCGTTATTCGGCGTATTCGTCGTAAAGGCGAGGGTTCCCAGTGCCAGTGCGGGGTCGGTGTTGGCGCGCTCGCCAGGCGTCAGGAAGTCGACGTACCAGCCGCTGCCGGTTGACCAGTTGACCGGTGGATCCGCGGGAGACGTTATCTTGCGGATGTTCTCTCCCGGAATGCAGTTGTCTAGGCCTTCGTTGGTGCAGGTCGTGGCAACCAGCGTCTGCGCGACGAAGCCGCTGCCATTCGCGCGCGGGTTGCTGTAGGTCGTCGCGTCGAACTTGTCCTTGACCGCGTACATGGTTTGCGACTGAGTGCTGCCGACATCGCTCACACCAAGATAGCTGCCGGTGCCGACATAGACGACCGGCCTTCCATCAACCGTGGTAACCACCGGTTTTGCCGTGATCGGCTGCGTGGCGCCGAGGCCATCCCGGAAGTTCACCAGAAGCTGTGCGTCGTAGCCAGGCGCGCCGATGTCGCCATTGATGTCGAAACGCCAGAGATTGCCGAGCATGTCCCCGCCGTACGCCGCGATGGTCGTGTTGTCCGTATCGGCAGTCGTCGAATGGGCGCTGATCCTCGCCAGCCCGCTGGGGGTGCCGGAATTTCCTGCGCTGGTGCTTATTGTCCGGATCAAGGCGCCACTATACGCGTCGAGGACGAACAGGCGGCCAACGCCATCCGGATTGTTGTAACCGGATGACACCAGGACCACCCATCGGCCGGTCTTCAGCTTCGTGATGCGCGGATTGCCGTAGGAGTAGCCCATGTTGGCGTTGGTGAATTCCCAAAGCAGCGCCGGATTCGCCGGATCGGTGATGTCGAGGGCGTAATAGCCCCTCCCGCCCCGGTTGAGGCCGCCGACAAGAATGGTCCTCCACTGGGCGCCGGAACAGGGTGTGGTAGGTGTGCTCGGGCAAACATCGCCGACCTCCGGGCTCCCATCGACGTAGTACTGGTGATTCTGGCCGTAATTCGGATCAGCCAGTCGATGGAGTTGCGGAAGCACCAACTCCGGGACGTAGGCCCACAATTCCTTCCCGGTTTCGGCATTGAACGCATGCAGCATGCCGTCGTTGCTGGCGACATAGACCGCACTGGCGCGCGTGGTAATCAGGGTCGACGACTTGTAGTCGCTGTATCCGGGATCGGTGTACTCGAACATGGGCGTCTTGACGTAGCGCGCCTCCGAAGAAACGATATCGCCCAGCACGTGCTTGCGCGTACGGAAGAAGGTGCCTTCATTGCTGCGGTCGCCTCTCAGGAAGTTGACCAGCGCCTCGCCGGCCGCTCCGCCGGTTGCCACGGTCGTGTTGTCCTGAGCCGTGCTGTTCAGGCAGGAGCCGGTGCCGGCCGGCGTGCAGAACTGGGAAAGACCCGTTGCCGGCGGCCCTGCGACATAGCCGATGGCGGGCTTGGTGAAGTAGGCCCTCTGCGTTGCGCTCAGGCCACTCCAGTCAAAGCTGGCAAAGCCGCTGCTGCCCCTGGTGTAGATGGTTCGCGGGACATAGGGGCTGATCGTGTTGGTCGTATCCACTGCGCCAAAGCTGGTGCCTGACGTATAGGCGCTGGTGACGTCGTAACAGACCCCGTTCCTCGTGAACGTGCTGCCCGCTGCATAGGTGGCGCCGGCTGCCCAGGGCGTCGAGCAGGCCGTTGGCGCTCCGGCGACATAGGCCGCGTTCGTGTTGGCCGTATCGGAAATTCCAAACGTATCGCCTGAGGTATAGGCATTGATGACGTAGCGGCAGATCGCGGGCGTGCCCTGAGAGAAGATGCTGCCGACCGCATAGGCGGTGTTGGGCGCCCAGGCGGTCGAACAGGACGCTGGCGAATAAGTCACTCTGGACGAGTTGTCGGTGTCGACCGTCGAGAAGGTGGCGCCCGCGACATAGTCGGTGGTCACCAGATAGCAGGCATCCCCGTAGCGATAGACATCCCCGGCGACATAGGCCCTGCCCGTCGTCCAGGATGTCGTGGCGCAATCGAGCATGGCGCTCGCCGACCAGTCCACCGCCGGGGAGAGAGCCCTGGTGGCAATGTCGAAGCGCTGGCGGTAGAGATCGCCATACCAGTCGACCGACTTGTAGTAGGAACTGAAGACGTAATTGTCGCCGGCGCTGATGTTCGGGTTGCTGCTCGCCGCCGCCGCCGAGGTGCCCGGCCGCGGCGTATCGACGATGGTGCCCAGGGTGCTGGCCAGGCCGCTCGCCAGCGAGGTCGGGTCGGTCGCGCTGAAATAGGAGCCGCGACCGTTGATTGCCGCATGCCACAGGTCGTCGATATTGGCCGGGTTGTCCGCCGAGGGGGTGGGCCACACGCACCGGCTACCAGCGGCCATCCAGCCACATATCCCGTTGGCCGGATCGGCGGTGACCTCGTTCCTCACCGAAGCGAAGTCTCCGGTCGTGTCGGTCCAGTACGTCGGCGAAAAGAGCATCTTCCCCTGCGCGCCCAGGCCGAGGGTGAAGGTCGTCATGTGCTGCGTCGTTGCCACGTCGCGGCCATTGGGTACCAGGTCGTTTTCGCAGAGATCGTTCGGTGTGGTCGACGGGGCGATCGTCGGCCCGGTGCAGGTGCCGGTTGCGTTCGGGGCGCTTGCCGTCGGACTGCGCAGGTCGGTCCTGTAGTAGTAGGCCGCGACATCGGCCAGCGTGTCGCTGACGTAACCGCCGCTGGCGACGCTCTGGCACTCGACCGCGGTGCCGACGGTGTAATTGGGGCCCGCCGACTGGGCGACCGGGGTGCACGAGGCCACATTCCCCCATGAGGACCAACTGCCATAGCGACAGGTTGCCCTGGTGCCCGAGGCGCTGTAGTCCGTTTCCTCCGTGCACGTCGTGGCATTTGTCCAGGTCGAGTTGGTGTATGTGGGGTTCCGGTACACCGTTGCATTGGTGTAATCATTCGCGACATAGGCCGGCGTGATGGTGGGCGTTGCTGCCGCCGCTGCCCAAGAATACTGGCAGGCGGTGCCGCTACCGTCTGGGTTGGTGCCAGGCGTGCAACTGGCCGCATTTGTCCATGACGAAGTGTTGATCGTCTGGCATTCAATCGCGCTTTCCCATGCCGGCCCTGCCGTACCAGTATTGTCTTGCGGGTTCGCGGTACAACTCGACACGTTGCCCCAGGCCGACCAGGTTCCTGAATACCGGCACGCGGAAGTGGCACCAGGGGCGCAACTGCTCACGTTGGTCCAAGCGGCCCCTTGAAGCCATGCGCACTGCCTTTGGTTTTGCCCGGAGTTGTCAACCGTGCAACCGCTGCCAATGCTGCCCCAGTTGGTCCAGGTTGAACCCCAGTCGGAACTCGTTCGCGTAACGCGGTTGGAGTTGCCGGTGTTGGTGGCCCCTACCGTCCTCGATTGGAGTTGCTGTGTGCGTGACTGCAACTGCGTCGCCCGCGACTGCAGCGTTCCCCTTTCCGCCCACTGGGTTTCGGTGCTCGACTGCAAGCGGCTGGTGCGTTGCTGCGGGACCGCCGTGCCGCCGTCGTTGTAGGGGGCCGGCCAGGCGCCATCCTGATCGCCGACGCGCGTCGAGCCATCGAGCATGTAGCCGGCGCCCTGGTTCCAGAAACCATCGGTGGACAGGATGGTGTAGTTTTGCTGGCAGGAATACTGCAGCGGATCGACCACGTTGACGCCGTTCAAGGTCGAGGAGTTCAGGTTTCCGGCGTAGAGGCGACCGGCGGTGGACAATGCCGTGCGCAGAGGCGTGCCGCTGTATGGGTAGGCGGCAAAAAGCCTGTTGTACCAGTTGTTCTTGTGGGCGGTCCTGAATTCGTCGAGATTCACGAAATCCGAACCGGTATTGTTGTTGATGGACATCAGGCCGACGCGGAAGCGGGAAGTGCCGGCGGCGATGTCGGCCGGCTTGTCGATCTGGGCAAAGGCCCGGCTCGCCGCAGTCTTCATCAACTGCATGCGCGTGCGGTAATACGCATACCAGTTGGCATAGTTGGTCTTTTCCTCGGTATAGGTGCAGGTAGATGCGGCGCAGTCGGTACGGCCGGGCGCCTTGGTCGCGGAGCCGGGATAGGGATAACTGGTGATGAAGGGAGTAATCGTGTGGCGCAGGTTTTCGCCCGGAATGGTGCTCGAACTTTGGTTCGGGTTCGGGTTCGTATCCCGCCAGTACGGCAGGGGGATATTGCTTCGGGCGAATGCGCTGATCGCGAGTGTCGTGCCGCTGCTGGCTGCCGCCGGTGTCGCGCTGGTCGCTCCCGGCGCGTAAATGGTGACCGTCGAACCATTGGTCGTCGCCGAATAACCGACCGTGGTGCAGTTGCTGCCGCTCGGCACGACATTGGAGCAGGCATTGATGGCGTCGCGGATTCGGTTGGCGACGATGCCGTTTGTGGATGAGGGGGCGGTCGCAGCGTTCATGATCTGCAAGCCGCCGACGGTAATTCCGCTGACTACGGCCGAACTGGATCCGGAAACCGCAATCGTTGCGATACGCGGAGCCGGCATCCGCGGATACATTCGCGACGCATCCCAGGTGGCGCGACATGTCGTGTCGGTCAGGGCGGCGGTCGTGCACCAGCGCATCAGCGCCGGATATGGATAGGCGGTGGACGGCGCTGTCTGGGTCGCGCATGTCCGCAGGTTCGGCTGGTCGCAATACTGTCCGGGGATGGTGACATAAGCGTAGACCCCGCCGCTCAGATTGCTGGTATTGGTGCTCTGGACGCCGTAGCCGTCGTTCCTCACCGCGACCCAGTTGACGCCGCCGGTCGCTGCCGACGTCCCGGTCATCGAGGGATAGGTCGTCGCATTCACGCTGCCGTCCGCGTTGTAGTGAACCGGCGGCAGGTAACGGACGGCCGGGTTGTAGGCGATGCCGTTGAAGGCGCTGTTGTAGCGCATGTAGGGCGGCATGTAGTTATCGACGTTGGCGTAGTTGGTCGGACGATACTGGTCGTTGTAGTCATCGAACCACGTTGCCTGGTCCGGCATCGCGTCCCAGTCCATACTGCCGGAATCGTCGAGGACGAACAGGATGTTCGGCTTGACGTCGACCGACGACGGCGCGTAATACGTGCTCAGCGGCAGGGTCGACAGATCCGTCAGCGCGGCGTGCGCGCCTACGGTCACAGTCAGGGCGGAAGCGAGAATGCTGCTCCGGCTGAGGAAGGAATGGGCGTTCATGGCAAACTCCTGATCGATCTGGGCGTTGCGGACGGTTCGATGGCAAGGGGCGAGGGGGTCACAGCGTCACCGTAGACTGGATGAAGCTGACGGTATTGCGCGGACCCGCAATGCGGACGGTAATGCGGTAATAAATCGCCGACGACGAGGTGATGGCTTTCTCGCCGCCTTCTTCCCCGGAGCCGCTGGCGACCGACGACACGGTCGACGCCGAGCAATTGGCTCCCGTAGTCGGGTTTCCGGCGTTGGCGCACAGGCGGTCGATGATGTAGGAAACGGTGTTTCCAGCGGCGTCGGGCGCCAAGGTTCTGATCCGGGTTGCCGGCAAGGTCGCCCAGTAGGCTTCCCAGGTTTGCCCGGCGGCGGGGCTGCGTGTCGCAGCGTTGCCGTTGGCCGAGTAGCCCTGGTTGGCAACGTCGGTGTGCAGGAATGTTCCAACGTTGTTGGTGGTCAGCCAGTTGAATGCCGTTTCGACCCCGGTATCGCCGGAATGGGTGGCCGCCTGCTTGAAGGCGAGATTGCCGGCGATGATGTTGGTGAGATCGACCGAACGGATCATCGCGATCCCGGCGATCGTCATCGCGATCAGGATGATCAGCGCGATGACCAGGACGACCCCTGACTGCGCGCGCGGCGCGCTGGTTCGATTTTGCATGATGGTTACCCTGTTCAGCATCCCGAGACTGCTCCCATCCAGGCGACGTTGCGAATCGGCACGACGGTCTCGAACACCCGGTAGCGATACCTCTGCCACAAGGCGTCAGCAGTCCCATCCGGATTTGTCGGGACGCCGATGACAACGGGTGTGGGACTGGTCGAGCCCGACCATTGCGGTGCGGCAAGGGTGACATTTTCCTTTTCATACTGGGCGCTGCGCGCCACCAGGGCCAGGCGGACCGCCGGGATCCTCGCCCATTGACAGGCCGTCGCCGGAGTCGTCTGGTCGTAGGTGTCGACCGTGCCATCCATCGGCGGTCCCGAAGTGTCGCGCCCATATTGGGCGCGCAGGCTGGCGATGTTCTCGGCGACGAGTCGCCAGATGGCCGGGTTGGCGAGGGTTGCCGCCGTGGCGTCGCCGCAATTGGCGGCCATGTAGTCGCAGACCACCAGATTGCCGTTGCGCACGGCATAGGCGAGGAACCTGGGTGTCGCTCCCAGATTGAAAAGCCCGGTGCCAGCCGCGGAAGTCGACAGTTGAATGGCCGAGGCATTCACCGTCTGGACGGTGCCGAGCACCAGCGTTGTCGCACCACAGACTGCCGGCGCGGCGACCACCCGGTCCCCCACCCGCAACATGCCGGTGCCGACGATGGTATACGTCGTGCCGCTCTGGATCAGGACGTTGTACCCTTCGGGCTGATCGTTGCCGAGGCCGTAGGAGACCAGCAGGGTGTCGGTATTGGCATCGCCAGCGGGAATCACGGCCACTGGCGGGTTGATGATGACCGGAGCGATGGGTACGGGCGCCCCGAATGGCAATTGCAGATTGCAGCCGAGCAGTCGCGTCATCGCAAAACCGTAACCGCTCTGGCCGATGTCGCGTTGCATGGTATCGAGGGCGATCACCGCGCTGTTCTGCGCGTCGCTGCCGGCATTGGCGGTACGCTTGCGCTCCTCGGAGGTGGCAAACACCTGCATCATGACGATGATGGCGAGCAGGCCGATCACCATGCCGACCATGATCTCGATCAGGCTGAAGCCGGACTGCCCGGAACGCGAATCACAGGGTCTTGTCTTCACGTCGATTTCCTCTACCGGATCTGGGCAATGGCGACATACTGATGGGGCGGAGTGCCGGCAGGTTCGTTGGGGGCATTCCATGCGACCGTTACCGTTGCGATGCCTTCTGCGTCGATAGCGATGGTTGGCGCGGTCGGAGAGTTGGCGACAACGCCCGGGAGAACTCCGCTGACCCTGCCAAGCCAGTTGACATAGGTAGCGCCCCCGGGGCTATTGAAGTTCGCCTGCAACACCGACGTCGTCCGGTCGCTGACCCACATCTGCCCGATGATTTCGTTGGCCAGCAGGGCCGCCTCGGTACGGTACTTGGCATCGGCCGATTGCTTGACCGCAGCGGCCTGCAGGCCGACGAGTGCGAGAATGCCGAGCGAAAAGACGAGAATCGCCAGCAGCGCTTCGATGAGGATCATGCCGGACTGCTGACGGGCGGGATCATGTTGGGAGATCATATCAACACCCTTGGGGATCGTTGGCGGCGCGTGCCGGATCGCACATGCGGATCTGGCCGCCGGTTGCCACCGTCACGCGCATGCAGCGCATCGGGCCGGCCGCGGTGGCACAGGCGCCGCCGGTTGGATTGGTGACATCAATGGCTGCCGGAGCGCCACCGGTTGCCTGGCCCGTGCCGTTGAAGGTGATTAGCGATACCCCGCCGGCATCGATGGCGGCGTTGCGTGAACCTTCGGCCGCGGAACGAACCTGGACGATGCGCGGTGCGACATTGTCGGAAGGCGTCGCGTCGCAGGCGCCCGCCGGACTGTCCAGGCTGACCACCCAGTTGGCGCCGGTGTCCGACAGTGCGCAAGCACTGGTCGTCGTCGTGACGAACTGGAAGCGGACGGTCGTGTTGCGGCGCACGGCTTCGGCCCGGGCAAGCATCAGGCCGTTATGGATGGCCTCGGCGGAGTTGCGAATCTGGCTGTTCTGGGTCCAGCGGGCAAAGGTCGGCACCCCGAGCGCAAGCAGGATGCCGAACACCGCAATGCCGATCATCAGTTCGATCAGACTCATTCCCGCCTGGCGATCCGGTTTCATGAGCAGCTACCATCTTTCCTGATGGCCCAGCAATTGTTGGGGTTCGGATTCGCCCAGCCGGCGCGGGTGATATTCGAGGCTCTCGCGTTTGCCTGAGTGATCGTATAGCCGAAGCCGGCCATTGGTGCGACGCCGACGGCCTCCAACGTATAGGTCGTTGCGGTTGCGGCGGGATTGCAGGAGAAAGTGAAGAACCGGCTGGAGTTCGCATCGGCGACGCACGCCGGCGCGCCAACATAGGTGCGGTTGTCCTGGAAGTACTGTTCCATCTGAACCCGCTTGGCGGCCAAGGCCGATGTCGCGTCCGGAATACGGCCGCGGATCAGATAATCGGTGTAAGCCGGGTAGGCGATAGTGGCCAGGATGCCGACGATCGCGACAACGATCATCAGTTCGATCAGCGTGAAGCCAAGTTTCCTTTTCATCGTTTTCCTCTTTGTCCGCCCTGTCCCTGACGAGACGGGGCGCGCAACAATACGGATTGGTTCGGCGACTGAATCATAGGCCGACCGGGCGGGTTGGAGCAGCCGTTCCGACGACCGGTCGAGGAATGGCTCCGAGTGGTCAGACGGAACGAGCGGCGGCAGGGTATCGTGCCGTCGTGCGGAGGGGCGGTCCGGTTGCAAGGCGCAATCGCTCGTTGCCCGAACCCGAGTGCCCTTTGTGTTTCACGAATATAAGCTTGTCCCGGTGCCATGTTCCCATCGCCTCTGACAATGTCTCCTGTCGGTTCTTCACGCTGCGGGCAACCCGCCGGATGCGGGCGTCTCCTGCCGGCTCTGTTCCTGTCGCTTCTCCTTCACGTGCTGGCCGTGTTGCCGCCCCTGTCAGGGGCTGCGCCCGGAGGCGGCGAAGGGGGTGCGAGCCGGCATGAAATCACCGCTCGCCTCGTCGGCGTGGCGAACCGCGACACGCCGGAGAATGACCGACCTCCCGAAGCTGCGTACAAGGAAGAGGCGGCGCCGTCCGCGCCATTGCAGGGCAACGATTCCGAGACCCTCACGCCGGGAACTCCCGACCGCGAGGGAAATTCCACGAAGCCGACGATGGATCATGGGCCGGGCGACGGCTCCGGAGAGTTGCGCTACTTTTCGAGCGACCAGCTGACTGTACGTCCGTACCCCCTGACCGTGCTGGAGGATCCGGGCACGCTCGAGCCCGAGCCTGATGGCAGGAGCGACCGCGTTGTCCTGAGGATCTGGATCAGCGATTCCGGCGAAGTTACGGGGACGGAGACGGAATTCACCGACATGCCTGCGAGGGTTCATGACGCAGTGGTTGTAGCGTTCCGACGCATGCGTTTCATGCCGGGGGAGATCGATGGCAGGCGCGTCGGCAGCATCCTGAGGATCGAGATGACCTACAAGGATTTCCGATTGCCTGTCGAGTAGGCGAGAGCCGGGGCGCTATTGGCCATCTCGCGTTGCTTGATTTGCGCCAGTTTAGAGGAGCGGCGATGAATCTGGATCGGGCGGACTCCCGATGCTGGCGGCAAGTGTTGAAAAAACCATTGTTGGACGTCGCGTCTTTGTTATAATCCTCGGTTGCTCAAACAATTTCGGAAATCTCAATGGCCAACAGCGCACAAGCCCGCAAGCGCGCCCGTCAAGCTGACAAGCAGCGCTCCCATAACGCCAGCCTGCGTTCGACCCTGCGTACCGCCGTCAAGCGCGTGCGCCAGGCGATCGAAGCCGGCGATAAAACCGCCGCCCAGGGCGTCTACCAGCAGTCCGTCGCGGTCCTCGACCGCATCGCCGACAAGAAGATCGTCCACAAGAACAAGGCCTCGCGCACC
>Ga0056914_10002071_pt1 | contig 13210 bp, 11 predicted proteins | sample TNRBio252014_DNA_FD_55168 | JGI IMG/M metagenome (GOLD analysis project Ga0056914, IMG submission 55168) | Wastewater treatment Type I Accumulibacter community from EBPR Bioreactor in Madison, WI, USA - TNR Reactor_6/25/2014_ DNA | ecosystem: Engineered > Bioreactor > EBPR > Anaerobic-Aerobic >...
CGCAGGTCCAGCCCCAACGCCATATCCATCGCCGCCTTGAGGGGAAAGCCGCAGTGGGTATGCACCGCGCCCTTGGGCCGTCCAGTGGTGCCGGAGGTGTAGATCAGCATGAGGAGGTCTTCGGCAGCGGTGGATGGGTAGATTGGTGGATTGGTAGATTGGTGGGACTCGCCGCTTTGGCCGGTCTCGCTGCTGCTCGGGCCGGTCTCCGACCGAGCCCGTCCGCTTACCAGATCGTCCCACCAGACATCACGGCCCGCTGCCCACGGCGCGTCTTGTCCGCTGCGGCGCACGACAATGACGTGTCGGACGGTGGAAACCTGAGCCACGGCCTCGTCGGCGACGGGCTTCATGGCCACTGGCCGGCCGCGCCGCAGGACGCCATCGACGGTGAACAGCGCCTTGGCTTCGGCGTCGGCCAGGCGGGCGGCCACCGCTCCGGCGCCGTAGCCGGAGAAAAGGGGCAGGATCACGCCGCCGATGCGCGCGATAGCCAGCAGGGCGATGGCGATCTCCGGGATCATGGGCATGAACAGGCCGACGGTGTCCCCCTTGCCCAGGCCCAGCCTGCGCAGGCCAGCCGCGACGCGGCAGACCTCGGCGTGCAGCTCGCCATAGGTCAGCGCGCGCACGTCGCCTTCCTCGTTTTCGTAGCGCAGGGCGATCTGCTGTTCAGTAGGCGTGCCCAGCCACTTGTCCAGGCAGTTGTCGACGATGTTCATCTGGCCGCCGACGCACCAGCGCGCCCACGGCTTGCCCCGCGACAGATCCATGATCTGGCTGTAGGCTTGGTCGAACTGGATGTCCAGGTAGCGCAGCATGGCGTCGGTGAACCAGGCCACGTCCTCGATGGAGCGCCGGTGCAACTCGTGCCAGTCGGCTATGCCGTGCTGCTGCATGAAGCGCTGCAAGTGGCTGCCCTCGACGTATTCGGGCGTGGGCCGCCAGACGATCTCACCGCCAAACTCGAACTCTGCCATAGAACCTCCTGAACGATGAGTGATGAATGATGAACGATGAATCCGGAGGCGCTTCTGCATTCATCGTTCATCACTCATCATTCATCATTCTCCGATCATCATTCTCCAATCAGCAATGGCGTGCCCCACACCGCCCAGTTCCAGCGCGCGTCGCCCAGGCCGTCGGTGACGAGTTGGAGGGTGATGGGCTGGCCGGCCAGCGTGGGCAGATCCACCGACACGTCGTCCCAGGTGACGCTGTTCTTGGCCGCGCTCCACAGCCGCACGCCGTTGACGTAGAAGCGAAAGGCTACGTAGTTGTTGGGGCTTTCGGCGATCAGCGAGCCGTTGCGGATGCCCACCTTGGCCCGGAAGCGCAGCCGCGCTACGTCGGCCGGCACGTCGAGCTGATACTGCACCACCGACGCGCCGGCCGTGGGTGGGTGCTGCCAGATCGACAGTCGCTGCTCCTGCTCACATAATGCCGGCGCCACCCGCACCTCCATACCGTGCGGGGTCTGGGTGGCTGTAACAGTAGCATGTTCGAACTGCTCGATCAAGTCGTAGACCCACCGATTGGGCCGGCCAGCCGGCAGAGCCAGCTCCTCATCGTCGTCCAGATCAAAGCGCAGCTCGTCGTCGTCCCACTCGCGCCACTGCTCTTCCTGCCATTTGAGGAACGCGATGGTCTGGGAAAGCTGCTGCAGGCTCTCCTCGCTCAGGTCGGCGATGCGTCGCACAATCGATTCGTAGAGGTCTGTTTGGGTCATGGATGGACTGGGTGCTGGAAAATGTGGGGGTATGCAGATTCGTCGTCAATCGCGTTACTTTGGGCGTTGCCGGCCGTGCCTGTGACTGGCACAGCTCCATTTTACCGTCAATAGCGCTTCGCGTCAACAACGATTTCGTTCCCTGTCATGTCGGAGCACGCCGGCGCTGGTTTGCCAACCGACGCAGGCCGGGCTACAATCGGCCATACGCATTGTCGCAGTTACAACCCAGGAGAACTCGACCTTGATTGATGGCAGAGAACTGACGCGTGACGAGATCAAGGACATCTGGACCATCGACCGCAGCGAGTTGATCGAGGCGATCTACTACCTCGAAAACGACGCGTTGGTGCTCAAGCCGGAGCACTTTGATATGCGTGGCTGGCCGCCAGGCGAGGCCGAAACCAACACGTCCTTGCTGGAAGATTGCTACGACCACGGCGGCTGGTTCTACGGCCTGTTCGACGATAGCCGGCTGGTCGGCGTGGTCGTGCTGGAAGGGCGCTTCATCGGCGACCCGGGGGACCAACTGCAGCTCGAGTTCCTCCACGTCAGCAGCGGCTACCGTGACCAGGGCCTGGGGCGACGTCTGTTCAACCTGGCGGCCGGTGAAGCCAGCCGGCGGGGCGCGCGACGGCTCTACATCTCAGCTACGCCATCGCAGCACACCATCGGCTTCTACCTGGGTCTCGGTTGCTCCGTCATGGCTGAGCCAGAGCCTGAGCTGTTTGCACTGGAGCCGGAGGACATTCATCTGGAGTATGACATCGAGCCAGATGATCACAGCGGCCCCAACGATTGACCAGGAGCCTGGAGGGGGTTATNNTCCTGGCCAACCCTGCGCTTGAAAGGATCGCTATGAAGATAGTGCGCAAAGTCCTCATCGCTCTGGGCGTCCTGCTCCTGGCTTTTGTTGTCTTGTTGGCCGGATCCATTATGACGCCATCCAGGCCGGCGGCGCGCCGGGCGTGGCCTGGGCAGAGCTTTTGGCCTGGCTTGAAGCGGTCGTCGGCGAATAACTATTCCCAGAACACAGAGAGACAAGGAGCATCATGAACAACGAATTTCATGGCTTGCCTACCCGCAGCCTGGCCAACCAGCACCTGCGCGTCGATTACCTGGCCGAGGCCGGGCCGCGGCTGGTGCGGCTCAGCCTGGCGGGTTCCGAGGTCAACCTGTTGGCCGAGGTGGCTGATCTGAGTTGGGATACCCCGTTCGGCGACTTCAATCTGTACGGCGGACATCGCCTGTGGCANGCACCGGAGGCTTTTCCACGCACCTACCTGCCCGATAGCGAGGGGCTGGTCATCGACGAGTTCGAGGGCGGCGTGCGTCTGCGCCAGCCCACCGAACGACCTACCAGCATCCAGAAGAGCATCGAGCTGCGTCTGGAGCCGGACCGGTCGGCGCTGGTTGTGCAGCACAGCTTGCACAACGTCGGGCTATGGCCGGTGGAGCTCGCGCCGTGGGCAATTACCCAAGTCGCCCTGGGGGGCGTAGCTGTGCTGCCCCAGCAAGCGCCGGTTCCTTCGCAGTACTTACCCACCCGCCAGCTCACCCTCTGGTCGTACACCCAACTGCGCGACGAACGGCTGCGATTGGACGACGACCTGGTGCTGGTCGATGGCCAGGTGGGCGAGCAGCCGTGCAAGATCGGCTACTTCAACCACGCCGGCTGGATGGGCTACCTGCTGGGCGACGTCTTCTTTGTCAAGCGCTTCACCCCCCAGCCCGGCCTGCCGCACCCCGACATGGGCTGCAACTGCGAGGTCTACGTCTGGAACCGCTTCCTGGAGGTGGAGACCCTCGGTCCGCTCACCACCCTGGAGCCCGGCGCAGCCGTTGTCCACGTCGAAACCTGGGAACTGCACCGCGTGCCTGGCGTCGAGCCGACCATCGACGGTGTGCGGGCGATGGTGGGGGCGTTGGGGTTGGGGTAGACGGACGGAATACTACAGCGAATGGTGAACAGCGAATGCCGGAGGGCGCTTCGGGCCACACCGTGCCCGCCTGGGGCTCGGTCGGAGACCGGCCACAGCAGGTAGAGGATAGCCCCATGAAGCACGACAAACTGAAGGCAATCGTCGTCATCGTCGTTGGCTTGCTGCTGGGCTATCTGCTTGCCGTGCAGCTCAACGCGTTTCTGGGCATCTCGTTCACGCCAAAAGACCTGCCGCAAGAGGCGACGTATAGCCCCGGCCCGCCCCTCCAGCCGGCCGCGCCGTTGCCGCCTGTGGCCGCCATCGTCCTGCCCGACGGCGCGCTGCAAGACGAGTTGTACCGGCGCGCAGCCGCAGACCTGGCCGATCAGCTCGAGGCGCGCAGCGNGCAGCAACCTTCTATCGTCGACTCGACCGACGCGGCGCCAGCCGGCCGTCAAGTCATCGTCGGCGCGGCCAACGCGCCTGACGAAGCGGCGACGCTGCGGCTGGCCTCGCCGGAGGCCTTTGCGTTCGCTCCATTCGACGGCATCGACGGCAGCCCGTCGCTGGCCATCGTGGGCGGCGGGCGCAGCGGCGACGTGTACGGCCTGTATCGCCTGGCCGACGACCTGCTGGGCGGCANCGACGAGGCGGCGCTGTACGGCGAGACGCGGTCGTTCGCGCCCGCCCTGGCGCAGCGGCTGGTCGACCTGGGCGCAGTGGGCATTCCCCAGGACCCAACGCGCTGGGACCCCGCCAACTACTCGCACCACCTGCGCGCCTTCGAGGACGTGCTGCTGGCCGGGCCGCCCTACGTTGACGAGGCTCAGTTCGCCGCCGTCGAGCAGCAGTTTGCCGACTACGTGCAGCGCATGACCGCCTACGGCAACAACGGCATCGTCGTGCCCGGCTTCNTGGAGTTCATCGACTTCGACCGGGTGGGCGACGGGCAGCAGATCTACCCGATCGATAGCGAGTACCGGGCGCGCAGCGCGGCCATGCGCCAGCACTTCGGTCGGCTGTTCGACTACGCCGACGCCATGGGCATGGAGGTGATCCTCTACACCGACATGCTGGCCCTGACTCCGCCTTTGCAAAGCTATCTGGAGCAGCGTTTTGGCGGGCTGGACACCGAGAATCCGGAGCTGTGGGAGGTTTACCGGCTGGGGCTGGAGGAGCTGTTCGACAGCCTGTCGGCCGTGGACGGCGTCATGATCCGCATCGGCGAGGCCGGCAGCATCTACAACTTGCCCGGCTGGGACTACAGCAGCGCGCTGGCCGTGCGCTCGGTGGACGCGACGCAGGCCATGCTAGCGGCGTTCTTGCAGGCCGCCGAGCCGAGGGACAAGAGCATCATTTTCCGCACCTGGTCGGTGGGCGTGGGCCAGGTGGGCGACATGCACACCAACCCAGAGAGCTACGCCCGCCTGCTGGACGCCGTCGACTCGCCCAACCTGACGGTTTCAACCAAGTACGTGCAGGGCGACTTCTACAGCTTCCTGCCCTTCAACCCCACCCTGGAGAGCGGCCAGCACCAGCGGCTGGTAGAGATGCAGAATCGGCTGGAGTTCGAGGGCTTCANGGCCTTCCCCGATTTCGTCGCGCCGCTGCATCAGGCCGGACTGCGGGAGCTGCGCGCGGCCAACCCGCAGATCGACGGCGTGTGGGCCTGGAATCAGAACGGCGGGCCGCAGCAGGCCGGGCCCATGTCGCTCTACCCCTTCTACGGCTTCTGGCAGGCCATCGACGCCAACAGCTACGTCACCGCGCGCGCGGCCTGGGAGCCGGACGCCGACCCGGCCGAGCTGGCGCGCAGTTGGGTGCGCCGTACGTTCGGCAGCGATCCGGCCGTGGTCGAGCCGTTGACCGAGCTGCTCTTCCTCAGCCGGCCGGCCGCGCTGCNTGGCCTTTACATCAGCCCCTTCGCCGAGCAGCAGGTGCGCGGCCTGGGGCTGGAGCTGACCCCGCAGATGTGGATCTTCGAGTGGGACATCATCGACGGCTCCAGCGCGGTGCTGTCGTCCATCTACCTGACGGTCAGGGATGACGTGGAGGCTGCCATCGCCGAGGGCTTCGAGGCCGTGGCGCTGGTCGAGCAGATGCAGGCGCTGGCCGCGTCCGTCGACCGCGCTGCCGCCAGCGATCCAGCCTTGCTGGACACCCTGGCCGTGTCGCTGGCCTACGAACGTAACCTGTTCGCGACGTTGGCCTGGTATCGCAGCGCGTTTCTGCGCTACTACCAGTGGCTGGACAGCGGCGACCGTGGGGCCCACACCGCCTGGCGAGACGCGTATCAGCAGTACGAGCAGCGCCGCATGGACCATGAAGCGCAGTACGGCGCCAATTTGGACTTCCCCGCCTTCAACTTCTTCGCGGCCGAGGCTGGCTTGGCCCACGCGCAGCGGGCGCTGGCCATGGCCCGGCTGGCGCGGCTGTTGCTGGCGGCCTTGCTGTTCATGCTGCTGGCCGGCAGCGGCGTCGTGGCCCGCCGCACCCGTGCCTATCCGGGCAAGACCGGCCTGCAAGCCGTTTGGCAGGCGTTGGTCTCGCCCTTCCGGCGTCGCGAGCTTTCGACACCGGCGCTCGCCGACTGGCTGGCCGCGACGGCTCTGCCCTTCACGCTGATCGCGCTGGTCTACCTGACCTTCTCGTCTTTCCTCTCGCCGCACTACGCCCTGCTGACGCTGTTGATGCTGGGCGGCTTTCTGGGGGCGCTGTTCCTGTTCAATCTATCGCAGCGCGGCCGGTTGGCCTGGATCGCGGCCCTGCCCGCGGCCTTGTTGCCCCCGACGCTGCTGCTGGCCGCGGTGATTGGCCTGCGCGGGCCGGGTGGCTTCTGGTACCAGTTCTGGACCGACGCGGCCTGGCGCACGGCCTTCGTGACGTTCGACGTGGTGGCCATCGGCTGGATGCTGGCCGTGCTCTACGGCGCGCTGCGCTGCCAGGTGGGGCGGCCGGCGCTGGCCGCGCTGGGCCAGTTGCTGGCGGCCGGGGGAGTGACGCTGGCGCTGCTGGGCCTGGTCCCCGCCCTCTTCGGCCTGGAGCAGATGCTAACCGCCCTCAACGACGAGATGGTCGTCCTGCCCCCCGGCCTGTCGCGCATCCTGGGCATCACCGTGCATCTGGACATTCCCCTGGAACTGCCGGTCTACATGCTGGCGGCCGGCGGTGTGTTGGCCTTGGTTGGTCTGGGGTTGATATTGCTGAGCCAGCTACGCCAGATCAAACACCCGGCGCTCAAACTGCCTGTGCATCAAGCAACCTGACACGTTCGTTGGCGGCAAGCCACATCTGGTAGAAGGGGCTCCACTCGAACATGTCGGCCGAGTCGCCTAGCTCGCCTGCTTGGAAGCGCCGCAGGAACTTGGCGGACGGAATCCCGTATGCAGTCTCAAGCTCAACCAGGCGAGAGCGCAAACTGTCGGCTTCTTGCCTGGCCTTGACAACCTCCACGGCCAACAGCTTGTCGATCGTAGCATCAACCGTGGCGCTGCGATAGCCGCTACGGTAGAGTTGCTCGAGATTGCGAATCCGATCCAGGGTAGGTACGCTGACGCTCATGAGCAAATCACCTCATCACAGTCACCTGTTTCATACTTTGCTGGCAAAGATATGCGCAGATTTCTAGTACGGCCATTTCACCCTATCGAGGGCGGTTTAGCCAAGCGCCAAAAACAGCACGAGGCCCGGACATATCGTCCGGGCCTCGTGCTTGCACTCACCCAAAGCACATCTACGCCTTCGAGCCGCCGGCGACAAACTGCAACAGGCAACGGCCCCAGATGCCCATCACAATGGGGACGACGCCGATGATGGCGACGATGACGCCGCCGGTGCTGCCGGCCATGGGACCCAGCAGCCCCAGCCAGATCAAAACCAGGCCCAAAACGATGCGCAAGATGCGCCCAGCGGCGCCGTTCATGAATGTGATCAGACCAGCCATGGAAGACCTCCAGGTGTGAACGTAATGCTTTGTCGATAGCCTACACCGTTCAGATGCACCGGATGGCTGCAAAGGTTACATCGGGTTGGGCTGGCGCTGCGGCTCCAGGCGGAACACCGCGGTCATCGCCAGCAGGTTCTTGACCTTGATGATGCGCACGCGCCGGCCGCGGTTGAGGTAGATCTCGGCCGTGATGGCGATGTCCACCCGCCCGCAGAACTGGGCGAAGTCGGTGATGCTGACAGCCTGCCAGCGCGGCGCATCAGACCAGGGCTGGGGCAGGTCCGGCGCCAGCGGCACGCGGCCGGTCAGCAGTAGATCCAGCCGGCAGCGCCAGTAGCCCCAGTTGGGGAAGCTGACCAGAGCACTCTTGCCCACCCGCAGCATTTCACGCAGAATCATAGCGGGATCGTCCAGGAAGGGCAGCGTCTGGCTGAGGATCACTACGTCGAAGCTGGCGGCGGGGTAATCGGCCAGCCCCTCCTCCAGTGGACCTTGGCGCACGCTCAACCCGCGGCGCACGCAGGCCATCACGCCGGCCTCGCTCAACTCGATGCCGCGGCCGCGCGCCTGCTTGTGGCGCACCAGGTAGTCCAGCAGCGCGCCGTCGCCGCAGCCCAGGTCGAGGACTTTAGCCCCGGCTGGCACCAGATCGGCCACGGCCTGCAAGTCCGGCCGCAGGGCTGAGTAGGCCGCCATCTGTTCACCGTTCACTGTTCAGCGCCTCGCCCGCCAGCCGATCGAGGAAGCTGCCCAGCAGCCGCGTCATCGTTGCCACCTCGACCAGGAACGCGTCGTGGCCCCAGGAGCTTTCGATGTCCAGGTAGGTCACGTCGCAGCCGGCCGCAGTCAGCGCCTTGACCAGCTCCTTGCTGTGGTAGCTAGGGTAGAGCCAGTCGCTGGTGAAGCTGATGACCAGGAAGGCGGTGTCGGTGGAATGATCGAACGCAGCCGCCAGCGATCCGCCATGCTGATCGGCCAGGTCGAAGTAGTCCAGCGCCTTGGTGACGTAGAGGTAGCTGTTAGCGTCGAAGCGACGGGTGAACTTGTCGCCGTTGTGTTTGAGGTAGCTTTCGACCTCGAACTCGGTCTGGAATTCGTAGCCATAGCGCTCGCGCCCTTGCAGCCGCCGGCCGAACTTCTCGTGCATCGACTGCTCGCTTAGGTAGGTGATGTGGCCCACCATGCGCGCCACCGACAGGCCGGCATCGGGCTTGCGACCGTTGAGATAGTAGTCGCCGTTGTTCCAGGCTGGGTCGGCGTAGACTGCCTGGCGGCCCACCTCGCTGAGCGCGATTAGCATAGGGCTGTGGCGGGCCGTGGTGGCGATGGGGATGGCGGCGCGCACGCGCTGTGGATAGTGCGCGGCCCACTCCAGCACCTGCATGCCGCCCATGCTGCCGCCGGCCACGGCCAACAGCCGCTCGATACCCAGGTGGTCCAACAGTCGCGCCTGGGCCCGCACCATGTCGCCGATGGTCACCACGGGAAAGCGCAGGCCGTAGGGTTCGCCCGTGGCCGGATCGACGCTGCTGGGCCCGCTGCTGCCATAGCAACTGCCCAATACGTTGCTGCAGATCACGCAGAAGCGGTCCGTGTCGAAGGCCTTGCCCGGTCCGATGCAGTCATCCCACCAGCCCGGCTGGGCGTCGCCTGGCGACAGGTAGCCGGCTGCGTGCGCGCCGCCGCTCAGCGCATGGCAGATCAGAATCGCGTTGGATCGATCGGCGTTCAACCGGCCATACACCTCGTAGGCCAGCGTCACCGGCCTGAGCGCCGCGCCGCTCTCCAGCCGAAGCGGCTCGTCCTCGGCGAAGGTCAGGGTTTGGGTCTTGACAAGGCCGATGGAGTTGGGTGGGAACATGGTGGTGGTACGGAGGGGTAGATCGGCAGTTGGAAATTGGTAGATTGGTAGATTGGTGGGCGCGTGCCTCCGACCAATCTACCAATCTACCAATCTACCAATCTACCAATCTACCAATCTACCAATCTACCCTGCCTTTGTTAACGCCTGCTCCAAATCCCACAGAATATCCTCGATCTCCTCCAGGCCGACGCTGAGGCGGATGAAATCGGGGGTGACGCCGGCCGTGACCATCTCGTCCGGTGTCAGTTGGCTGTGGGTGGTGGTGGCGGGGTGGATGGCCAGGCTCTTGGCGTCGCCGACGTTGGCCAGGTGGCTGAAGAGCTGCAGGCTGTCGATGAAGCGCTGGCCAGCCTCGACGCCGCCCTGGATGCCGAAGCCGAGGATCGCGCCGACGCCCTTGGGCAGGTACTTCCTGGCCAGATCGTGGTCGGGGTGGCTGTCCAGGCCAGGGTAGCTGACCCAGCTCACGGCCGGATGGCTGGCCAGGAACTCGGCTACGGCCTGCGCGTTGGAGCAGTGCCGCTCCATGCGCAGGCTGAGGGTCTCGATGCCGGTCAGCGTGTTCCAACTGTTGAACGGCGCCTGGCACGCGCCGATATCGCGCAGGATTTGCACACGCGCCTTGATGATGAAGGGGGGCAGGCCCATGCCGGCCACGTCGGCGTAGGCCAGGCCGTGGTAGCTGGGGTCGGGCGTGGTGAAGTTGGCNAAGCGGCCGCTGCGCCAGTCGAAGTTGCCGCCATCCACGATCACGCCGCCGATNGCCTGNCCGTGGCCGCCCAGGAACTTGGTGGTGCTGTGGACCACGATGTGCGCGCCCCACTCGAAGGGCCGGCAGAGGTAGGGCGTGGCGAAGGTGTTGTCGATCATCAGTGGGATGCCATNGGCGTTGCCGATAGCCGCCACNTCTNCGAGCGGAAAGACCTTGATGTCGGGATTGCCCAAGGTCTCGCCGTAGAGGACCCGGGTGTTGGGCCGGATCGCCCGCTCGAAGTTGGCCGGATCGCGCGGGTCGACGAANGTGACTTCGATGCCCATGCGCGGGAAGGTGTAGTTGAACTGGTTGTAAGTGCCGCCGTAGAGCCGGCTGCTGCTGACGATGTGGTCGCCCGCCTCGCACAGGGTCAGGATCGCCATGGTCTGCGCCGCATGGCCGCTGCTGGCTGCCAGCGCTCCTACGCCCCCCTCCAGATCAGCGATGCGCTGCTCCAGCACGTCGGTGGTGGGGTTCATGATGCGNGTGTAGATGTTGCCCAACTCGCGCAGCGCGAACAGGTTGGCCGCGTGTTCGGTGTCGCGGAACTGGTAGCTGGTCGATTGGTAGATGGGTACGGCGCGGCTGCCGGTGGTGGGGTCGGGTTGCTGGCCGGCGTGTAGCTGGCGGGTGGCGAAGCCGAAAGCGCGTCCATTCGTCGAGTTCGTCATGACCTGGAATCTCCTATCGTCTACAGATGGGTGAAAGAANGTGATCACCAGGGCGTCCCGTCCGGATTGATCCGGTGTGACGCCTGNAGGATCGGTCAACAAAAAACCTCTCTCGCCTGGAAGACGAGAGAGGCCTGCGATTNCATTTTGACATAAGGCGAGGGCACAAAGACATCCCTGGCGGGGATGATCAGGACGTGCCATCGCTGCCTGATCTCATCTTCCAGAACTAGTCTGCCGGATTTGGCACCCTGGCACTCGCACAGCGTCCTTACTGCCGAGCCGGGTTGTCGAGGCTTCACAGGGCCGGTCCCTCTGCCTCTCTGGATAAGAGTTTGGAGTATTCGGTTGTAAGGCGGAAGGATATCCAGGACCGGGCAATCTGTCAAATCTGGCGACGACAGGCTCGCGCTGGTACGAACAGAATACGAACACCACACACGTTACCCGCTCAGCCGCGCCAACTCCTCGCGCAGTCGAACAGTCTCGGCTTCGACCCGTGCAGCCCGTTCCTCGTAGTAGAGCAGCAGATTGCCGCTGACGTACACCTGCTGGCCGGCCAAATAGCGCCGCAGCAGGTGGATGACCTAGAACATCAAATCGCGATGCAGGTCAGCTTCCGCCATAGGTCTCCCGTCCGCTTCGGGATATTCAATCACGCCGGNCGCTGGCTTGATGGGCTTGAGTTGTATTGTCACGCTTTCACCTCACACTATCTGCCTCTGTTTCATTGCCGCACACGATGGCCGCATTGTAGTACAGATCGAAAAAAACGCAACGATGGCGGCGCTGGCCTGCTCTGGCCCAGCGCGCCTGCATTGACTGATTCGCCTGCCCCGCGTATACTGCCCGCAGGAAAACACGCCCTATGTCTACAAATTTCTCGGCGCCGCGGGTCGGCGTCGGCGTCCTCATCACCAAAGATCAGCAGGTGCTTCTGCTGCGCCGCCGTAATACGCACGGCGCGGGAACGTGGTCCACGCCCGGCGGCNACCTGGACTTCGGCGAGACACCCGAGCAATGCGCCGTGCGCGAGGTCAGGGAGGAGACTGGCCTTGCCATCGACGATGTCGCCTTTCGCGCCATTACCAACGATGTGTTCGCGACCGAGGGCCGGCACTACATCACCATCTGGATGGAGGGCCGCTACACCGGCGGTGAACCGGTCCTGGCTGCGCCCTACGAAGCCTCGGAGATCGGCTGGTTTCCCTGGGATAGCCTACCCCAGCCACTGTTTCTGCCGCTTCACCACCTGCTGGACGGCAACTGCTATCCTCCATCCAACCCATGAGCAATCCAAACTCCATCGAGCAGTTCTGGCAAAGCTACCTGGCCACGTTACCGCCCGGCCCTGGGCGACCACCCCAGCCCGAGGCATGGAGCTTCGGCGACAACCNGGCGCTGGCCGACGAGNTGGCCGCGCTGGTGCTGGCCGGCGTCAAGACCGCCACCTGTTCGGCGCTGTGGGAGTACGAGGCTGAGGGTGAACTTCCCCCGCAGGCCGGCGAGCTAAGCATCATCCTGAGCGGCGCGGGCCAGCCGGCGGCCATCGTCGAGACCGTCGAGGTGCAGATCAAGCCGTATGACCAGGTCGACGCGTCCTTCGCTTTCGAGGAGGGCGAGGGCGACCGCAGCCTGGCCTATTGGCGTGAGGCTCACCGCCGCTTCTTCACCCGCACCCTGGCCGTCATCGGCCGCGAGTTCGACGAGACCATGCCGTTGGTCTGCGAGCGCTTTCGGGTGCTATATCGTCATCCGGCCCAGCCGGACGGCGAACCCGGTCAACCATGAGCCAACCGAAATCCGATTTTGACCGTCTGATTGAGGACGCGCTGGTCGCCAGCTTCTCCGGCTGGGACTTTTCCTGGCTCGAGGATCGTTGGATCAACGCTTCACCGCCGTGGAATTATGGCCAGCGTGTGCAGACTGCGTTTGCGGGCGTTCATTCCCTGTTGGATCTGGGCACCGGCGGCGGAGAACTCCTGTCGTCACTGGCGCCGCTGCCGCCGGACGCCTGGGCCACNGAGAACTACCCGCCCAACATGCCCATCGCCCGCGCCCGGCTGGAATCGCTGGGCGTGCGTGTGGTTACTGGGGTGCCTGACAACGCCCTGCCCTTTCCTGACGAACGCTTCGACCTGGTGATCAACCGCCACGAGTCCTTCGACGCGGCCGAGGTATGCCGCATCCTCAAGCCGCGCGGGCGTTTCATCACGCAGCAGGTAGGTGGTCGAGACAGCCTGCGCCTGAATGAGTTGCTGCAAGATCAAGTGGCCTTCGAATTCATCAACTGGGGTTTGGCGGCGGCGGTGCAGCAGATAGAA
>Ga0056914_10002084_pt1 | contig 13159 bp, 11 predicted proteins | sample TNRBio252014_DNA_FD_55168 | JGI IMG/M metagenome (GOLD analysis project Ga0056914, IMG submission 55168) | Wastewater treatment Type I Accumulibacter community from EBPR Bioreactor in Madison, WI, USA - TNR Reactor_6/25/2014_ DNA | ecosystem: Engineered > Bioreactor > EBPR > Anaerobic-Aerobic >...
CGATCGCTATGGGACTACCAAGACATTGCCCGCGTACATTTGTCGTTATCCGGGACGCTGTTGGAAACCTTGTCGAATCCCGGGTTTCAGAGCCGAGTCTATGGCGTAGTGGATTGCGGAAGATTGCTTTGGCATCTGCAAAACCAGAATCTTTTCGAGATTCTTGGCACCGGCTATTACCATCCCGTACTCGCGCTGATCCCGGAGGCNGACTGGGATGAACANATCGTCCGNTGGCAGGCTATTGCCCGCCACTTGCTCTGGCGACCGCAGTTCAACGGTTTCTGGCCACCGGAAATGGGATTCGACATGCGGATGATTCCCCATCTGAAGCGGGCCGGTTATCGCTATGTCATGGTGGATTGCGAATACGTCGACCCCATCGATACGATGAGCTGGCAGGAAATCCGTTACCGGCCACACATCGCTGAATATGGCGGTGAGCAGATGGTNATTATTGTTCGCGACCGCGAGCTATCCGATGCCCAGTTGGCCGGCATGGACTATGGATGGTTTTATCACGAACTGCACGAGCGTACAAAATGGTGTGATTTTCCACCGTTGGTGACTACGGCGACCGACGGTGATAATGGCGGCTGGTTCCGCAATGTCACCGAGAAATCCAATTTCTGGACCTGGTTCTATCATGAGGCGATGGAGGCGATTCGCGCCGGCCATTCCAGCATACGCCCGACGTTCATCACCGACTATCTGGATCGCTTCGGCGCGCATGGGCAAGTCACGGTGCGGCGTGGAGCCTGGAACACGGATGCGCATCATGGTTGGGATTTCCACCAATGGCAAGGTTCCTGGGTACAGCGGGATACGATGGTTCGGGTGCATGACCTCAGCCAGGATTTTCATCGGGTGGCCGATGCCGTGGCGCGGGCCGGGGATATTAACCCTGAACTGGCGCGGGTGATGAGTGAAGCGCACTGGCATTTGCTGCGGGCTGAAACCAGTTGTAATTTCTACTGGGGCGAGGACTGGGTGCATAAATCCCACGCTGATTTGGACAGCGTGGCCTGGCATCTGGGTGAAGCNAAGTCCATTCTGGGCGACCGGTTGACGGTTTTGTTGGCGCCAACAGCACCACCTGCGGTTGAAATTGCCGAACCGGTGGAACCGGCCAAAATCGCTGAACCGGCCGACGAGCCTGCTGCGCCAATGGAAANTCAATCGGCTACATCGTCCGATGCGGCAGAAAAGCCAGTGTAGTCTGATAAACCAGCGTCCCTGCTCTCCATTAAGGAGAGAGGGGAGCCGACTGATCATTCTGGAGATTNATCGAATGCCCCTGCTTGCTTTGCAAACCTCGGTTTCTCTTTCCAATCAGCAGCGTTACGACCTGCTCGCGCCACTTTCACAAATTGTTGCTGAATGTATCGGTAAACCAGAACGTTACGTGATGGTCACGGTCACTGATNTCGCCATGTTAATGGGGGGTAGCGAGGCNCCAACGGCCTACGCGGAGATTCGCAGCATTGGCGGTTTGAGCGTGGCGGTGAACCGCAAGCTGTCTGAACGGGTTTGCGCCCTACTCAAGGAACGGCTGGGTATCTCACCTGAACGGGTTTATCTCGGTTTTACCAGCGTCAGCGCCGAGAACTGGGGTTGGAATAGCGGCACGTTTGGCTGAATGCTTCGGCGGCGCTGCTGATTCGAGCGAACTTTGGAGGTTTGATCATGACGAGATTATCCTCCCGTGCTGCCGGTTCAGCGCGAATCGACAGCCCCTGGGTCAGATGGATCGGCGGTTTTGCGTTCTGCTTTTAATAGCTCTGGTAATGGCGCCAGCGAGCGCAGTTTGAGATGCAACGCCGCCTTGGACAGCAAATGCGCGCTCGCCGGCGCGGTGATAAAAAGAAAGAGCGTGACCAGTCCTTCATGCAGGCTGATGCCCTCACCACGGGTGCTGAAGTAGACGGATGAAGCGATGAGCAGGCTGCCGACGCCCAGGGTCGTGGCTTTGGTCGGGCCGTGCAGTCGGGTGTAGAAATCTTGCAACCGGGCCAGGCCCAGAGAGCCGATCAAGGTCAATGCCGCACCCGCCAGAATGAGTAGAGAAAGGAAGAAATCGAGCATACCGGCTACTCGATGATGTCGCCGCGCAACAGGTACTTGCAGAGCGCCACCGTACCGATGAATCCCATCAGGGCGATCAACAGCGCCGCCTCGAAATACAGGGCGCTGGAGAGATGGATGCCGAGCAGCACCAGCAGAGCGATAGCGTTAATGTACAGGGTATCCAGCGCCAGAATGCGATCCGGCGTACTGGGACCGATGAGCAACCGCCAGAAACTCAAGGCAAAGGCGGCAGCGACCAGTGCGAAGGCGATAGGAAGAGCGATGTTCAGCATTGTTCAAAAATCTCCTGCAGCGGGGCTTCATATCGGGCTTTGATGCTCGCGGCCAGTTGATCAGGGTCCACCGTATCCAGTGTATGCACCAACAGATGCTTCCGGTCCAGGCTGAGGCGGGACGACACCGTGCCGGGCGTCAGGCAGATGGTGTTGGCCAGCAGGCTGATCGCCAGGTCCGATTTCAGCGCCAGCGGCACGATAATGAACGCTGGCCGCAACCGCTCCGGGCGACCGAGAATCAGCCGCGCCACGGTCAGATTTGCCACGGCAATGTCGCCTAACACCCGGACGATAAAGCGTAGCAGGGTGAAGGGGCGATAAATGCGCGGCGTTTCTGGCCAGAAGCGCAACGTGAATTGGGGAATCGCCCAGCCTAGCGCTAAACCCAATACAAGCTGGCCAGGGGCCGCGCTATTGTTCAGCAGGAGCCAAACCATAGCCAAGGCTAAAGTGATCAACGGATGCGGCAGCAGTCGGCGCATCAGGGCGCTCCTCCCGGATTCATGACGGCCTGAATATAGAGTTGGGGTTGCAACATCTGATCGGTAATAGCGCGGGACTGATCAAACGCTGGTCCGGCTCCGACCGTTAGCCCCAGCAACAACAACAGCAAGCCAATGACTGGAGCAATTTCTACCCAGATCGTGGGCCAGGGCGTTGCAGGAGCCGTCTCCGGGTCCACCCGATAGAACAGCAAGCTGCCAGTACGCGCCAGGGCGATGAGGCCCAGTAAAGCTGCGACCAGGATGGCGCCCATCACCCAAGGCAGGAGGGGGTGATCCAGCGCGGCTCGTAGTGTTAGGAATTTGCCAAGAAAACCGGACAGTGGTGGCAGGCCGGTTACAGCGATTGCGGTGATGAAAAACAGTGCGCCGAGCAGACGCGAGTTTGGCAGGTCCGGCCCCGAATCAAGACGGTCGCTCATGATGCCGCGCTGGCGGGCGATTAAATCGGCTAACAGGAACAGAGCAGCGGCGGCAAAGGTGGTATGGGGCAAGTAATACAGGCCAGCGGCGATCCCAGCAGGGGTGTTGAGACCGAACGCGATCAGCAGCGAGCCGACCGAGGCCACGACCAGGTAAGCCGCCTGTTGGCGCAAATGGGTGCTGGCTACCGTTCCGATCATACCCACCATCAAGGTTGCGAGAGCCAGCGGTAGTAGCCAGCACTCAAGCAAATTCGCCGCCGGCCCGGCTTCGGGGCCAAAGATCAGGGTGTAAACACGCAGGATGCTGTAGGCCCCGACCTTGGTCATAATAGCGAACAGGGCGGCTGCCGACGCNCTGGTATGAGCGTAAGCGGCCGGTAGCCATAGATAGAACGGCAGCAAAGCGGCTTTGAGCGCGAATACTCCGAACAGCAGCAACCCCGCCGCCCGTACCAAAGGGACATTNTCCGGCGGNGCGGCGGCCACCTTAATCGCTAAATCGGCCATATTCAGCGTACCGAGCACCCCGTACAACGTACCGACTGCGAATAGAAACAGCGTGGAGCCGGCCAGGTTCACAACGACGAAATGCAGTCCCGCCCGGATGCGCCGCCGTCCGCCGCCGTGTAGCAGCAGACCATAGGATGCCAGTAACAAAATTTCAAAAAANACAAANAGATTNAACAGGTCGCCGGTGAGAAAAGCGCCGTTCAGACCAAAAAGCTGGAGCTGAAATAGAACGTGAAAGTAACGCCCGGCTCGATCATCGCCGCGAAGGGCGTAGAGCAANGCGAACAGGGCGAGCAGGGCGGTGATGACCAGCATCCAGGCGGTNAGCNGGTCGGCCACNAAAANGATGCCGAAGGGCGCTGGCCAGTTGCCGAGTGCGTAGATCAGGATGCGACCATCGCTGACCGCTGCCATCAGCGCCAGCGTCAGCCCGAGTTGGGCGGCTACGGCCATGACGCTCAAAGCCCGATGCAAGGTCAGGCGTGATTGAGGCAGCAGTAGCAACAGGATGCCAGCCAGTAGCGGCAGCAACACCGGAGCGATCACCCACAGATTCATGATGGCCCCCGATTGGTAGAATCATGCGGCCTACCCCCAGGTTCCTGGCATCCATCGACATGATCGTTACCCAGTTCCGCACGGGCCTTCAGCGCCAGAACGATGACGAAAGCGGTCATGCCGAAACTGATCACGATGGCGGTCAGCACCAGGGCTTGAGGTATGGGATCGGCGTAACCGGCTGCATCGGCAGCGATCACCGGCGGCTGGCCGATGGTGAGATGACTCATAGCGAACAGGAACACATTGACCGCGTAGGACAGGAAGGTCAGGCCCAGCACTACCGGGAAGGTTTGGGCGCGCAGCGCGAGGTAAACCCCGCAGGCCGTGAGTACGCCGACAATTAGAGCGATCAGCGCTTCCATCAGCTATCCTCCACCAGCAGCTTTGGGGGAATAGGTGGGCGGTTCGCCTGATGCATCCGCCCAAGGTGGATCAGAATCAACAGCGTTGCGCCCACCACCACCAGATAAACGCCTAGATCAAAGGCCATGGCGGAGGCTAGCTCGAATTCGCCCACCAACGGCCAATCCAGATGACCAAAAGTCGAGGTCAGGAACGGGTAGCCGAACGCTAAACTGCCCAGACCGGTGAGGGTGGCGATGAGCAGGCCCAAGCCGATGAGCGTTTGCATGTTCCAGGGTATTCGTGTGTGCGTCCAGGCGCTGCCGTTTGTTAGATACTGCATGATCAGCGCGACGGCCGTGATCAGGCCAGCGATGAAGCCGCCACCCGGCAGGTTATGGCCGCGCAGGAAGATGAAGATCGAGACCAGCAGCGCCAATGGCAATAGCAATCGGGTCAACGAAGACAGGATCACCGGATACCGATCCGAATCCCAGGCGCGTCCCCCGGCGTCCTGTTTGGGGCCATCGAGCGATAGTCGCTCCAGCATAGCGTAAATGCCGATGCCGGCCAGCGCCAACACACTGATTTCGCCCAGCGTATCGTAACCCCGGAAGTCGACCAGGATAACGTTGACTACGTTACTGCCGCCGCCGCCCGGAACGCTGTGGGCGAGAAAATAGCCGGCGATGGTCTCGTAGGGCCGGGTGACTACCGCCCAAGTCAGCGCCGCCGCACCGCTGCCTGTAGCAACCGCCAACAATATCTGCCCTATCCGCTGCGCCAGAACGGTTTCAACCGGGCTATTCTGCGGCAGGAAGTACAGAGCCAGCAGCAACAGCACGATAGTGACCACCTCGACCGACAGTTGGGTCAACGCCAGGTCCGGGGCAGAGAATTTGATGAAAACCAAGGCTACGACCAGTCCCACGGCCCCCATAAGAATGAGCGCGATCAGTCGCTGCCGGTGCAGTAAGACGGCGCCTATCGCAGCGGCGATCAGGCCCAGCGTCACCAACAGGCTGATGCCATCCACCGGCATCCGGGGACGGGTCCCGGTCAGCGGCATGGAAGCGCTGAGGAAGCCAATCAGTCCCAGCGTCAAGGCGGACAGGATGAACACGAACAGGATGCGTTGCAGCGAGCCGGTGTCCAGCCGTTGCGTGATGGCCCCAGCCAGCGCGAACAGTCCATTTAACAGACGTTGATACAGCGCTTTTGCGTCCAGTCGGTGCTGGTGGCGTTCGTAAAAAGCGAAGAGCGGTTGGCGTCCCAGATAAGTGAGTCCGCCGCCGATCAGAGCGATAACGCTCATGCCCAGCGCCGGGCTGAAGCCGTGCCAGATCGCCAAATCATGGTCCGGCAAGGGTCCCTGTAAAACGCCTATCGACGCGATCGCCAGGATGGGCTCCACGGTCAGGGCCGGAAAGATACCCACCAGCAGACAGAGGGCAACTAGGATTTCTACGGGAACCTTCATCCAGCGCGGTGGCTCATGCGGGGTTTTGGGCAGGTTAATCGGCTCGCCGTTGAAGAAGACATCGTGGATGAAGCGCAACGAATAGGCCACGGCGAACACGCCGCCACTGTTACCACTGTCGGCAGCAGCCAGCCGAACTTCATTCGGGTGGTGACGCCGACCGCCTCAGCGAAGAACATTTCCTTGGAGAGGAACCCATTGAGCAAGGGGACGCCGGCCATAGCGGCGGACGCTACCATCGCCAGCACGGCGGTGTGTGGCATGAATTTCCATAGACCGTTGATACGACGCATATCACGGCTGCCGGTTTCGTGATCGATAATGCCAGCCGCCATGAACAGTGAAGCTTTAAACGTGGCGTGGTTAATGATGTGGAACACTCCGGCAACGGCGGCGAGAGGGGTGCCAATGCCAAACAACAGGGTGATCAGCCCCAGGTGGCTGATGGTGGAATAGGCGAGCAGGCCCTTGAGATCATGCTGGAACAGAGCGATGAACGCGCCCGCCAGCAGCGTCACCAGTCCGACGCCACCGACCAGCGCCGACCATTCCGGGGTGCCGGACAGGGCGGGGAACAGCCGCGCCAGCAGGAACACTCCGGCCTTGACCATGGTCGCCGAATGCAGATAAGCGGACACTGGTGTTGGCGCGGCCATGGCGCTGGGCAGCCAGAAATGGAAAGGAAACTGGGCGGATTTGGTGAACGCGCCGAGCAATACCAGTATCAGCATCGGTAGATAGAGCGGATGAGCACGAATCATATCGCCGGAGACCAGGATGATGGACAGGTCATAACTGCCAACCATCTCGCCCAGCAACAGAAATCCGCCCAGCAGAGCCAGGCCACCCGCGCCGGTCACGGTCAGCGCCATGCGTGCGCCGTTACGCGCTTCAATGCGTTGCTGCCAGTAGCTGATCAACAGGAATGAGGACAGGCTGGTCAGCTCCCAGAAGATCAGGAGCTGAATGATATTTTCGGACAGCGCAACGCCCAGCATGGCGCCCATGAACAGCAGCAGACTGGCGTAGAAGCGGCCCATGCTGTCGTTGGGCGAGAGATAATAGCGGGCGTAAAAGATGATCAGCAGGCCGATGAGCAGGATCATCAAGGCGAACAGGAGGCCAAGACCGTCCAGGCGAAAGGCGACATCGAGACCGGCTGCCGGCATCCAGGAAAAACGCTCGATCACGGTTTGTCCGGCCAACGGGGTGGGCATCAGCGGCAATAACCAGGCGAGGGCCAGCAGCGTGACCGCACCGGCCATCCACGCGGCGTGCGGCCGGCCCAGGCGGGACACTCCGGCAACCAACGCCGCGCCGAGGAAAGGGGTGAGGATGACGAGTGATAAACTCATGGCCATGGGCTTCCCTTCGTCGAGGATCAGCAGTTTCTGGAAATGACCTAAACCTTAATCGGTGTCACGATCATCTGGATTTCGCGCAGATGCAGGCGGCGTTGCATGGCGATGGCGGTGTGATTATGCAGCCATGAAATCAACCAGCTTTCATTATCGAAAATCAGTTTGCTGCCCAGGCACACACTGTTGGGATACTCGGCGGTCACTTGAGTTACCAGCTTTTCCAGTTCGGTTTCTACATCTGTGCCATAGGCCGCATAAGACGCTGCCGCCCAGCCCTGGTTGTGGCAATAGTGAACGTAGTACCGCAGTGAGTTTTCGATTTGATACTGCAACGAGCGCAGCGCGCCCTTACCGCCGTAGCTCTCTGCGTCCACTTCACCAACGCTTAGAAAAACGAAGTTCTTAAAATGGCCAGTGAAAACTTCNTTGAGCCATTTAAGGGTGTACATTCCTAAACCGCGATTTTTGCCGACCAGAAAAATTGCAGTAGGCATCATCGGGTCCAGCGGCGGCTCTGGCAAATCCTCCTCCCAGTCCGGGCGCGGCGCATAAAGCGCATCGACCGTGCGCAGTTGTTGACGAACCCGGTCGTAATGACGCCGGATCAATGCACAGAGTGTGATGGTCAGTCCGGTAATCAGAANGGTCAGCCAGCCGCCCTCGGTGAATTTTTCCACAATCGTGACGATCAAAATNCCGCCAGCGACGAACAGACCGAGCAGCGACAACGGCAAGCGCGACTTCCAGCGATCTTCGTCGTATCGGTTGGTCCACCAGTACTTGCACAGGCCGAGCAGCGACAGCGAGAAGGTCAGGAAGACGTTGATGCTGTATAGCACGACCAGCACCGATACGTCNCCCTCGGTCCACAGCAGGATGAACAATGCGCCGACACCCATCAGGTAAATCCCGTTCTGGGTGACCAGTCGGCCAGACAGGTTGCGAAATTGGCGGGGCACCCAGGAATCCACCGCCATATAGGCCAGCACCCGNGGACCGCCGAGNAAACCCGTGTTGGCGGCGATGAAGAGTAATCCTGCNTCCAGGATNAGGACGATGGCCAGCAGACTGTAGCTGAGGAATGGATCGAGCCGCCAACTGTCAATGATGGCGCCAAAAGTCACCGCGTTTAGGGTCTGATGGGGGACGTATTGAGCGTTCCAGAGCAGATAGAGGAGGATGACGCCACCCGCAGTGAAGCTGAGCGCGATCGCCATATAGAGCATGGTGTAGCGGCCCGTGGTGACCCGTGGTTCCCGTAGCAGGTTGACATTGTTGGACACGGCTTCCAGACCGGTATAAGTGCCGCCACCCAGCGAATAAGCGCGCAGGAACAGCGAAACAGCGAACAGCCAGCCCATTTGCTCGGTCAGTTGCTCGGTTTCAATGATCGTATCCGGGATCAGGGCGGGCAGACCTTCGGAGTGAGCGATGATGCCGTAGATGATCAGAAAGGCATGGGTCAGGATGAAACCGAGAAAGATCGGCAACAGCACCCGGACCGATTCCTTCATACCGCGCAGGTTGAGGACGATCAGCACTATGCCCAGCGCCATTTCTGTCATCAATTTATAGTCCTGGGCGCTGGGCGGCAGCAGACTGAACAGGGCGTCTACCCCAGCGGCGATGGAAATGGCGATGGTCAGGATGTAATCCACCAGTAATGCTGATCCAGACACCAGCCCGGCTCGGGAACCCAGCAGTTGCGTGGCGACCTTATAGCCGCCACCACCGGACGGAAACAGCTCAATGACTTGGTTGTAGGCGAGAGCGATGATGAAGACGGTCAGAAACGTAGCAACAGCCAGATACAAGCCGAAATGCGTGTAGCGACCCAACGCCAGGAAGGCTTCCTGGGGACCATAGCAGGCGGAGGATAGCCCATCCGCGCCGAGGCTGACCCAGGCCAGAAACGCGACTAGAGCGATGTTGTGGCGGGTATCGGGATGATGGGGGGGGACGGTCGAATGGAGTNGGTCTTGCGGCTTGCCAATGACTGCCTCTTTGACTTTATCAGCGAACGGCATAGTGGGTTCTCGTCGCGGGCTCTTCATNNTGTCATTGCGACACTATACCNTACATCCGCGATGGGTTGCGCGTTCGGAAAGCGCCTCGCCCCTGGAGGCGAGGGTTACGATGCGGAAGAGACTACTGAGTCGCGGGAGGGGTCCGTAGTTGGCGAACCGCCAGCAGCCATTCTTGGGCCAACCGTTGCCGTTCCCGGCGGGGCCGAGCTTGAGCAGACGCAATGAAATAGGCGCGCATGGCTTCAAGAGCAGCTCGGGTTTGTTGTTGGGCAGCGGTAGCGGGGTTGGGATGAAGCATGGTGTTGCACCTCGCTGGAGAGCGGATAGGAATCAATGATTGGTCCTTACGGACCCCGAGCGTTATTTGCGAGACCTCAGGTATCCTGACCCGAGCGCGCCAGAAAGTCGCGGATAAACCGTCGCACTTCCCTGGAAGCGGTGGTGTCCAGATCCTGACAGGCTTCAATGAATGCATCACGCAAACCTGCTTCGATTCGAACGACCAACTTGACTTCCTCATCCTGGTCCTTATTGGACTTTTGCTTTTTGGATTTACCCATAGGTTATCATCTCGTATATACGTTGGCAATACTTAGTATAGGTCTCTACTTTTGTCAAGCTTGGCATAAACATTCGTCAGAAGCGATGTGAAATCGTGTGAAGGGAGGGGATGGCGACAGGAGTTATCCACAAAAGCGGTGGATAACTTTTCATTTTGGCAGCTCGGTGAGCTTAAAAAACCGGAAGTTGGTTATGAAGCATTAAACTGGTTAAAAAATCGCCAGCTTTCCAAGGCGGCTCTCTCCCTACAGTATGCAATAAAACCCCATTCTTATAACATCATCAAATAATCCGGCACACCACAGCGCTACTTTTAGCACCCAAGGGATTGGGTAACTGACTCTCCAGCCACTCCTTATCAACCGCCCCGGTATTGGAACCTGAATCATCGTCTACAATCCAACAAGGAGCTGGCTATGGTGGAGGCTTGGCATTGAGTACAGCAGACTGGCGTCGTTTCGCTCGGCAACCCAGCGGTTTCTTGACAGTACTGGCGCTGGTTTTATTGCTGGCGTTTCGTATCCCGTCCTGTCCAATGCTGGCGGATGTCGATCCTGCGCCGCCGGATGCTCACGGTTGCTGCCACGGTACAGCGGCGACGCCGGACACCCCCCCGGCTGCTCCTGCCTCCCCGAACTGCCATACTGGCCCCTGTTTGCAAGTGCTCGATGTTGACGGCGGATTCAATGGGTATTGGCCATCAGCCAGTGAGCCGAATAAGTCAACCCTGGTCCTTGTGGCTGCATGGCTGCCGCCAGACTGGTTAGGCCAGGGCTCTTTTTCTCCGCCCTTCCTGACGGCGCTGGGTCCCCCGCCGTCGCAACGCTCCCTAATCCTGCGTCTCTAGCGTTCCCTGTTGTCGTGCGTTTTCCAAGAATGCGGCTTCGCGCCGCTCCGTGCGATTTTTCAGGGAGGTCTCCTTGCATGAAAATTTTACTGGCGATGGTTATCGCTCTTCTGCTGTTTAGCGCTGGCGTACTGCTGGCGCCCCGTCTACAACCCTGGTTGGCGCATCTCAACATCGCGCTCCCCCCCGATCCTGCCCTACGCGGGAGGAACAAGCGATAATGCCGAGCGCAAGCCGATTAAATATCGCCATCCGATGAACCCGACTATTTTTTCCGACACGCCGGCCAAGGACGATATGGGTATGGATTACCTTCCGGTCTATGCCGATAGCGATAGGCGCGAGTCCGCCGGCTCAGGGTTCACCATTGCTCCAGAAATCGCCAACAACCTGGGAGTACGGATTGCACCGGTGGAGCGTAGCCATCTAACGCGACGCATTGAGACGATCGGTTATATCGACTACGACGAACGCGCTCTAAGCCATGTTCACCTGCGCGCCAGCGGCTGGGTGGAAAATCTCCAGGTCCGCACCCTGGGGGAGCGGGTCAAACAGGGTGATTTACTGCTGGAGGTCTACTCCCCTGATTTGGTCAACGCCCAGCGGGAGTATTTACAGGCTCTGGAGGGCATTCAACAGTCCCTGAAAATATCAGCCCGCGACCGATTACTGGCGCTGGGGGTGCCGGAAAATCAGATTCAACGCATCGAAAAAGAGCGGCGCGTCAGTCAGATGACAGCGATTTACGCCCGGCAGGATGGCATTGTTTCCGCCCTCAATATCCGTGAAGGCATGTATGTCACCCCGGAAATGGAACTGATGACCTTGGCGGATTTATCCTCAGTTTGGGTCAAAATCGAGGTGTTCGAACAACAAGCTGACTGGCTGGCGGTCGGGCAAAAAGCGGAAGTGCGATTGCCCTACATCCCCGGTGAGATCTGGGAGGGAAAGGTGGAATACATCTATCCCGATGTCGATGCCAAGACTCGCGCTCTGCGTGCCCGGTTACGCTTTCCCAATCCTGGCGAGCGGCTCAAATTCAACATGTTCGCGGACATCCTCCTCCATGCACCGCCTCGCGCTCAGGTGTTGAATATCCCCCGTGAGGCGCTAATTTCGACCGGGGTTGAACAACGGGTTATCGTGGCGCTCGGTGCAGGCCGATTTGTGGCGCGACCGGTAGAAGTGGGCATCGAGTCCGGCGACCGAGTGGAGATTCGCTCCGGCTTGGCGCAAGGAGAACAGGTGGTGACCTCAGCGCAGTTCCTGCTGGATTCAGAGAGCAGCGTCCGCGCCAGCTTGCAACGGCTGACTGCTCCGCCCAAGCCGGAGATTTGGACCGAGGCGGTGATTAACACTGTTGAAGCCGACTCACGAATGTTGAATGTGACGCATGAACCGATCCCGGAGTTGAACTGGCCGACGATGACGATGGATTTCCCTGTGACCAAGGACGTCAAGCTGGAGGGGTTGAAGCCGGATCGCAAAATGCGTTTTCGGATCAGCGAGGGCGAGGATGGGCGATATCAGATTGACGCTGTCGATTCCGCGAGGACGCAGCCATGATCGCGGCCATCATTCGCTGGTCAATTCAAAATCGGTTGCTGGTCACGTTGATGACCCTGTTACTGGCTGGCTGGGGCGCGTGGTCAGCCCGCCATATCCCGCTGGACGCCTTGCCAGATCTGTCCGATGTGCAGGTCATTGTCAAGACAAATTATCCAGGTCAGGCGCCGCAGGTGGTGGAGAGCCAGGTGACCTATCCGCTGGCGACGGCGTTGCTGGCGGCGCCGGGCGCGGTGACGGTGCGTGGCTATTCCGGTTTCGGCGACTCTTTTGTCTACGTGATTTTCGCTGACGGTACGGACCTGTACTGGGCGCGTTCGCGGGTCCTGGAGTATCTCAGTCAAATTGCGCCCCGCCTGCCGCCGCAGGCGCAGCCGGCGTTGGGACCGGATGCGACCGGGGTNGGCTGGGTTTATGAATACGCCCTCGTGGATCGCAGCGGTCGTCATGATTTGGCGCAGCTACGCTCCTTGCAGGATTGGTTCCTGAAATACGAACTGCAATCGGTCGATGGCGTGGCCGAGGTCGCCACGGTCGGCGGCATGGTCAAGCAATATCAGGTGGTGCTCGACCCGAACCGACTGCGCGCTTATAACCTGCCGCTCTCGCAAGT
>Ga0056914_10002089_pt1 | contig 13126 bp, 11 predicted proteins | sample TNRBio252014_DNA_FD_55168 | JGI IMG/M metagenome (GOLD analysis project Ga0056914, IMG submission 55168) | Wastewater treatment Type I Accumulibacter community from EBPR Bioreactor in Madison, WI, USA - TNR Reactor_6/25/2014_ DNA | ecosystem: Engineered > Bioreactor > EBPR > Anaerobic-Aerobic >...
TGCATGGAGGTGTTCCCGTAAGTCACACTGCCGCTGCAGTTGAAGCGGTTCTTTTGAATGCCCGCCAGACAGCCTGCAAAGGAGATGGGAATCTTGTAAGTCGAGCCCGGCGCGAAACCCTGCACCGCGCGGTTGAGCAGCGGCACGGTTTTGCTTTCGTTCAGCGCCACCCAGTCGGACTCCTGGATGCTGGGGATGAACTGATTTTGATCGTAGGAAGGCACCGAGGCCATTGCCAGCACCTCTCCGGTGGCCGGGTCGATCACCACCACGGAACCGCGACCGACACCGCCATCACGCAAGGCTTTGTCAGCAATGATCTGCATGCGCGCATCCAACGTGAGGTAAACATCGTTGCCTTTGCGTGGCTCCTCGTATTCCTCAGGCACCTCGCCGACTGGTCTGCCGCGCTGGTCGCGCTGCATGACACGCGCACCGGGCTTGCCACGCAGGTGGTGGTCGAAGCTTTTTTCCACGCCGGCGCCGCCGAAGTCATCCGGCACATAATAATCCCAGCCTTTGCGCTCCTCAGTGGAGGCGCGCTGGTCATCCGGCAGCCGCACATAGCCGATGATGTGGCAGGCCAGCGCCTTGAGCGGGTAAACACGCGAGGCGCGCTCGGCCACCGTGACGCCTGGCAGGCCGAGATTGTGCTCGGCGATGCGGCTGAACTCCGTGAAGGTCAGGTCATCGCGGTAAACCCACGGCACCGCGCCGCCAAAGCTGCGGTAATGCACGCGCAGGGAGTCGGTGGAGTAGCCTTTGTCCACACCCATCTCGCGCATCCGGGCGGCGATGGTTTCCTCGAAGATCGTGTAGATGTCGAGTTCCGGCTTCTTTCGGCGGATGCCCCGCTCGACGACTTCAAACGTGACCTCAGGCAGCGCCTTTTTAGTCTTCTTGGCCTCCCGTTTGTACTCGGAGACCACCTCGGCCAGATTCACACGGACCTCGAAGCTGGCCTTGTTCGTGGCCAGCACCACGCCGTTGCGGTCCTTGATCTCACCACGCGGGCCGGGAATGCGCGCGCGCTCCTTTTTCGCCCCCGGGATCATCTTCACAAACTCCTCCCGACGGTCGATCTGCAGGGACCACAGCCGGAACACAAGCAGCCCGAACCCGGCCAGAATGACCAGGGTCAGCAGATAGAGGCGGAAATGATATTTAACGACCATCGAATCGGTACCTCAGGCCATCGTATTTGATCTCGTAGCTCGACACACGGGCCAGCGAGTAAAGCAGCAGGAAAATCAGCGGGGAAGCCAGCATCGCCAGCAGCGTGTCAGTGATCATCTTCGACCACAGGCCGCCTGGAAAGTGCAGCGAGCCGCGCAGGAAGGTGATAATGAGAAACTGCGACAGCAGCCATGTAAAAGTGGCCACGCCGACCATCAGCACCGGCAGTTCCAGGCGGCCGCGCTTGAACAACGGGCGGATGCCTTGCATCAGCGAGCCCAGCATGCCGAAGAGCACGATCGAAAGCCCGAAAGGCAGGGAATGGCTGCCCGCGCCCAGCTCTGAGTCCGCTCCCGTGCCGAACAAATCCTCCACCCCCGCCATGCTTTCCGTCACACCTTGAAGATGCCGCGCGTCCCACAGAAAGCCGGTGATGAACGCCAGCACCAGCATCATCGAAAACGGCGCGGCCACCGATGCGCAGAAGAAGAACACGGCCGGCAGAAACAGTGTGGCGTACTGGGCGATCTCCAGCCCAGGAATGAACTCCTGCACCATGAAGGTGAGCAGCAGAAGAATGATGGAGATCGGGTGAAACAGCATGAGGGTCAGGGCTTGACGGTGGCCGGCGGCTCCGGTGCTGGCACGACGGCCTGCATCTCGATCACAAAGACGTGATCCAGGGAGGAGAAGTCAACGGCAGGCTCGACGATGGCCTCTCCAGAAATTTCCCGGTTTTCAAATCGCTTCACACGTCCCAGAAGCAGATCGGGAGGGAAGACACCGCCTTCGCCGGAGGAGTACACGGATGCGCCGGCATTGATGTTCGCATTCCGGCTCAAAAAGCGCAGATGCAGCTCCGGCCGCACCTCCAGCGCGGCGCGCTCACCCGCCAGGATGCCTTGCTCCAGCGTCCCCTCCACCTTTGCGGAGACGCGGCACATCTCGTCCGTCAGCAGGATCACCTCGGTCATGCGCGGTGCCAGAATGGAGGTTTTTCCCACCAAGCCCACGGAGGTGATCACCGGACTGTCCGTGCCGATGCCGTCAAGCGAACCCTTGTCGATGATCAGGCTGTTCCAAAAGGCGCTCGATCTGCGGCGGATCACCTTCGCGGCGGTCATCTTGAACGGTGCCGCCTGCTGAAATCCGACGATCTGCCGCAGTTTGGCGTTCTCCTCGATGATCTGGTTGTATTTCTGCTGCACAATGCGCCCGCGCTCCACCTGCACGCGCAGTTCGTCGTTTTCACGCTTCACCTCGGCCGTGTTGATCTGCGGAGCTGTCACAGACTCCGCGGCATTTTGCATGGCCGCGCTGGAGTGAATGAACGGCGAGAGCAGGCTCAGCACACGCGACTGAATCTGCCGCGTGGTCTCCGTGTCGAAGGTGAACACGCCGACAAGTCCTGCCACAAAGACGAGCAGCGCGAGGATGTTGAACTTTTTCATGCTGATCCTTTCCCCCGGGCCGTCACACGCTTTGCCATGACATCTTCAGCAGCGCGTCGTCGTCCCGGAACGGGTAATCAAACTTCAGTGGTGCTCACCTTGCGCAGGAACTCGAGCTCGTTCAGCACACGTCCGGCTCCTTCACCGACGGCGCTGAGCGGATCTTCCGCCACATGCACCGGCAGCGCGGTTTCCTCCTGCAGCAGCTTGTCCAGCCCGCGCAGCAATGCGCCGCCACCGGCCAGCATGATGCCTCGGTCCACCAAGTCGGCGGAAAGCTCCGGCGGGCAGCGTTCCAAAGTCGTGCGCACCGCGTCGATGATCGCGTTGAGCGGCTCCAGCATCGCCTCGCGCACTTCCTGGCTTGTGATCGTGATCGTCTTTGGCAGACCGGCCACCATGTCACGGCCTTTGACTTCCATCGTCGTCTCCTTGCCCAGCGGGAAAGCCGAGCCGATGCGCAGCTTGATTTCTTCCGCCGTGCGCTCGCCAATCATGAGATTGTACGCGCGCTTCATGTAATTAATGATCGCCTCGTCCAGCTCATCGCCCGCCACCCGCACGCTGCGGCTGTAAACGATGCCGGAGAGAGAGATGATTGCCACCTCCGTCGTGCCACCGCCGATATCGACGATCATGTTGCCCGCAGCTTCCTGCACCGGCAGGCCCACACCAATCGCGGCGGCCATCGGTTCCTCGATCAGATAAACTTCACGCGCTCCCGCCTGCTCCGCGCTTTCCTTCACCGCGCGCTTTTCCACTTCGGTGATGCCGGAGGGCACCGCGATCACAACACGCGGGCCGCGCATCTGGCGGCGTCCGCCCTGCACCTTGCGGATGAAGTGGCGCAGCATCGCCTCCGTCACGCGGAAATCGGCGATCACGCCATCCTTGAGCGGCCGAATGGCCGTGATGCCGCCCGGAGTGCGTCCGAGCATGCGTTTGGCATCATCACCCACAGCCACCACTTCATTGGTGCCGGTTTTAACCGCCACCACCGAGGGTTCTCTGAGGACGATGCCGTGATCTTTTACATAGACGAGGGTGTTTGCCGTGCCGAGATCGATGCCGATGTCTTGGGCGACGAATCCAAAAAGTTTGCCGAACATTGAGAATGAGAAGGGAAAATGTTAAAATAGAACAGGGTAGAAAGGCCAAATGCACCGCGGAGAATTCTAGCTTTTTTGAGAATCACGAAAAGCAACGCGGCGCGGCAAATTCTAACCCATATAAAACTAAAACCACCTGAAAAAGCGTCAAGAGAAGTTTCTAAGACCTTAAATTTGAGGATTTCAGGCGCTTTTGGGCTGAAAACCGGCCTTTTTACTCCAAACCTCGAATCAGCGCCCCCTGATCGACTCGATAAATGGCCCCGCTCGTCATTTCCGCGTCCGCCCAGTCGAGATGAGTCGTCGTGATGATTTTCTGCGTTCCCGGCGGCAGGCAGGCCAGCAAAGCCCGCCGCCGATGCGTGTCCAATTCTCCAAAAACATCGTCAATCAGCATCAGGGGAGCCTCGCCGCTCGCTTTTTCCAGCACATGGGCCTGGGCCAGTTTCATCGACAGCGCAAACGAACGCTGCTGGCCTTCCGATGCGAACGTTGTCGCGTCGAGGTCATTCAACCGCATCGCGATGTCATCACGATGCGGTCCAAAAGCGGTCGAGCGCACGCGTGCTTCTTCATCACGCATGCTCAGCAATGTATCAAACAAGCCGAGCGCCTCGTCACTCGTGCGCTTGAAATCAATCCGCACCTTTTCTGCGCCATCACTCAATTTGGCATGCGCTGCGGTCACCTCCGGCTGCAACGCAGCGCACAATTCCGCTCGCCGTTGCCACAGCACTTGCGCAAAGCCATCCATCACTCGCGCAAACGCATCTGCTTGTTTCCACGCAATCACCGCATCACGTTTTAAGACATAATTGCGGCCGCGCAGCGCACGTTCATAACCACGCAGCGCATGCAGGTAATCAGGAAACATCTGGCTCGCCGCGAAATCCAAAAAACGCCGTCGATGCTCCGCGCCACCGCGCAGCAGGTTCATGTCGCGATGATCCATCCAAACAACCACGCCTGATGCGGCCAGATAATCTGCCGTCTTGCCACACGTCGTTCCATCGAGCGCGAGACGACGCGTCGTGAGTGATTGCGCGTGGCGCAGCCGCTTTCCATGCCATGCGGCCTCCACCAGGCATGTCGCAGCACCAAAGCGTACCAGCTCGGCACGGTTCGTTGTGCGTGGCGATTGCAGACGCATCAACACACACGCCGCTTCAATCAAAGAAGTCTTCCCCTGCGCGTTCCGTCCCACCAGCAGCGTCACATCGGGATGCAGCTCCACCTTCGCCTCGGCGAAGCAGCGGAAATCACGCACAAACAGGTCTGTGAGCATAGGGCGAGGAGCAGAGAGCAAAGAGTCCCGAGTCGCAACCTCTCACCTCTAACTTCTCACGTCTGACCTCTGGCTCTGTGCTCTCTGCTTGATTTCCCCGCCTCCGCACGGATGAATCGCGCCCCATGTCCACTTTCCGCACCGTCAAAGGCTTCCGCGACTTCTTCCCTGAAGAGTGCGCGTTGCGTAACTTCATCTCCGAAACGTGGCGCTCCGTCGCTCGCCGTTACGGCTTCGTCGAGTATGAGGCGCCGCTTGTCGAAAGCACCGATCTCTTTCGCAAGAAAAGCGGCAACGAGATCACCGCGCAGCTCTTCTGCTTCCGCGACAAAGCCGACCGCGAGATCACGCTGCGTCCGGAGGTGACGCCGTCGCTCGCCCGCATGGCCACCGCACGTCAGCGCGACTTCAAGAAGCCCATCAAATGGTTTCAAATCGGCCCCTGCTTCCGCTACGAGGAGCCGCAGGAGGGCCGAGGCCGCGAGTTCATCCAGTTCAATGCCGACATCCTCGGCGACAGCGGCCCCGCCACCGCTGCGGAGCTCATTTCGCTGGCCATCGACACCATGCGTGAGTTTGGTGTCAGCGCGGACGACTTCATCATCCGCCTCAGCAACCGCGAAATCTGGAACACCTTCCTCGCCGACCAAAATATCGCTCCAGAGCACGCCACCACCTTCCTCAGCATCATCGACAAGATCGAGCGTGCGAAGCCGGAGGAGACCGAGAAAAAACTCGGCGAGATCGGCCTCACCACCGCTGCCGTGCGTGACTTCATGGCCTCCACGGATGGAGATCACCCCGCCTTTGCTGAGCTGAAGGCCAACCTCACCGCCCGCGGCCTCTGGCAGCACATCCGCATCGACGCCACCATCGTGCGCGGTCTCGCTTATTATACCGGCGTCGTATTTGAGGTCTTCGATTTGAAACACGGCCTCCGTGCCCTCGCAGGCGGCGGCACCTATGACAAGCTCTGCGCCCTCATCAGCGATGGAAACGTCGATATGCCCGCCGCAGGCTTCGCCATGGGCGATGTCGTGCTCGGCATCCTGCTCAAGCGCACGCCCGGCGCACAAATGAAGCTCACCAGCGCCCTCCTTGCCGCCAGCAGCATCGACGCCTTCGTCGTCATCGCCGATGAAGCGCAGCGCCCGCATGCCCTCGCCACGATCCAGCAGCTCCGCGCCGCTGGTGTGCGCATCGACTACCCCTTTGGCTCGCAAAAAGTCGGCAAACAATTCCAGGCCGCAGAAGACCGCAAAGCCCGCTTCGCCATCGTCTTCGGTGCCGAGTATCCCGAGGTCATCGTGAAGAATCTCGTCGCCCGCTCACAGACCTCCGTGTCCGCTGCGAACCTCGTCGATGAGGTTCAGCAAATGCTCGCCGAGCCTGTCCTGGGGCCGTTGATCGCCTGACGCCAGTTTTCTAGATCAGGCATCAGTCTGCTTCGTCACCGGCAACGACTTGCCGTCACCGGCGATGGGGCTTTCGATCCAGCGCATCAACACGTCCTTGTCCGATGCTTTTGAAATTCGCTCCGCACATTTCGTGGACGCTTCACTGAATGTTTTTTCCTCCAGCAGCCGCCTCAGCTCTTCTTCCACTCGTTTGGGCGTGAATTGTCGCACAGTGAGGCCAGTTCCGGCTCCGAGTCGTTCCAGACGGTCGGCGTTGTCTGGTTGGTCATGCGCCATCGCCATGATGAGCTGCGGCAATCCTGCGGCGAAGCCTTGGGACATCGTGCCGATGCCGCCATGATGCACAAACACGGAGGCGTGTTTCAACAGCGTGCTGAACGGCGCATACTCGACTGTCAGAATGTCAGCGGGCAGATTCGACGGCACCTGTTTCGGTTCGCGTGTGACAAAAACCGCACGGCAGCCAATGCGCTGCACTGACTCTGCCGCGATAGCGAAGAAGCGTGAGGCCTGAACATTCGCACTGCCCGGTGTGAATACGACCGGGCGCTCACCAGCGGCCAAAAACGCCTGCAACTCGGGTTTGAGTGGCTGTTCCGTCGCCAAGTCCTCCAAAGGGAACGTCCATTGCTGCAGATTCGTCGGCCAGTCGGGCTGCGGTTTGGCAAACCACTCGGGAAACAAGGCCAGCACACCATCTGGCGAGTCCCACCACTCACGCCAAAGGCTTTTCGGCGGTTTGACGCCGTTGGCCTCGCAGATGCGGCGCACTTTGGGCAGCGCGAAGAGATCAACGGGATTTGGCAACGAGAACAGCGCCCGCTTGAACCACACCGGCATGCGACGGAGCAACCGCATGGCCGGATGCAGCAGCGGTGTCTCATGCACGCTCAGAAACACGGCGGGTTGCAGATGCACGGTGATCAACGGAACGCCGTGTTTCTCGCGTGCGAGCCTGCCCGCGAAGGCGGTGACCGGTGCGAGCATGAGATCGACCTTCCCGCAGCTCTCGATGGCCGCGAGATACGGCTCCACGGACTTTGCGGCGAATTCGAAGACGACCTTCGTGCCATGGCCGAGCTTCCAGATGCGCGGATCGAGGATCATGGCCTCGAACTCGTCCTTGTCGCCGAGCGGGATGAAGTTCAGCCCCGCCTTGCATGCCTGATCTTCAAACAAACACGCGGTGATCATCGTCACGCGATGACCGCGTGCCGTCAGATGCCGTCCCAGCCAGATGAAGGGAAACACATCACCGGCGCTGCCGAAGGGAAGGAGGAGGATGTGAGGCATAAATGACGAATGACGAAATCAGAATGACGAATGAATGAGCCGTGATGCGTGAAGCTCATTCGTCATTCCGACCTTTCGTCCAGCGCTTCAGTAATGCAGGCAGNGCNGCCGGGCGTGTCAGTGTCNCATAAACACCCGTGCAAGCCGCGCATGCGGCGCAGAACCAGAAGATCTGGCCGGGAGTCCAGTGCAGTCGAAGACTGAGCTCACCCTGCAGCACTGCTGCGAAGCTGATACCAACCCAGGAAAGCCAAGACGCTGCCCCTTGCACTGCGCCTTTGCGATCCGCCGGAGGCTGATGCTGCAAGACGGCCGTGATCGGCACGATGAAGAAGCCGCCGCCGATCCCAAGCACGGTCAGGCAGACGGTGAAGATCGTTTTGCTGACACCCTCCATTCCCATGACCAGTCCCATCGTGGCCATCAGGAACGCGCCGATAGGGATCAGTCCGTATTCGATGTGATTTCCGCTCAATTTGCCCGCGAGCATGCTGCCAGCAGCCATGCCGATGGCCAGCGCCACCTGAAGCACGCTGTTTTCCAACGGATCGACCTTTAAAATCTGCTGCGCGTAGAGCAGCAGATTCATCTGCACCAGCACGGCGATGAAAAAGAAGCCCGTGTTGCCCAGGTTCGCCCGCCACAGATCGCGGTCGCCCTTCATCCAGCGAAATTCACGCCACAGTTCGCCAAGGAAATTCAGGCGCAGCGGCTTGTCCGGGCTGGCCGACCGGATGCGGGTGATGCCGGTGCTCGTCCACCAGCCGGCGATGGAAAGCACCAGCAGGATGATGCCCGGCCAGGGTGAGCTGCCGGGAAAGGCGTTGGCCATCAGGCCCGCCGCCAGTGTGCCAAGAATCGCCGCCAGGAAGGTCAGCATTTCGATGATGCCGTTGGCCCAGGAAAGTTTCTCATCGGGAACCAACTCAGGCAGCGAGCCGTATTTCGACGCGGCAAACAAAGCGCTCTGGGCGCCCATGAGGCAGATGCTGACGAGCTGGAGGCTTAGGTTCTGCGCGGCCAGGGCCACGAGCGCGAAGACCATGATGGCGATCTCCAGCACCTTCACCCACATCATCACACGTCCTTTGCTGAAACGGTCGGCCATCCAGCCGCCAAACATCGAGAACAGGAGGAACGGTACGGCGAAGTACATGCCCGCATCCGACACCAGCCGGTCGAGCTTCTCCTTCGGCCACTGCTGGGCCATCACGATGAAGATGACGAGCTGCTTGAGCAGGTTGTCGGAAAACGCGCCCTGAAACTGAGTGCCCATCAGGCTCCAGAAGCCGCGTTTCCAGTCGTGGGGATGAGGGGAGTTGTTCATGCGCGTTTGGCGGCGGCTTGGGCAGGCGTGGGGCAGATTTTCTTCAGCAGGAAGTGCGTCGGCAGATACACAAGGATGATCAGCAGCGCCATCCATGTCACGAGATAAAGCTCAGCGCTCATCCAGGTCTGCGGCTGCGCGTCGTCCATGCCGAAGACGTAGTTCACATTGCGCGGCAGGTTCGGGTCAGGCAGCGCCTCACCGGCCTTTGGGAGGAAAAAGAAGGCCACGAGGCACAAAGCCGAGGCGAAGACCGTCCAGCCTTTCAAAGCACGGCGGTCGTAGCCGAGCTTGAAGACGAGGTAGAGCAGCAGAAACGGCAGCCAGCCGTGGAAGAACGACAAACCGCGCAGGAACAGCGGTTTTGTCTCATCAAACATGTAGGCCGTCATGCCGGTCATGGTGAAGCCGCAAAGCTGCACGATGTAATCCACGCTCCACAACGCCTGCGGCATCAAGATGCCCACGGCGGGCAGCGAGATGAGCAGCGGCTTTTCCAGCCAGACTCCCACAAGCGTGAGCAGCAGCGCCATGTCACAGAAGTAGAGGAAGTTCGTCGGACCGTAGTGATACCAGTAAACAGGAATCCAAACCGCCATGAAGGCGGTGTAGGACAGTTTGAGCCAGAGCGGGATCGCGGATGAAGGATGTGTTTCCATGCGAGGGGAGCTTTCAGCGTGGAGATCAGACCGGCCAATCGACCGTTTGTGAGTTTGTATTGAGAAAAGGCATGATCAACGCAGCCAGGCATCAATCGCAGGCGAGACATTACCTGCGATGTGATAGGCAAAGAAGGCTACCGCAGCCCCGGCGATCACGTCGAGCGTGTAATGCGCCCGCAGCACCAGAACCGTGGCCATTTCTCCCACCGCGATCACGGCGGCGGTGATGCCGAGCCACAGCGGGCCGACGTGCGCTAGTTCGAGCGCACCGAGCACGGCCAGCGCCGTGTGGCCGGAGAAAAAGAAGTCATTGCCCACCTCATACGTCACCAGCAGCGAAGGGCTGCCTGGATGCCGCCAGATCATGCCGGGAGGCGGCGGCAGCGTGCAGATGGCCTGTGAAAGCTGCCGTAGGCCAAACAGAATCAGCAGCGCGATGAACGGCGCGAAACTGCCGCCAAACACCGCCAACGCGATGACAGACAGCGCCAGCACGTCGATGAAAAACGAGCTGACGATGAGCAGCCGGTTCGCCGCGCGATCATTCTGGATCAACCAGCCATGCCAGCGGGCGGTGAGATCGTGAACGAGATCGCCCAGGCCATGACGCGGCGTGCTTTTGCGGGCAATGAGAATTTGCGTCCAATGCCAGGCGGCGAGCGCCAGCACGACGATGCCGAGACGAATGAGGATGGTGGTGAGGTTCATGATTGGCGATGGGTGAGAGATGCGGACATGAGCGATTCGAGACGCTGGCGGATTTCGAGGGTGATGGGATCAGCGGGCATGCCGCGTGGCCGCTCCGGCGAGACTTCGATGGCTTCACCGATCATCACGACGGCTCGCATCGGTGGGTGTGGTCTCGCCGCATCGGTGAGGTCTTCTTCAAAGCGCTCGACGGTTTCCAGCAGACGTTCCGGCGCTTCCGAGGTGTCGAGATAGCTGCCGGGATAGCAGTGCAGTTGCTGCACGAGGTAGAGATCGGCCAGTTGCCGCCAGCGCGCGGCTTTGTCGGCCTCGGAGAGAGTTTCGTCGTGCAAATCGGGCACGATGGCGGTGCGCAGCGCCTTGATGCGCTCCATCGTGTCTTTGTCACGACGCGGCGCTTTGAGCCACCGCGCTTCGAGCGGTGAAAGCAGATGGTCGATCAATGTTCCAACGCGTTCCGCGAGTGATCCTGCGCGGCTGGCGCCGAGATGCTCGATCTCTTTGAGCGAGAGCAGCGCCTCGCCGACCTTCGCGATGCGTTCCCGCATGGAAAGATGCGTTTGCGGCTGCCAAGTGAGCTTCGTTTCGATGTCCTTCAGCACCGGTCGCAGCGTGGCTTCGAGATCGCCCTCGAAAAAGTAGCGCAGGAAGGTCGGATGGATCACCACCTTGCGCTTCGGGTCGATCTTCGCGGCCATCTTGGCTCCCAGCCGCGCCATGAAGGCCACACCATCCATCAGATTCGCCAGATGATCATTGCTGCGCGTGATGAAGCCTTCGGGGAAGACGATTAGCGGTCGTCGTGCCTCGCCAAGAATCTGCGTGGCATGATTCAGCGACTCGCGGTCCAGGCCTTCGCGAAACATGCTGAATCCGCCCATGCGTGGCAGCAGAAAGGACTGCATGCAGCTCTGATGAAAAATATGCCAGCTCGCCATCGTGCTGAAATCACAGCGAACATGCGGACGCAGACTGCGTGCGATCACCATTGGGTCACCGGGCCGGCAGTGATTCGCCGCCAGCAGCACGCCATGGCCTGCGTTCAGCGAGTCCCGCAGCCGTTCCGCGCCGATGCACTCGCAGGATTCGATCCCATAGGCCTTTCGCAGATGCCCCGGCAGCCAGAGATGCACCAGAGCGCTCCAGAGGCGGCTGTTGCGGGAGGGGATGAAACGATAGGGCTTGTCGATGATGAGCTGTTGCATGACGCAACCGTGCTCATCCCACCGCGCTTTCTCGAATTGATAAAAGCCAGGGTTGTATTGAGAGCGTCAATGACGACCGCGCTCACATCACCGCCGGTTGTCCCGTGCATTCCAGCACGGAGCGCCACAGTTCCTGGGTGGGATCGACCTTGCGGCGGCCGTGAATGACCATTTCGAGCGGCAGGTGGACGAAGGAGCCGTGCCAGCGGCCCACGAGCATGTTGGTCTTGCCCGCCATGGCGGCATGCACGGCGGACTGGGCGAGGCGGGAGCAATACACATTATCCTGGGCGTTTGCGGGCACACTGCGCACGATGTAGCTGGGGTCGATGTATTTGAGATTCACCTCGGTTTTGCGGGCTTTGAAGAAGGCGTTGATGCGATCCTTCAAGAACGGTCCGATGTCGCCGTAGCGCTTGTTGCCGCTGGCATCGGTGGCGTCTTCTGTCTGCATGAGATGCTGCCCGGCGCCCTCGGCCACGACGACCACAGCGCTGCCACGTTTCACCAGACGGTGCCGCAGAGACTCCAGGAACCCACCCTCGCCTTCCAGTTGGAACGGCACCTCGGGAACGAGCACGAAATCGACGTTGCTGCCCGCCAGCGCCGCATAGCAGGCGATGAAGCCGGAATCGCGCCCCATGAGCTTCACGAGACCGACGCCGTTCACCGCGCCGGTGGCCTCGACATACGCGCATTTCAAGGCCTGCACCGCCGCCGCGAAGGCCGTCTCGAAGCCAAAGCTCTTGTCGAGGTAGCGGATGTCGTTGTCGATGGTCTTCGGAATGCCGACCACGGCTTTTTTCAGCCCGCGTCGCTCGATTTCCTTCACGATCTCCGCCGCGCCTCGCAAAGTGCCGTCACCGCCGATGACGAAGAGGATGTCCACCTTCATGTCCTCCAGCGTGTCCACCATCTCGCCGATGTCCTGCTGTCCGCGTGAGCTGCCGAGCAGCGTGCCGCCAAAGTGATGCGCTTGCTCGATGGAGGACGGCTTGAGCAGCAGCGGCGTGTGTCCGTAGCGCTGCACCAGCCCCTCGTAACCATAGCGGAAGCCATAGACGCGTGAGATGCCGTACTGTTGGTGGCACTGGTTCACGAGACCGCGGATGATGTCGTTCAATCCGGGACACAGGCCGCCGCAGGTCACGATGCCCGCCGTGGTGCGCTGCGGATCGAAGTAAATCTGCTCCCGCGCTCCCGCCTCCTCATAGCTTGGCGTCGAGACATCGCGCCCGTCTTCGAGCAGATGGCTGTGGTAGAGAATGCGGTCCGCCGCATCGGTTTTGAACGGGGCATCCACCCCGCCAATGCGGTGCAAGGGTGAAGGGAAAAGACAGGGGCCGAGCGTGGGAATGCTCGTGTCGGGCGGGGCGGGAGTCATGGCGGCTGGCGGGGACGCCTTCCTGCAAAGCAGGAGCAATGCCATTCCATGGGCGGAACAGTCAGGCTCGTCATGCCGAGATCGAGAACGAACTTGGAAGTTCGTTTT
>Ga0056914_10002096_pt1 | contig 13088 bp, 12 predicted proteins | sample TNRBio252014_DNA_FD_55168 | JGI IMG/M metagenome (GOLD analysis project Ga0056914, IMG submission 55168) | Wastewater treatment Type I Accumulibacter community from EBPR Bioreactor in Madison, WI, USA - TNR Reactor_6/25/2014_ DNA | ecosystem: Engineered > Bioreactor > EBPR > Anaerobic-Aerobic >...
GGCGACAGGCTGCCGGGGAAGGCCACCACCAGCAGCCGGCCGGTGCGCTGCTGGACGGCGATCAGGCTCTCGGCTTCGGGGCCGTTCATCACCATCGGCTTCTCCAGCAGCACGTCCAGCCCGGCCTCCAGGCAAGCCACGGTCTGATCGTGATGAAAGGCGTGCGGTGTGATGATGAAAGCCGCGTCCAGCGGGTAATCGGCCAGCAGGCGGGCCAGGTCAGGCTGGTTGGGCGGCGGCTCCAGCCCGGCGTCCAGATAGAGCTGCGCGCTGGCCGCGTAGGCTGCGTCTGACGGCTCGCACATGACGGTGATCTCGCTGCCGTCGGCCTGCTTCATGATCTCACGGATGTGGTAGCGCGCCATGCCGCCGCAGCCGATCATGGCGATGCGGGTGATAGGGGTCATAAGGGATAACAGGGTCCTTTCCGATAGGTCGTGAGACGTAACGAGTAACTCGTAACCCAGAAAGGCAGTCCGCCATTCCGGGTTACGGGTTACGCATTACGCCGCAGTATGCTGTCCACCTGCCCGCCGTAGCCCTCGCCGAACAGGTTGAGGTGGTTGAGCAGGTGGTAGAGCTGGTAGAGCGGGATGCGCTCGTCGCGGCCGGGCGCGGGCGGCCAGGCCGCGTCATAGGCTGCAAAGAAATCGGCCGGAAAGCCGCCGAACAGCCGGCACATGGCCAGCTCGGCCTCGCGGTCGCCGCAATAGACGGCCGGGTCGATCAGCACCGGCTGGCCGGCCGCGTCCACCAGCCAGTTGCCGCCCCACAGGTCGCCGTGCAGCAGGGACGGCTGGCAAGCCCCCTCGTCGATCCAACGGTCGAGCCGGCCGATCAGCCGCTCCAGCCGTCGGCGGCGCTCCGTGGGCATCAGCCCCTGCCGGCCAGCCAGTTCCATCTGAAAGCCCAGCCGGCGCACGCCGTAGAACTCGATCCACGAGGGCAGCCAGCGGTTGTCCTGCGGCGTCGCCCCGCAGTAGTTGCCGTGGTCCAGGCCGTAGGACGGAGCGCTGGAGCGATGCAAATCAGCCAGTTGCTGGCCCAATACCTCGCCTGCGAACCGTTGGTCGAGTTGCGCAGCATGTCGAGACCTCTGCTCGATCCACTCCATGACGATAAAGGCAGGCACAACGCCCGGCTGGGCCGCGCCGTGAGCCACGACGCCCGGCACGCGCACCGCCTGCGCTGAAGCCAGCAGCGCCAACCCGGCCGCCTCGGCCTCGAACATCTCCAGCCAGCCGGGCTGTGGCTGCGGGGGCCGCCCATGCCACTTGACCAGGTAGGCCCGGCCGCCGGCCTCGACGCGCGCGGCCTGGCTGATGTCGCCGCCGCCCACAGGCTGCACGGCGCTCAGTTCGGTGTTCAGTTGCTCAGCCAGAAGCGCGGCCAACGCCGCCGGCAGGGCCATGCTACAGCCGACGCTCCTGGCGGATGTGATCCAGCAGACCGCGGCTGGCGGCGTCCACCAGCTCGTAGACGTACTCGAAGCGGCCGTCGTAGTAGGGATCGGGCACGTCTTGCGGATAGCCGGCCGGCGCGAAGTCCAGCAGCCGGTGCAGCTTGCCCTCCAGCGCCCCGCTGTGGTCCAGCCGGCGCAGGTCGGCCAGGTTCTCCCTGTCCATGGCGATCACATAGTCAAAGCGCTGCAGGTCGGCCGGCCGCACCTGGCGCGAGCGGCCGTCGTAGGGGATGTTGTGCTGGCGCAGCACAGCCAGCGTGCGCCGGTCGGCCGCCTCGCCGCTGTGCCAGTCGGCCATGCCGGCCGAGTCGACCTCGATCTGGCCGGCCAGCCCGGCCTCGCTCACCAGGTTCTGAAACACCGCCTCGGCCATAGGCGAGCGGCAGATGTTGCCGAGGCAGACGAAGAGGACTTTGATCATGGGAGTTGGGTGGGATGATGTGGGTCGCGTGTGCCAAACAGTGATGCGAAACGAGTAACCCGTAACCCGGAAAAGCAGGAGTCGGGTGCGGGATGCCGGGTTACGAGTTACTGAGTTTAGCGCAAGGCGCGCCAGAGCACAAAACCGGCGGCTGGTCGAATGGCGCTGCACCGCCAGCGGCAGAAGGAGGTAGCTGCCGATCTCGTCCGGCGGCGGCGCGGCAACCTGGACCGGCTTAAGCTGGCCCACGGCGCTGCGCGAGCCGCAGTAGTCGTTGCAGGGAGGGGGAGGGGGAGGAGGCGTGACCAGTGCATGGTAACCGACATTTGTATGACGAACTTTTGGTCACAGGCATCCAATCAACATTGTTTATGCAGGTCACGCAAAACCGATGTCGGCACAACTCAACCCGTGAAGCCAGGCCGCCCAACACGACCAGCATGAGAGACGAAATTGTGCAGCAGATCAGCCCGGTAGGGTTCGTCCAGGCGGCACTCTCGTCGAATTGAGACATCTGCCCCAGTGAGTGTGCTGAACGCATGGCTATAGCGCATTACCGGTGTCTCGTCCTTGACTAGATTCGCCGTTGTGATATTGTGCAATACAAGGATTTCGTGGAAACATACTTCGCGCGACTCACCACGATATTTCAATGACCAACGATCTTCTGGCGGCCTTCCCGATTTCCGCTCAGGTTGAGGGTTAAGCATCGCCAGACGAAGATACGGCGTTTTGCCAGGGTTGGCGAGATCGCAGGACGGCGTAAGGACTACCGCTAGAGTGTCTGGTTTGCTCCAGGATATGGTCACAATATCACCATTGCGGATTACATCATCAATTGGCTGATACAACATGTGGAGCGCTTCCATTTGGGAAGATCGCTGGCGGTCTTGCTTGGATGTCAGCGGTTGCTCGACACTCAGTTCAGTAACGATCTTTTTCAATTCGCCGACAAAGACGTGGTCTGCGTACAACTGTCGCCCAAGTAACCGGAGCATGACATCGGTGGCGTGTTCCATGTCAACATCGTTGGTCTCGCCCAACCTGATCAGCGTCTTGAGGCCCTTTGCCAAATCATCGATCGATTGTTCGGCCAATGAGTATAGCGTCTTTTCGACAGCGTTGGCGACACTCTGTCGAAACTGCTCCGCCAATCGTGCTGGAGCCTGCTGGTGCCAACTTGAGAGTTCGTCGAGTAGTCTTTGATGGTTCACAACTGACTTGCTATATCCGCGGACACAGGCTTCAGGAAATCTCGACTTCACTTCTGCTTCCGCCTCGATAAAACGTTCAATCTCCTCCGTCCAGATAATTACCGGCACGAACCGGCTTTTTCGCAATTCAACAAGACAAAGCAGGGCATCGGACTCAGTTTCTCCATCAAGCAGCCAATCCAGAATGACCATTTGGAATGGCGGCAAGGAGGACAGAGTGTTGCGCAGATCTTCATAGTCATTCACGCGAAGGACTTCCACTTGAGCAGCGGCGAACTCAGCGACAATCTCGTCCCTCACTTTGCCGTTGTCTTCAATGAGCAGGACACGATTCAGGTTCACGGTCTGCCGTTCTCCTCAACAATCTGATCTGGAAACTGAATTTTTAATGCTGCCCCAACGCGGAATGCATCGGGGTGCTCACCGGGGGCGAGCAGTGTGATCGTGGACTGTGCCTCAGCCAAAGTCTCGCGCGCGATGAACAGTCCCAGGCCGCGCCCATCGATTTTGGTCGAAAAGAAAACATCGAAGATGCGGTGCTGCTCGCGCGGGTGAATGCCCGGCCCGTTGTCCGCAAACAGAATCGACCTTTCAGAGGCCGAGATCACGATGCGCAGCCGCCGATCATTCTCTTCGGACTTGCGGCTAAGCCAATAGCAGGCGTTGTCGATCAGGTTGTTGAACACCTGTGTCAGCGCCCCGCGACGCATCGTTACGGTGAGCGGTCCTTCGCGTTCAAGGACGTCGACAAGAATCCGGTTCTCCTCGATCTGTCCTTGATTGAGAAGCAGGGCATGCCCAACGATGGTTTTTACGTCCAGCGGCTTCTCAACGGTCTTGCGCCGGATATAGAACATAGGACCCAGGGCCAGCACCAGATCGCGCAAGGCTTCCAATGTTACGCCCAACGCTTCGACGCGACCCTTCAGGTGTGCTGCCTGTTGAATGATCGACTGCTTCTCGATCTCGCGCAGCAGATCAGACGCTTCGCGTGTCATCCGGGCAAATTCGTGAGTAAATCGCTCAGCCGCCAGACCGAGTCCGGCTAGTGCCAACAACATTTCCCGCTCTTCATCGATCCGGCTTGCTGCATCAGCGGCTGCCTCCCTGGTTTCCTGCACTGCTGTTGTCAGCGCCTGATCGGACCGCTGGAGGATGGCCATCATTTCCTGCGCAACTGCGGGAGCAATGCGTCCCTGCTGCACCAGATCGTTCGCCAGTTCCTGCGTCTGGGTAAGTGCGTTGGCGACTGTGGCGACACTGGTCTCCAGTTGTGAGATGGCTGGCAGCAACTCACGTTTTTCCCGCTTCTGAGCCTCACGTACCAGTCTACGATCCTGAGAAAACTCATTGTAGGCAATATTCATGATGGCGAGCATCAAGTCGCGTAGATCATGATATGCCTCGTTTTCAATGAAGCCCTCGCGATTGCTCTTGTCGTGCAATTTCTCATTTGTCGTCTGATTGATCTCCACCATACCCACAACGTTCTTACGCTCGAATGCACTAGAAGTGCGCATGTAACGGGCATGGTCGATTTCCAGCCAATCGTCCTCTGGCTCACCATAAGGCAATACACGAATCCCGTCGCGAAAGACCGACACGCCATTGTACTGATTCAGATCTCGTGTATCTCCTATCCCGGACTGCTTTAGGCTTTCAGGGGCTCGGTCCCAGATGTAAAGTGCAACATAAAAGGGCCCGCATTGTGGTATGCGTGTCGGAGGTTGCCAGGATTTGATTGGCTGCCGGAGATCGACCGGCCCCGAATTCTCGCTGCGCGTTGGATAGGGAGGGAGGCTGAACCGATAGTCATATTCGGCAACGCCTGACTCATCAACCACCACGATCATTTCGGCGTGAGCAGATTTGAGGATCTCGCCGGCATCCAGGTTCTCGTACAGCGGAAACTCGGGGCAATGCAGAGTAACTCTGAATGCTTCTGGTGTTCGAAAGGGACTCATTAAGCGGCGCAAGGACTGCGAAATCCGTTTAACGTCGCGCTCGCTCCAACGGCCACGGGCGCCGCGCATTTCCAGACGAGTGCCGCTGCGATCAAGAAAAGTCTGCGGGATTCGTTCCTGATATGCCACGCCAACGTCACTCAAGTACGCGTCAGGATTGTCGAATTGATCCCAGCCAATCTGGACGACAATTTCCACCTCGCTCAATTCTGCGTCGTTGTTTCTGGAACGGCTGATGAGTGTTAACTGACGACCGAGCTTGTGGGCGGCAAAACGACCTACCCCTTTCTCACCCAACGGTAGGCGCCCTCGGCGTGTGCGCTCCGCTCGCTTCTTGGCCTCCTCCTTGTGGCCAGTTGCTGGCTCCAGCCAACGGCGCAGTACAGTTTCCAGATCCATGCCGGCCCCATCATCTTCGACAACAATGACTGTTTGCTCCGGGTCGGCAAGATTGAGAAGACTGACTGAGACATGATCGGCGTCGGCGTCGTAGCCATTCTTGACCAACTCTAGCAGGCCCACCGTAGCATCACGGATGAGCTGCTCTCCCAAAACACTAACAAGCCGGGCGCGTGGGCGGAATGTCTCTGTACCTTTTCGCAGTTCAGTTTGTTCTGCCATGCTGGTTAGTCCGTGTGTTCCCGGTGACTGCTGCACGGGCGCATGTCACACAGTACTGGGTGAGAGAACTGAGGGCTAATGATCAGGGCTTGCCCCTGATTCAACAATGGCACTTCGCCCCAAACGGCTTCATTGACACTGCCTGCAGAGACATGAAGGGCGTCCAGGTTGCGCTTACCTGTGGTTTGGTGAACGAATTTGGTGTTGCAAAGCTCGTATATCTCGTTCGGAAGATGCGCAGGTTGTTGAGATATGAAACAGAGACCCAGCCACCGTTTTCGACCGCGTCGGCTGATCTCACGCAACATATCTACGATGCTTTCCATCATCTTGACATTGTCACGACTTACAAAAGTGTGCGCCTCTTCGATGACAACAAGTGTGGGTGGCGCATCCGACTCGCCGATCTTCTTTGAGAAAATCTCCTGAAGAATTTGGGCAATTACGATGTTGTTTACACGTACATTGGTAGCATCGCTCAGGTCAAATACGGATAGATGTCCAGGCCTGACCAGATCATTTACATCCAACACGTAGTCTACCGAGTCGAAAATCTGATATCGTTGAATCTTCTCCAGCAACTGCCTGACTTTTGACCAGGATGCCTTGTTCCCATATGCTGCATCCGCCCTTTCAAAAACCACATTCAGTTCTTTCATCAGGAAGTTGAGGCTAAGCCCAGGAAGACTTTTCAGTCCCGCAGGCGTTTCGCTACTCAGTCTCTCCCATTTGCTCTGTTTTGACCGCCCAGATTGATGCCTGATCTTGTCAACACAGTCTTCGTAAAGCTCCAGGAATCGTGTCTCCTGAGCCTCATTCAACCCCATAATCTCGATCAGCGCGTAGGGGGACTGCCGGCTGAAATCCAGACAAAACTCACGTGCATCGGGTCGCTTTGACTCAGTTCCAGGACAATGAAACACCTGAATTGCTTCAACGCCCTTGGGGGAGACACCAAATCGCCGCATTGCGGCGCCCAAGGATTTTCTCTTTTGCGCCTCTTCATTGGGCTTATCCATTGAGATGTATTCACCTTCGACATCCAGAATGATGACAGCCCAACCCGCAGCAATAGCTTCTTCAATCAGGACCTGCGCTGTATTTGTCTTGCCGGAACCCACAGTACCGAAGATACCCAGATTGCGCGGGAGTACTTTCTTCTCATGTGCATTCAGTTTGACCCGCACTTGGTCATATCCAGTCAGATGGCCAATGTACATATTGCCTTCGAGTCCCAGCAGCTCAGCGATCTTGTCAGATGGCATTTCATGTACAGGCGTCTTGGGAAATGGCCGACTCGCAATACCAGTCAATGATACACTTTCGAGGTTCACTCTGCCCAACAATTCGACCCGGCAGACGGCATGGAAGTCGGGAAGAAATGGCACTTCGTTAGCCATCAGTATGGACGTGCGCGCAAATGCAGATTCCTTGCCAACAGCGTCAGGTGTATAGAAAGGTCCCGAGACCATGCGTCCCAGATACGGGGTATTGCTGTTGCCCACAAGAACGTACTGTCCACGCTGTAGCCGATTTATGTCATCAAACGGGACGCGTAGTTCGATTTCGTTGTTCTGCCCACGAATGTCATCAAAGTTCACAAAACCAATGGGTCTTGGCGACTCTATCATCTGTCATCTCCAGTCATTTGAGGCGTAGGTCTCGTTCATCGCTTTCAACCAGGAATTCTCCCTCTTTGGCAAGTTGGTAACGCATCATCTGTGTGAAGTCACCAGCCGGGAAATATTCTGAGCATAAAGTGTCGGCATAGTCAATCAACAAGGGGAATCCTTTCTCGCGTTGCATCAATGAGTCACGTGCAATGATTGCTGCAGCCAACTCGAAATTGTCTCGGTGGGCATGAAACATGTATGGGCGCTGGCCAACGCGTATTATCCCAACAAGAATCTTGGAGGCGCTGTGATTCAGGAAATCCTTCATGTGGTCAAATTCCCGTTCACGCCAACGCCCCGGGGACATGAAGTCTGTGTTGTCTGCAACCTCGTCGCCAAACGAGTATCGCTCGTCAACCAGATATTCACCCGGGTTCAGTGCAGTACCGAGAGTGATATAGTCGCTCTGCCGAGAGGTAGAGATGACACTAAACACCTTTGGATCGGCTACTATCTGTTTCAAGAGTCCCAGTGTGGTGTACAACGCCCTTAATCGCCCTAATCCGGTCATCAGTTCAAACGGTAGTAAGGGGCCGTGAAGCATTCGGTATACCTGTTTGTATTCCGGTCGTAACGCAACCTCACGCTCGCGATACAACATTAGAGCCCGAATAACCAGACCGGACAGGGGACGATTTCCGAATTCTCGAGCCTTGAGAACACTCAGCACATCGTCTAGGTTATTTTGGAAACTAGCTTCCGAAATGTAGTAGGACTGGCGCAGCTTCTGATTGAAGTAATTTACGGCCACAATACCGATCTGGCAGCGAACACCAGACAACATTTGATGCGTTGAAACCGTACCATCTATGGCCGTGACTTGGCCATTGAGAAGCAACTTCTCCGCCTCCGAGAGCAGGTCATCATAGCGGCGCACAACATATTTCTTCTCCAAGATTTCTTTCCGCAGTGCTTCACGAATCAGTCTCTCCCGGGCAATATCACGACCAAGCTCTTCTTGATAGTACGACGGTGCTTCACTGATAAACGAGGGGTAACTGTCCCATTGTCTCTGGTTCAACAGATCATGAAACGTGGTTGGGTTCTGGCTCATGATGGTCTCTCTGCAACCCACGAAATTCCTGTCTGACAGAGACTTTGCAGAGGGCAGAGATGGCAGTCGGGTGGACGCTTCTTTGTGCAAACGCCGTCAGCCAAATCAAGCAGTGCATAGTTATATCTACGTGGCTCATCAAAATGGATGAGTGAATTCAGTAAAGTTCGGAACCGGCTGCTACGACGAGAGGAATCTCTCGTCTCTAGTCCAAATAGCCTTCCGATGATCCTGATCGTGTTGGTGTCGGCCAAAGGCTCAGGCAGATTCCAAGCAAAGCAGCGAACTGCGCCAGCGATATACTCACTGACTCCGGGCAATGACAAAAGGTCAGCGCGTTCGACCGGAATATGACCACCCCATTTGATCATGATCTCGCTTGCCATCCGATGTATCAGGTCAATTCGCCATCGGAGACCAAGCGAGAACAGAGCATCTTGAAGTTCGCGCAAAGATGCGTTGGCCAGTACCGCAGTGTCCGGATACGTCATCATAAAAGATCGATACACTGGAACAACCTGGATTGCCTGAGTACGATGAAGCATCACTTCAGACATGAGAATTCGGTACGAGTTAACAGTGGTTCGCCAGGGAAATGCACGAAAGTTTTCTTGGCCCCACGGGAGTAGCAACTCTCCCAATCTCACACTGTCTATTGTGTGTCCATTGGCTTCAACTATCAATTTGTGTGCTTTCCTTGCCGTCTCCTTGCCACGAACGTATCAGACTTTCAACAATGGCCTTCATGACAGGTGGACAGACACCGTTGCCCATCAACTTGACCTTATCTCGTCGAGATAGATTTTCAGCAAATACGAAGTCATCACCATATCCCATTGCCAGCTTAAGCTCCTCAGGTTGTAGCATTCGCATTCTGTCTTGTTCCCGTGAATGTCCTGGTACAATATATCCGAATCTGTCAAGCGTTGTGATTGTTCTCAAAGACCTATCAAGCGACTGCCAGCCACCGTTTCCACCATTCTTTGCAGATCCGTAGTAGACTATCAGGAATGGCTCCAGCGGTTTTCCTTGTCGTAGCATCTGCTCGATAGCATAGTCAGCTTTCGCAAGTGTGGTCTCTGCTCGCCTGTCTATTCTAAGCTGACTCAGTGTGAATTTGCTTGTTGAAATGACATCCCTGGCTGTTTTGGTGTTTTCCAGGTCTGCCACTGGAGCTGGAGGGGCGCCAGCAAGCGAACAGAGCATGAACAGCCGCTTGCGGGATTGTGCAACACCAAAACCTTTTGCATCCAGTTCTTCTTCTGTAATTCCATACCCAAGCTGCTTCAGTATTTCATGCAACTCGTCATGCCGATGCCAGTCTTGCATCTCAACAACGTTCTCAATCACAATCCATCTTGGCTGGAAGGTCTCAGCAAAACGAACAACTTCTAAGGCTGTCTCTCTACTTCGTTCACAGCGAGTACCTTTACCTTTCGCTTTGGAGTGATTGGTGCATTCGGGAGAGGCCAGGATTAGGTCGATCCTGCCCAGTTCGGCGCGGAGCGCCTCGGCGTCCAACTCGAAGATGTCTGCTAGGCGGGCGACGCCTACACCAAAGTTGCGGTTGAACGTGTCAACCGCCGCCTGCCAGTTGTCATAAGCTGCCACAATCTCGACGCCAGCTTGACGCGCGCCATAACTGCTTCCGCCTGCGCCGCAAAAAAGATCGATTGCCCGAAATCGCGATGTCATCGTGTTGACTCAACGTTACTATACGCGATGATGCGTTTATGAAATGCGGTGTGCCTAACATAATGGCACTACACAGCAACGTAGCTATTTCAGATAATTGAACCCATAACGACTTGCTACGCCCGAGACGCTGCCACAAATTCCAGCGCCGTTTAAGCAAGCCACCAGACCTGATTCGGTCGCACCAAGCCATGTGGCTAAGAACGCTATCCGACTTTGGACGCGACTAACAACGTAATCATGATACCACTTTTCATCACACCGCCCAAACATTCACGCACAGCTCAAGCATACCACGCGCAGCCCAATCACCGACCGGCACAGCGCGTTGGCTGCGGTGCTGTGGCCACCCACCCCTGGTGGATGGTGTACCTCACCTTCCACCGCTTCGTCCACAAGTTCATCAAACACCGCCACCAGATGACCGCCATACTGCTCCAGGCACCGCACATCGGCGCCGGCGTTGATCAGCTCGACTACATCCAGCAAATCCTGGCGGCGCCTGGCCCGGAGCTACAGGGTGTTTACCGATCTGCTTCAGCCATGAACTCTAATGTGGCTTGCGTGATCAGGCCCGACCGGGTCTCGCCATGGCGTGCTGCATAGCTGTCGATCAGGCTCAGGACGCGTTCGGGAATGGTCACATTCACGCGCCGGGCTTTGCCTGATAGCTTGGCAACATCGACGGTTACCACGGCCCATGCACCGCCGGCAAAATCCGTGTTGTCGTTGTGAAAATCCACTGACTGCGGGCGCGGAACGGTTTCGCCATCCACGAGCAGGCCCTCGATGTGGCACTCAATGGCCTCGACGGCGTTCTCGATCGCTTCGTCCATGGTTTCGCCGCCGCTGAAGCACCCGGGTAGATCGGGTACAATGACGCCGTAGTCGCTGTCGGGATCTTTGTGAATTACAATTGGATATCGCATCTGCTTACCTTGGCGGCCAATCCCAGCCAGCCTGTCGAAAGATACTGCGTAAGGTCCCTGTAGGCAGATCGGTTTTGGGGTGGGGAACAGTCACGCGATTTGGCCTTTCAGGGTGTTTGAACTGATGGTGGCTTCCACGCACATTGACGAGGATCCATCCCTCTCGCTTGAGTCTGGCAATGACATCGCGACTGCTCATAGGTCAGATTATACACATGGTACACACAAAAAGCAAGGATAAAGAATTGCGGCAATCTGACAAGGCATGGCTGGGCCCCTCTATCACTCCATCGCTTCCTCAACCAACCCTTTGTGAGTTGGAGGTGCCTAACGGTGTCCCGTAGCGAGTAAAGCGTAACCCGTAACCGGATAGGCGGGAGTCGTGTCCGGAATTCCGGGTGACGAGTTACTCGTTACGCATTACGGTTAAGCAGACTATCCTCACGCTAAGAGTCGCTAGCCGTTCTCCGGTTCACGTACACCGGCTCGCCCAGGTATCTGGGGCCAAGGTTGAGGACTTCCACGTCCAGCACGGCCTTGGCGCGGGCCAGGACCTCGCGGGCGCGGTTGCGCTGGAAGTGGACGCCCTGCGGGCCGCGCGCGGCGTAGCCGATGGCGTCGTGGCCACGCTGGTCGGCCAGGTAGAGCGCGCGCTCGATGTGGAAGGGCTGCGAGACGACGATGTAGCTGTCCAGCCCGAAGACGTCGCCGGCGCGATAGATCGAATCGAGCGTGCGGAAGCCCGCGTAGTCGGCGGTGATGTGCTCAGCCGGCACGCCCAGCGCGATCAGGTCGGCGCGCATCTCGGCCGGCTCGTTGTAGCTGGCCGTGCCGTTGTCGCCGCTGACCAGGATGCCGTCCACCTTGCCCGCGTGGTACAACTCGGCCGCAGCGCGGATGCGGCCGGTGTAGAAGCTGTTCAGCCGGCCGCGCGAGTATTTGGAGGTGCCCAGCACCAGGGCGATCTCGCGATGCGGCACGGCGGCCAGGTCGTCGTAGACGCGGCCGGCCGCTGCCTGCTCGACGTGCCCGTCAGCCCACAGCGCAAACGCGCCGGCGGCCAGTGGGGCTAGCAGCAACAGGATCAACGCGATGAGTACAATTCGCTTCAAAGTCATTCGCTCCTACCCATTGATCGGCAAGGCGTCCCCGCCGAGCCGGGCGGGACGCGCCTGGTCTCGATGGTCCACGTGGTCATTCCTGTGAAAACGGGAATCCAGTGGGCCGGGCGCTGGATTCCCGTCTCCACGGGAATTACGGAGCACCGGAAGCTTGCTCTGGCAGCGGCAGCCGGGCCAGCGGCAGCCAGGCCAGCACGCGCTGGATCATGCGGTCCCAGTAGCCCCACTCGTGCTCGCCCGGCCCTTCCTCGTAGGTCAGGTCCAGCCCCAGCGCCTGCGCATGGTCGCGGAAGCGCAGATTCTGGCTGTACAGGAAGTCCTCGGTGCCGCAGCACTGGTACAGCCGCGGCCTGGGCCCCGCTGACCGGGCAACCTGCGCCGCCAGGTGCATCACGTCGTTGGGGCTGCCCGCCAGCTTCGCCAGGTCGCCGTAGATGTTTCCCATCTCGGCCACCATGGCAGGATCCGCATCGTGCGGCGCGGGGCCGGCCTGGTCCAGCGCGCCCGACAGGCTGGCGGCCGCGGCGAAGCGCTGCGGCCAGCTCAGCGCCAGCTTGAACGCGCCGTAGCCGCCCATGGACAGCCCGGCCGTGAAGGTGTCCTCACGATCGCCGGAGATGGGAAAGAAGCCGCGCGCCAGGGCCGGCAGTTCCTCGCTGACGAAGGTCCAATAGCGGTTGCCGCGCGCCATGTCGGTGTAGAAGCTGCGGTGGACGGCCGGCATGACCACAGCCAGTCCCAACGGATCGACATAACGCTCGATAGAGGTGCGCCGCAGCCAGGTGGTGTGGTCGTCGGACAGGCCGTGCAGCAGATAGAGCACCGGATAGCGGGCCCGCGCCGGCTGCGGCAGGAGCACGTTCATCGACGTGCTCAGTTGCAGCGTTTCGGAAAAGAAGTCACATTGGATCAAGGCCATGTTAGCACCTCACGG
>Ga0056914_10002098_pt1 | contig 13082 bp, 10 predicted proteins | sample TNRBio252014_DNA_FD_55168 | JGI IMG/M metagenome (GOLD analysis project Ga0056914, IMG submission 55168) | Wastewater treatment Type I Accumulibacter community from EBPR Bioreactor in Madison, WI, USA - TNR Reactor_6/25/2014_ DNA | ecosystem: Engineered > Bioreactor > EBPR > Anaerobic-Aerobic >...
ACCATCAGGTGAACAGCTACGGTGCTGCTCGGCGGCGCCGGACATCGGAGGCGCAAATTCCCTCGGCATAGCGGAGGGTCAGGCCGATGCCGTCCCAGCCGTTGAGCAAAGTATTTCGTGCGGAACGGATTGATTTCGAAAGTCATTGCTATGCTGAATAGGGTGTTACAGTCTGAGCGGATGGATCGACGAATAGCCGACCCATCAAGGTCACTTCATAAACTAAATGATGGTCGATGTAGGGTAGCACAGTACGATCAGGATCGGGTTGCACCCGATAGGCGTCTTAAAGCGCGCCATAAAGTGTCTTGCCAACCATGAGCTACCTGTTGTCCGAATTACCCCCACAAGCTTAAAGCGCGTTCAGGCATAATACAAATCTCGAAGTAGACTCGGTTATGCAGCCCGGACAACTGGAAGAAACGACCGCGTTTCAGGGTCTGATCGTTGCGCATCTTGAGCCAACCGTCGAGCGGTTCCAAGGACTGGGTTTAGATAAAAAGCCAGGATGATGAGTTAGGTGGCATCTTGCGCGAATCCGGTTTCGCTACGCCCATGGCGTGCGCATCTGCCAGCATATGCTGAGAAAATCCCTTTGCATCCGATGACAAAATCCGCGCTGAGCGTCATCGGAAGGTATCCGGAACGGCCTGCCCCATATGCCGCATTAGAAACTCTATGCGATTATCTACCCGGCGCCACGGGGGTTGACTTCATCGCCGCCGCCTTGGCCGGATCAATCCACCAGGCGTTCAATTGCGCTCCCTGCGACGGCGTAACAGACGGATAGCCGAACTTGTCCCAAAATACGATTCGGTCATAGGGAAGGTGCCAATGCGGGATGACTAGATAATTCCATTGCAGTGCCCGGTCAAGTGCGCGCACCCGGGTCACTAAATTGGCTCGATCCGGGGCAGCGATGAGTTGATCGACCAACTGATCAACCACCGGATTTTTCAATCCCGCCAGATTACGGCTGCCGGGCTGATCAGCGGCGGCGCTGCTCCAGAATTCCCGCTGCTCATTGCCTGGCGACAGCGACTGACCCCAGACATTGACCACCATGTCAAAATCGAAATCGCGCACCCGGTTCTCGTACTGAGCGGAATCGACGCTGCGCACGGTCATGGCAATACCCAGTCGCTCCAGATTACGGGCGAACGGTAACCCAATCCGTTCCCAGGTGGGCTCGTTAATCAGCAATTCAAAGCGGAACGGCTCACCAGTCTTCGCGTTAACCAGTTGGCGGTCGCGGAAGGTCCAGCCCGCTTCCTGCAACAATTCCAGCGCTTTACGAAAATTGCCCCGTAGTTGCGCATCATCGTTGGAGATTGGCGGTTGGTATTCGGCGGTAAAAACCTCGGGTGGCAGTTCCTTGCGCAACGGCTCCAATAAAGCCAGTTCTTCTGGCGAAGGCAAGCCCCGCGCCGCCAGTTCAGAATTGTCGAAATAGCTGCGAGTCCGCTGGTACTGGTCATGGAACAGATTACGGTTACTCCATTCGAAATCGAATGCATAAGCCAACGCCTCACGCACCTTGGGGTTTTGGAACAAGGGCCGGCGCAAGTTGTAGACGAACCCCTGCATTCCTGAAGTCCTCTGGTGGGGAAAAATTTCCTTTTTGACTCGCCCATCACGCAGCGCCGGGAAGTCATAACCTGTAGCCCATTGCTTGGCGACATTTTCTACCCGCAGGTCATAAACCCCAGCCTTGAACGCTTCAAGCGCCACGGTGACATCACGGTAGTAGTCATAGCGCAGCCGATCGATGTTGTGTTGGCCCCGGTTGACCGGTAAATCCTTGCCCCAATAATTCTCGTCACGCTGATAGACGATAAAACGACCCGGTTCAAAGCGCTCAATCCGGTAGGGGCCACTGCCGACGGGAATATCCAGCGTGGTCGCGGCAAAATCCCGATCTTGCCAGTAATTTTTCGATAGCACCGGCATCTGGCCGATAATCAATGGCAACTCCCGGTTCTCGCCAGGGGCAAAGGTGAATTTTACTCGCCGCTCATCCAACCGCTCGGCGCTGGCAATGCTAGCGTAGTAGAAGCGGTAGGATGGATTGCCCTTGGTCTTGAGCGTCTCGAAGGAAAACAGTACATCATCCGCAGTGATCGAACCGCCGTCATGAAATTTTGCCTGTGGGCGAATCATAAACGTCACCGAGCCCCGATCTGCGGGAATCTCTACGCTCTCGGCGATCAATCCATACTCACTAAACGGTTCGTCGGCGCTGTTAGTCATCAGGCTTTCAAACAACTGGCTGATGCCAACCACTGACTGCCCCTTGATGTTAAAGGGGTTGAAAGTATCGAAGCTGCCAATAGCGGCAAAGCGGGCTTCACCGCCTTTGGGTGCGTCGGGATTGGCATAATCAAAATGCGTGAAGTTCGGGCCGTACTTCGGTTGTCCATGCAGGGCGACGCCATGCACAGGTGTGCCGAACGCGACGTTGACAGGCTGACGCTCAACATTAGCAGGCCGGCCAGCCATTGCGGAAAACGGAATTTTGCACGATTCATGCCCTATCCTTTACAGTTCGCAAATTCAATAACCCGTTAAAACGATAACCAGATTCAATAGGAGTTCATTATGGGCTTTCTCGCCGGCAAACGCGCCCTGATTGTGGGNGTCGCCAGCAACCGTTCCATTGCCTGGGGCATTGCTCAGGCCATGCGCCGGGAAGGCGCTGACTTGGCGTTGACCTACCAGAACGACAAGCTGCAACCCCGGGTCGAGAAGATGGCCGCCGAGCTGGGTAGCGCTATCACCTTGCCCTGCGACGTGGAAAGCGACGCCGATATCGCAGCGGTTTTCGAGGGGCTTNGGCAGCACTGGGATGGATTGGATATCATTGTTCATTCAGTGGCTTACGCTCCACGTGAAGCGCTGGAAGGCGATTTCCTGCAAGGGATCAGCCGCGAAAATTTCCGCATCGCCCACGATATCAGTTCCTACAGCTTTGCGGCGCTGGCCAAGGCTTCGCGGCCCCTGATGAAAGGCCGGCGGGGATCGTTGATCACCATGACCTATCTGGGTGGAGTGCGAGCAGTGCCGAATTACAACGTCATGGGACTGGCCAAAGCCAGTCTGGACGCCAACGTCCGCTACCTGGCCCAGGCGCTGGGGCCAGAGGGAACGCGGGTCAATGCGATTTCTGCTGGGCCGATTCGCACCCTGGCGGCGTCCGGCATCAAGAACTTTCGTAAGATGCTGGACACCTTTGAACACATCGCGCCGATGCGCAAGTGTGTCAGCATTGAAGAAGTCGGCAATGCGGCGGCGTTCCTGTGTTCTGATCTGGCATCCGGCGTCACTGGCGAAATTCTTTACGTCGATGGTGGGTTTAATACCGTTGCGCTGGGGGCGATGGAATAAACCGACTGGCTTTCCTAACGGGATTCCCGCTAGCGGCGAGGGAAGCCTGCAAAAACTCCCTCACCCGGATAGGGGAGGGTGGTTACAGCCGGTCGCTGTACATCACCACTTTGGTTTTGACCCGTACACTGTCCAGCAGCCCCTCAAATTGCCCGGAGCCGGTCTGCTGCGCCAGTTGTTGCGCCAGCGCTTTTCGTTCTTTCTCGGCCAGCTCATTTTTCTGGCCAGCGACCACCCGCGCCACTACCAGCATCGCCTGATCGCCATTAGCCAGCATCGCCGCACCTAAGGCCACAGTTCCTTCTTCCGGTTGCGGCAAACGGAATGCGGCGGCCAGCACTGCGCTGTCCACTGACGGTGCGTCGCGGCCTACCAAACCAGCATTTTTAAACTCGCCGCTGAAATCTTTGGCCAGGGTTTGCAGATGTTCACCCTTTATTGCACGGACTTTCAGCGCCTCGATATCCTTGGCCAGCGCCTCGCGGGCCTGCTGCTCTTGTAATATTTTGACGATTTCCTCACGGGATTCCTCCAAGGTGCGTGGGGTCGCTGCTTGATGCTCCTTGACCCGCAGCATTGCCACATGACCCGGTTCCAGCTCCAGTGGCTCGCTATTCAATCCTCGCTTAAGCACATCTTCGCTAAAGGCGCTGTCTGTGATTTTCGGTTGCTTAGTGATTTCTTCTCCACCTTGGCGATTGAACCAGTTGCTTTCCTGAATCGTTAACTCCAGCGCCTTCGCTGCGGGTTCCAGACTGTCGGGATGTTCGTAGCCCAAGTTGGCCAGCGTTTGCGTAATTTCGTAAAAACGGTTCTCAGCTTGTTGCTGGCGCAATTCCTGGGCAATAATCTCGCGGACTTCCTCGAATGGCTTGACTTGGGACGGGGTGATCTTGTCTAACCGAACTACATGGAAACCAGACGGCATCCGCACTGGGTTGCTGATTTCGCCAGTTTTTTCAAGCGCATACAACGCATTCTCAAGGGCAGGACTATCAAACATGCCTTTGCTGATAACACCCAAATCACCGCTTTCCCATTGACCGGAGTTATCGGACTGAATTTCCTGTAATACCTGATCGAAGGTTTTGGCGCCGGAGCGCACTTCATCAGCAATGTGCTGCGCCTTGGTCTGGGCCTGATCGACTTCGGTCTGGGCGGCGCCCAGCGGCAGTTTGATGAGGATATGCGAAGCCGAGCGCTCTTCAGGCTGACCATATTTAGTAAGCTGTGCTTCGTAAGTTGCCCGCAATTCATTTTCGCTAACGGTGATCTGGTCCGCGATGCTCGACAGTTTCATCTCGATGAATTGTATACGCACCTGTTCAGGGTTCACGAAGCGATCCGCGTTTTTCGCAAAATAGTTCTGGAGAGCGGTGTCGTCTACCTTCGCCTTGGCGATATACTGCGCCAGTGGCAATGTTAGGTAGTACACCTCTCGTTGCTGTTTGAGCAGCGAGACCAGTTGTTCCAGTTCCACCGGCGTGACCAGCGCCGAAGCGATTACCCCGTTGCGCAATTGATCAGTCGCCAATGATTGCCGCAACCCTTCTTCGAACAGAGTAGGGGTATAGCCCTGATTACGTAGCAACCGCTCGTATAACTCCTTATTAAACCCACCGCTTTGCTGGAAAACGGGCAAAGCCAGCAGTGCGTCGCGCAATTGCTGGTCGCCGATCCTCATGCGCTGGTCATTGGCCAGTTGTGTGAGGACTTGTTCGTCGATCAACTGTCGCAACACGTCCTGTTTCAATTGTGGCTCTTCCAGTAAAGAAGAGTCCATGTTGTTGCCCAACATCGCTTGCAGGCGCTGCCGTTGTTGCTGGTAGGCGCGCTGATATTCCTGTAGAGAAATTTTACTGTCCCCGACAAGAGCAGCGTCCATCGGCCCGCCGCCCTCGAAGTAATAATTGATGCCCCATACCGCAAACGGGATGGTTAACAGACCCACGATGGTGTAGGCAAACCAGCCTTGGGCGTGATCACGGATTTTTTGTAGCATGGCGAATTACCCGGCTTCGGATCAGGAAGAAACTGGCATTTGGGACATGCGCGGCGAGCGCGCATGAAAAAGGGCGTCTGGACGACACCCCTGGCATTTGGCGGAGCGGACGGGACTCGAACCCGCGACCCCCGGCGTGACAGGCCGGTATTCTAACCGACTGAACTACCGCTCCGAACAGAAAATCGAGTGATGACATTCACGGTCTGGCAAATCTGAAAGAATGTGGCGGAGCGGACGGGACTCGAACCCGCGACCCTCGGCGTGACAGGCCGATATTCTAACCGACTGAACTACCGCTCCGATAAAGCAAACCGTGGTGGGTGCTGAGGGGCTTGAACCCCCGACCCTCGCCTTGTAAGGGCGATGCTCTCCCATCTGAGCTAAGCACCCTGGAAAAGAGGTCTATTTTATCGCGTCCTTGAGCGTTTTACCAGCCTTGAAAACAGGAGCCTTACTGGCGTTGATCTCCATGGGTTCGCCGGTTTTTGGATTGTGGCCAGTACGCGCTGGGCGTTCCCGCACTGAGAAGGTGCCAAAACCGGTGATCACCACCGAATCGCCCTCATTGAGGGCCTTGCCAATCGCCATTGTTATGGCGTCAACCGCCTTGCCTGCAGCCGCTTTGGGCAAATCGGCCACTTGAGCAACGGCCTCGACCAGTTCAGTCTTGTTCATAAGCCCTTTCCTTTGCAATGTTATCAGTTGTTGGGTAGGGACATTGCCCGCCATGATGCACGGGAACTTGCCCTTCAGGGAATTGTAGCAAGCTTGCCTTATAGCAGGGCGTTCAAAGCAGTGTCAATTAGCGCCTGAAAACATCATCACTTAGTCTCAATGAGCGCGTACACCGTCCAGCACGCCACCGGGCTTGACCACGGATTCTGCTACTGTTTCTTCCGTAGCGGCTGTTTCACGGGATTTGGGTTCCGGCAGCGTTTGCAAAGCAATTTCCAACACTTGGTCGATCCAGCGTACTGGGCGCACGTCGAGTTTGGCCAGAATATTCTCTGGGATTTCTGTCAAATCCTTACGATTTTCCTCCGGGATCACCACCGTAGCGACGCTGCCCCGGTGGGCCGCCAGTAGCTTTTCCTTTAGTCCACCGATTGGCAACACTTCGCCGCGCAGGGTAATTTCGCCGGTCATGGCGACATTGGCCCGTGCCGGAATCCGGGTGAGCGCTGAGACTAACGCTGTACACATGCCAATGCCAGCACTGGGGCCATCCTTGGGCGTCGCTCCTTCCGGGACGTGAATATGTAAGTCAAATTTCTGATGAAAATCCGGGTCAATGCCCAGCATTTCGGCGCGACTGCGCACAACAGTCATCGCCGCCTGGATGGATTCCTGCATGACTTCGCCCAACTGGCCGGTATGGATCAGCTTACCCTTGCCGGGCACCAGCGCCGCCTCGATGCTGAGCAACTCGCCGCCGACCTCGGTCCAGGCCAAGCCAGTGACTTGCCCGATCTGGTCCTGTTCCTCGGCCAAGCCGTAGCGGAACCGCCGCACCCCAAGGTATTTTTGCAACGCATCCGGTCGGACGGTGATCGTACCCTCAATCGGCTTGAGCGTAATTTCCTTGACTACCTTGCGGCAGATCTTGGCGATTTCGCGCTCCAAGTTGCGCACACCCGCTTCACGGGTATAAAAACGGATAATATCGAGGATGGCCTCATCGACAATTTCCAATTCACCTTTCTTCAAGCCATTGTCGGTGATCTGTTTGCGAACCAAATAACGGGAGGCGATATTGAGTTTCTCGTCCTCGGTGTAGCCAGGAATACGAATCACCTCCATGCGATCCAGCAGCGGCGGTGGGATATTGAGCGAGTTGGCGGTCGCTACAAACATCACATCCGACAAGTCAAAATCCACTTCCAGGTAATGATCGTTGAAAGTGTTATTTTGTTCTGGATCAAGGACTTCTAACAACGCTGATGATGGATCGCCGCGAAAATCCATCGACATCTTGTCGATTTCGTCGAACAAAAATAATGGGTTGCGCACCTCGACCTTGGCGAGGTTTTGAATAATTTTGCCCGGCAATGAACCAATATAAGTTCGGCGATGACCGCGAATCTCCGCCTCATCACGCACCCCGCCCAGTGACATCCGCACGAACTTGCGGTTGGTAGCGCGGGCGATGGATCGTCCCAGCGAAGTCTTGCCCACGCCAGGCGGACCGACTAGACAGAGAATCGGTCCCTTGAGCTTGCGCGCTCGTTGTTGTACGGCCAGATATTCGAGGATCCGTTCCTTGACCTTTTCCAGCCCGTAGTGATCAGCTTCCAGAATGCTCTCGGCTGCGACCAAGTCATGATGAATCTTGGTGCGCTTCTTCCAGGGAACGCTGACTAGCCAGTCGACATAATTGCGCACCACGGTGGCNTCTGCGGACATTGGCGGCATCATTTTCAGCTTGTTAAGTTCAGCTTTGGCCTTGTCCTTGGCTTCCTTCGGCATCCCGGCTTTTTCGATCCGCTGAGCTAAATCCTCGAGTTCGTTAGGTACATCCTCCAGATCGCCGAGTTCCTTCTGAATGGCTTTCATCTGCTCATTTAGATAATACTCACGCTGGGTTTTCTCCATTTGCTGTTTGACCCGNGAGCGAATGCGCTTTTCCACTTGGAGAATATCGATTTCACCTTCCACCAGTCCCAGCAGATGCTCAAGGCGTTCCTGCAAGTCCTGAATTTCCAGAACTTTCTGTTTGTCATCCAGTTTGAGCGTCATATGGGCAGCGATGGTGTCGGCCAGCCGGACAGGATCTTCGATACCAGAAATCGAAGAGAGAACTTCTCCAGGAATTTTTTTGTTGAGTTTGACGTACTGATCGAAAGCGCCCAGCAATGAACGCATCAGTGCATGCACGTCAGGCGACTCGTTTTCCGCAGGGTCTGCGTCCAGTAACGACACGCTCGCCGTAAAACAGGTTTGGGTTTCGGTAAAGTAGTGGATGCGTACCCGCTGGCTGCCCTCCACAAGCACCTTAACCGTCCCATCCGGTAACCGCAGCAACTGCAGCACGTTCGATAGCGTGCCGATGTCGTACAGGTCCCCAGCTTCGGGATCGTCCACCTCGGCGCTCCGTTGTGCAATCAATACGATGCGCTTATGGCTCTGCATAGCCAGGTCAAGTGCGTGGATGGATTTCTCTCGTCCGACGAACAGGGGAATAACCATATGTGGATAAATCACGACATCGCGCAACGGTAAAACGGGCATCAATGCAGGACTGGGCAAAAGATCGAACTTGGCGTTCTGCTTCATCAGTTTCTCCACGGTGAACCGGGTCGCTGAACCGGCAACGAGCATGTGTGGTTCAGGTTTGTGGTTTCAAAAATAATCAGGCGGTCACCGATGGAGTCAAGCCACTCCGGCGCTTAGCGATGCGCACTTCTTGCNTAGGGAGGGGAGTCCATACCCGATTGGTTTCTGAAAAGCTATGAGCCTGATCCCAAGAATATGGCATTTTTGGGAAAACGCTTTAGGTATCGTGTCCGACAGCCCGCCGCTCAACGTTTTCATAGATGAAATAAGGTTTGTTGTGACCAGTGACGACGGATTCATCAATCACAACTTTGTGGACATTCTGCATACTGGGCAGGTCATACATCGTGTCCAACANCATTTGTTCGAGGATGGTTCTAAGACCTCGTGCGCCTGTCTTGCGTTCCATGGCGCGGCGCGCCACCGCACCTAACGCTTCTTCGCGCAGTTCCAGCTCACTACCTTCCATCTCGAACAGCTTTTTGAACTGCTTGACGATAGCGTTTTTGGGTTCGGTCAGAATGCGCACTAAGGCTTGTTCNTCCAGTTCAGTCAGGGTCGCCACGACTGGCAGGCGGCCGACGAATTCCGGGATCAGGCCATATTTGATCAGATCTTCCGGTTCGACTTCCATCAGTACCTCACCGACGTTTTTGCCATTGTCCTTACTCTTTACGTCAGCGGAGAAGCCAATGCCGCCTTTTTCGGAACGGCTGCGGATCACCTTGTCCAATCCGGCGAAAGCCCCACCGCAAATGAACAGGATATTGCTGGTGTCGACCTGCAGGAATTCCTGCTGTGGATGCTTGCGCCCGCCCTGCGGCGGTACTGAAGCGGTCGTTCCCTCAATCAATTTGAGCAACGCTTGCTGCACACCCTCACCGGAAACATCGCGGGTGATAGACGGGTTGTCAGATTTGCGGGAGATCTTGTCGATTTCGTCGATGTAGACAATGCCCGTTTGCGCTTTCTCGACATCGTAATCGCATTTTTGCAGTAACTTCTGAATGATGTTCTCAACATCTTCACCGACGTAACCCGCCTCGGTCAGAGTCGTAGCGTCGGCGATGGTAAACGGCACGTTCAACAGGCGAGCCAGAGTTTCGGCTAGTAGGGTTTTGCCCGAACCGGTAGGGCCGATCAACAGAATATTACTCTTGGTGACCTCGATATCTGGATTCCGGCTACCCCGGTTGGCTCGTTGCAGTTCCAACCGTTTGTAATGGTTGTAAAGAGCGACGGAAAGAACCTTTTTAGCGCGGTCCTGGCCGATGACATATTCATCGAGAACCTGGTTGATGTCGTGTGGCTTGGGCAGCCGACTGGTAGCGGGAGGCGCATTTTCCTCCATTTCCTCACGAATGATGTCATTGCACAGCTCCACACATTCATCGCAAATGAAGACGTTCGGCCCCGCAATCAGCTTGCGCACCTCGTGCTGACTTTTGCCACAAAATGAACAATACAACAGCTTGTCGTGATCACTCCGGTCACTGCGATCTCTACCCATCATGCCATCCTCATCATCGAGCGGTCGTTGAAGCCGGCGATCCCGAACTGGATCAGGTCGCCGCCGGGAGGCGCTGGCTCAGCACGGCATCGATAAGGCCGTATTCGGCAGCTTCAGCGCCGCCCATGAAGTTATCGCGGTCGGTATCGACCGCGATCTTTTCAACGGGTTGGCCAGTATGGCGCGCCAGGATACGGTTAAGCCGATCCCGAACCAGCAAGATTTCCCGAGCGTGAATATCAATATCGCTGGCCTGCCCTTGGAATCCGCCCAAGGGCTGATGGATCATGATGCGCGAATGCGGCAGGCAGAATCGTTTGCCGGCGGCGCCGCCCGCCAACAGCAACGCGCCCATGCTGGCCGCCTGACCCACGCACATGGTGCTGATATCCGGCTTGATGAATTGCATGGTGTCATAAATCGCCAGACCAGCACTGACCGACCCTCCTGGGGAGTTGATATACAGATGGATGTCCTTGTCTGGGTTTTCCGCTTCGAGGAACAGGAGTTGGGCTACGACTAGGTTGGCAACGTAATCCTCAACTGGTCCGACCAGAAACACTACCCGCTCCTTGAGTAATCGGGAGTAGATGTCATAGGCTCGCTCACCACGCGCAGTTTGTTCGACCACGATAGGGACAAGATTGAGCGCTCGGGTCGTGGTGGCGGATGCGTAGGGGTTACTCATGGGCGGAAGGCTCCGAATGAGGCCGGGCAGTGGGGTCGGGCAACCCTGNGGAATCCTGTTCATCCTGTTCAAAAAATCCCTGCTCTCCCGGAATCGCTGGTCGCCGTGAATCCATTATCTCATAAAAACTACTATTTTTTTCAGCCACTTGAGCGCGATCAAGTAGCCAGTCTACGGTCTGTTCCTCAAGCGCTAAGGCGCGCACACGACCCAGTAACTGAGGGTTTTGTTCGTAGGCACGGGTGAATTCTTCAGGGTTCTGATAGGCTGACGCCAACGTTTCCAGAATATCGCGCACCCGCTGCTCATCCACTTGAAAGTTCTGTCTCGCGACTAGCTCGGACATCAGCAGGCCAAGCGCAACCCGCTGATGGGCTTGGGGCCCAAACAGTTTTACTTTAAGCTGCTGTATGTACTCATTGGAGAAACCCTTCGGGAAATCCTTCGGGAAATCCATTTGGCTCGCCAAATTGTCAATTTCGGCCTCGACCAGCGCCTGCGGCACAGGAAACGGGTTGGCTTGAAGCAAACCCTGCATGACTTGGCGCTTGACAGTGGACTTAATGCTCTCGCGTAAATTGCGTTGCATGTTATCCAACAATGATGTGCGCAAGGCCGCCACACCGCCTTCCTGGAGATCAAATTTTTCAGCGAAGACATCGTCCACTTCAGGCAACGTTGCTTCCTCGACGGAATGCAACTTGATCTGGAAATGAGCTGTTTTACCAGCGAGTTTTTTGTTGGGATGATCTTCTGGGAGCGTCAGATTGAACTCCGACTCTGCGCCTGGGCTCAGACCGAACAATCGCCCCTCGAAGTCTTTGAGCAAGGACTTTCCATCTAGGACAAATTCAGCATTCTCGCCTTTATTACCAGGGAATTCCTGACCGTCTATCTGACCCTCGAAATCAATGTGGACCCGGTCATCCTGACGCACTGGGCGTTCCACCGCATTCCAGATAGCCTGTTGCCAGCGCAGGTTCTGGATCATGTTATCCACATCCTGCTCAGTGACTTCTGCGACTGGCCGCACGACCTGAATAGTCTCGAATCCAGTCGGTTCGATTTGGGGAGCGACTTCAAAGGTGGCGGAATACTCAAAATCCTCCCCTTCTTGTAAGGACTTAGGCTCAATTTTTGGGTGGCCCAGCGGATTCAGGTTTTCCTGGGCCAGCGCCTCGTGCAGGCTGTGTCCCATCAATTCGCTGACCGTATCGAGCCACGCCTGTTGTCCATACAGCCGCTTCATGACTTTGAACGGTATCTTGCCTGGACGAAAGCCGTGGACCTTGACCTTCCGGGACAGGGCTTGCAGCCNGCTCTGGGTTTCCGTAGCTACCCTTTCGGCGGGCACTCGCACGGTCACCCGGCGTTCCAGAGCGTTCAGCGTCTCAACTGAAACCTGCATCGATGCACCTCAAAAGTCAGTTCAATCGTTGTCGTGTTAGCCAACCTGCCGATATGATCTTGGACGCGCTGGTTGAGGCGCGGGCCAGGGTCATGTTTCTGGGCATACGGCGTGGATGGTGCGAAAGGAGAGACTCGAACTCTCACGGGTTACCCCACTGGAACCTAAATCCAGCGCGTCTACCAGTTCCGCCACTCTCGCAAGAAGATGCGGCGCGTTGCGAAACGCAGAAAAAGCCCTTCGCAAACGGCTGACATTGAAGATCAGTATACAAGACAGCACCCGACCCGGCATAAAAATCGGGAGCAGTATCGTTTGGGTCGGTCGACAACAGGGGAGAGCAATCAAAGGTATCGGGGAATGTTTGTAAAGTGGTGGGCCGTGTAGGACTCGAACCTACAACCAATTGATTAAGAGTCAACTGCTCTACCAATTGAGCTAACGGCCCAAAAGCCAGTCGCGCATGGAACCAGAAAACGCGCCAAAACGCAAGCATTGGGGTGGACGATGGGACTCGAACCCACGACGACCGGAATCACAATCCGGGGCTCTACCAACTGAGCTACGCCCACCATTGAAGCGATTGAATCTGACCGGGTCGAATTGGCGCGCCCGGCAGGACTCGAACCTGCTACCCTCAGCTTAGAAGGCTGATGCTCTATCCGCATGAGCTACGGGCGCGTAGTGATCGTGTCGCCGCTAAACCCGCACGATGGTCGGGGTAGAGGGATTCGAACCCACGACCCCCTGCTCCCAAAGCAGGTGCGCTACCAGACTGCGCTATACCCCGTTGCTGTGTGCTTCCTTGCGAAAG
>Ga0056914_10002099_pt1 | contig 13082 bp, 11 predicted proteins | sample TNRBio252014_DNA_FD_55168 | JGI IMG/M metagenome (GOLD analysis project Ga0056914, IMG submission 55168) | Wastewater treatment Type I Accumulibacter community from EBPR Bioreactor in Madison, WI, USA - TNR Reactor_6/25/2014_ DNA | ecosystem: Engineered > Bioreactor > EBPR > Anaerobic-Aerobic >...
TCATTCAACGCGTCCCTGGCTTCATCGAGCGACGAGTACTCGATCTCCCAGGCCTCGGCAGAGCGGACCAGGCCGGCCAGCCTCTCAAAGCCGGATGCGCCGAGGGTCGAGTAATTGAACGACTGGTCGATCAGGCGCATGGCGGCCTGCCCCTGACCAACGGCACGGATGCCCAGTGAGGCGCCGTCCGTCCACTTCGGGAAGACGATCAAACGGGGTGTGGCGTTTTCGCTGCCCCGTCGGACCGAATCGCCGGGCGCCGGCAGGTGCGCAATACTCCCCTTGTGCGTATTGGTCGCCGGGGGGCCAAATACGGCCTCCGGATGTCTGCTCTGGATGAGATCGATGGATGAATTCTTCAGACTGACCGGTCGCACGCAAGGAATCAGTTCGAGATTCTCGTCCAGCAACGCAAGTTCGTCCGAGAGCAATCTCCAGCCGCTCAGCGCGAGTTCCGCCGCGAGGGTGCTCTTGCCGCTCCCGGACACCGCCGAGAGAAGAACCCCGGCGCCGCGGGTCTCCAGGACAGCCGAGTGGAGTATCAGGTAGTTATGGGCGAACGAACCTATGGTCCAGTTCAGTCCCCACTCGAACAACGCGTGGGCGTGCCCCGCAGCGACAGGGAGAAAGGGGCGTTCCCCGGAAAGCTCGAACACGACATTGCGCGCAAGGTAACGGCGAAGCCAATTGGGCGGCGCGATGGTGATATCGAAGTCGTATTCGCCACCATTCACTGCACATGGATGCCGGCCATAGAGCGTCCTGAGTGCCTGCGGAAAGTCAGGGATGGCGCTCGTGACCTTGACCCTCAGGCGTCCGATGTCGAGACGGAAGCGACCCTGCCGCATCGCNTCATCGAGGTCTCGTCNGGAAAAGTCCTGAACGGTCAGCAATCCGGGAAATGCCCCAGGCTGGAAATGAATCCCTGGAGTTCGCGGTCTCCCGTGTCGCTTTCCCCGATCCGCCTTCGCAGGAAATCGAGTAGCAGCGACCGTTCGAACGGAAGCAGGGACGTGTCTCCAGTTGCGGCGTCAAACACGAGCACGCCGTCATCTACCGGGCGAAAAGTGATATGCAAAAAAACATTGGGGTTGGCAATGCCAACCCCGGATTCTGAGTCATTCGCGAACAACATCAGACCATTGTCGCCCTCTTGATGTATTCGACGATCTGCGGCGCACCCCAGAAGACTCCGGCGACNGGCTGATAATTTCCGTTACGGCCAGCCCACATGCTCTTCATGGTCTCCAAGCTCAAAACGGAAGCGGGAACTTTTCCGGTTTGCAGGTTGCACCACGCGGCGCACAAATGCGAACCCAATTTGAAAGGATCGTCCTGGCCTTTCGATGCCAGGACATCCTTCAGCGTCTTTCCATTAAAACCATCGCTAGCGGAAAAGCATGCGGAAAAATACCGGTCCTCCGCGCCGCANCCTTTCCAGTGNCCATGATGAGCGCTCTTCTCGTTCGAAGCCTCTTTCCAGAAATCGGGACGCTTGCCGAAGCACTCAGACCCCCTCCGGCGATCCGGCCTGCTGCGATCGAGGGCGATCGACGCCTGTGCCGAGGGCGAAAGGCAGGTACTGGCCAACGCCGAGCGCGAGGCCACCGTCAGNATGACCGGGGTCGCAATCCCGACACCGCGAACGAAACGGCGCCGCCCCGCAGACTTCGAGTCCATTCCGGCCTGGCCGGAACCCACTTGGTTTGATTGATCACGCATATTCGTTCACCTGACTAGTACTCGATTGGAGGTTGCACAAACACCAAAGCAATTTTCATGCAAGAACCCTGTTTTCAATTAACAATCAACGGCTTGGAGCACTTCACCGGAAATGGAACGGATCCTCAACGAAAGTGTAAAGAAAACCGACAGTCTTGCTCTTGTCCCCTGTAATTCTACAGGCTGCGTCTGGCCTGACAAGGAGATATTTCACGAACCATCGACGCTTGCTCCGATCGGGGACTCCCCCCCTCCCCGTCTCCGGGTCACGCGGCGAACCCCAGCGGGTTTGTCGACTGCCAGCGCCACGAATCCTCGCACATCGTCGCCATGCTCCTTCCGGCTGACCAGCCGAGCAACTCCCGAGCAAGTGATGCATCTGCGTAACAGGCGGCAATATCCCCCGGCCTGCGGTCGACGATGCGAAATGGCACCCTTCTACCACTGGCGCTCTCGAAAGCCGCGACGACCTCGAGCACACTGTGGCCGCGACCGGTCCCAAGGTTGATCGGAACCGCTCCCGCCAGCTTGTCCAGGACATTGAGGGCCGCGAGGTGACCGCGCGCCAGATCGACGACATGGATATAGTCGCGCACCCCGGTACCATCCGGCGTCGGGTAGTCCCCACCGAAAACCGAGAGTTCGCGGCGCCGGCCGACTGCCACCTGGGCCACAAAGGGCATGAGGTTGTTCGGGACACCCTGCGGATCCTCCCCGATCATTCCGCTCGAGTGTGCCCCGACCGGGTTGAAATAGCGCAGCAGCGCCACCCGCCAGCGCGGGTCGGCGGCTGCCAGATCGCGCAACATCTCCTCGATCATCAGTTTCGTTCGGCCATAGGGATTGGTCGCCTGCAGCGGGAAGTCCTCGCGGATCGGCACGCTGCGGGGATCGCCGTAGACCGTCGCCGAGGAACTGAAGACCAGGCGGAAGACGCCCGCGTCGGCCATCGCCTCGAACAGTGCGAGAGAGCCGGCGACATTGTTGTCGTAATAGCGCAAGGGGCAGTCGACCGAATCGCCAACGGCCTTCAGTCCCGCGAAATGAACGACACCGTCGATCGAATACTCGTCGAATATCCGGCGCAGCCCGGCCTTGTCCCGGATGTCGCCGTCAACAACCAGCGGTCGCCTGCCGGCGATGCGCTCGACCGCGTCGACCACCCTGGGCGAACTGTTGGAAAAGTTGTCGAGGATCAGCAGGTCAAGGTTCGCGGTCAGCATTTCAACCACGGTATGCGAACCGATATACCCGGCGCCGCCTGTGACAAGAATCATCGCTGTTCCCGCAATCTGGAATGAACGCCTGACAAGACAAGTGCATCGAAAGTGGCGTGCCCGGAGGGACTCGAACCCCCGACCTGCTGCTTAGAAGGCAGCTGCTCTATCCAGTTGAGCTACGGGCACCTGCCGGGGAAGCACGGAGGAATTGGTCGGGGCGGTGGGATTCGAACTCACGACCCTCTGCTCCCAAAGCAGATGCGCTACCAGGCTGCGCTACGCCCCGACACGAGGGAACGGATTCTAACATCGCCCGTAAACCCGCACCAGATCAAAGACCTGTATTCCATCAACAAAGTTTCCTTGCAGCGCGTCCTGCTTTCTGATATCTAGTCCTTTTTTTGTTCCCTGGACGCACAAGCAACATGTCTGAAGATCTATTACACAAGCATTTCCCGCCGTACGAACCGAAGGCCGGGGAAGAGTACATGAGCGGAAAGCAGCTTGCGCATTTTCGCAAGATCCTCGAGACGCTCAAGAAGGAGTTGAGCGAGGACATCGACCGCACCGTGCACACCATGCAGGACGAAGCCACGGTGTTTGCCGACCCCAATGACCGGGCCAGCCAGGAAACGGATATCGCGCTCGAGCTGCGCAATCGCGACCGCGAACGCAAGCTGATCAAGAAGATCAACGAGACCCTGGCGCGCATCGAGAGCGGTGACTACGGCTTCTGCGACAAGTGCGGCATCGAGATTGGCATCAAGCGCCTGGAAGCGCGCCCGACTGCGACGCTCTGCATCGACTGCAAGACGCTGGACGAGATGAAGGAGAGGCAGATGGCGAAGTAGACGCCATCCTTGCCTGTTGCGGTCGACCCTCGGGAAACCGCGGAAATGAAAGGGCACCTCGCGGTGCCCTTGTTGCTTTTCCGGCCAGACCGGCAGGTTACGGTTGCTGCTCCGGCGGCGCGGCAGCCGGCCGGGCGCTTCCCTCGTCGGCCGCCGCAGCCTTCATCGACAGCTTGACGCGGCCGCGGTCGTCGGTCTCGAGAACCTTGACGCGCACGACCTGGCCTTCCTTGACGTAGTCTTCGACCTTGTTGACGCGCTCCTGCGCGATCTGCGAGATGTGCAGCAGACCATCCTTGCCGGGCAGCACGGAGACGATCGCGCCGAAGTCGAGAATCTTCAGCACGGTGCCTTCGTAGATCTTGCCGATCTCGACTTCCGCGGTGATGGCGTCGATGCGCGAACGCGCCGCGGCGGCCGCTTCGCCGCTGGTGGCGGCGATGGTGATCGTGCCGTCGTCCTGGATGTCGATGGTCGTACCGGTTTCCTCGGTCAGCGCACGGATGACGGCGCCGCCCTTGCCGATCACGTCACGGATCTTTTCCGGATTGATCTTGAAGGTATAGAGCCGCGGTGCGTAGGCCGACATTTCCTCGCGCGGGCCGGCGGCGGCCTGCTGCATCTGCCCAAGAATGTGCAGACGGGCTTCCCGCGCTTGCGCCAGGGCGACCTGCATGATTTCCTTGGTGATGCCCTGGATCTTGATGTCCATCTGCAGGGCGGTGATGCCGGCGGTCGTGCCGGCTACCTTGAAGTCCATGTCGCCGAGATGATCCTCGTCACCGAGGATGTCGGTGAGCACGGCGAAACGGTTGCCTTCCTTGATCAGCCCCATGGCAATGCCAGCGACGTGCGCCTTGAGCGGCACACCGGCATCGAGCAGCGCCAGACAGCCGCCGCAGACGGATGCCATCGACGAGGAACCGTTGGACTCGGTGATCTCCGAGACGACGCGCATCGAATAGGAGAAGTCCTCCGGCTTCGGCAGTACGGCGAGCAAGGCGCGCTTGGCGAGACGGCCGTGACCGATTTCGCGACGCTTCGGCGTGCCGACGCGACCGCATTCGCCGGTGGCGTACGGCGGCATGTTGTAGTGCAGCATGAAGCGGTCGCGGTATTCGCCGGCCAGCGCGTCGATGATCTGCTCGTCGCGGTTGGTGCCGAGCGTGGCGACGGCCAGCGCCTGGGTTTCGCCGCGGGTGAACAGCGCCGAACCGTGGGTGCGCGGCAGGACGCCGGAACGCATCCTGATCGCCCGCACGGTACGCGTGTCGCGGCCGTCGATGCGCGGGGCGCCCGACAGGATGCGGCCGCGCACGATCTCGCCTTCGAGGGCGAACATGATGTCCATGACCTCCCCGCCCGACGGCGCGTTGTCGACGCCTTCGGTGACGGCGGCGATGATCCGGGCGTAGATTTCCTTGATCGCCTGGGTCCGCGTCTGCTTGACCGTGATGTTGTAGGCGGCCTCGAACTCGGGCCTGGCGAGCTCGCGCACCCTGGCGATCAGCGGCTCGTTCTTCGCCGCCGGAGCCCAGTCCCACTCGGGTTTGCCGGCTTCCTCGACCAGTTCGTTGATGGCCTCGATCGCCTTCCGCGATTCGCTGTGACCGAAAACCACGGCGCCCAGCATGACCTCCTCGGACAGCTGGTCACATTCGGACTCGACCATCAGCACGGCGGATTCGGTGCCGGCGACGACGAGGTCGAGCTGGCTGTCCTTGAGCTGGCTCAGCGTCGGGCACAGCACGTACTGCCCGTTGAGGTAACCGACGCGGGCGGCGCCAATCGGGCCGTTGAACGGCACGCCGGAAATCGCCAGCGCAGCCGAGGCGCCGATCATCGCCGGTATGTCGGAATCGACTTCCGGGTTCAGCGACATCACCGTGGCGATGATCTGGACCTCGTTGTAGAACCCATCCGGGAACAGCGGCCGGATCGGACGGTCGATCAGGCGGGACGTCAGCGTCTCCTTTTCCGAGGGCCGCCCCTCGCGCTTGAAGAAGCCGCCGGGGATACGGCCGGCGGCATAGGTCTTTTCCTGGTAATCGACGGTCAGCGGGAAGAAATCCTGACCGGGCTTGGCATTCCTGGCGACGACAACGGTCACCAGCACCACCGTCTCCTCCATCGATACCAGCACGGCGCCGCCGGCCTGGCGGGCAATTTCGCCGGTTTCGATGGTGACCTGATGGTCCCCGTAGGCGAAGGTCTTTTTCACGACATTGAACATATTTTCCTTTCACGCTCATCACAGTGAACAACACACGACACAACAACAAATGAAAAAAGCGGCCGGGAGATTTCCGGGCCGCTGTTTCGTTGCTTCCGTCCGCGTCTTATTCCGTTACCGGGTCAATCGCGACGCGAAGACGAGCCGAAGACAGTGCGCATGCACGGCAAGGCGAAGTCGACAAAGTCACGGTTGGGCCGGCAGCGGAATAAATTACTTCCGCAGACCGAGGCGGGTAATCAGGGTACGGTAGGAATCGACGTTCTTGCCCTTGAGGTAATCCAGCAGCTTGCGGCGCTGGCTGACCAGACGCAGGAGACCACGACGGGAGTGGTGATCCTTCTTGTGCTCCTTGAAGTGCGGGGTCAGATCGTTGATTCGGGCGGTGAGCAGCGCGACCTGGACTTCCGGGGATCCGGTGTCGCCCTTGGCGCGCTGAAATTCGGCGACGATGCCGGCCTTGGATTCAGTGGTCATTGCCATTTCAAACTCTCTCTTTCTTGGTTACGACGCAGCCCCAGTTTGATAGAGCCGGCGCCAGATCAGGACGTTCCTTCCCGTTGGCAAGAGAAGGCTGCGCATCATACCAGATCAAGGCGTCCGTTGTACCAGCTTTTTCGGCCACAGGCGGCCATCCGGAGCCGCTTCGCCGACACCTGTCAGCCTGCCGCCGACATAGACGCGGATCTTTCCGCCCAGGCCCGCCGGAAGATCGACCGGGTTCCCGTGGCGGAAGCGTTCAGCCGCCTCGCCTTCGAGGAGCGCGGACGGCAAGGTGCGCAGCAAGGCATCGACCGGTTGCAGGCAAGTTGTCCGTCCCGCTTCGTCGAGAGACTCGAGATGCGCCAGCGTCACGGCAGCGCCCAGATCGAGATCGCCGACCCGGGTCCGGCGCAGGCCTGCCAGGTGCGCGCCACAGCCGAGCGCCTGCCCGATGTCGGCGGCCAGAACGCGGATGTAGGTGCCCTTGCTGCAGGCGACCCGCAAGTGCAGGCGATCGCCGCCGAAGCCCAGGCAGTCGATGGCATGGATGACGACCGCCCGCGGCTCCCGCTCGACTTCGATTCCCTGGCGCGCGAGCTCATACAATGGCCGGCCATGGCGCTTGAGCGCCGAGTGCATCGGCGGGATCTGCAGGATGGGGCCGATGAATTGCCGCAGAACCCCGAAAATCTCGCCCTCGGAGACGTCGACCGCGGCAGTGGCGGTCACCACGCCGTCGCTATCGCCGGAATCGGTGGTCATGCCCAGCCGGATCACGGCCTCGTAGGTCTTGTCGGCATCGAGCAGATCGGCCGAAAACTTGGTCGCCTCGCCGAAACACAACGGCAGCAGACCGCTGGCCAGCGGGTCGAGAGTCCCGGTGTGGCCCCCCTTGGCCGCCGAAAACAGGCGGCGCGCCTTTTGCAGGGCGTCGTTGGAAGTCAGACCGCACGGCTTGTCGAGCAGGAGTACGCCATCGACCTGCTTCCAGGTCTTTCTGACTTGCATGCGCGCCCTATTCCTCGGGCGTCTGGTCGCTCAACGCGTTGGCCTGGTCGATCAGGTGCGAGAGGCTGATGCCATGCTCGATCGAGTTGTCGTAGACGAAATGCAGTTCGGGCAGCGTGTGGATGTGGATTCGCCGGCCAAGTTCGCGGCGCAGAAAGCCCGAGGCGCGCTTGAGGCCACGTTCGATCTCTTCCAGATGTTCGTGATCGAGCGTCGAAAAGAACACCTTGGCGTGCGCGTAATCCGGCGTCAGTTCGACCGCCGTCAGGCTGATCATGCCGACCCGCGGATCCTTGAGTTCGCTGCGAATCAGGTCGGCGAGGTCGCGGCGCACCTGCTCGGCGACCCGATCGCTGCGCTGAAAACCGGACTTCTTCATTTCAATGTGCGCGCCACTTCCTGGATTTCGTACACTTCGAGATGGTCGCCTTCCTGGATATCGTTGTTGTTCCTGAGCGACAGGCCGCACTCGAAGTTGCTGCGCACTTCCCTGACGTCGTCCTTGAAACGCTTGAGCGACTCGAGTTCGCCATCCCACTGGACGACATGGTTGCGCAGCAGGCGAATGCGGGAATTGCGCTTGACGACCCCTTCCAGCACGTAGCAGCCGGCAATGGCGCCCACCTTGGAGACATTGAAGACCTGACGGATCTCGACCAGACCGATGATCTGCTCGCGCCTCTCCGGCGCCAGCATGCCGGAAAGCGCGGCCTTGACGTCGTCGACCGCGTCGTAGATCACGTTGTAGTAACGGATGTCGACCCCGAAAGTCTCGGCCAACTTGCGCGAATTGGCATCGGCCCGGGTGTTGAAGCCGATGATGACCGCATTGGAAGCCTGCGCCAGATTGACATCGGACTCGCTGATGCCACCGACGGCGCCGTGGATGATCTGCACCCGGACTTCGTCGTTCGACAGCTTGGCCAGCGTCTGCACCAGCGCCTCCTGCGAACCCTGCACGTCGGCCTTGACAATGAGCGGCAGGGTCTTGACCTCGCCTTCCTTCATCTGCTCGAACATGTTCTCGAGCTTGGCAGCCTGCTGCTTCGCCAGCTTGACATCGCGGAACTTGCCCTGGCGGAACAAGGCGATTTCGCGCGCCTTCTTCTCATCCGAGAGAACGATCGCCTCTTCCCCGGCCGCCGGGACATCCGACAGACCGAGAATTTCCACCGGGATCGACGGGCCGGCCTGGCTGATCGCCTTTCCGTTCTCGTCCAGCATGGCCCGGACCCGCCCGGAAACCTGACCGGCGAGCACGACATCGCCGCGCTTCAAGGTTCCCGACAGGACCAGCATCGTCGCCACGGCGCCGCGCCCCTTGTCGAGACGCGCTTCAATGATGAGGCCCTTGGCTGGGGCGTCCTTCTGCGCGGCCAGTTCGAGGACTTCCGCCTGCAGCAGCACCTGCTCGAGCAGTTCGTCGATGCCGATCCCCTTCTTCGCCGAAACCAGCACGAACGGCGAATCGCCGCCGTATTCCTCGGGAATGACGCATTCGGCGACGAGTTCCTGCTTGACCCGGTCCGGGTTGGCTTCAGGCTTGTCGATCTTGTTGACCGCGACGACCAGCGCCACGCCGGCCGCCTTGGCGTGGTGTATCGCCTCCCGGGTCTGCGGCATCACGCCATCGTCGGCGGCGACCACCAGGATGACGATGTCGGTCGCCTTGGCGCCGCGCGCGCGCATCGCCGTGAACGCCTCGTGACCCGGCGTATCGAGGAAGGTCACCATGCCGCGGGCGGTCTGGACGTGATAGGCGCCGATATGCTGGGTGATGCCGCCGGCCTCGCCCGCCGCCACCTTGGCGCGGCGGATGTGGTCGAGCAGCGAGGTCTTGCCGTGGTCGACGTGGCCCATGACGGTGACCACCGGCGCCCGCGGCTCCAGCGGCACATCCTTGTGCGCGGCGGACTCCTCGAGGAAGGCATCGGGATCGTCGAGNTTGGCGGCAAGCGCCTTGTGGCCCATTTCCTCGACCACGATCATCGCCGTTTCCTGGTCGAGCACCTGGTTGATGGTGACCATCGACCCCATCTTCATCATCACCTTGATGACTTCGATGGCCTTCACCGCCATCTTGTGCGCGAGATCGGACACCGAAATGGTTTCGGGAANGTGGATCTCGCGGACAATGATTTCGGTCGGCGCCTGGAAGCTGCCCTGACCCTCGTCCGCGGCGTGGCCATGCTTCCGGTGGCCGTGCCGGCCGCTCTTCCACGAACTCCCGGGATCGGCCGAGCGCGTCTTGATACCCGGCTTCTTGCGACTGTCGTCGGGACGGCCGTTGCCGCCCTTCTTGGCATCCTTGCCCGGCGCCTCGGGCTTCTTGTGCAGCGTCGTCCCCTTCTCCGGCGCCCCTTCCTGCGCCTTCGCCTGGGCCGCGGCCTGCTGCGTCGCCTGCCCGGCCAGCCTCGCGGCCTCGGCCGCCGCGTCGGCCTGCTGGCGCATGCGGGCCAGNTCGGCTTCGCGCGCCAGCTTTGCCTTCAACTCCCGCTCCTGAATCTCGCGCAACTGGCTGTAGCGACGATCCTGCTCCTCGCGGGAGCGCAATTCACCCTGGCCGATCACCGACGCCAGCGTGACCGCCGGTTGCGGCGTCACCTCAGGNGGCGCCTCGACCACCGGCGCCTTCTCGATAACCGGCGCAACCTCGACGACCGNCGCAACCTCGACGACGGGCAGAACCGCCGGCTCTTCGGCCGCCGCGCCCGCGGCCTCGACGACCGGCTCGACGACATGATCGCCCGCTTCGCGCTTGATCAGGACACGCTTCTTGCGCACCTCGACCTGAACCGTCCGGGCGCGGCCATGCGAATCGGTCGCCTTGAATTCCGACGTCTGCTTGCGGGTCAGCGTGATCCTGGTCTTTGAATCGTCGCCATGCGCGCGGCGCAGGTAATCGAGCAGTTTGGCCTTGTCCTGATCGGTCAGCGCATCGCTGCTCTCCCTGGTGCCGACGCCGGCCCTCCCCAGTTGCTCGAGCAAGGCCGACACCGGCATCTTGAGTTCTGCGGCAAATTGCGAAACGGTTGTTGCAGTCATGCTGGCTACCCTCCCGCTCACTCGAACCAGTGAGCACGCGCCTTCAAAATGATTTCCTTGGCACGCTGTTCATCGATGCCGGTCAATTCGACGAGTTCATCAACCGCCAGTTCGGCGAGATCATCGCGACTCTTGATTCCCTTGCCGGCCAGCCTGGCCGCCAGTTCACGGGGCATTCCATCGAGCGTCAGCAGGTCGTCGGCAACGCCTTCGAACTGCTCTTCGTTGGCGATGGCCTCGGTCAGCAGGACATTACGCGCCCGGTTGCGCAACTCATTGACGATGTCTTCATCCAGGCCCTCGATTTCGAGCATCTCGGCCAGAGGAACGTAGGCGACCTCCTCGAGCGTCGAGAAGCCCTCCCCGATCAGCAGATCCGCCAGTTCCTCGTCGATGTCCAGCTTTTCCATGAAAGTGACGCGGGTTACCGCGTATTCCGCCTCCGAGCGTTTGACCGATTCGTCCTGCGTCATCAGGTTGATCGTCCAGCCGGTCAGTTCCGAGGCCAGGCGAACGTTCTGGCCGTTGCGGCCGATGGCGATGGCCAGGTTGTCCTCGTCGACCACGACGTCCATGGCGTGCTTCTCCTCATCGACGACGATGGAGGAAACCTCCGCCGGCGACAGCGCGCCGACGACGAATTGCGCCGGATCGGCCGACCACAGCACGATGTCGATGTTCTCGCCGCCGATTTCGTTGCGCACCGCGGTGACGCGCGAGCCGCGCAGGCCGACGCAGGTGCCGATCGGGTCAACCCGCGGGTCGTTGGACTTGACGGCGATCTTGGCGCGCAGGCCGGGATCGCGGGCACACGCCTTGAGTTCCATGAGGCCGTCGGAGATTTCCGGCACTTCCAGGTCGAACAGCTTGATGACGAATTCCGGCGCGGTGCGCGACAGGATGATCTGCGGGCCGCGCGCACTGCGGTCGATGCGCAGGAGATAGGCGCGGACGCGGTCGCCGATCCGCAGGTTTTCCTTGGGGATCATCTGGTCGCGCGGCAGCACCGCCTCGATCTTGCCCGCCTCGATGATCGCGTTGCCCCTTTCCATGCGCTTGATGGTGCCATAGACGATGTGCTCGCCGCGCTCGAGGAAGTCGGCGAGGATCTGCTCACGCTCGGCATCGCGGATCTTCTGCAGGATGACCTGCTTGGCCGCCTGCGCGCCGATGCGCCCGAAGTCGATCGGCTCCAGCGGCTCCTCCAGCGAATCGCCCGCCTCGACTTCCGGATCGTCCTGGCGCGCCTCGGAAAGCGGCACCTCGAGGTATTCATTGACGTACTGGTCGTCGGGGACCACCTGCCAGCGACGGAAGGACTCGTAATTGCCGGTTTCGCGATCGATCGACACCCGCACATCGGCTTCGTCATGGATGCGCTTCTTGGTCGCCGAAGCCAGCGCCAGTTCCAGGGCGCCAAAGACGATTTCCTTGCCGACGTTCTTCTCGCGGGCCAGTGCGTCGACCAGCAGCAAAATTTCACGGCTCATGGGCTGAAACCTCCTAGTCCTTCAGTCGAATCGCGGCACCAGACGTGCCCGGTCGATATTATTGAATTCGAGTTCCACGTCATCCTTTTCCAGACGCAGGCCGACCTTGCCCTCCTTGAGACCGAGCAGTTCACCCTGGAAGTTGCGGCGGCCGTCCTGCGGGATGCGCAGCCTGATCTGGATGTCGTGCCCGGCGAAGCGCGCGAAATCCCCGGCCTTCTTGACGACGCGATCGAGACCCGGCGACGAGATTTCGAGACGGTCATAATCGACACTCTCGACCTCGAGGAGGCGCGAGAGCTGATTGGACACGCGGGCGCAGTCTTCTACATCGACCCCGTTCTCCTTGCCCGGCAGGTCGATGAAGACGCGAATGGTCCGGCCACGGGGCGACATCTCGATATCGACGAGTTCATAGCCGAGACCGACCACGGTCGTTTCAAGCAGCGCGTTTAGATCCATAGCCACAAATAAAAAATGGGCGAAACGCCCATCTCACGGAAAAGATGCCCCGCCGGANACGACGGGAGGAACAAACCGGGGGATTATAACGGGTTTGCTCGCCCCGGTAAATCGGTCNGCGAGACTTTTGCACCGTCCCGNGGCGCCGCCGGCTTGTTCGCTTTCCCCAGTTGGCCCTGGAAAGCCCTGACTTCGCCCTCCTCCAGTTCGCGCACCTGGCCCCGCTTGAGCTGCGGCGGCAGGGCGAACGGGCCGTAGCGAATCCGGATCAGACGGCTCACCGTGCACCCGACCGCCTCGAACATGCGGCGCACCTCGCGGTTGCGCCCTTCGAACAGGGTCACGCGAACCCAGCGGTTGGCCCCCTCGCCCCCGGCTTCCTCGATGCTGGCGAAGCTGGCGGGACCATCCTCGAGATCGACACCGTCGAGCAGGCGCTGCTGCGTNTCGCGCGTCAGNTCCCCGAGAACGCGCACCGCGTACTCGCGGACCAGTTCCGAGCTCGGGTGCATCAGCTGGTTGGCCAGCTCGCCCGAGGTGGTGAACAGCAGCAGGCCGGAGGTATTGA
>Ga0056914_10002101_pt1 | contig 13080 bp, 1 predicted proteins | sample TNRBio252014_DNA_FD_55168 | JGI IMG/M metagenome (GOLD analysis project Ga0056914, IMG submission 55168) | Wastewater treatment Type I Accumulibacter community from EBPR Bioreactor in Madison, WI, USA - TNR Reactor_6/25/2014_ DNA | ecosystem: Engineered > Bioreactor > EBPR > Anaerobic-Aerobic >...
GGTTGAACCCAGCCACCGCAATTTCCATTGCACCTCCTTGGCTAATCACAGCGGTATTGCCCGCCGCACCAAACGCGCCATCGTGCTTCACGCGGACACCGCCTTCATCCACGTAGAAGAAGCGATTTCCAGTGAAAGTGGAGGAGTTATCCACCAAGCTCAAAATCCCATCCCCGGCCTTGATCACATCGTAGGCCCCCTGGTTGTTGAGCGCGCCAAATTGGACCCCAGCAGTTGACCCTGGACCGTAAGTGGCGGAATCCACGTTGACAGTGTGGTGATCAAAGAGCGTGACCGCCCCGGTGAAGAGGGTGCTCCGGGCCCCATCCACTTGGAAGCGGATCTGCCCGGGTTGCAAGCCACCGGCGGTTGCAGTCGTCTTGAGATCAATGTCTGGGATCAACTGGTTGCGGTCACTTGCAGTCGCAGCACGAATTAGGTTGTTGTCCCACGAGGTGATTTTGCCGTGATTCCAAGTAAACAGGTCTGACGATCCGCTGTTGTACGTGTACCGAAGTTCGGTGAAGAGGATCGACGCGCCACCGTCCTGGCGGTCATCGTCATCGCTCATGACCGATCCGTTCAGCACGATTTCATTGGCACCATTCCCGACAGATCCAGGAGTGAGGAATTGAATACCGCCTTCATTGACGATCCAGTATCCACCAAAGTCAGGCTGATCACTGCGGATATTGAGGAAACCGGATCCAAACTTCGTCAACTGATTGGCTTGGATTCGTCCGTTGATCTGACCGGTGCTTGCCCGGGTGTAGATCAAAGCCTCGCCGCTGCCGCTAGGATTGAAGTTCAGGTTCGCATTGATGGTCGGATTGTTGCCCAGGAAAATGAGTCCCCCGCTCTGAATCGTAATGTTATTGGCACTTCCATCGGTAGCGACGTTAATGTCACGAGCCACGCGGAGTGCATGGATATTCAGATTAGCGCCCAGCGTCTGCGTGCCGGAGGCAGCGCCCAAATCTAGAATTTCGGTGCCATCGTTCAATGGAACGACAGTGCCGTTGAGAGTCGTGGTCGCCGCTATAGGGTTGAGATAGTTGGCAGGAGATGCCCCTTGAGTAATCAATTGCAGACCATTGGTCGCATCATACTTCAGGAATTGGTCAACGTTGCGACTGACAATCCAAGGATCCACCATGTTGTTCGTCATCGGGATCGAGCCACCGCCAGTCACCCAGACGACTTCCGTATTGTTCACCCCACCCGCTGCGGTATTGGCACCCAGCAACCCAGTGTTGTGATTGATCGTGAGCGTACCGAAACGGTTGTCTGAGTTACCACGAATCAGGTTACTAATGCCAAGACCAGCAAAACCAGTGCCTTCGCGATCAAGCCGGATGTGGGAACCGCCAAAGATCGAAAGATCCCCAATAATTTCAAGGTTGGTCGCCGCAGTGTTCACGTTGTTTGTTCCGCGAACCTGGAGGTGAGCGGAATTCAGGACCAGCGCCGCCTCATTGTCGTAACGCCCCTCCCCACTTGGGTTGATGAACGCAGAGCGGTTGTCAAAAGTGATCCGACTGCCCGCATGAGTTACGATGCTCGTGTAGTTGTTCCCTGAAGCATCGACCAAACCACCATTCGCACCCTGGAATCGAAGGTGTCCGAAGTTGTCAACCTGCCCCGTCCCCAATGGCGTGCGGAAAATTCCGGCACCCTGATCACCACCATCCACACGCAATCCCGTCTGATACCAACCACCGCCGATATCACGGGCACGGGTGATGGTCGTTCCACCCGAGTAGGTGTTGTTTAGGTTGCTTCCAAATGCGACTGGTGACGAATTGTACCCTGTGCCATGCCAAGCCTCAGCGCGCCCAATCAAGACTTGGCTTGTTCCGGTAAGGACATCGGCCGCCGCCGCTGGTTGCAAGGTCAGCGTTGACCCACCGCCACCAAGACGATAAACATCCCCCGCCCCTGCGGTGATGGAGCCAGCGCCCCCGTTGTAGGTTGAGCCGCCCAAAGAAGTGCCCAGGCTCCAATAGCCATCCTGGAAGGCGGATAGATCAATCGGAGTGCCGGTCGTGATGGAGTCCAGACCGAGGATACCACCGACCCCAGGACGGCTCGTATTATTCGCGGCAGGGAACAAGGAGTTCAAATTCGCCGTCGTGAAGAGGGCACCCTGCGAAACGGCGAGGACCACTGGTGTGGTGTAACCGCTATTGAAATTTGCCACCGCGCCACCCGCAATATTGGTGAGCGAGTTGAGAGACAGATTGGACGTCGGCCCAGCCATCACGGCACCCGTCCCAAAAGTGAAATTCGTGGCAGCCTGCGTCACCCGGCTATAACCCTGGAGAGCGGTAAAGCCACCCGACCAATCGGGGTTTGGCGCGTTGTTATTGAAGTTCATCAGGTAGGAATCCCCTTTGGTGATCGTCCCATTACCGCGGATGATGTTATTAACGATCAAGGTGGCGTCCACGACACGGATGAAAGGCTGATCGCGAATGACCATCTCGCTATTGATTCGGAGGTGATCACCAAAGCTTGCTTGGTCAAAAACAATGGTCGGGCTGTTTTGCGTGCGGAACTCCAGTCCCGCACCACCAATGGTCGCGCCATTTGAACCCGATGCAGGAGTTCCCCCATTTCGGTCATAGATAATCGTGGTGCGACCCCCGATCGTGATGTGCTGATCTGGACTGTTGAAAAACGTCGTCGTCGAGTTCGTCGTGGTAATGTTTTGAGCCGCCAAACGCAAGGTTCCAAAATTGACGGTCAATGGTCCTGTCCCTTCTGCCTGCGAGACGCCGCCCGCCGCATTCGGCCCCGTCACCCGCAATTCACCGCGATTCACGGTGATCGGGCTGGAGAACGTAGCATCATTGTTCCCGTCGAGACGCAGCGCACCGTCGCCCCATTTGCTGAGAGGTGCCGATGCAGTCAGAGTTCCAGTGAGCTGCCAAGTTGCAGTGTTGACGTTGATGGCAAAGGGGCTGCTCCCACCCAGGGTTGTGGCACCAAGCACCTGGGCATTGGAGTTGCTGTTGGTGAGGTTCACCAAAGTGCCCGCAGGACTTGCCGTGCCGACGACATTGAGCGCAGCGATGGTAACCAACGCACCGGTCGAGGCACCTGTGTAACGCTCCGCCCCAATGGTGGCGACGGGGACATTCTCCGCGATGGTGACGGTCTGATTGAAGTTGGTCGTCGCGCTATTGTGACGCAGCCGCAGAACCGGCATTTGGCCACCATTGAAGTTGTTGGCGTAGTTGCCGTGGAGAATAAACTCAGTGGCGGTGCCAGCGGCAGGCGCGCCGTCGAAAATATTACCACTTCCGCCGTTGAGCTGGATGACGCCCGTGATGTTGTTGACCCCGGTGAGGTGGATGGATCCTGGGCCGGCCAGGGTTAGACCATTCGCGGTCACCACGCCGCCGAGGAAGGTTGTGTTTTCATCGGCATGAATGATCCCTTCCACCGGAGTGGTGCCATTGCCAAAGTAGAGGGCGGTATTGATCTGAACCCGGGCGTTGTCGCGGTTATCAACGATCAAACCACCGCTGAGGATATTGATTTGGCCGGCCCCACTGATGATCGTATCATTGCTGGCCGCTTCGTGGTTCACACGCAAAGCATAGGTATTGACAGTGCCAGTCAGGGTCGCGTCGCCAGCGGTGTACTGGGCGACGTCTGTTCCCGTCAGCGTCCCGAGGAAGGTCGCACCAGTCCCGGTCTTGGTGAATGGTGCATTCATGAGACCGGTATCAGCATTGTAACGGAGGAAGGTGTTCCGGGTATTGTTCATCATCCACACTGGCAAGATGCCACTCGTGGTGTTGGACGCGACCCAAGCTGGATCATTGATGAACATCTTCATGGACTGAAGATTGACTGAGCCAAGTTCATCCGCGTTTTCGCGAATCGTCAGGGTGGACTGGCCCACACGATTGAGCCCATCGTTCGTGATCAGGATAATCTGACCGCTGGTGCCGTTCCGCTCCAAAGTGATCCCCGCACCACCCTTCAGGGTGATTTGACCGACCGTTTCTTGATTCACCCGCCCGCCGGAATTGATCAGGTTCAGGCCAGCACCATCTAGGACCATTTCTTGTGAATCGCTCCACTTATTCTCGTCGCTGGCAAGACCGAGGTTGCTGTTTTCCAGACGCGAAATGATGAAGTTGTCACCAACATCCATGTTGTAGTCCAGCCTGAGGTTACCCCCTGGCATCAAATTCACGACGTTGGCCTGATTTCCGGCGTCGTCCGTCACGCGGCCATCGCCACGCAGGGTGAGGCGTCCATAGACATTGAAGGCGGACGTGGCGCTATTCCCCGTGATTTCCAAGACACTGCCGATAACGCCCGCATCTGCCTCGCGATAGATGTTCGTGGCCCCAGTATAGGTTTGATCGCCATAGAGGCGGACCACGGCCTCTGTTAACCCAGGATTTTGTCCCGCGAGAACATGCGACCGACCGACGTCCACAGACGCAGTGCCGGAAAGAGCGCCAGAGGCGGTAATGGCCAAGGTTGTACCATTGAAGCCACCAAAGCGATACACGTTGTCCACGCCCGCTCCGAGAGTCGGTGCCGTATAGTACGTATTGGTCACTGCGTTCAGGCCCCACTTGCCATTGCCTAGCTTGGACTGATCGATCGGCGTCGTCCAATGACCCTCATTCAGATGGAGACCGAGGCTACCGTTGGTGGTGGAACGGATCCCGTAGGCCGCCAGGGGCGAATCCGTTCCAAGATCGATGCGCAAACTGTTCACGCTCGCATCTCCAAAGGTCTGAACTCGCTGTCCCTGGGCCGTCAATACGTTCGACGGTGCATTGAGCCGGAGCGCACTAGCACGGTTGAGAACGATGTCTCCCGTTCCGGCATTGGCCGTCGCACTTGGCACGAACGTGGTGCCCTGGTAGCGGATATCGTCCACACCGCGATTACCGAAGAGCACGTAGCCGTCTGTGATGACCATGCCGCCATTCCAACTACTATTGTCGCCACCGATTTCGAGGTTGCTGCCACCGCGCTTTTCAAAGCTGTAGTTACCTGTAATCGTTCCCGCCAAGAGAAGGGGCGCATCCGTCTGAATCCGCCCGTTGGCCGTCAAGGTGATCGCTCCATCGAATCGTGGGTAAATGGCGTTGCCACCAGTGGCAAGGAACCGCTGCTTATCAAGGGTGAGGTTGTTGAAGACCAAGACCTTATTGGCTCCAGCAGCAAAGCCGGGGCGACTGGTGCTGAGGGCTGAGTCCCCGCCCGTGGCGATGACGCTGTTGCCGATGAAGATGCGCTGGGCATTGCCGGTGTTGTCCCCGATCGCGAAGGCTTCCCAGGTGCCGCCACCCAGTTTTACTGTCGTGGTGCTCGGAATGGCGGAAGCGAATCCGCCTGGAGTTGCCCAGGATTGATCGTTGATCCAGGTTTGAACCGTCCCTTGAGAAATCACCAGGGTATCGAGCGAGTTCGGACGAGAAGCATCCCAGTTGTCCAGCGTCAAGCGACTGGCACCCACCTTAACCAGTGTCGAACCCGCCCCACCGATGAGTTGGCCGGAAAAGACGCGGTCACCCGTGTTGCGACCAACAGTCAACTGAGCCGTGCCGAGATCGAGAGTCCCGCCCATGTTTTGCACAGGGCTGAATACAGATGTGCCGGAAAGATTCCCAAACTCCTGGTTGTTGCCGTTTAGGGCGACGGTGGCACCTGGCTGAATCACCACTTCAGACCCGACCACTGCGTTCAGGTTCCCAAACATTGGGATGGCATTGGGCGTCGTCAGGCTCAGGGTGCCTTGATTGACCTGCACGTTTCCTTGGAAACGATTGGCGGCGTTCAGTTCGAGCGTTCCTGGGCCAAACTTCACGAAACCGGTGGTCAAAGTGTTGTTGGCATTGCTGCGGAAGTTCGTGATCGGCACATTGATGGCAGAAGGACCTGCATCATCCACATAGACGTTGAGCACATTCGTTCCAAAATTCAGGACGGATCCTGTCCCATCGATATTGGCACCGTTGTTCAGGATGATACCAGCCTGTCCCAGTGTGCCCGAATTGGCGGCCCCAACATTGAGAGCAAACCCAGACAGATCGATGTCGGAATTGGTTCGGAAGGCGTACACGCTGCGGTTATCCGTCAGAGTCCCGCTTGTCGCGTCGAAGATTTGAGTCGATCCAGCCGCAGTATCCAAGTTCCCGCTACCTCCGTAGGTCGCCGCGATCACATTCCCACTGCTGATGGTGGCATAGGTGCCGCTGTTGTCGCCTCCTGCGGCCTGAATCACCGCCCAAGTCCCAACGGTACCGTTGAGGATGGCTGGCGCAGAAGTGAAGGTGACCTTTTCATTCCCGGCAGTGCCGATGTCAGTCGTCACGCCCTTGAAGGTGATAGTGCTGCTGTTGGTACGGACCAAAGAACCAAAGGTAAACTGGGTCCCCACAGTGCTAGCGTCATTCACGGAGATGGCGGCATTACCCCCATTGATATTCAGTGCCCCCGTCGTGGTGACATTGCGCCCCACACCGGCACCATTGAGAGCGAGCGCTCCATTGGTGACAGTGAAGGCACTATTGGTGCCGAACGGACTGCCAGATGCTTGCGCCTGACCGACCAGGGTGCCGTTGACGACAGAAGTCGCTCCAGAGTAAGTATTCACTCCGCTCAAGATCACCGTTCCATTGCCAACCTTATTGATCGGCTGGGCACCGCTAAAGATGCCAGAGAAGGTAACATCCCCCCCTGTCACCGCCGTCAAGTTCAGCCCGCGGGTGCTCATGTTCACGTTTCCACTGAACAGTTTTGCTCCGGCGTCTAGCCCCCCGATGGTCTGCGTGCTGCCCGTTGCGGTGCTGATGAAATTGCGATTGATCGTCCGTGTGCCGGAGGCCAGGAGCTGGGAAAAGACGCCCCCTCGGATCGTGATATCAGAGGTTGCTGCACCAAACGCAGTATCACTGCCCGCGACCAAATAACCGCCAGAAAGCGTCGTTGTGCCAAGATACGTGTTGTTTCCATTCAGCCACAGGGTGCCTTGCTCAGCCTTTTCCAGAGCGTTTGCTGCCAATCCAGAAACCACGCCATCGAACGTAGTGAGGGCACCACGGGTTCTCAAAACGATGCTGCGATTCAGGGTAACAGCGCCCGTCACCGTTGCCTGGTAACCGTTAAAGCCGTCAAAATAGAGGGCACTGCTTCCTGTTCCATCCACGGCGTAAGTGCCAGCATGACCGATCGTCAACGAAGGAATCTGCACCACCTGATTCTCCGAACCGGGGCCAGTCGGGCCGACCGTAATGATGCGCGTGCTGCCATTGTCCCCACCGGTCGTAACCACTGGGTTATCGAAGAGGAAGGGGCCAGTGCCGTTGATTCGATATTCGATCGAAGAGGTGCGTGAGCCGTTGGTGCCCAAATCAATGGTGGAGCCCGCGTTTCCCGCAGCGCCGGTATTCGTGAGCACCAAACGCCCCTGTTCCACCGTGGTGGAGCCATCATAGGTGTTGTCCGCATTCAGGATCAATATCCCCCCGTTGCGCTTGCGCAGGCTCTGCACCCCCGTTGCTTGGTCAGCGATCACGCCATTCACTGTCAGGATCCCCGCTCCAGCTTGATAGCTATTGTCCACACCGACATCGAGATAGACACTCCGCGCAGCATTGGGCATGACGACGGTATTGACGTGCACATCCGTAAAGATCGTGCCCAGATTGGTGACGACGAGCGCCCGATCAGCACCGGTTTCCGTAAAATCGATCCGATCAAGATTGACGGTGCTGTAGGCACCACCGCTCAGTGCCGACGTGCGGAAAATGGAGTTGCCGCCCTGAACATTGAGGACCAGCGATGAGTACTGCGTGTCAGTTCCTGTGTAGAGCCCGTCGGCAATCTCCGCCCGGAGTTCACCACTGCGCATGAGGATCGTATTGTTGGCTGTGTTCAGAGCCCCCACCCCACCAACGTGCAAAAGGCCGCCCCCGCCAATCAATAGGCCACCCGTGATTCCGCCCTGCGTCACCGTGCCAGAATAATTCTGCGATTGAGGCATATACACCACGCCACCAATATTGGTTCGCGCGGTGTTGTCTTCGGCACCCACAATCAGCGGAGCATTGCCACTGAGAACATTGGCGTTTTGGATGGTCAGCGTACCGCCGCCAGAACCGAGTCGGAAGGCCTCAACGCTTCCCGTCTTATTCCGGCCTGTCGTCGAAAGCGTAGGGCCAGTAAAGACGGCATTTCCTGTATCTGAGCCAAACCACACCTGCACATCAGGGGCGACGGCTTTGATCAGGCCAGGCAAGTCTGCTTGGAAGTCGTTGTTGCCGCTGATCTGGACGGCCACTCGGTTGCGGCGGTCATTTCCAGTCTGCTGGTTAGCGATCAGAACGTTGTAAGGTCCCGTGGCTGGGAAACCACCGGTGTTGGTGAGAGAGCTAAAGCTGATCCCTTCGCCCGTTCCATATCCGGGGCCGAAAGAAATGGCGGCGGGTGTGGTATCATCGCCGTTTTGGAGAATCATCATCTGATTGCTGCCGACGTTGCCAGGACCGTCCAAGCGTAGGCGGGCACCCTGATTGACCAGAATGTCATTGCCCATTACGTTGGCACCCGCAGTCCCACTGCCACGCAACCACAGTTCCCCTTCCTGGAGAATCGTGCCGCTCTGGTAGGACTTCGGAGTATCAAATTGCAAAATCCCGCCGCCGCGACGCACGATGCCGCCATTGGTCACATCGCCGGAAATGGTGCCGATGACTGCCCGAGTGCCAGCAGACGCATTCCCATCCAACCGGATATAGCGCTGCTCACCACCAAGATCGAGGTCGTTCACCAAATTGACGACATGGGTTGCGTTACCGCCGTTGAGCGTAAACACCCCTGGATTGAAGGTGCTGCTACCCCAAGTGACTGTGGCCCCTGCACCACCAAAGTTAAGATTTACCGGCCCACCATACGCGGAGAAACCAGCGCCGCTGCCTCCGGTCAATTGCACTTGGCCAGGGCCCGTCCCCAGGGCTCGGGTGAAATCAACGTGAGTCTCATAGACACTCTGATCCGTTATTGACCCTGCAATGTTCAGATTGCCTGATCCCAGAGCGGAATAATTCGCGCCAATCACATCGCGCAGACGCCCTTGGAGAAGATAGGTGGTGCCAGTGTATGTATTGGCACCAAACAGTGAGGTCGTTCCCCCTCCGGTCTTCACGAAGGACACGGGGTTGGCACCATTGTCACGAATCACCGAAAAGATGTTGTTGCTGGCCCAGGCGATATTATAGAGCTCGTAGCCGCTGGAGGCACCTGCGGTGAGGTTTGGCACTGAAATGGTGTGCGTTCCGCCACTGGTGAGGAGACCACCTGACTCGATGGTCAAGGTCTTGCCAGCGGCCCCTGTCAGGGTTCTGCCCGTGCCGCCTTGGATGTTGAGAGACTGCACCGATGCATCAAGCGCGAGCGTGCGGTTACCATTGTCGAACTTGATGTTTTGGGAACCCGTCCAGGTGGCTTCCGCCGTGTTGACGGCATAGTCGCTTGCTTCCAATGCCCGGTAGCCATTGCCACCCAGAGCTGGATCATTGTACTTCATGAACTCCGCATTGTAGTAGGCCCAGCCGCCGACGAACGGCACATTGCCGCCGCCAGTCAGCGCATTGTTCATGACACGATATTGTGTGGAGGTACCAATGGTCGTCGCAGCAGTGCCGTCACCGCCCATCTGAAACATGGCTCCAGGGCCGCGGACAAGGTCGTTCACCGTGATCGACCGCTGCACGGTGGCGTTGAGCGTATCGCGGAAGTCCACGTAGTTGTGACCCGATGCCAATGTCACATTCCCCAGCGCTTCATTCCAGTTCACCGCGTTCTGCGTGGCGCTGGTATTATTGAACGAGGCACTTTCAAGGCGGATGCGACCACTCTGAAGAGCGATCGGAATATCGTCGTCAACCCGGTTCTGCACAGCCGCTGCCGTTCCGGAGGCAACAAGATTGAGATAACTATTGCGAAGGTTAAACGAAGATACGTTCGCGTAAGGGTTGAATCCCGTCGCAACGTCGCTGGCGTCAGCCCGAATCTCACCCAACTGGGAAAGGATAGCGCCGGAGAAAGTCTGCGCCGTCGTGACGTTCTGCATACGGAAGCCGCTGATGCCATAGTGGATGATATCGGCGCTTCCAGATACTGGACCTGTGATCGAAGTAAAGCCAGGACCACCAATCATGAGGGTGTTCCCGTTGGTGATCACTGGACCGACCAGCGTGAGCGTGTTTAGATCGGACTGAACACGAGAGTTACTGCCGAGCGTGATCGGCCCCGTGAATTGATTGGACTCCCTGCCCAAGATCGAACGGAGCGCGCCGAGGTTCCTGAAGCCTTGCCCGTAGATGGTGATGGCCTCGGAGTTCATGCTCGTGCCACCGGTCGTATCCCCTGCAGCATTAGAAGCATCATTGTTGATGACGAGCGACGCACCATCGTTCACGATGGTATTCTGGATTGGATTCGTCGCCCCTAGGACGCCCAAGTCATTATTGGCGGGATTAATCCATACCATCCCATCATTTACGATGGTCTGTCCCGTGTAAGTATTGGCGCGGCGCAAAACCACTGTGCCTGGCCCATTCTTGGTGATGCCGTTCGCCCCATCAACCACGCCATCGAGAACAAGAACGCCCTGCGCCACATTCAGGGTGAGTTGGTTTTGCAATCCGACATTGGATTGGATGACAGACGTCGAAGGTCCGGTCTTATTGACTGCTGCTGTGCCACCACCGTTAAAGCTCATCGTCCCACCCGCACCACCCGTCAAAACGACCGTCCCTGTCGTGTTTGAAAAGTTCAGCGTTCCCAAGGTGACCGCACTGTCTAGCGCGATGATCTGATTGCCAGCAAAGCTCCTGCTAAAACCAGCCACATCCCCGACCCCAGAACCTGGAATTGAGCCAGCAGCCCAGTTTGCACAGTCCTGCCAAGAATAAGTGCCCGCCTTAACGACGCCCCAAGTTCCTGACGCAGCCTGCACAGATCCCGAAAACGAATTGATGAACATCAACGCCACCATTCCTTTCCCGATAAATCGCCGTGATCGGCGGAGTCTTTGGAGCACAGGCGGATGGCTTAGCTTCATTGTGGCGTTAGAGTTCATGGCTTGAGATGGAGTGGACGATAAAATTGCCTGAGTTGGGACGAACGATAAGATTAGAACAAACCTCCTGAAACCCTGATAAATCGGGACTCAGATCCAATGCAATGGATGGGATTGACATGCAAAAAAGGGCACGGCAATGACACTGAAATAGGAGAGGTTGGTTGGTTCATGGCTTGTCGAATAGGGCACTTGAAAACAAGCGCTTATACAGGCAGTTGGAGAGAATGGCATAGTCCAGCCACGTTTGACCACATTATAATGCTCTTACCTTTGACCAAAGCTTTGCGACATAATGATAAAGGATTTGCCATGTCCGAATAAGCACCGAGTCCGCTATGGTTCCCCAAAACCCGCCCTACACCGGTTCTATCGACGATCCAAAGCACAAATCTGGGTTCCTTGATGAAAAACAAAAAGGGGGCAGAGGTAAGAACCCCTGCCCCCGTTGGAATCATTTCCCAGCGATCCTTCGCGGGGAACCACCAGCCTAGCAATCAACGACGGCGACGGCGCAGGCAGAGGCCAAGGAGGCCAAAGAGCAGCAACATCATACGGCCTGGCTCTGGCACGCCACCGACGATGATAATGCCGTGGCTCTTCAGAGCCGATACGTCCCAGGTAAGTCCACCTGACAGCGTTGGCAAATCGATATCACCGTGCACTCCACCTGTCGTCGTCGGTGCGGGCACATCGAATGTCCCGGTCATCGCGAGGACCCAGTCAAACAGGTTGAACATATCACCCGCGGCTGGAGTCCAGCCGTTGCTCTGGATCAGCAATGATCCATCGCCAAATGCACCGCTGGCGCGGTCACCCAGGCTCAGACCGCCGCTGGTCAGGTTGATGTAGTCCAGGTCTCCGTACGCTGCTGGCCCTACGTTCACGACGGTGACAGCGCCTGGATTGGCGGTCAGGTAGTCGTCAAAGGTCTGGGTTCCCCCCAATGCAACCCATGTAGCCACGGTCCCGTTGCTCGCATTCAAGGTGGGGGTCGTGATCGACATCTGGATCTGCGATCCGCTGGCGACGGTCACTCCAGACGCATTGGAAAAGATCATCGATTGGTTACTCGTGGCGCTATCCCCTGCCACACCTGGGGCCAGGATACCAGGGTTCGTCGCCGTGCCGATGATCGTGCCACCAGCCACGGTGGAGGTCACGGAACCACCCGCGAGCACTGGGGCACCGCTGAGGGTCGTGGATGGGCCAGTCACAAACACGGCACCAGTGCCCATGATGCTTCCGCTCGTTCCATTGCCCACCTGGAGACGACCCTCTTGCACACTCGTGGTACCACGGTAGTCGTTCGCGGAGTTGGTAACGGTCACGGTGCCGGTGCCGATCTTCTGGATGGACAGCACATCCCCCGTTCCGAGTGTCTGATCCACCTCTGTAATCTTGCCGGAAAAGACCACGCCATCGCCAGAGGTGATTGCGGAGGTCAGGCGCAAATTGCGCACTTCCGAGATCCCCGTCTGAAGGTCTTGAAGGCGCATGAGCCCATCAAAGAGGCTGCTGCCGGTGGTCACCAGATTTGACGCCCCCACCGTCGTCATGCCAGTGCCATTCGTCGCATTCACGTCGATGTCATTGGCAACAGTAAGACCAGCACTGTTTTGGAGCACCGCTACATCCGGATTGAGCACATCCTGTCGGAAGCGGATCGGCTCCTGGGTGGTCTCATTGCGCACCACCACGTTTTCTTCAAACATAAACATCGTCTTGCCGGTGTAAGTGCCGTTCGTTACCGCCACCTGTCCGCCATAGACCATGGCGTCGGTGGAGTGGGTATCGCTAGCGCGAACCAGGTTCATCGTGGCCCCATTGACGCTGGCAATGACGTAGATGCCGTTGCGCTCTGGATTCGATTCTTCACCCGCGATCAGAATCCTGGTGCCGACATCGCCAGCCGTGTAGGTGTTGCCATCCACAGTGCTGGTGACGTTGGCGAATTC
>Ga0056914_10002105_pt1 | contig 13054 bp, 11 predicted proteins | sample TNRBio252014_DNA_FD_55168 | JGI IMG/M metagenome (GOLD analysis project Ga0056914, IMG submission 55168) | Wastewater treatment Type I Accumulibacter community from EBPR Bioreactor in Madison, WI, USA - TNR Reactor_6/25/2014_ DNA | ecosystem: Engineered > Bioreactor > EBPR > Anaerobic-Aerobic >...
CCCGCGTTAGGGTATTACCCTAAACACGCTTTCCAGGCGTGCGACTTAAACCGCTCATCCACCTCTCCGGGAGGCGCGCATTGTAGCAGAGGGGCGCTTTTACTCAAAGCGACTTTCGCAGCCACGCGAGCCCGATCCAGAGCATGAAGAGAAGCACCAGAGCCAGCAGGCCGACCAGCATTCCCGGCGTCCCGCGCGGCAACAGCAAGGCCGCAGCCTGCCGCGGTGGACGCGTCAGCAGGTCGAAAAACCGGTAGATGGCGTTCTGCCGTCGCCCGCTTCCGGCCAGCAGGTAAAGCATCCCCTGGCCGATCAGGCACAGCCCGAGCATCTCGACAACGGCGCGCACGGCGCTGATCACGAAGAGCAACACGCCCACGACCTATTCGTCATCGATACCGCAATCTTCTTCCACCTTGCGCATCCGCCGGTTGTAGAACCAGATCAGTGCCAGATAGATCAGGAGATTCCCCTGGGCGGCCAGGTAGAAGCCGAGCGGAAAGCCGAACAGGTTGAAACGGTTGAGTTCCGCCGCGAACCAGGTGAGGACGAAGGTGACGATCGCCCAGACGAAGAGCAACCCGAAGGTCAGCCGCCGCGTCCTCGGCCAGTAACGATCGTTCGCCATCAGGCGCCCTTGGCCGGCGATGCACGCCGGATGACGTCGATGAAGCGCTCGACCTCCTTGCCCGGCGCTCNCGTGAANAGGCTGACGACGATGATGGCCGCGAACCCGGCGGCCACCCCGAAGACGCCCGCCGCGGTTGAACTGATCTGGAACCACGGCTGCATGCGCAGGCTGCCGAGTCCCAGCGCGGCCAGGCTGCCCGCCTCGACGCGGAAGATGTAATAGGCGGCCACCGCCAGGCCGACGATCATCCCCGCCAGCGCGCCGGCCCGCGTCGCCCGGCGCCAGAAGATGCCGAGCACCAGCGCCGGGAAGAACGCCGATCCGGCGATCGAGAAGGCCCAGGCAACCATGGCCAGAATGGTGCCCGGCTTTTGCGCCGCCACCGTCGCCGCCAGCACGGCAACGACGAGGAGTAGCGACTTCGAGATCACCAGGCGCAACTGCGTCGATGAAGCGGGCCGGAACACGCGGTAATAGACATCATGCGACAGGGCGCTGGTGATCGTCAGCAGCAGGCCGTCGGCAGTGGACAAGGCGGCGGCCAGGCCGCCGGCGGCGACCAGACCGGAAACGACGTAGGGCATGCCGGCGATTTCCGGGGTCGCCAGTACGACCACGTCGGGACTGAGGACGAGCTCGGCCAGTTGCAGGATGCCGTCGCGGTTGATGTCCTCGTAGCTCACCAGTCCAACCCTGCTCCACGCGGCGATCCACCCCGGCAGCTTCTCGATGGGGATGTTGACGACGTGGGCGAGAACCTCGTATTTGACAAACACGGCATAGGCCGGGGCGGTCAGATAGAGCACCAGAATGAACAGCAGTGACCAGAAGACCGATTCGCGCGCTTCGCGCACGTTCGGCGTCGTGTAGTAGCGCATCAGCAGGTGCGGCAGCGCCGCCGTGCCAACCGTCAGACAGAAGACCAGCGCGAGAAAGTTGATGCGCTGCGACCAGCCGCCGTCCGCGCCATCGCCCGGGAACGCCGCTGCGTGAGGGACCGGCGGAGCAGCGCGCTCGGCGGCGGCAGCCATGGCCGCCTCCCAGCGCAGCCGCGCCTGCCCGGGGTGCTGCGGCAGATCGCGGCGCTGCCTCTCCACTGCCATGATGTCCCTCACCTGCGCGTCGGTGGCCTTGAGCTCGTTGATTCTTGACGACAGTTCCTCCCGTTCGCGCGACAGCGAATCCGGCAGCTGCGCGATCTTGCGCGCATATTCGCCGGCCTGCTGGCGATAGAGGCGGCGCACGGCCACCTCGGCCGGGCTGTCGAAGAGCCTGTCCTCGATCTGCTGCACCTGTTGCAGCACCTGCCCATAGACCACCTGCGGGACGGGGATGCCGGTCACCGACCAGGACAGGATCGCCACCGGAGTCAGATAGGCGACGATCAGGATCACGTACTGCGCGACCTGCGTCCACGTCACCGCGCGCATGCCGCCGAGAAAGGAGCAGACCAGGATGCCGGCGAGGCCGACGAAGACGCCGATCTCGAATTGCAGGCTGACGAAACGGCTGGTGATGACTCCGACCCCGTAGATCTGCGCCACGACGTAGACGAACGAGGCGAGAATCGCCGCGCCGACGGCGACCAGACGGATGGCGTTGCTGCCGTAGCGGGCGTTCAGGAAATCGGGGATCGTGAATTCGCCGAAGCGCCGCAGGTACGGCGCCAGCAGGAGTGCGACCAGGACGAAACCGCCGGTCCACCCGAGGACGAAGGCCAGCCCCTGGTAGCCGGAGAGATAGAGCGTGCCGGCAAGGCCGATGAACGAGGCGGCGCTCATCCAGTCGGCGCCGGTCGCCATGCCGTTGAAGAACGCGGGAACCCGGCGTCCGGCGACGTAGAACTCCGAGACGTCGGAGGTCCGGCTCATGATCCCGATCACCGCGTACATCGAGATCGTGAAGATCAGGAAGGAGTAGCCGATCCAGCGCGGCGGCATGCCGTGCCGCTCGAGCACGGCGAGCGCCCCCACGAACATCAGGAAGCCGCCCGTGTACAGCAGGTAGTAGCGCTGCAGCCTGGTCAGGGAGGCCAGCATCGCCGGACCTTAATGGTTTCGGCGCAGGAAGACCGTGGCTTGCGACTCCTCGACCAGCCTCTCCGCCGTGAGGATTTCCTTGTTGATGGCGCGAACCAGCACCATCTGGAACAGGCGCGCCAGCATCAGCGCATTGGTCATCGGGTCGCGGCGCCCGCCGCCCTGGCCAAGGATGCCCAGCCGCTCGAGCCAGTCGTCCATGGGCAGCAGCCCCACCGACCTGTCGCTGTACAGCGATGGCAGCATCCAGCCGAGATCGACCCAGCTCGGCTGGAAATTGACCCCCAGGCGATTCTGCAACGCGGGTTTCAGGAAGCTGTTGACGAACGGGCTGTGGTAGGTGACCAGCGGCGCCTTTGCCGAATAGGCGAGAAATGCCATCAACTGGCGGTCGACCGCATCCGCGTCGGCGTCCGCGGCGAGGTCGAACGTGAAGGCATCGGCCGGCATGACCGCGCCCTCCCGCACCCCGACGGCGGAAATGCCGAGCAATGTGCCGTCCTCCGCGCTCGGCCCGGATGTCGCGATATCGACCACCACGTAGCGCACATGGTAATGCCACTCATCGAGTTCCGGCGCCATGCTGCTGCGCCAGGCCTCGACCGCCTTGCGCAGGTCGCCAGGCAATTTCTCCGGCGATCTGGAACCGCCCTTGCCCAGGAGTTTGCCGAGTTTGAAAGCCATCAATGCACCTGATAGTCGAGTTTGAGCCGGGTCTGGATCTTGCGTGCCTGACGGAAGGACTCCTTGAGCACCTGGCGATCGAGTTCGTTGAGGTCATTCGGATCGATCAGATTGTCACCCTGGACGCCGGGTTTGTCCTTGAGGGACTGGTGACGCAGGCGCAGCAACTGGATGAAATCGAGCCCTTCGAGCACCGCATTGACCTCCTCGTCACGGATCGCCAGGCGCTTCGAGGCGATGCGCAGGCGCTGGACCGAGTTGGTGTTATGGACGCCGGTGGCCAGTGCGTAGATGCGCGCGACATCGACGAAGATCCGCGACCCGTATTTCTTGAGGTCGATCTTGCCCGGATGCCCCGGCTCGAGATCGGTGATGAAATCGCGGATCTTGCCCAGCGGCGGCGCCACGCTCAGGGCGTTTCGCGCCATGGACTGCAGGAACAGGGAATTTCCGCCGGTCGCCGTGAGCAGGAAGCGACGCATCTGCTCGGCCAGTTCGGCATGGCCGAACAGCGCGCGGAAGTCGAAGAAGATCGAGGCGTTGAGCAGGGCGACGGGCTCCGGCGAGCGCACCCACTTGCTGAACTGGTTCTTCCATTCATCGAGGGTCAGGCACCACTGCGGATTGCTCGCCATGATGTCGCCCTTGCACAACGGAAAGCCGCAGCGGTCGAGATCCTTGTTGACGTCGAGCGCGAAAGCCAGGAATCGCTTGCGCAGCGCCTTGACCTCGGCGGCATCGGGACAGGTAAGACGATCCCGTTGTCCTGGTCGGTGCTGAACGTCTGCTCGTCGCGCCCTTCCGAGCCGAACGCCAGCCAGGCCCACTCGACGCCATCGAAGTGATGGTTGTGGAGATTCAGTTCGAGCACACGGCGCGTCAGCGCATCGTTCAGCGCCGAGATGAACTGGGTCAACTGCTCGGCGCCGATGCCCTGGGCCAGCATGTTGAACGACAGCTGGCGGACATCCGCCGCCGATTGCTGCAGCGACCCGATGTCCTCCGCCGATTCGATGGCCTGGCGAATCTGACGCAGGCCGACGCGATGCAGGGCGAACAGGTCGCGTTCGGAGACGACTCCGGTCAACCGCCCTTCGGCATCGGTCACCAGCACATGCCGGATGCCGTGGGTGGCCATCGCCAGCATCGCGTCGTAGGCGCTAGCGTGCTCTTCCAGCATGAAGGGATCGGGCGTCATCGCCCGGCTGATCGGCGCCGAGTCCGGGAGATCGACCAGAAAGACACGATCGAGGAGATCGGAGCGGGTGAATATCCCGACCGGCCTGCCGTCGGCGCCGGCGACGGCCAGCGAACCGACACCGGCCTTCGACATGCCCTCGAGGGCGCTGCGCAGCGGCGTTTCCGGCAACACCGAAAGCGGCGAGCGCGAGCCGATCCGGATCAGCGGCGAATTCAGCGTCTGTTGCTCGCTGGCGCGCTGGGCGAACTGCTGCTGCAACTGCTGCCGCGCCTGCTGCAGCAGGCTGGCGAGGTACTGCGTGCAGAAGAGCGTGAATTCCGGGCTCATCGCCATCAGCGCAATCAGGTCCTGGGCAGGCAACTGGTAGCAGAAGGTGTCCGCGACCGCCGTGTAGGTGCTCGTCGTCGGTCGTCCCGAAGTGGCCGCGCCGATCGGAAAGCTCTCGCCCGGCCCGAGGTTGAGGACCGAATATTCGGTGACCATCACCTCGCCGGCCTGGCGCGCCTGCACCCTCCCGCTCTCGATCACGTAGAAGAAGCGGACAGCGCCCGAATCGGGGCCGACAATCTCGCTGTCGGCCGCGTGAAAAGCCAGTTGCGCCTTTTCCGCGAACAGTTGCAGGGCATCGCCATTCATCTTGTCGAACGGCGCGTAGCGCTTGAGGAATTTCTCGGTGCTCCCCACGACACGGCGGCTTCCCTGCTGCCGCAGATCCATTTCCGCCTGGCTGATGGCCTTTTCCCTGTGACTCACGGCAACCTCGTCTTCATTCAAAGCTCATAGTTTAACCTGAGACGCTGCTGGAGTCGCCTCGCCTGCCGCAGGGAAGCCCGCAGGATCGCCATGTCCACCTCGTGCAGGCTGTCCAGCCGGACGCTGTTCCCGGTCTCGGCCACCGCCGCGCCGGCGGCGATCTGCTGCGTCAGGCGCAGCCGCAAAATGTGCGAAAAAGCGGCGTCGACCGCGTCGATCTCGCCGGCTTGCATCCCGGCCGCCGGCCCGGCATCGCGCAGGCGGGCGCTGGTATTGACCGCGCGAACGCCGCCCGAGAGCGCCAGAATCCGCGCCACATCGACGAAGATGCGGCTGCCGAACTTCTTGAGGTCGACCTCGTTGCCGCTTCCCCCGTCGCCGGCCACGACTTCGCCGCGAAAATTCAGCGGCACCTCCACGTGCAGGGCATTGACCGCCATCAGGTGCAGGAAGGCCGGGGTGTCGGCGGTCAGGGAAAGGAGCAGGCTGCGCAACGCCTCGCCGAGATCGCGATCGCCGAAGAGCGGGTGGAGGTCGAAGAAGATGCTGGCGTTNAGCAGGGCTTCCGGCTCGGGGCGGCGAACCCACTCGTAGAAGCGCTGCCGCCACTCGTCGAGCGACAGGCACCACGCCGGATTGCCGGCCATGATGCCGCCGCTGCACAGCGGAAAGCCGCAATCGGCCAGGCGCCGATTGACGTCCTGGGCAAAGGGCAGAAAGATTTCGCGCAGGGCATCCGCTTCATGCCGGTCGGCGGCGCTGAACACCAGTCCGTTGTCCTGATCGCTGACCAGGCTCTGCTCGTGCCTCCCCTCCGAACCGAGGGCCAGCCAGCACCACGATCCTTCCGGCATCCGGTGGCGACGTGCGGTGAGTTCGATGACACGGACGGTCAGGCGATCGTTGAACGCCGCGATCAGACGGGTCACCAGGCCGCCGCTCAGGTCGCGCGCGGCGAAGTCCCGCAGGAACTGATGAACCCGGAGGGCAACCCGCGGCGCTTCATCGAGCGACGCGAAGGCTTCCAGTTCCGTCTCGAGCGCCAGCTGCCGGCGGCACGGAAGGATGCCCTCCAGCGACCAGGGCATGTCAGTACTTGACCCTGGCGAAGTAGGTCTTCTCGGAAGCCTCCAGCGCCTGACGCACCGTGACGATGTCCATCTTTTCCAGCAGCGGCACCATCCGCAGGAATACCTCGGCCGTCGCCAGGGCATCCTCCAGGGCGTTGTGACGGGTGTCGATCTCGATGCCCAGACGCCCCAGAATATCGTCCAGCTTGTGCGACTCCTGATTCGGATGGACCACCGCCGACAGCAGAAGCGTATCGAGGACCGGCTGCGAAGCGGACGCCGGTCCGCTTCTCCTTCAGCTGCAGGAAGCGCATGTCGAAAGCCGCGTTGTGGGCGATCAGCACGGTGTCCGCGCAGAATTCGTGAAAGGCCGGCAGGACCAGGTCGATGTTCGGCTTGCCGCGCACCATGTCCTCGGTGATGCCGTGGATCGGGATCGATTCGGGCTTGAGGGGCCGCTCCGGATCGACCAGCTGGTCGAAGACCTCCTGGCGCAGCAGGCGATTGTTCACGATGCGCGCCGCGCCGATCTGGATGATCTCGTCGCCGTCCGACGGCTGCAGCCCGGTCGTTTCGGTATCGAAGACGGTGTAGGTCAGCTCGCTCAGCCTGCGGTCGAGATCGATTGACTTGTCTTCGTAGTTGAAGAGGTCGAAATCGTAGTACTCCGGCCGCCCCGCTCCGCGCTTGTTGTCCTCCTGTTCCGCCTCGACTTCCGGCGTCGCCACCGGCAGCACGAAGCGGAAGTAGGCGCGGTGGGCGGCTTTTTCGCGCTGGTACCAGATCTCGCCGCCGTGACGGTCGATGACGTCGCGCAGGGTGAGGGGCGACGCTTCCGCGCCGACCTGCATCGACTCCATTTCCCAAGTGTAGAAGGTTTCCGACGACATCGCCGGGCCCGCCCAGATCAGGTCGAGGTACGCCAGCCTGCCCTGGGCCGACAGGCGCAAGCGCAGTTCTCGCGGCCCATAATGATCCTGCAACCGGGAAGCGAGGAAGAGCAGCGCGAAGACCAGCGAAAAACTGTCGGCCTTGACCCACAACGCATCGTCCAGCCCTTCGGTCTTGGTCGGCAGCCGCAGTTTCTCCTCGATGCGACGCTGGGTGGCGGCGATCAGATCGATGCCGAGGATATCCTCGAGCGGCCAGCGCATCTTGATCGAGTCGGAAAACTCGACCATGGTCCTGTCGAGGCGCTGGCTCATGCCGGCAACCTCGTCGCCGACGACTCCGAGGAAGCGCTCGCGCATTTCCGGTTCCATTTCCGGGTAGTCGATCAGGTTCGTCACCGCCGCGCGGATGCTGCCGAGCGACGCCCGGCTGCCTTCGGTCAGCGTGTGCAGCACCTGGTCGCGGCGCGCCTCCTCCTCGACGTTGCGCGTGATGTTCTCGATGGTCAGCACGTAGCCGGACATCCGGTCGCTGCGCTCGCTGCCGCTGAGGACGGGAACCATCTGGACGCGCAGAAGCTGGCCGCCGCGCAGCGCCGTGATGAAGTTGGACAGCGCCGTCTTGCCGGCCGCCAGCCGCTGCCGGACGACGCCCTCGGCGTGCTGCACCTGGTTCTTTTCCAGGATCGAGAAGATCGAGCGCCCGAGGCCGATCAACGCCCCCCCGGACACCGAGGTCGGCCCCTGCGCCAGCGCCTTGAACTGGAGTCGCGCCCGGTTGTTGTAGAGCAGGATGCGGCCGTCGAGGTTGCAGACGACGACGGCCTGGGCCAGCTCCGACATCAGCGCGGCGAGCCGGTTCTTTTCTTCCTCGACCGAGGCCTTGGCGGTGGCGATCTGCTCGCTGACGTCGTCGAGCAGGACATCACGCTGCTGCGCCAGGTCGTTGGCGGCGCGCGCCAGATGCTGCACTTCCGGCGGGCCTTCCGGCGTCACCCGGAAATTGCGGTTGGCCCCGAGCATCAGGCGCAGCTTTTCCGACATGCTCAGCAGTCCGTCGACGTACTGCTTGAACAGCTTGTTGAGGATCAGCACGCCGATCACGAAGCCGAACACGGTCATCGCGACGCCGACCGGCAGATGGGAAGACAGTAGATGAACCAGCAGATCGTGCTGGGCCTGGTCCATGTCCAGCCAGACCAGGAGCAGCGTGACCATGAATGGCCCGGTCATCAGCAGACCGAGGACCATCACTGCCACGAGGAATCGGTATCTTGCCTTCATCGCATCCATCCGCATCGAAATTCGGGCTGCTGCGGCCGTCGACCGCAACAGATCAGACGGCGAGCATTTCCCTGACCTTGTCGACCAGTTCCTTGGTCGAGAACGGCTTGGTCACATAGGCATCGGCGCCGATCGCCAGACCCTTGGCCATCTCGGTATCGCGCCCCTTGGCGGTCAGCATGACGATCTTCAGGCCCGCGCGTTCGGGATCGGCGCGCAAGGCTTCACAGACCTCGAAGCCGGATTTCTTCGGCATCATCACGTCGAGCAGCAGCAGATCCGGGTTGAAGCTGGCGACCTGGGCCAGCGCCTCGTCGCCATCGTTGGCGACCGCCACCGCGAAACCTTCCTTCTTCATCAGGAACTCAAGCGAAATTACGATATTCGGCTCGTCGTCGACGATGAGGATCCTCTTGGTCATGTCGTGCGTCTCCCTTTTATTGTTGCGGCGCCGGCAACGGCACCGTGAAGATGAATTTTGCACCGGCGCCGGGCTGGCTTTCAACCCAGAGATTACCACCAAAGTATTCGATGATCTGCCGGCTGATCGGCAGCCCGAGCCCGGTGCCCTGCGGCTTGTCGGTCATCGTGTTGCCGCCCTGGCGGAATTTCTCGAAGACGAACGGCAGTTCCTCTGCGGTGAGTCCGGGTCCGTTGTCTTCGACCTCGACGCGCGCTTCGCGCCCATCGTCGCCTGCCCGCACNATGACCCGACCGGTCTCGCCGGGAACGAATTTCACGGCATTGGACAACAGGTTGATCATGACCTGCGTCAGGCGGTCGCGGTCAGCCAGCACCACCGGCCCCCGNGCCGGGATCTCGCTTGCCAGCCGGACGCCCTTGTCGCGAAAGATCTGCCCGAGCGATTCCATCGTCTCACGCGCCACTTCGCCGACATCGACACACCCGGTGGTCCATTCCGCCCGCCCCGATTCCAGCTTGGCCATGTCGAGGATCTGGTTGATCAGGCGCGTCAACCGCTCGGCCTCGCTGACGATGATGCCGAGAAAGCGGGTGCGGTCGGCAAGGTCGATCTCCGGATCCTGATGCAGCATTTCGGAAAAGGCGCGGATCGACGTCAGCGGCGTCCGCAGTTCGTGGGTGACCGTCGAAATGAANTCATCCTTCATGCGATCGAGTTCGCGCAGGCTGGCGTTGGCCGCGCGCAATTCGGCGGTGGCCGCCTCGAGTTCACGCGACTTGCGTTCCAGTTCCCGGCTGTAGGCGCGCACCTGCGTGGCTTCGTCGAGTATGTCGAGCACCTCGCCGACNCCGAGAGGCTCNTCCCGCGCCACCGAGGCCACCATCACCCGGGCGCTGGCCGAGCCGATGGCGCCCGACAGCTCGGCCTCGGCGAAACGCACGAAATCGGCATTGGCGGGCAATGCCTGCCACTCCCTGACCCCCTGCGCCGCGGCAAAGGCGCCCAGGCGCTGACGCGCCCGGAGCGGGCCGAGAAAGCGTTCGAGCAGACCGACCAGATCGTCGAGCGACGCGCTGCCCCGCCACAGGCGCGCATGGCGGGTACGCCCGCCATGGCGGAAGACATCGACGAAACTCTCGGCCTGCCCGGCTTCGAGCGCATCCGGCCGCGAATGCAGCGAGACCAGCACGTACAGGCCGATATTGACCAGCAGGCTCCACCACAGGCAGTGCGAGATCTCGTCGAGTCCNGAAAGGCCGAACAGCGCCTGNGCCCTGAGCGCCTCGACACCCCACAGGCCCTCCTCGACGAANCCCTTGTCGATCCAGCCCGAGCGCGCGAAGGAGGGCAGCAGCAGGGTATAGAACCACACGACAAACCCCCCCAGCAGGCCGGCCACGGCGCCCGGGCGCCGGCCCTGTTTCCAGTACATGCCGCCGAACACCGCCGGGGCGAACTGCGCCACGGCGGCGAAGGAAATGAGGCCGATGCCGACCAGCGCGTAGGCCTCGCCGGCCGCCCGGAAATAGATGTAACCGAGAAGGAGGATCACCACGATGGCGACGCGCCGGATGCCGATCAGTATCCCCGAGAGATCGTCGCGCTCGCTGACGCGCCGCCAGCGCGTGCGCAGCAGCCAGGGCATGACGAGATCGTTGCAGACCATGGTCGACANGGCGATGGTCTCGACGATCACCATGCTGGTCGCCGCCGACAGTCCGCCGATGAAGACGAGCAGCGCCAGCGCCTCGGCGCCGCGGGCCAGCGGCAGGGTCAGNACGAANGTATCCGGGTTGACGCCCTGTCCCGGGAAGTGCAGCAGGCCGCCCAGCGCCAGCGGCAGGACGAAGACGTTGATCAGNACCAGATAGAGCGGGAACAGCCAGACCGCCCGCCGCAGGTGCGATTCATCGACGTTCTCGACGACGATGATCTGGAACTGGCGCGGCAGAAAGACGATGGCGAGGGCGGAAACCAGGATCAGCGCGGTCCACGTCCCTGCCCGGCTCGAATCCAGCTGCAGCAGGCGGGCCAGTTCGGGTGCGGCCGCCGCCCGCTGAAAGAGGTCGGAAAGCCCGCCGAACATGCCATAGGTGACGAACAGGCCCACCGCCAGAAACGCCACCAGCTTGACCACCGACTCGAAGGCGATCGCCGCCACCATCCCTTCGTGACGCTCGGTGGCGTCGAGATGCCGCGTACCGAAGAGAATGGTGAACAGCGCCAGCAGCGCGGCGATCACCAGGGTCGAGTCGAGCATCGGTTCCGGCAGCAGGTCGCGTCCGGACGTCTGCAGGAGAACGTCGAGGCTGGCCGCCACCGCCTTGAGCTGGAGCGCGATATAGGGCACCACCCCGATCACGGCGATCACCGTNACNAGCCCCGCCAGCAGCTGGCTCTTGCCGTAGCGCGAGGCGATGAAGTCGGCGATCGAGGTGATGCGCTGCGTCTTGCTGATGCGGATCATCTTGACGATGACGCCGCCGAACAGCAGCATCAGCGTCGGCCCGATATAGATCGTCAGGAACGACAACCCCCCCGAGGTGGCGCGGCCGACGCTGCCGTAGAAGGTCCACGAGGTGCAATACACGGCCAGCGAGAGCGCATAGACATTGGCGGAAATGATCGACCGGCCGGCATCGGCCCGGGCGTCGCCGAAGCGCGCGACGGCAAAGAGCAGCCCCATGTAGGCTGCCGACAGCAGCAGGATCAGGCCGGCGGACAGCACCTACTCGCCCCGCCGCTCGGCAGCGCCGGCCGCCAGCACGATGATCCCCGCCCAGACTCCGAACAGATAGAGAAAGCTGGCGGGAATTCCGTCCCAGTCTCCGGTCGGCAAACCGAGCATGGGAAAAGTCAGCAGCGGGATGGCCAGCAGACCGAGCGCCGCCAGGCGCTGCCGCAACGGATTCAGCCGCTTCATGCGCCACTCCAACGGAAAACGGCCGGCACGCCAAGCGCGCCGGCCGTTGCTGGCATGCAGTCCGAAACGACCACACGGGAGGTCACCCGACAGGCGACCATTGTCTCCTCCTTGCCATTGTTTGCTGGAGGCGGCCTGGCAAGCCCGCCGCCCCCTTGGCTCATGGGAAAACCGGGGGAATCAACCCTTCAGCTGTTCCAGGATCGCCGGATTCTCGAGCGTCGAGGTGTCCTGGGCTGCGGTCTCGCCGCGGGCCAGGCCACGCAGCAGGCGGCGCATGATCTTGCCCGAACGGGTCTTCGGCAGGTTGTCGCCGAAGCGGATGTCCTTCGGCTTGGCGATCGGACCGATCTCCTTGCCCACCCAGTCCTGCAGCTCCTTGACGATCCGCTTGGCATCGTCGCCGGTCGGGCGCTGGCCCTTGAGGACGACGAAGGCGACGATGGCTTCACCGGTCAGGTCATCCGGACGGCCGACCACGGCCGCCTCGGCAACGATCGGATTGGCGACCAGCGCGGATTCGATTTCCATCGTGCCCATGCGGTGACCGGAAACGTTGAGCACGTCGTCGATGCGCCCGGTGATGGTGAAGTAGCCGGTGTCCTTGTCGCGGATCGCGCCGTCGCCAGCCAGGTAGTACTTGCCCTGGAAGTCGGCCGGGTAGTAGCTCTTCTGGAAGCGGTCGGGGTCGCCCCAGATGGTGCGGATCATTGCCGGCCACGGCTTCTTGACGACGAGGATGCCGCCCTGACCCCATGGCACTTCGGCGCCGGTCTCATCGACGACGGCCGCCATGATGCCCGGGAACGGCAGGGTGCACGAACCCGGCACCAGCGGGGTGGCGCCCGGCAGCGGGGTGATCATGTGACCGCCGGTCTCGGTCTGCCAGAAGGTATCGACGATCGGGCAGCGGCCGCCGCCGACATTGTCGTAATACCACTGCCAGGCCGCCGGGTTGATCGGCTCGCCGACGGTCCCGAGGATGCGCAGNGAAGACAGGTCGTAGCTCTTCGGATGNACGGCGGNATTGGCGTCGCACGCCTTGATCAGCGANCGGATCGCCGTCGGCGCGGTGTAGAAGACATTGACCTTGTGCGTCTGGATGACCTTCCAGAAGCGGCCGGCATCGGGGTAGGTCGGCACGCCCTCGAAGAC
>Ga0056914_10002115_pt1 | contig 13006 bp, 7 predicted proteins | sample TNRBio252014_DNA_FD_55168 | JGI IMG/M metagenome (GOLD analysis project Ga0056914, IMG submission 55168) | Wastewater treatment Type I Accumulibacter community from EBPR Bioreactor in Madison, WI, USA - TNR Reactor_6/25/2014_ DNA | ecosystem: Engineered > Bioreactor > EBPR > Anaerobic-Aerobic >...
CACCGAGTTGCTGAGTCCAGGCGAGTTGCTCGTTCATCATCTCCAGCACGGGTGGAAATGCCGTGAGCGACTTGACACTAGGATCCCAAGGCTGGCTTTGCAGTGCATCCTCGAGCGCCTTGCCTTCCAATGTCATGTTGTCTTTGCGCCAGCGGGCAGCCTGAACGATCTCCAACGGATAGGTAGAGGCCATCAGGACCTGCGCCAACAGGGCGTCAGGATATAGGGCGATCGGTGCCAGCAGCTGTTCCAGCTGTTCCTGCGCGAGCGTTTCACCGCTTGGTGTGACTGACTCGGGCGAGGGACTTACCGAGGGACTTACCGAGGGACTTACCGAGGGACTTACCGTGCCAGCGGGAGTGGCTGAGGGAACTGTTGTGCAGGCCGACAGAGCCATGAATCCGGATAACAGCAGCCCAACAAGGCGCGGAGCGTCCATTCCATTCTCCTATTCTTTGCTTGGGCAGGAACCCATGAGCGTCGATGCAACAATTATCACATTCACTACTGTCCGCTTAAATTGAAGGATGAATGCTGTAGGCCATGCGTAGCAATGATTTCCGAGAGGCGTGGGGTGTCTCCGATTTGCAATCGGAATTCGGGTTCCGCCAGAATTCCTGGCTTTGGCCCGGAGACTGCCATGAACACCTGCCAGACGCTGCTCGCCGCGATCATGGACTTTCTGCCGTGGAGCCGTGGAAGAGCTTGCATCCTTTCATCGAAGCGTGGTCCGTCGTGGTGGCCAGAGGGAAAGCGCTGGCGCGCGACGTCGACGCCGCAGGGCACGACGAATCCGGGGGCACTCGCGGATCACCTCCGCGTCGCCAATTTCGCAACACGGTCTGGCTAAAATAGACAGATCATCGTTGAGCGGTCCATGCGTGCTCCGCTGCTGGCGGGCACGCTGCTGCTGGCACTCGATCAGTACTTGACGTCCCGCTTTTCCTGTTGGCCGTCCTGCTTCGTGTCGCGCTTGTCCTGCCGGCATTCGGCATTGCTCTGGTTGTTTTCGGCCCGGCAATCGACTTTGGTTGAGCGTGCATCCTGTTTGGCTGCCTGGTTTACGTCCCGGCCTTGTTGGCGCTGTTGTGACTGCTCAGTGGCTAGGGCAGCACCCGTTAGCGCCACGAGTCCGGCTGCGACCAACATGCCACCTGTGCGGCTCCAAAATCCAATTCTCGATGCGATCATTTTTGTGCTCCTTTTTTTCTTGGTTGAGATGGCGGTCAGCTATCGCCAAGCCGCTTTCGTCTGGTCGTAAAGTGTAAAACCCTAGAGGTCCTAACGGTAAGAGCAATCATTCCTTACCGCAAGTCGATTGTGGCACGAATGATTGCTGACGAGAACGGACTCCCTTGAGGAAGCTGCCGTTCCGAACAAGCGCTGCGGCCAGCGCAGGCCGCAGCATCCTCGAGCGAAGACGATGGCGCGCTGGCCAGCGCCCGCCCCGCTCCGCTCCGAACAAGACCCTCCGGGCAGGAAAGCATTGTCACCACGATGGAATAGAATGTGCCGACCAAGGCGCCACTCCCCTCCACCCTCGTCGGGGAGGGGCCGGGGGAGAGGGGGCGCCCGCCCTCCAGAATATGAGCCGCAGCCGATAAAAGCCGACCGACCATGAGCAAGCTCTTCATCTCCCACAGCTCCCGCGACGACGCCTTCGTCCGCGAGCTGCGTGCCGCGCTTGCCGACCACGGCCAGCCAGGATGGATCGATTCGCGCGAGTTGCGCGGTGGCGACCCGCTGTGGTCGGAAATAAAACAGGCGATCGACGGCGCGTCGGCCTACGCCGTGGTGATCAGCACCGACGCCCGGCAGTCGAAATGGGTCGGCAAGGAGCTGCGCCGCGCGCTGGCGGTGCAGAAACAGCGCGGCAAGGACGACGGCGGCAAGCACCGCTTCCCGGTCATCCCGCTGTCGCTCGACGGCACCCAACTCGGCGTGCTGGAAACGTTTTTCGATGAGGAGCCGATCTACATCCCCGTCAGCAGCGACGCTGGCGACGCCGCTGGCATCGCCGCCGTGATGGACGTGATCCTCGTCGCCCTGGGCCGGCGCCTGCCGGCCGACGTCGCTGCCACGCCGCAACCCAGGGCCGAGCCGCTGGAGGAACTCGTCCTCGAACTGAGCGACCTGAAGTTCCAGGAGAGCGACGGCGTCCGCCGTGCCTCCGCCCGCGCCCGCCTGGTCTATGAGCCGGCCACGGTCGGCCAGCGCGAGGTCGGCTGCGCGCAGAGCTGGCGGCTGGTCGCGCCGATGGGGCCGATCGAGGCCGAGGAATTGCGCTGGTATCTGGAGAAATACGCCGTCTGGCCCAGCCACTACTTCCAGGAGCGCGCGCGCCGGGTCGAGGAGCAACTCGCCGAGTGGGGGCAGCGCCTGCACCAGGCGGCGATTCCCGTCGCCCATAGCGCGCAGGTCATGCAGGCCTGGGCCAAGATCGGCGACCGCTGCGGGCGTCGTTTCTCGGTATGGGTCGACAGCACGCCGGAGGCCGGCGCGCCCGACGCCGAAGTCGCCAGCGCACGCGAAGCCGCGACGCTGCTGCTCGGCCTGCCGTGGGAGCTGCTGCACGATGGCCACGCCTACCTCTTCCAGGGCGCCAGACCGACGCGCGTCCGCCGTCGCCTGCCGAATACCCGGGACCACGGGGTGGCGGTGGTCGCCACGCCGATCCGCATCCTGCTGGTCAGCGCGCGGCCGGAAGACGACGCCTGCGGCTACATCGATCATCGTGCCAGCGCCCTGCCGCTGGTCGAAGCCATGGAAGCGCTGCCCGGCCTGGTCCAGCTCCGGCTGCTCAGCCCGCCGACGCTGCCGGCGCTACGCGCCGAGCTGGAGCGCGCGCATGGCGAGAAAAAGCCCTACCACGTCGTGCACTTCGATGGCCACGGCGTCTACGACCGCAGCCTCGGCCTCGGTGGCCTGTGCTTCGAGCGGCCCGAGGACAGCGGCAAGCTCGACGAGCGCCGGCACAGCACCGTGTTCACCGACGAGCTGGGTTCGCTGCTGCGCGACCACCGCATTCCGCTCGTCTTCCTCGAAGCCTGCCAGAGCGCGCAGGCCGGGCAGGCGTCCGAGTCGGTGGCCTCCGAGCTGCTCAAGGTCGGCGTCGCGTCGGTGGTGGCGATGAGCCACAGCGTGCTCGTCGACACCGCGCGCCGCTTCGTTGCCGCTTTCTACCAGGCGCTGGCCGCCGGCAGGCGCGTCGGCGACGCCATGCTCGAAGGCCAGCGCCGGCTCAAGGACGACAGCTTCCGCGGGCGCATCTTCGGCGTCGGCGAGCTGCGCCTCGACGACTGGTTCGTCCCCGTCCTGTTCCAGGAAAAGGACGACCCGCAGCTCTTCAGGAGCGCGCCCGCCAGCCAGACGCTGGCCGATTTTCGGAGCGCGCTCGCCACCCGCCTCGGTGCCTTGCCGAAGGAACCCGAGACCGGCTTCGTCGGCCGCAGCCGCGAGCTGCTCGCCCTGCAACGCCTGTTGGGGCCCGACGGCGGCGCCCGCTACGCCGTGCTGCGCGGCCAGGGCGGTGAAGGCAAGACGGCGCTCGCCGCCGAGTTCGCGCGCTGGCTGGTGCGCTCGCAACAGATGCACCGCGCGGCCTTCGTCTGTGTGGAAGGGCTGGAGAAGAATCTCGCCGAGTCGGTGATCGACCAGCTCGGCGGGCAACTGGTCAAGAAGGCGTTCTCGACCCAGGCCGACTGTGGCGGCGACCTCGGAAAAGCCGAGCAGGAGATAGCGCGCGCCTTACGCGAGCAGCCGACCCTGCTGCTGCTCGACAACATGGAGAGCGTCCTGCTGCCGCCGTTCATCGCCAGCGAGACACCCGAAGCGCTCTCGCAGGAGGCGCGCGAAGAGCTGAAGACGCTGCTCGCGCTCTGCGAGCGGCTGCTGCCGATCGGCGCTACGCGGCTGATCTTCACCAGCCGCGAGGCGCTGCCCGCGCCCTTCGACGCGCAGCGCCAGCGGCGCGAGCTCAATCGCCTGGATCGCGACGACGCGGTGAAGCTCGTCGAGCGGGCGCTGAACGCCGCCGGCGGCGATGCCGGCGCTTCCAGCGACGCCGCCCGCGAGGAGATCGATCGCCTGGTCGACGCCGTGCACTGCCACGCGCGCACCCTGGCGCTGCTGGCCCCGGCGCTGCGCGCCCGTGGCGTCGAAGCCAGCCGCAAATCGCTCGTCGAGCTGATGGCGCAGATGGCGCAGCGCTTCCCGGTGGATCACCCCAATGCCCGGGAACAATCGCTCTTCGCCAGCGTCGAGCTGTCGCTTCGCCGCCTGTCGCCGGACAATCGCGAGCGGGCGCGTGTGCTCGCGGTGTTTCACGGCGGGGTCGACCTCGACGCCCTACGCGTGATGATGCAGTGGGAGGTAGCCGATGTCGCCGCACTGGCGGGCGAACTGGTCGAGACCGGGCTGGCGACGCCGAACCGTTTCAACCACCTCGGTCTCAATCCCGCGCTTTGCCCCTACCTGCGTAGCTGCCTGGACGCGACGGAGCGCGAGGCCTTGACGGCTCGCTGGGTCGAGGCCATGGGCGAGTACGTGAGCTTCCTCGCGCAACAGGAGAGCCGGAACGCCGAAGTCGCGGCGACGCTGACGTTGCTGGAGTTGCCAAACCTTTTTGCGCTGCTCGATCGGGTGTGGCGCGCGGCGGATGCCGAGGCAACGATCGATCTGGCGACTTCGCTCTACAGCCTGCTGAGCATGCTCGGCAAGCCGCGCCTGCTGGAGCGGGTGGGGCAGGTTCGCGACGCCGCCACAGCGGCGCTGGATGAGGGTTGGAGCCACGCGCAATTTGAGGCAACGCGGACGCGAATCGACCAGCAGCTTTACAGCGGGCAGTTGCGCGAGGCCTTGGCTGGCGCGCAGCGCTTGCTGCAGCGCACGCGGGAGGCGGGCGAGCAGGCCTATCCCGCTGCCGACTACGATCTGGCGATGGCTTGCGCCGTGCTTGCCCGCGCGTTGCGGACAAGCGGTGGACCGGAGCGCGCCGTGCCGCTGCTGGACGAGGCCCGGCGGCGCTTCGAAAGCTTCGCCAAGGAGCGCCCCGGGGAAGGCGCGGAAGAGATGGCGTCCGTCTGCATCGCGGAACAGGGCGACTGTCTTTCCGACCTGGGCCGGCTCGACGAGGCCGCGGCGGCCTACGAAGAGGCCATCCGGCTCGGTGAGCAGCGCGGGGCTGACCGCGATGTCGCCGTCGGTAAGGGCCAGCTAGGGTCGGTCCGCTTGCTCCAAGGCTGCTACCCGGAGGCGCTGAAAGCTTATGAAGACGCCCGCAAGCGATTCACGAAGCTGGAGGAGCCGGCTAGCGTCGCGGTGAGCTGGCACCAAACCGGAATGGCGTACCAGGAGGCGGGCCAGCCGGAGGGCGCGGAGGATGCCTACCGGAAGTCGCTCGCGATCAAGCTGCGGCTCGGCAATGTCGCCGGGCAGGCGAGCACGCTCGGGCAACTGGGGAACTTGTATGACGACGCACTCGATCGCCCGGAGGAAGCCGCGGCGTTCTACCGGCAGGCGGCGGAGAAGTACGTCGACATTGGGGACTTGGCGAACGAAGGCCGTGTGAAGAGCAACCTCGGCGACACGCTCCGCAAGCTCCGCCGTCATGCCGAAGCGCGGCAGGAAATCCGCCGGGCGATCGAATGCAAGGCGCCATTCGGTCACGCGGCTTCACCCTGGGCGACCTGGGCCAAACTCGCCGCTATCGAGACCGACGCCGGCGATCTCGATGCCGCCGCTGCGGCCAGGAGCAAGGCCATTGCCTGCTACCTCGCCTATCGCCGCGACGGCGGCGAGAACCACGACGCACCAGGCCGCATCGCCCTCGCCGCCTCCCAGCCTCTGCTCGCTGGCGACCCGGCCGCCGCCGCGTCGTTCCTCCAGCAGCTCGCAGCAGAGCCTCGCGCCGCTTGGCTCCTCCCCTTCATCGACGCCCTGCAAGCCATCACTGCCGGCAGCCGCAACCGCAGCCTCGCCGACGCCCCGGAGTTGGACTACTCCATGGCCACCGAGATCCTGTTCCTGATCGAGACCCTCGAAAAGGCCGCTCTCTGAGGCTCTGCCCCTGGCCCTTCTTTCTTCGAACTTTCAGTGCTGTGGTGCCTGCAAGGAATGGAGATCGCAGGGCCGCACAGCTCGATTGACGAGCCACCAGGCACCGCGACGCGGTCTTTCGCCGTGCCTTGAGCAAAAGTAAGGACCTGGTCCCGCCGCCCGCGGCGGCGATCGTTTCATCGCGGCGATGAAACCGTCGCTGCGCGACGGCGATCGCTGCCTGTTTTTGATCGCAGCGCCGGGCGCCGCCGGCGAAGGCTGGAGCAGATCGATCGACAGTTGCATGGGCGCCGATCACGCTTCGATCTTTTTGCTCCACCCTTCATCTTTGCCGACCCGGAGCTGAATCTTTTTGAGCCAAGCCTCGTCCTGCCGCAGTCATCCTTCCATCGGCGGCAGCGAAGGATCAATGCGCGACATCGATCGATCAATGCGCATCATCGATCCTTCCGTCGTCGCCATCGAGGCGCCGATGAAAATGATGCAAGCCTGGATGATTTTCACCGACGCGCCGATCTTTTTCAGTCAGGCTTCTATCGCGACGATCGAAGGCCGATCCTTCACGATCGAAGCTTCAAGCTCGCGCATCGATCGTCCATGGCAGCTTGCGGCGCCCCGCAATGGCCGGCTCAGGCCGCCGACGCGTTGCTGCGGGCTTTGCGGGCGAAACGCCGGCCGAGGTCGTCGAGCGTTTCCTCGAGCGCGCCGGAAGCGACGTTGTGCACCTTGGCATACTGATAGACCAGCAGGGCGGCGGCGTAGGCCTCGCTACCGGCAGCGAAATAGGTGTCGCCCACCTGGCGCGACAGGGTTTCGATGGCGTGGCGAAGCGGGTAAAGGCTCTCGACCAGGGCGACGTCGGTGCGGAATTCGTCGAGCTGGAAGCTGCCCGGCAGCATTTCCGGTTGCGCTTCGGCAATGGCCAGGGCCTTGACCACGAAGGAGCGATTCTTCTCACCGAACTTGAGCATCGTCATCCGCTCGTCGCTGCCGAGATTAATCAGGAAAGGCAGGGATTCGGCAAGGCTGGCCAGCGCGGCCTTGGCCTTTTCGCGTTGCTCGGAAGTAAAGCTGGCGTCGACTCGATTCGTGGGCATGGCCGTCTCCTTAATGGTCTTGCGTGCAAAGACATTTTGCACGCAATGGAATTAAAGGCCAGCGCACCCAGCGTCGTCAAGATTCCTGCGCAAAAACTTCCGATGCGATGCCGCGGAGAATAATCGGCGAATCGGCAGCGGCGAGCGTCGGCCGACACCTTGTCGCCGCTGGCACGACCGCCCGACGACCAGGCAGCCACAGCAGCTGCCCGATCGCCAACAGGACTTATAAGGCTTATAAGGGTTGCCGGCCGATGGTCCCCACCAGCCCGGCACGATAGGCCGCCGAGCCGACAAGCACCCGTTCGCCCTGTATCTGCGCACGCCGCGCCACAAGTCCCAGGCGCGAAGCCACTTCGGCATTCTCGCTGCGATCCAGGAATTCGTAGAGCGAAGCGACAGCCTGGGTCAGGCGCTTCTCGTCACTGGCTTGCTTGGCATCCAGGCGGGCGGCATACCAGTCACTGGCGAGGACGCTTTCGCGGGAAAACAGCGAACGCACTTGCGGCGATTCCAGGCCATGGCCAGCGGCGGTCTTGCCGTGCGCCATGATTTCCAGCACCGCCTGCAGGGGCGGGCAGGCCAGGGAAATCGTGCCATCGGTGAAGTAGCTTTCGGCCACCCGCTGGTGGGTGGCGACGATATTCGCCACGCCATCGGCAAAGATGTCCATGTCCTGCAACTCGGGGCGCAGCATTTCCTCGGTGAACACCGCATGCGGATGCAGGAATATGCGGCCAAAGTAGGTGCTGGCCATACGCGCGGTCATCCGGTAGCCGAGCCGGCTGGCCAGCACCGGCTGACCACGGTGCTCGAAATCGTCCACACGTTCCAGGGCCCCCCGGGCGATCAGGTTTTTCGCGTCGCGCTCGCCGGGGCTCATGCGCGCGAAGACTTCGGGCACCAGCAGGCTGACGTCATGCTCGACGCGCACGTTCGGTCCGACATAACCGGCCGAGGAAAGCCAACCGTCGTAACCCGTGAGTGCGAAAGAGACGAAAGCGGCATTGAGGTCGATGATCGCCGGCAAGGCATTGAACGGCCCCTTGGTCAGGGCTCCCTCCGAACCGGCCCCGGTCGTCGAGGGCGACTTGCCGGTCATGGAACTGATGAACTCGATGAACAGCTCGGGCAGCTCCATGTAGTGCAGTGGATTGTAGGGACATAGCGCGCGGATGCCTTCCTCCGGCGGGTTGTTGCGGCGACCGGCGGCGACCACATGCACCGGGGTCATGAGTGGCTCGGCAGTTGCTTGCCGGCGCAACAGGCGCATCGCCAGCCTGGCGATTTCCGTGTCCTCGGGGCAGGCGATATCCGGGCGCAGCTGCAGATAGCGCGGATTCTTCGTCGGCTTGCCATCGACGATACGCGGATGTGCCGAGGAGACGAAATAGGCGGGTGACGATCCCTCGGGCGCTTTGGCAGCGGCCAGGATCAGGTTCTGCATCGGCGGGGAAAACTCATTGAAACCGATCGCGTCATCGAGCAGTTCACGCGCATCCGCACCGTCAAGCGGCTGGAAGTTGGAGATGAAGGTCCCCGGTGTCGCGATATCCGCTTCGGCCTGGCCATCGTAGCCGCGATGGATGGCGTCGTCCGGCCTTTGAAAGAGGCGCTGCTCGCAGTTTTGCAGATACTTTCGTGACAAGCTCCCCGACTCTCCGGCAATCGCGCCGGCCGGGGCGACGACACTGGCGGTGATGTCGTCCTCGGTCTGCACCTTGCCGGCCGGGTGAAAGTCATGACGCAAGCCGAAGACACGCCAGGCGCCGTCCCGTTCGAAACCCACGCGCAGGGTATTCACCACCAGCGTGTTTCCGTCCAGCTTCAGTGAATTCCCCGGCCGACCGTTGATCAGATCCACCGAGTAATGACTGCGCCAGCTATCGCCCCATTCCGGGCGGTGAAAGCGCTTGACGACGAAGACCAGCTCCTTGATATGTTGCGGAATAGCGCTCAACCAGGTGTTATAGGCCTCGTTATAGTCCCGTCTCGACGGGGTGAGCAGCTTGATGACGCTACCCAGCGAACGGTCAGTGCTCAGTATGAGTCGCTGATCAAGGCCGTTCTTTTCCTGATCGCTGTAGCGCTCCGAGAAGTCACGCGCCAGAATGGCGGCGACCGCGTCCATGTCCTTTTCCACGTCGGCAACAAAAACGTGGCCGACAAGGATGGCGTCCGAAATCGCCTTCGATATCTCGGACTTCCCTCCCCCGGAAACAGTGGCCGGCTTGTGGCAGGCAGTCACTTCCGCCGAGGTTCCGACGAGGTTCCACTGGCGATGATCGGCACGCGATGACTCCATGTGTACCCGGTAGCCGTTGGGGCCCATATAGGTCTTGCCGGCCTGCAACTTGATCGACGAGATCTCGCCATCAGCGCTTGGCCACGAGACCGTCCTTGAGCGCAGGCTGAAAGTGGATTTCGCGGGCACCAGGACGACATTGCGCTGAACGCGATCAATGGCATGCCCGGCCAACTGCCCGACAAAGCGTTCGGGATCGCGTGCCAGCACCTCTTGCAGCGAGTAGTCATCGCCCGCCGTCAGATCGGTATACTCCTGACCCTCGTTATAACTCGGAAACACCAGCGCGCCGCCGGAATGCTCTTCTTCGGCGGAACCGAACAGGTTCGCCGAATAGCTGATCTGCGTTTTCACTTCTTTCTTGCAGTAACCGAAATAATTGTCCGCAATCAGGGTCACCACCACGCCACGCTCGTCCCGCGCGCACAACTTGAATGCACTACCCCCGTTATACAACTCGTCTTCGTTCTTGTAGCACATGCCGTCGCGCCGCTGCAGCGGCGTCGCCGCATCCCAGTGCGGCAGACCGAGCAGGTGCTTGGGCACATGCGTGAGATGCGGCGCGAGAATCACGCAACCGGTGTGGCCGGTCCAGCCATCCGGGTCGAGCGAGGAATCGTTTTCAGGCAAATAGCGATCGCCGGCATTGCCAAAAATGCTTTCGACAAAATCGAGATTGGCCACCAGGGCCCCGGGCACGAAAAAGCGGGTCTCCATCCGCTTCTCGGTCGTGAAACCGGGAACGGCAGGCACCACCAGGGGACGCAAAAGCAGGGAAACGAAGCACATCGCCGGCGCCTTCTCGCCCGCGGTGAAGGGTAGCTGCAGCGATTCGGGCGGTGGATTCAGGGCCAGGGCCAGCAGCTTTGAAAAAGCCAGCTTGGGCACCGCCCGCTTGTCGTCGGGAATCGGCAAACCGCCCTCGACGATGTGGAAAACGCCCGCGGTGGTGCGCCGATCACTGGCGGGATTGTGGAGAACCCCATTGCGTAGCCGATAGCTGCTGAGCAGCGGCGACTTGTAGATATCCCCATTGGCCGGCAGAGAAATGCCGCGCGCCAGCCCGGGCTGGTCGAGCACCAGGGTTTTCCCCGGCAAACGCGGTGCCCGGCCGACATCGGCAAGATACTCCTTGAGAAAATTCTGGATGCGCGTATCGACCGGACAAAGTCTGTCGGAAAGTCGCCGGCTCAATTCCCGCTGCCGCGCGAGAAGTGGTGACATGAGAGCAGTGATCGACGCGCCATCATCGCCGGCAGCGAGCGGCAATTCGAGCAGGGCCAGGCGAAGATTGATCGCCGCGTTCAACGCCGCCGTATTGGCCGTTGCAGGGGCGACAGCGGGGTTGGGGGTGGAATCCATAGGGGTTCCTTTCAAAAGTTGAGCACAGGGTATGAAGCGGTCAGCAGCCAGATGCTGCGCCCGACAGCTTGTGGGTAAAGAGCGCCGTGACGAAGGCGACAGGGCCAAAACAGGCTAGGTCCGCAGGACTCTTCAAGGGGAGCACGGTTTGCGCGATCTTGTTCGTGTGCCGGTCCGTCATCGACCGGGGCAGCGGATCGGTCCGCAGAGCCAGTAGAACATGAACTCAAGCAGCCGGCAAGTGAGCCGCACGGGCTTGAGCGACGGCTGAAACTGCCGGGGCACCGCGAGCAGGCGGTCGCCGACGCGCCGCTTTCCGAGCGCGGCGAGCGCCGCCTTGGCCGCGGTCGTGGCCACTGGAGGCTGAGCGTGGGCGAGCGGCAGCGCGTGGTTCTGCCCATCCTCGTGGGAGTTCAGTCCCGCCTTGTCGTAGAGCGGCTAGGACGCGTCGTCGGGAACCATCAGCAACCCCTTATCGCCGCTCTCGTCGATCCGGAGGCACTTCATTCAGTGTTTCCCCGACACGATGTTGACGCCGATCCGCTCGGCTAGATCGAGCACCACATCGTACGCCTCCGCATCGTCCAGCAGGCTGCGTGAGAGAGCTTCCGGTCGAAGGGCTCCAGCAGGGATACGGTCACCAAAAAGAACAACGGCACACGCCGAATCGTCCTGCCTCGAGACCCAGGACAGCCCTTGCGCCTGCGGGCATTGGCGGCAGATCGCCTCCGCCCACTTGCGGGTGGCCGGATATTGGTCCTTCTCGGTGTCAATGAGCTGCCTGCGCGTCACGCCCAACTTGCGCAGTGGCACGCTCGCCAGATCGACCAACTGCAGCGCCTGTTCGATCCGGACGGTGGAGTGCATCTGGCCGGCCAGCTTGCCCTTGTCGAAGCTCTTGAAGCCGGCGCTGTGCGGGACATCGTGGAAAACCGTCTCCATCAAGGCACACTCCACCGTCGTGCCGCCGTAGAGGGTGGGGATCGGATTTCCGTGCTCATCCTGAATCGGGCTGAAACGCGCGCTGCCTTGTACGCCCGGATTGAACCGCTCAGCCTCACATTTCCTCTGGTGCACGCGATGCAGCACCTCGCCCTTTGCCAGCGAGGTGAGCGTGACATGGAGCTTGTCCGGAGGAGGCGGCGTGCGGGAAGACGCCTCGCCAGCGGGCCGTGACGCTTCCGCGCCACCCGCTGGCTTGACGCTTCGCTTAGCCATGGGCGATCTCCTGAACCTCGTCCATCGCCGCCTCCATCACCCGCTCGGCAGCCGATGCCAGCAGATCCTGCGGCCGCTTGCCGCCCAGGAAGCTGTTGTCCGAGTGGAACCAGTAGGCCATGCCCCAGCCGTCCTTGTGTTCGGAGAAGGTCGCGATGATCTTGGCGAGCGCCTTCAGCGGTCGGAAGCCCGCGTCGCGGTCCAGCCCATAGCCTGGAAAGTAATCGACCCCCCCTTGGTTGATGGCGAAGATCAGCCCCTGCTTCTTCCATTTATTGGGCTGGGCGCTGGGGTTACGGGTACTCAGGCCTGCCAGTTGCGCGATCTCGGCTGCGTTCAACCAATCGCCGCTTGCCAGCACAGCCTTGCGCGCCCGCACCAGCATGGCGGCTTCCTTGAGCAAGCGGGGTGACGGCGGTGTCCGAGGCACCAGAACCGCCGCCAGTCGCTCCAGCGACTCCCGGTCATGGCGCTCCAGCAATACCTCGAACATGGAAGAGGCCACGTTGCTGAAATTCTCCGCCAGAGCCTGGAAGACGTTCGCTTTGATGTGCTCGAACTCAACTACCAGCACGCGCTCGGCATGCGATTCCCCAAGACGAGCCTGTACCTCCTTCGGGGTGCCAACCAAGGTCGAGACGCCTGGATGGTCTGAAACGACGCTCATGGACACGCTCCTTTTTGGGTTATCACGGTTAGTCGATTCTAGCCTATCTTCGATAACCTTGATGGCACAGATCCCTGGTGGTCAGCGCGCCTTGAGCGGAAGAAGAACTCCATGAAATCCGTCCTTTAGTGTGAAAGTCGCGTAAGCGACTCACGAACCTCCTTTCTCCACTCGCGGGAGAAAGGCCGGGAAAGAGGGGGAAACGGTCATGACTTTCATGATCTGGGGTATCTCGACGGTCATGACCGTTAGTGCCGCCCCCCAGGATTCGCGCACTTCGCGCAGCGAGAGCTACGGATA
>Ga0056914_10002124_pt1 | contig 12982 bp, 12 predicted proteins | sample TNRBio252014_DNA_FD_55168 | JGI IMG/M metagenome (GOLD analysis project Ga0056914, IMG submission 55168) | Wastewater treatment Type I Accumulibacter community from EBPR Bioreactor in Madison, WI, USA - TNR Reactor_6/25/2014_ DNA | ecosystem: Engineered > Bioreactor > EBPR > Anaerobic-Aerobic >...
GACAGCCAGATGTTCTCGAACACCTTCTTGCCGCCGGGATAGGCCTTGGTCAGGCCCTGCATCTGAAAAATATACTGCGCGGCCATCGGCGGGCGTCCTGTCGGTCTGGATATGCGGGGGAGGTCGGCGGCGGATGTAGCGACTGGAGGGGCAAAGGGCAATGTGCGGGGTGCTTCCGCCTCCCCATTCCCGCACATCGTCACCGCATCGTCAGGCCGGTCGGACGACAACTCGACGAACCCGCCCAGTCGCGCGCCGGTCGGTTCACTGCGATGCCGGCAGCACCGCCATCAGGGCCCGCGTGAAGCCGTTCGGGGCCACGGTCAGATGGTCTTCATCTTCCAGCACCTGGGATTCAATCGTCAGACCCGGATACGCGCGGTCCCGCAGCATCTGCTCAAACGCCCGCACATCGCCGACCATATCGACGTCGTCCGTATTGCGACGACTGTCGCCAGGCGTTTCATAGGCACCGATGTAGATGAAGACATCGGCCGCAAGGTTGCGGTGATCGCGGGCATAGTCCGCCTCCATGCGAAACATGTGGCGCTGGTCAAACCACAGCGACGGACTTCCCAGCACATAGCCGCTGAACAACTCGGGCTGGGTGAACATCACCTGGGCCGCCAGAAGGCCGCCGTAGGAATGGCCGAGCAGGACCCGTCGGCTCGGGTCGGTGCGAAAACGCGCGTCGATGAAGGGCAGAACCTCGGCCGCCAGATAGGTCTGATAGGCCGCGCCGCCGCCGTGCAGCATGGCGCGCGCGCTGCTCGGCCCGCTCGCGGTCGGGGTGTAGTCGCGATTGCGGCTGGCCCGGCCGTCCTCGCCGACCGCATAGGACAGGCCGACCAGGATGAACTCCTCGACCACCGGCCCATTCAGGTTCACCCGGCGACTGATCTGGCGCAGAATCGGAAATGCATAGTCCGCGTCGGTGACGTAGAGCACCGGATAGCGGCGCTCTGGCGTAGCAGCATAGGAGGCCGGCAGTTGCACGAACACCTGGTAGCGTCGCCCCGAGACGGGGTCCGGCACGTCCCAGACCTGAGAGCCCTGGATCTCATAGGGGGCCCCGCCGCCGCGCTGCCCATCTTGCGCCGCAGGCACTGAAGCGGATTGAGCCGCGACAGACGGGTCCGAACAGGCGGCCAGGCAAAAACCGGCCACGGTCAGGATTATAGGAAACGATCGCACGCCACGCTCCGAAGTCGATCAGGGTGCCGAGCTCTACAGCAAGCCTGGTCACGAACGGGCCGGGCCAAACGTCGCATGCGGGACATGTGATCTCAGGCACGGCCTGACCACATTTGGTGCCTGACATGCGTACCAGGGTGCCCTCGTTTGAGCGCCGCCTGATTGGATCCACCCCTGTTGGGCGCGCGTGGTCGGCGGCCGGGCAAGCCCCGACCTGGGATATTCGGCCCGACCTGCCCCCGCAGAGCAGCTCGGCCCCCTACTCTGCGGCCGCCGTCGTATCCGCCTCGGCCTCTGCCTTCTTCTCCCCGCCCGGCATCCGGGCCGCGATCCAGCGGCACAGCACATAGAAGACCGGCGTGAAGACCAGGCCGAACACCGTCACGCCCAGCATGCCGGAGAAAACCGAGGTGCCCAGCGACTGGCGCATTTCGGCACCCGGACCGGTTGCCAGCATCAGCGGCACGACGCCGAAGATGAAGGCGAACGAGGTCATCAGGATCGGGCGCAGACGGGTCTTGGCAGCGGCCACCGCCGCCTCGAACCGGTCCAGGCCACGTTCCTCGGCCTGTTTGGCGAACTCGACGATCAAGATGGCGTTCTTGGCCGCCAGGGCGATCAGAACCACCAGCCCGATCTGCACCAGGATGTCATTGTCCAGGCCCCGGATATTGACCCCGATCATGGCCGCCAGGATCGACATCGGCACGATCAGCACCACCGCCAGCGGCAGGGTGAAGGCCTCATACTGGGCCGCCAGAACCAGGAAGACGAAGCCGACCGCCATCACGAACACGATGGTCGCCCCGCCCGCCGCCTGTTGCTCCTGCAGCGCCAGGCCGGTCCACTCGTAGGAGAAGCCGCTGGGCAGGGTTTGGGCGGCCATGGCTTCCATGATCTCCAGCGCCTGACCGGACGAGACGCCGGGTGCGCCCTGCCCCTGCAGCTCGGCCGCCGGGAACAGGTTGTAGCGCACGATCCGCGAAGGACCGGAATCGTTGGACAGGGTCGCCACCGAGCCGATCGGCACCATTTCGCCCGAGGCCGAGCGCGTTCTGAGGTTGGCGATATCGGCCATGTCGTCGCGCGCGGCCGGTTCGGCCTGGGCCGTCACCCGGAAGGTCCGGCCCAGGAAGTTGAAGTCATTGATATAGGCCGAACCCAGATAGACGCCCATGGTCGAGAAGACGTCATTGGGCTGGACCCCCATCATCAGGGCGCGGTCACGGTCCACATCCGCCGTCACCCGCGGCGAGCCGGTGTTGTAGGTCGAGAACACCTGCTGGACCTGATCGGGTGACTGGGCCGCGGCCCCCATCATGCCGAAGGTCGCGCCTTCCAGTGCGCGATAGCCGGCACCGGAGGTGTCCTGGATCATCATGGCGAAGCCGTTGCCGGTACCCAGCCCCTGAACCGCCGGCGGCGACAGCACGAAGATCTGCGCCTCCTGGATCTGGGACGCCGCGCCGGTGATGGCCCCGGCCAGGGCCACGGCCGACTGTTCGCGCGTGCGCTCGGAATGCGGGTCCAGCCGTACGAAGACGGTGGCCGCGTGCGAGCCCATCGAGAAGCTGGTGCCGTCCAGGCCCGCGAACGCCACCGTGCCTTCAACGCCTTCGGTGTTGCGGATGATGGTGTTAGCGCGCTCCAGAACCGCCTCGGTCCGGTCCAGAGCCGAGCCGGGCGGCAGCTGGATGACGCCGATCAGAAAGCCCTGGTCCTGTTCGGGGATGAAGCCCGACGGCGTCGTCGTCAGTGTCCAACCGGTTGCGCCCAGCAGCACGCCATAGACGAGCAGCATCACCGCCCCCATCCGCACCGTGCGCGCGGTGAAGCGGCCATAGCGGTCCGACAGCCAGTCAAAGCCCGCGTTGAACGTGCGTCCGGCCCAGCCGACGTAGTGCAGGATCGTTCCCCAGAGGCCGGGCTTGCGCTCATGGGCGTGCTCGCGATGCGGCTTTAGCAACAGGGCCGCCATCGCCGGCGACAGGGTCAGGGACACGAACAGCGACGTCACCGACGCCGTGGCAATCACCACCGCGAACTGTTGATAGAAGATGCCCGGAATGCCCGGCACGAACATGGTCGGCACGAACACCGACACCAGCACCAGGCCAATGGCGATCAGGGCCCCCGAGACCTCGCTCATAGAACGATAGGCTGCCTCCTTGGGACTGAGTCCTTCGCCGATGTAGCGTTCGACGTTCTCCACCACCACGATGGCGTCATCGACGACGATACCGACGGCCAGAACCAGGGCGAACAGGCTGAGCGAATTGATCGAATATCCCAACGCCAACTGAACCATGAAGGTGCTGACCAGGGCGATCGGGATGGCCACGATCGGAATCAGGGCCGCTCGCCAGGTCTGCAGGAAGACCAGCACGACCAGCACGACCAGGATGATCGCCTCGACCAGGGTGTGTTCCACAGCCGTGACGGATTCCTGCACGAACTCGGTCGGATTGTACGGCACCGAGATGTCGATGCCCGGCGGCAGTTGGCCGCGAATGGTCTCCACCTCCGCCAACACCCGCTCGGCCGTGCCCAGGGCGTTGGCACCCGGCTGCTGGATAACGGCGACGCCGACGCCGCGCTCACCGTCGAAATAGCCGTTGATGCCGTAGTCCTGGGCCCCCAGTTCGACGCGCGCCACATCGCGCACCCGGGTCACCCGACCGTCCGCATCGGTCTTGATGACCACATCGGCGAACTGTTCGGGGTTATCCAGACGGCCCTGAACCTGGACCGGTAGCTGGAACGCCGAAGCATTGGTGTCGAACGGCGGCTGGCCAATGGAGCCGGCGGCAGCCTGGACGTTCTGGGCCTGCAGGGCAGCGACGATGTCCGGGCCGGTCAGGCCGCGCGCCGCGGCGCGGTCCGGGTCGATCCAGATCCGCATGGAATAGTTGCCGCCGCCGAACACCTGAACATTGCCGACGCCTTCCAGGCGCAGCAACCGGTCGCGCAGCGTCGACTGGGCGTAGTTGCCGACATAGTCGATGTCATAGGCCTCATTGGGCGACGTCAGCCCAAGGATCATCAGGAAGCCGGTTTCCTGCTTGTTCACCGTTACGCCGATCTGACGCACCGAGGCCGGCAGGCGAGGCTCGGCCAGGGAAACGCGGTTCTGGACCAGGACCTGGGCCTCATCCAGATCGGTGCCCGGCTGGAAGGTGACGGTGATCGACACCACCCCGTCCGAGGTCGAGGACGAGGAGATGTAAAGCATCCCCTCCACCCCGTTGACCTCTTGCTCGATCGGCGCAGCCACCGTTTCGGCCAGGGTCTCGGCCGAGGCCCCCGGATAGGCGGTGGTGATGTTGATCGTCGGCGGCGCGATCTCGGGGTACTGCGACAGCGGCAACAGCGGATAGGCGAAGATGCCCATCACGGTGATGAACACCGACAGGACCGCCGCAAAGATCGGTCGGTCGATGAAGAAGCGCGAGATATTCATCGGATCAGCCGCCCACCGCGAAGGTGGCGCTCGACGCCGGAGCGGGGGTCGCCACGACCTGGGCTCCGGCCTGGCCTGCCTGGCGCTCAATGCGACCGTTGGTCGGGGTCACCGGCTGGCCCGGCTGCTGAATGCGCTGCAGGCCGGCAATAATGACGCGATCCTCGGCCTGGAGGCCGCTGCGGACCACCCGCAAGCCGTCAACCAGCGGGCCCAGCTCGACCGGACGGGCCTCGGTCTGGCCCTCGGCATTGACGACATAGACGATGCGACGCGCCTGATCGGTGACGACGGCGGTATCGGGCACCAGCATGGCCTGGTAGGGGGCCGTGCCGGCCAGTTGCGCCTGTCCGTACATGCCAGGACGCAGGAAGCCGCTGGGGTTCTGGATCACGCCGCGCAGCCGCACCACGCCCGAAGCGCCATCCACGGCATTGTCGGTGAAGTCGAGATAGCCGGTGTGCTCGAAGCCGGCCTCATCCTGCAATCGCACCCGCAGCGGTGCCCGTCCGTTCCGGGCCGAGCGCTGATAGCGCAGCAGGATGGATTCGGACGCATCGAAGGTGAAGTGAATCGGCGAGGTCGAGACGATGGTGGTCAGCACATCCGCCGCCGAAGATCCGCCCGCGACCAGATTGCCGGCGTCGGCCCGTCGGTCCGAGACCCGGCCCGAGATCGGCGCCGTCACGCGGGTGAACTCCACATCCAGCCGTGCCTGGCGCAGCGCCGCATTGGCCGCCACCACAGCGGCCTGGGCCGTCTCCAGATTGGCCTGGCGCTGATCGACCGCCGACTGCGAAAGGAAGCCCTCGCCAAACAGCGTCTCGGCCCGCTCGGCCTCGCCTTGAGCCAGATTCACCTGCGCCTGCGCCTGCGCCACCTGGGCCTGGGCAGCGGCGACCGCCGCCTGGGCCTGACGCGGATCCAGGGTGAACAGCAGCTGGCCCTGACGGACATAGTCGCCGTCCCGGAAATGCACCGCCTGGATATAGCCGCCCACACGGGCACGGACATCGACGGTCTGGGGGGCCTCGAAGCGACCGGGGAACTCGTCCCAGTCCATGACCTCGCCGACCAGCGGCTGGGCCACCGTCACCTCGGGCGGGGGCGGTGCGGCCTGTTCCGCTCCGGAATTACAGCCGGCCAGCGCCGCAGCGATCAGGGCCAGGGCAGCAAAGAAGGTCTGTCCGCGCATCGCGGCTCTCCGGAATCTAGGGGGCGTGAGTGTTCAACCGCCCTGTTCCGGGTCGGTCCGCTTGTGGGGTGAAATGAACGAGCCGTTGCGCGTTGTCAACGGGCGTTGACTTCTCTATATCTAGGGTGGCCTTTCCCCGGAGAGAACTGTGGATTGTGAAACACGCGCGCGACCTCGGGATGCCGCTGCGACCCGGGACTCCATCCTGGATGCGGCGCGCGACCAGTTCGCCCAGCGCAGCTATGAGGACGTCAGCCTTCGCGCGATCGCGCGCGGGGCCGGCATCGATGTCGCGCTCATCGCCCGGTATTTCGGATCCAAGGAAGAGTTGTTCGCCGACGCCCTCGAAGCCTGCGAGGTCGGTCCCGACCTTTTCTCCGGCCCTCGGGAGACATTTGGTCAGCGCATGGCAGAGCAGATCGTTTTCGAGCCCAAGAGCGGCGGCAAACTCCAGGGGACCCAGATCATGCTGAACTCCCTCGGCTCGGCCAAGGCGGCCGAAATCGTTCAGAACTCGGCCAATACCCAGTTCTTCCGCCCCTTTGCGACCTGGCTCGGCGGCGAAGACGCCCACATCCGAACCCGCCTCCTGGCCGGCCTGATGATGGGCATGGGCGTCAGCCGCGAACTGGCCGGAGGCTATGGCCTGACCGAGGCCGACGGAATGAGGCTGCGTGACCGCCTTGCGGGCATCCTCCAGGCGGTGGTGGACGAGACGGCGGCCTGATCCCGCATTGCCCGGACCGACATCACGGCCTATCCAGCCGCCATGCCCGGAGCCACCGCCCTCGACGACCTCGCTGAGACCTTCGACCTCCTGGGCGACTGGGAAGAGCGGTATCGCTATGTCATCGAACTGGGCCAGGCCCTGGCGCCGCTGGCCGATGCCGAGCGCAATCCGGACACCAAGGTTTCCGGCTGCGCCAGCCAGGTCTGGCTGGTTCACGATCCGGTCCGCGACGGCACCCTGCACTGGCGCGGTGATTCCGACGCCCACATCGTGCGCGGCCTGATCGCCATCGTGCTGGACCTCTACAACGGCTTGACGTCGGATCAGGTCCGCGACTTCGACGCCCAGGGCGCGATCACCCGTCTGGGCCTGTCCGAAGCCCTGTCGAGCCAGCGTGCCAACGGCCTGGCCTCGATGATCGCGCGCCTGCGCGCCGACGCGGCTCAGACCATCCGGTAGTGCTGCGACAGGCGCTCCAGCGCCAGCTTCAACCGTTCCTTGCCCGTCCGCGACGGCAGGCCCAGGGACCGTTCCGCCGCCCGCAGGGCGCTGCCGTACAGACAGATCTCCACCAGGACCTCGCTCAGCCCCGGCCCGACCGCGGCGAGCGCCTGCCGCACCCGTCTCCGCGCGGCCCCGGCCGGCGGCAGGAGACCCGGCCCCCTGGCCGCGCGGTCGCGCGGCGTGGCCGACCAGTCCATTGTCACCCGCCCGCCCATGGCAGCCTGTTCGACATCGTCCCTCAGCCGCTCGGCCGCCGCCACCTCCATCGGCTCCAGGAACGGCCGGCCATCCGGCCCCTTGCGCCGCGCCAGCCAGGCGATCGGGCTCTCGCCGCGATTGACGGTGACGATGGCCTGACGGCCATCCGGTCCCGTGCGCGTGTCGTGTTGCAGCATCCGTCCCGGCCCGCCCCCGTCGTCCTGGCCCGCCAGCACCCAACCGCCTCCTGCGCGCGGCAACAGGCCCGGTTCGCGCTGCAGGGCCCGGGCCACCCCCGCGTCGAGGCGCAACAGCGGACGCCGCCGTCGATCCGTTCCTGGCCGCACCAGCCAGGCCTCGCCCAGCCGATCCAGCCAGGCCCCCGGCTGGGCCAGCAACGCGCGCGCTCTGGCTTGCGGGCTCATGGGCGCGGCTCCCGCAGCCAGCCTGGCGCGCACGGCGACAGCCGCAGACAGGCCTCCAGCCGATCCAGCATCTCGTCCAGGCACCGGTCGTCGCGCCGGTCCTCGACGCGACGACAGGCGTGGCTCGCCGTCGTCCGGTCGCGTCCGAAGGCCGCCCCGATCCGATCCAGCGGCCACTGGAAAATAATGTGGATCAGATACATGGCCATCTGACGCGCCTGTACGGCAGCGCGCCCCTTGTGGCGGGCATCTAGAATTTCACTGCGCGGCGTCGCCGTGGCCAGGGCCACCATCTCGACGACCAGGGCGGCGACCCCCGGGTCGGTTCGGGCCGCGCCCATGACCTCAATCTCTTTTGTCGTCATCACCCAATCCTCAGTCTTCGGTCCATCGAAGACCCGGGCACCATCTTCGAGCGCCCGGCCGGAATGAGGATTAAATTCCTATNNNCGNCTGCCAAGCCCTTATGGCGTCAGGATCGGTCGTGTCGGAATAGGGGGATGGCGGCCACGAAAAAGGGGCACCCGACGGGGTGCCCCTTNATCAGACCCGACGGGTCNGTCTGTCTAGCGCCGACGGGCCGGCTTGCGGCCGCCCTGGCCCANGCCCATCTGCTTGGCCAGCTCCGAGCGGGCCTTGGCATAGTTNGGGGCGACCATCGGATAGTCGCGCGGCAGACCCCANTTGGCCCGGTATTCGTCGGGGCTCATGTCGTACTTGGTACGCAGGTGGCGCTTCAGCGACTTGAACTTGCGACCGTCTTCCAGGCAGATCAGGAAGTCAGGCGTGATCGACTTCTTGACCGACACCGCCGGCTCCTGAGGTTCGTTCGACGCCGCAACCTCGCCCGACGAGACCTCGGCCAGAGCACGATGAACATTCTGGATCAGGCTGGGCAGATCCGCCGCCGCAATCGCGTTGTTGCCGACATAGGCCGACACGATGTCGGTGGTCATTTCGATGATTTCAGACTGATCGTCCATGGCGCACATTCCTCGTTCAGCAACGCATGATTGAGAGCTGTAATCAGCCTCGAGAACGGGTGCTTTAGTGATGTTCGGCGATCATGACAACCGAAACCGGGCCGATATATTCGCGTATTATTTTCGGCCGAATTCTGACGTCAGAGCAAGCATCGCCGCGCGTTGCGGGACCGAGTATTCGTCAAGCACGTCATCTGCACCATCACGAATCGCGCGCATAAGCTGTGGCGTCAGAGCTGAACTCAACGACCAGTTCCAGTATCTCAAGACTGTCTGGGCCCGGTCGACTGCAATCATGTCGTATGTAATCAGCACCTCGGACAGCCGCGCATCCATCTGGCCGGCCTCGTCGACCTCCGGCCGGCGCATGCCCCGCCAGAGCTGGCGAACACAGGCCTTGGGCAATCCGGTCGCCTTGCACAGGATAGCCACGGACTCACCGCCCATGTCGGTGAAGATCTTGGCCCCCGTCATCGGCTTGATGCCCGCCAGGAAGGAGATTTCGGACGCCAGGTCACGGGTCAATCCATGGGCAGCGACCTCGACCGCATGATCCAGGCTGTCGTAGGGGCTTTTCTCGACGGCGGCCCGGTTACGCTGGCGGCGCTCGATGAACTGCAGGGCCTTGCGTGACAGGGCATCCTGCCAGCCTTCAGCGGCCGCCATGGCAAAGACGTCATCGACGACTTCCTGCAGCACCTCGCGGGACACGGCGAAGCGCGACAGGATGGTGCGCCGCTGTTCGGTGTTGCTCCACCAGAACATCACATAGGCGCTGGACGGCCGCATTTCCGGGCGCTTGAGCAACGGGTCGATCAGGCTGATCGCATCGCGACTGACGGCAACCAGTTCCTCGATCGCCGTCTGCGACAGCNTGGCCTCCCTGTTGTGAAGCAGCCGGTCCATGACCNCCGGCTCCAGGTGCGACACCAGGGCGTCGGTAATGGCCTCCGACAGATTGCGGCGACCGGCCAGGGCGAGACGCTGGGAATGACCCGCTTCCAGGGCGCACGAAATCAGGTCGGCATCAGAGAAGGCCGTACACTGATCCAGCAACAGTTCAGCCGCACCGGAATCATCGCGCAGCAACAGCCGGACCAGGCTGTCGGGAATTTCCGTCAGGGGGGCGAGGCGTTTGGCGACTCTCAATCGCTCCGACGGTTCGGCCTCGCGCAACATCTCCACCAGCAGGTCCCCGACCACGGCGCGCTCAAAGGCGTTGATGCGGCTTCCCGGCAGGCTGACCACATCGGCCAGTCGCTTCAGCAGGGCACGGCGCGCGCGCGAGGATTCGCCCGGCGTCGGCGTCGGATCCAGGGCGGACGAAGCGGCAGATTCGCTCATGCCCTAATATCGGCTCCGGATAGTTAACCGCTTGTGGACGGTACGACGCCACCAAAACGTGGCGGGACACCGGTTTCCACGCACCGGGACGCGACCTAGTCGAAGCGTGTCCAGGCCGAGCGGCTGTCGGGAACCAGAACAAACGTCGCGGCCACCTCTCCGGCCCGTTCAAACCGGAGCAAGAGTGTCACCGTCTCGGCCTCGGCCCGCGCCGAGTCGAACCCGATCAGCATCAGATGCAGGTCGCTGCCCGGCCGGACATCCAGCCGTCCTTCAGACCCGGCCTCCCAACGCGTATCGGACACCATGTCGGGGCGCTCGCCGGACCGATCAATCCGGTGCAGTTCCACCCGTTCGGCGCAAGGGCAGGATGCTCCGATCAGGGCATCGGTCGCACCCGAGTTGTCGATCCGCAGATAGGCCGCAACATCGCCCGGTTCGCCCGGATTGGCGACGAGGCGTCGGCTGATCATCAGGGAACCCGAGGCCAGGGCCGCCTGCTCCCCGGCGCGATCCGGCCCCGCGACGGTCGCCCGCGAATCCAGGCGATAGTCAAAGCCGCCGAACTCGACCCAGGCCCCGTCGCGCTCCACCTGGCCGCGCGTCCGATAGGTGCCATCGTCCGCAATCATCATCGTCGAGCGCAGCCGCTCCAGACCCTCGATGCCGTGGACCGTCTCATTGATTTCGATCACGCCCTCGGGGGTCACCGACATCTGGCCCGTCGTGTGGAAGCCACCCGATGTGAAGTAATGAAAAATCAGATGGCCGCTGTCGCGATCCGGGAAGATCAGGGTCTCGCCGCCATAGAGGCCGTTGTTGACCGAATGGACCGCGCGCACAGCGTGGCCGCCGACGGCCCACTCCCAGCGCACCACGTCCTCGACCGTGTTCGGCCCGACCGATGACCCGCGCCAGGCGCGCCCGATCAGGGGATACAGCGGTCGGAATGGGTCTTCGTCCGCCGCCTCGGCCGCCGGCAGATCCTGGGCCAGGGCTGGAGCCACGACGCCGGCGAGAAGGCCCGCCGCCGCCGCCATCGACACGACACTGAGTTTCATGGCCGGCTCCCCGTTCGCTCCTAGAGAAGGCCGGGGGCAGGCTTGCCCGTCAAGCGTTTTGGCCGTCCTGGCGAGACAGGGCCCGCGTCGCGTCACGGCCCCTCAAACAGCGCCAGCGTTCAGATCTCGTGGCGGATGCGCGTCAGGATTCGTCCAAGCAGATTGTAGCCCTTCCAGACTGATGGCTGATGGTTGCCCGGATCGTCCAACGTCAGGCCGTTGCCCCAGTTCCAGTCGCGCGGATTGGCCTCGACCAGCATAGCCGGCGCTGTCCCCTTCAACTGTCTGGCCGCGCCTTCGTTCTGGCGGAACTTCTCGAAATTGCCCCGGTAAACGATGTCGATGCGGTGCTCGTGCCAGACTTGGTGATCAAAGCCTCGCACCCCTTGCCCCAGCCGCTTCTGGGTCGCCGGATCGTCCGACGTCATGATCTGACCCGCCGTTTCATCATCTTCGAACAAGCGGGCCTTGCTGACCATCATCCACTGCTCTGCCGTGACGAAGGTCTCTCCTGCGATGACGAATTTCGTTGGATGCCATTGGCTGAAAACCCCTTTGATAAAGGGGTGGAATTCGCCGAATGCCGCGGGGTCCGGCAGGTCCGTCACGGTCAGAGTGGCGCTCATAGCCCCTCAAACAGCGCCGTCGACAGATAGCGTTCCGCAAAGCTGGGGATGATGGCCACGATGGTCTTGCCGGCGTTCTCGTCCAGCGCCGCCCGGCGGAAGGCGGCGGTCAGGGCCGCGCCGGACGAAATCCCCACCGGAATGCCCTCCAGCCGCGCGGCCTTGCGGGCCATGTCGAAGGCCTCTTCATTCGTCACCTCCTCGATGCCGTCGATCATCGACCGGTCCAGAATGGCCGGGACAAACCCGGCCCCGATGCCCTGGATCTTGTGCGGACCGGGCGCACCGCCGGCCAGGACGGGCGAATCCGCCGGCTCGACCGCGATCATCCTGACCGAGGGTTTGCGCGCCTTCAGCACCTGGCCGACGCCGGTCAGCGTTCCGCCGGTGCCGACGCCCGAAATCACCATGTCCACGCCGCCGTCCGTGTCGGCCCAGATTTCCTCCGCCGTCGTTTTGCGGTGGATTTCGGGATTGGCCGGATTGTCGAACTGGCCGGGACTGATGGCCCCCGGCGTCGCGGCCAGCAGGTCTTCGGCCATGGCGATGGCCCCCTTCATGCCTTTCTCGGCCGGGGTCAGAACCAGCTCGGCCCCCAGCAGGGCCAGCATCTTGCGCCGCTCGATCGACATGGATTCCGGCATCACCAGAACCAGCCGGATACCCTTGGCCGCCGCCACAAAGGCCAGGGCGATGCCGGTATTGCCGCTGGTCGGTTCGATCAGCACCGTCTCGGGCGTCAGCTTGCCGGCCTGGTCCAGAGCCTCGACCATGGCCACGCCGATACGGTCCTTGACCGAACCCATGGGGTTGAAGAACTCCAGCTTGGCCAGCACTGTCGCCTTGGGCCTCAGCTCTGCCGATAGCCGCGGCAGCGCCACCAGCGGCGTGTCACCGATCGTTTCGATGATCGACGGATAGACCTTGCCGCGCCCGGCCTTGCGATGGCGGCTGGCGTCATAGGCGGCGTCGGACATGGTTCAGTCTCCCTCGAACAGGGGCCCAACATAGGCGACGGCGAGCAGGCCGCAACGCCCCGGGGTGGCGATGCCCGTCTTCGTAAGCCCTGCACTGGGCTCAGCGACTCCCGCCGATCCGGGGGGCCGATGCACTCGCCTGACAGGCGCTGACACTTGACCTAAGCGGCGTTCGCCCCGACTCACGCTAGAAGATAGGTTTGAGTCCGAGCCCTGTCCGACGTCACGTTTCACGCCCTCAGGTCTGCCGAGTGATCGAATCGTCCAGCCCACCTCCCAGCCGCC
>Ga0056914_10002125_pt1 | contig 12981 bp, 14 predicted proteins | sample TNRBio252014_DNA_FD_55168 | JGI IMG/M metagenome (GOLD analysis project Ga0056914, IMG submission 55168) | Wastewater treatment Type I Accumulibacter community from EBPR Bioreactor in Madison, WI, USA - TNR Reactor_6/25/2014_ DNA | ecosystem: Engineered > Bioreactor > EBPR > Anaerobic-Aerobic >...
TCGCCCATGACCCGGGTCAGTTCGCGATGAACGACACCGACCAGCGCCTGGCCGGGACTCAGCGAGCCGATGACCTCCTCGCCGACCGCCTTCTCCCGGACCGCGGCGATGAAATCCTTGATCACCGGCAGCGCGACATCGGCCTCGAGCAGCGCCATGCGCACCTCGCGCAGGGCGTCGTTGATATTCGATTCGGTCAGGCGCGCTTCGCCCTTGACCGTCTTCATGACGCGGGCAAGGCGATTGGTCAGGTTGTCGAGCATGGCGGATGGGCTTCTAGTAGAATCGGCGAATGGCCGACATTGTAATTCAGCTTCTGCCCCATATCCTCGCCGCCCTGCTCTACGGCGCGCTCGGCCTCCATTTCTGGAACACGCGATGGCGCGAACATNAGGGACAAAGCATCGCCTCNCCCATGCTGCCGTGGGAGCGGCTGGCCATTGCCGCAGCCCTGCTGATCCACGCCGCCGGCCTCTACGGCGCCCTGTTCGGCCAGGCGGGCATGCGCTTCTCGTTCAGCTTCGCCCTGTCGCTGATGATGTGGCTTGCGGTCCTGATCTACTGGCTGGAAAGCTTCATGGCGCGCATGGAGGGGATGCAGCCGATGGTCCTGCCGCTGGCCGCGGTCTGCGCCGTGTNGCCGGTCGTCTTCCCGCAGGCGCATCTGGTCGCCAACGCCANCGCCACCGGCTTCAAGCTGCATTTTCTGGCGGCCATGCTGGCCTACAGCCTGCTCACGCTTTCGGCGCTGCACGCGATCTTCATGGGCTTTACCGAGAATGCCCTGCACAAGCGCCTGATGAAGCGCAGCCTGGCCAGCCTGCCGCCGCTTCTGACCATGGAGTCGCTGCTTTTCCGCATGCTTCTGCTCGGCTTCGTTCTGCTGACNCTGACAGTCGGCAGCGGCGTGCTCTTCTCGGAGACGCTCTTCGGCAAGCCCCTGTCCTTCGACCACAAGACCCTGTTTGCCTTCGCTTCCTGGGGCATTTTCGCGACCCTGCTGGTCGGGCGGCACGCCTGGGGNTGGCGCGGCAAGCGCGCGTTGCGCTGGACGCTCGCCGGATTCTCCCTGCTGATCCTGGCCTATGTCGGCAGCCGCTTTGTCGCCGAGGTCATACTCGGCCGCGCATGAACCTTGGATGACGTTCCCTTATCCGCGCAACTGATCGTTCTTGCCGTTCTGCTCGCCCTGCCGGCATTCTTTTCGCTCAGCGAAACGGCCATGATGGCCTCCAACCGTTACCGGCTGCGCCATCTCGCGCAGTCCGGAAATCGCGGGGCCGAGAAGTCCCTTGCCCTTCTCGACCAGACCGACAAGATGCTGGGTGTCATCCTGCTCGGCAACAACCTGGTCAATGCCGCGGCAGCAACCCTGGTCAGCGTCATCGCCATCAAGCTGTTCGGCGAGGAAAAGTGGGCATTGGCGGCGGGAACCCTGATCGTCACCTTTGCCATCCTGGTGTTCTCGGAGATCACCCCGAAGATCGTCGGCGCGACCTACGCCGATCGCATCGCGCTCGTGCTCACCCATATACTCGCACCGCTGCTGCGCCTCTTCTACCCGCTCGTCTGGTTCATCAACCTCTTCGCCAGCGGACTTGGTCTGTTGACGGTCGAGGACATCGTCGAAGAGTTCGTCGGCGAGTTCACCACCTCGGTGCCCGGCCCCGGTCGGTCGCTCGCCTGGGATGACCAGGGAAGCGCGATCGTCGAGGGGTCTCGCCATTTGCGCGACATCAACCGCCTCCTTGGCCTGCAGTTCCCGCTGGCCGGACCGAAAACCCTCAATGGACTCATTCTTGAACACTTTCAGGACATTCCGGATGCCGGTGTGAGTATCCGCCTGACCGGGGTAGCCATCGAAATCCTCAAAACCGGGGAGCGCAACGTCGTCACCGTGCGCATGTTCAGGCCCGCCCGTCGCTGAGCCTGCCTTGTGCAGTCTTTACAAACGGGGGTCTCCGTAGCATCATCGCCGAATCTAAACGGCATCTGACGCGCAACCAATGTCCGCCCTACCCCAAGCAAGCCCCCTCAGCGGTCTCGCCCGCGCCCTGGTCCAGGCGGGACGGCTCAAGGAACCGGAAGCCGAACAGCTGATCAGCCAGGCTCATCACGAGCGGCACTCGCTGATCGAACAGATCATTGCCAGTCAGAAGATCTCGTCGCTCGATCTCGCCCGATTCGTCGCCGACACCTTTGGCTATCCGCTGCTCGATCTGGCGGTTTTCGATGAGNCGCACATTCCGGCGAACGCCATCGACCGCAAGCTGATCGCCGCGCATCGGGTCATTCCGCTGAACAAGCGGGGAAATCGCCTCTCGGTTGCCATTGCCGACCCGACCAACCTGCGGGCGCTGGACGAGATCCGCTTCCAGACCGGCCTGGGTGTCGACCCGGTCGTCGTCGAACACCCGAAGCTGGTTCCGCTGGTCGCCAAGTATGCCGAGTCCGCGGAAGANACGCTGAGGAGCCTCGCCACTGACGACATCAACCTCGATTTCCTCGACGACGATGCCGCCGGCAAGGCCGAGGATGTGGCTTCGCAGGAAATCGACGATGCGCCGGTCGTCCGTTTCATTCAGAAAATGCTGCTCGACGCCATCAACGATGGCGCATCGGACATCCATTTCGAACCCTACGAGAAGTACTACCGAATCCGCGTCCGCGTAGACGGCGTTCTGCGCGAGGTCGCGACGCCGCCGCTGGCGATCAAGGACAAGATCGCGTCGCGGATCAAGGTCATTTCGCGCCTGAACATCGCCGAAAAGCGGGTACCCCAGGATGGCCGGATGAAACTGGTCCTTTCGAAGAACCGCGCCATCGACTTCCGGGTGAGCACCCTGCCGACGCTGCAGGGCGAGAAGATNGTGATGCGTATTCTCGACCCGACCTCGGCGACCCTCGGGATTGAGTCCCTTGGNTATGAACCCGAACAGAAGGCGATCCTGCTCAATGCCATCAGCCGCCCCTACGGCATGGTTCTGGTGACCGGGCCGACCGGTTCGGGCAAGACGGTGTCCCTGTACACCTGCCTCAACATCCTGAACAAGACCGGCGTCAACATCTCGACTGCCGAGGATCCCGCCGAAATCAATCTGGCCGGCATCAACCAGGTCAATGTGGACGACAAGGCGGGGCTGACCTTCGCGGTTGCGCTGCGCGCCTTCCTGCGCCAGGACCCGGACATCATCATGGTCGGCGAGATTCGCGACCTGGAGACGGCGGAAATCGCCATCAAGGCCGCCCAGACCGGCCACATGGTCATGTCGACGCTGCACACCAACGATGCCCCGGCCACCCTGACCCGCCTGATGAACATGGGCGTGCCGACCTTCAACATCGCCTCGAGCGTCCTGCTCATCACCGCGCAGCGCCTGGCGCGCCGCCTGTGCAACTGCAAGAAGGCGATCGACGNNCCGGCCAAGACCCTCCTCGACGCCGGCTTCAGCGAAGCGGACCTCGACGGTTCCTGGACNCTCTTCGGCCCCGGCGGTTGCGAGCGCTGCAAGGGTAGCGGTTACAAGGGCCGCGTCGGCATCTATCAGGTCATGCCCGTTTCCGAGGCCATCCAGCGCCTGATCATGAACGGCGCGGGNGAATTGGATCTGGCGGAACAGGCGGCGCGCGAGGGGGTGAGGAACCTGCGCGAATCCGGCCTGCTCAAGGTCAAGCAGGGCCTGACCTCGCTCGACGAGGTTCTGAGCACAACGAACGTATAACGGGGAAGGAAGACGGATGGCTACCGCCACAAGGGCTAGAACGCTTGCAGTCAGGGAATTCACTTTCGTCTGGGAAGGAAAGAACCGGGACGGCAAACCGGTTCGTGGCGAGATGCGGGCGGCGAGCGAGGCCGTCGTTCAGACCAGCCTGCGCCGCCAGGGGGTGATGAACGCGCGCGTCAAGAAGGCGCGCTTCAAGATGGGCGGCAAGGTCACCGANAAGGAAATCGCCCTCTTCACGCGCCAGCTCGCCACGATGATGAAATCCGGCGTGCCGCTGCTCCAGGCGTTCGACATCGTCGGTCGCGGCCACGCCAACGGTGCGGTCGCCAAACTCCTGCTCGACATCAAGGCCGACGTCGAAACCGGCAGTTCGCTGTCGCAGGCGTTCCGCAAATATCCGCTGTATTTCGANGCCCTGTACTGCAANCTCGTCGCGGCCGGCGAACAGGCCGGGATCCTGGANACCCTGCTCGAGCGCCTCGCGACCTACAAGGAAAAGATCCTCGCCATCAAGAGCAAGATCAAGTCCGCGCTGTTCTACCCGATCTCCGTCATCGTCGTCGCCTTCATCATCACCGCCGTCATCATGATTTTCGTGATCCCGGCGTTCAAGGACGTGTTCAAGAGCTTCGGCGCCGACCTGCCGGCGCCGACCCTGCTGGTGATCGCCATCTCGGACTTCTTCGTCGCCTACTGGTGGGCCATTTTCGGCATCNTCTTCGGCGGCCTCTACGCCTTTTTCGAGGCCTGGAANCGCTCGGAGAAGGTGCAGATGGCGATGGACCGCCTCCTGCTCCGCCTGCCCATCTTCGGCGACATCATCCGCAAGGCGGTGATCGCCCGCTGGTCGCGCACGCTGTCNACGATGTTCGCCGCNGGCGTGCCACTGGTCGAGTCGCTGGATTCGGTGGGCGGCGCCGCCGGCAACTACGTCTACAANGCCGCCACCAAGCAGATCCAGGGCGAGGTGTCGACCGGCACCAGCCTCACCAATGCGATGACCAACGTCAATCTGTTCCCCAACATGGTGACGCAGATGGTGGCGATCGGCGAGGAATCGGGCGCGCTCGACTCGATGCTCTCGAAGGTCGCCGACTTCTTCGAACAGGAAGTCGACGATGCCGTCGAGGCGATGTCCAGCCTGATGGAGCCGATCATCATGGTGGTCCTCGGGACGTTGATCGGCGGCATGGTCGTCGCGATGTACCTGCCGATCTTCAAGCTGGGCGCCGTCATCTGATGCCATTCGATTCACTGGGCGGCCTGGCTGGCGTGGCCGGGCTGCTCGGTCTGTGTGTCGGCAGTTTCCTCAACGTCGTGATTCACCGCCTGCCCCGGATGATGGAGCGGGACTGGCAGGTACAGTGCGCGGAATTGCGCGGTGAAACGCCGTCGACCGCGGAAGTCCTGTCGCTGGCGCGCCCCCGGTCCCGCTGTCCGTCCTGCGGCCACCAGATCACCGCGCTCGAGAACATCCCAATCGTCAGTTACGTGCTGCTGCGCGGAAAGTGCTCGAAGTGCGCGGCGCCGATCTCCTTGCGCTACCCGGTCGTCGAGGCGCTGACCGGCCTGCTCTCGGCGTACGCCGCCTGGCACTTCGGACCGACGCTCCAGGCGGCCGGGGCGCTGCTCATGCTCTGGGCGCTGATCGCCCTGACCGCGATCGATTACGACACGCAACTGCTTCCGGATTCGATCACCCTGCCGCTGCTCTGGATCGGACTGGCGCTCAATCTCGCCGGCGCCTATGTCGACATCTCGTCGGCGGTCATCGGCGCCATGGTCGGCTATCTGACGCTGTGGTCGGTGTTCTGGCTGTTCAAGCTGGCGACCGGCAAGGAAGGCATGGGCTATGGCGACTTCAAGCTCCTTGCCGCGCTCGGCGCCTGGCTGGGCTGGCCAATGCTGCCGGTCATCATCCTGCTGTCGTCGATCGTCGGCGCCGTGGTCGGCATCGGCCTGATGGTCTTCGGTCGCCACGGGCGCAACACGCCCATCCCCTTTGGCCCCTATCTTGCCGCCGCCGGCATCATTGCCCTGTTCTGGGGGCCGCAACTGACCCGCGGCTATCTCGGGCTGATGACTTGAAAATTCCTGGCGGTATCGCCAATTGGGCGTGGCGTCTTCTCGTTTATAATTTCGGGTTTTGGAGGATCACCATGCCGATCTACGAATATCGCTGTGACTCCTGTGGCTTCCAGAAAGAGCATCTGCAGAAGATGAGCGAGCCACAGCTCACGACCTGCCCGGAATGCGGCAAGCAGAGCTACGGCAAATTGCTGTCGGCCGCCGGATTCCACCTCAAGGGCAACGGCTGGTATGCCACCGATTTCAAGGGCGGCGGCAAACCCGCGGCGAAGCCCGAAAGCGTCCCGCCCTGCCAGGGTGGAACCGGAGCATGCACTCCGTGCGCAGCCAGTTGATCAAACGCTACTTTCTTACCGGACTCCTGATCTGGGTGCCGCTGGTCATCACCGGCTGGGTGCTGTCGTTCATCGTCAGCACGCTGGACCAGTCCTTGCTCCTGCTTCCCGTAGCCATTCATCCGCAGACACTCTTCGGCTTTCCGATACCGGGTGTCGGGTCGCTCCTGACCCTGGCGATGATCCTGCTGACCGGCCTGCTGGCCACCAACTTCATCGGCCAGAAGTTGGTCGTCTGGTGGGAGATGCTTCTTGCCCGCATACCCTTCGTCAATTCGGTCTATCACAGCGTCAAGCAAGTTTCCGACACGCTCTTCTCGTCGAGTGGAAATGCGTTCCGCCGGGCCTTGCTCGTCCAGTATCCGCGTCCGGGCTGCTGGACGATCGCCTTCCTGACCGGCAAGCCCGGCGGCGATGTCGTCAATCATCTGCGGGGCGAGTACCTGAGCGTCTATGTGCCGACCACCCCGAACCCGACCTCCGGCTTCTTCCTGATGATGCCGGCGACCGATGTCATCGAACTTGAAATGACCGTCGACGAAGCGCTCAAGTACATCATCTCGATGGGCGTCGTGGCGCCGCCAGCGCACCCCCCTGTCATCACCAGAACCTGATTCCACCGGAAGGCTTCATGCGTACCCATTACTGCGGACAGCTCAACGCCGCCCTCGACGGGCAGATTGTCACCCTCTGCGGCTGGGCGCAGCGCCGCCGCGACCATGGCGGTGTCATCTTCATCGATCTGCGCGATCGCGATGGTCTCGCGCAGATCGTCTGCGATCCCGACCGCGCCGACTCGTTCGCGATCGCCGAGTCGGTCCGCAACGAGTTCTGCCTGAGAGTGACCGGCAAGGTACGGCCGCGCCCGGCCGGGACGACCAACGCCAATCTCGCGTCGGGCGAGATCGAGGTTCTCTGCCACGCGATCGAGGTGTTGAATCCGTCGGTGACGCCGCCATTCCAGCTCGATGACGACAACCTGTCCGAAAATGTCCGGCTGATTCACCGCGTCATCGACCTGCGCCGCCCGCAGATGCAGAANAACCTGATGTTGCGCTACAAGACGGCGCGCGCCTTCCGGCGCTTCCTCGACGACAACGGCTTCATCGACATCGAGACGCCGATGCTGACCAGGTCCACTCCGGAAGGCGCCCGCGACTATCTCGTGCCCTCGCGCGTCCACCCCGGCCACTTCTTCGCCCTGCCGCAGTCGCCGCAACTGTTCAAGCANTTGCTGATGGTTGCCGGCTTCGACCGCTATTACCAGATCGTCAAGTGCTTCCGCGACGAGGATCTGCGCGCCGACCGCCAGCCNGAATTCACCCAGGTCGATATCGAGACCTCGTTCATGAGCGAGGAGCAGATCACCGGCCTCATCGAGAACCTGATCCGTTACGTCTTCAAGGACGCGATCGGCGTCGACCTGCCCAATCCCTTCCCGCGCATGACCTGCGCCGAGGCGATGCGCCGCTTCGGGTCCGACAAGCCGGACCTGCGCGTCACCCTCGAACTGAGCGAAGTCACCGATGCCGTCAGGGACGTTTCCTTCAAGGTGTTCTCCGGTATCGCCAACAGCGAGAACGGTCGCGTCGCCGCGCTGCGCGTGCCGGGCGGCGCCAGCCTGACGCGCGGCGAGATCGACGAATACACCAGGTTCGTCGCCATCTACGGCGCCAGAGGGCTGGCCTACATCAAGGTCAACGACGTCACGCAACTCAATGAAACCGGCCTGCAAAGCCCGATCGTCAAGAACCTCCACGAAAATGCCCTGAAAACCATCGTCGACCGCACCAAGGCTGAATCCGGCGACCTGATCTTCTTCGGCGCCGACAAGGCCAAGGTGGTCAATGACGCGCTCGGCGCACTGCGCATCCGGATCGGCCACGAAAAGGGCTTCCTCAACGGCAGGCCGTGGGAACCGCTGTGGGTCGTCGATTTCCCGATGTTCGATTACGACGACGAAGGCAAGCGGTGGACGGCCTCCCATCACCCGTTCACCAGCCCCAAGGACGAGCACGTCGCCCTCCTCAAGAGCGACCCCGGCAAGTGCCTGGCCAAGGCCTACGACCTGGCTCTCAACGGTTCCGAAATCGGCGGCGGATCGGTTCGTATCCATCGCGCCGAAGTCCAGGAAGCGGTCTTCGACGCCCTGAACATCGGCCCCGAGGAGCAGCAGGCCAAGTTCGGCTTCCTCCTCGACGCCCTCAAGTACGGCGCCCCGCCGCACGGCGGACTGGCCTTCGGCCTCGACCGCATCGTCACCATGATGACCGGCGCCGAATCGATCCGCGACGTCATCGCCTTCCCCAAGACCCAGCGCGCCCAGTGCCTGCTGACCGATGCGCCGAGCGGCGTCGACGAGAAGCAGCTGCGCGAACTGCACATCCGCCTGCGCCAGAAGGTGGAAACCCGGGTCGAAGTCAGCCCGGGCTGACGCTCGATGAATCCTGGCTGCGCCTGCTGATCGTCGCCTGGCTGGCGATCGGCGGCGCCCTCGGCCTGGCCCGCGAGAGTGTCGCGGTCGACTCGGTTCTGCTGGCCGAGCTGCCGCGCGAGGCGCGCCAGACCCTGTCCCTGATCAAGGAGGGCGGGCCGTTTCCCTATTCGCGCGACGGCGTCGTCTTCGGCAACTACGAAAAGCGCCTGCCCCCGCGCCAGCGCGGCTACTACCGCGAATATACCGTCAAGACTCCCGGCAGCCGCGGCCGGGGAGCACGGCGCATCGTCAGCGGCGGCGAACAGGAGCACTACTATACCGACGATCACTACCGCAGTTTCCGGCGCATCCGGGAATAGACGATGAGCGAGAAATTCCTCGGAAAGGCCGGCCAGGCCGCTGTCTACTACCTGCCGGCCAGCCGGCGCGACGCCGTCGACGCTGCCGCCGCCAGGCTCCAACTGCGGGCGATTCCCGTCGACCTCTCGCGGGCGGCCAGCGCCGGTGAAGCGCTCCGGCGACTGGGTGAAGCCCTGGACTTCCCGGACTGGTACGGCGCGAATTTCGATGCCCTGATCGACTGCCTGACCGATCCCGAATGCCTCCCGGGCAAGGGCCATGTCCTGTTTGTCGATGGCGCCGCAACGCTGCGCCACGGCGACCCCGCGGCTTTCGCGACCCTGCTGGACGTCCTGCAGGCGGCGGCCGGCGAGCGCCGGGCGGCCGGCGCCCCCTTGTGGATCCTGCTTGACACGCACGCGCCGGGCGTCAATCCATTGCCCGAGAAATGACCGGCTTCAAACAGCCGGTCTCGGTTCTCGTCGTCATCCACACCCCGGCGCTCGATGTCCTGCTCCTCGAACGGAGCGCGCATCCAGGCTTCTGGCAGTCGGTCACCGGCAGCCGCGAGGGCGACGAAGGGCCTGCCGACACGGCCCGCCGCGAGGTCGCCGAGGAAACCGGCATCGCCAGCACACGCTACCGGTTGCACGACTGGCACATCACCAACACCTTCGAGATCTTCGCCGAGTGGCGCCAGCGCTATGCGCCTGGCATCACCCGCAACGTCGAACACGTCTTCGGCGCGTTGCTTCCCGAACCGCAGCCCATTTCGCTGACCCCCGGCGAACATCGCAACTGGGCCTGGATGCCGTGGCAGCAGGCCGCCCGATGTTGCTTCTCATGGACCAACCGCGACGCCATCCTGATGCTGCCTGACAAGATAGCCCGAGCGACTTGAAACGCCTGAAAATACCCCTATATTGAAGACACGATGATTTGATTCAAAAAGGAGAACCATCATGGCAAACATCACTCGCCTCGATCCGCTCGAGGATCTTTTCCGCGGATTCTTCGTGCGCCCGGTCGATTTGAACGCAAACACGCAACAACCGCCATCGATCAAGATGGACGTCAAGGAGCAGGGGGACGATTACCTGGTCCACGCCGAACTGCCGGGCGTCAGGAAGGAAGATATCCATGTCGTCGTCGACGGCAACCAGGTGTCGATCAGCGCCGAGGTCAAGCAGGAGAAGGAAGTCAAGGAAGGTGAGCGCGTCCTGCGCTCCGAGCGTTACTTCGGCAAGGTGACACGCTCGTTCCAGCTCGGCCAGGAAATCGACGATGCCAAGGCAGCCGCCAAGTTCAATGACGGCGTGCTCGAACTGACGCTGCCGAAACGCGCGGCCAGCCCGAACAAGCGCCTGACCGTCGAATAATCCGCCCGCCCCCGCGACAAGAAGGCCGGATCCCGTTCCGGCCTTTTGTACAATCCGCGCCAGTTCACCCGGAGCCCGCCATGAGTCTCGAGCATCTCGCCCCCGGCATCAAGGCCGCCGTTCTCGCCGAAGCGCTGCCCTATATCAAGCGCTTCCACGGCAAGACCATCGTCGTCAAGTACGGCGGCAACGCGATGACCGACGATCATCTCAAGCAATGCTTCGCGCGCGATGTCGTCCTGCTCAAGCTGGTCGGCTTCAACATCGTCGTCGTCCATGGCGGCGGTCCGCAGATCGAAAATCTGCTCGCCCGCGTCGGCAAGAAGGGCGAATTCGTTCAGGGCATGCGCGTCACCGACGCCGAAACCATGGACCTCGTCGAAATGGTCCTTGGCGGGCAGGTGAACAAGGAGATCGTCAACCTGATCAACCAGCACGGCGGCAAGGCGGTCGGCCTGACCGGCAAGGACGGCAGCTTCATCCGCGCCAGGAAGCTGATGCTGGAGAGCAAGGACGTTCCGGGCGACCTGATCGACATCGGCCAGGTCGGCGACATCTCACAGATCGACCCGTCGTTGATCGCCCTGCTCGACACCGGGGCCTTCATTCCGGTCATCGCGCCGATCGGCGTCGGCAAGGCCGGCGAGACCTACAACATCAACGCCGACGTCGTCGCCGGCAAGATCGCCGAGGTGCTCAAGGCCGAGAAGCTGGTGCTGCTGACCAACACGCCGGGGGTCCTCGACCAGGCGGGCAACCTGGTCAGCGGCATCACCCCCAAGCAGATCGACGACATGGTCGCGGACGGCACGCTGTCCGGCGGCATGCTGCCGAAGATCGGCTCGGCGCTCGATGCCGCGCGCAACGGCGTCAAGGGCGTGCACATCATCGACGGCCGCGTCGAACACGCCCTGCTGCTGGAAATCCTGACCGACCACGGCGTCGGCACCATGATCAAGTCGCACTGACAACACGCCCGCCCGCGGGCCTGTTGCGGCGCAGGCCAAGCTGCCGCGGGCAGGTTGCGCGAACGTGGCGAGCGGCCGGAGACAGGATCCCGATGAACCGACCCGTCTGGCTGTTCGACCTCGACAACACGCTGCATCAGGCAAGCCCGCACATCTTTCCCCACATCAACCGCGCGATGACCGAGTACATCGCGCACCATCTCGGCGTCGACCATGACCAGGCCGCCGCCATCCGCCAGGAGTACTGGGTTCGCTACGGAGCGACGCTGCTCGGCCTGATCCGTCACCACGGCACCGACCCCGGCCATTTCCTCCACGCCACCCACCAGTTTCCCGACCTCAGGCGCATGGTCGTCTTCGAGCGCCCGGTCATTCACGCCCTGCGCCGCCTGCCGGGGCGCAAGATCCTCTTTTCCAACGCGCCGCGTCACTATGCCGCCGCCATCCTCGACATCACCGGACTCGGCGCTTGCTTCGATGCGGTCTACTCGGTCGAGAGCGTCCGCTATCGGCCCAAGCCGATGCTTTCCGGCTTCCGCGCCCTGCTCCGGGCGGAACGCCTCGACCCGCGCCGCTGCATCATGGTCGAGGACAGCCTGGCCAACCTCGTCGCGGCCAAGAAACTCGGCATGAAGACCGTGTGGGTGAGCGCTGGCTCGCGCCGCTCCCCCAGCGTGGATGCGAAAATCACCTCGGTCCTCGAACTCCCTGGCCGCTGCGGTCGACTATAATTCCCGGCCAAAATCCGCACACCAGATCCGACAGAAGGAGAACCATGGCCATCAAGCCCGGCGAACGCCGCCTGCAGATTCTGCAAACCCTGGCCGAGATGCTGGAGACCCCGAAGGGGGAGAAGATCACCACCGCCGCCCTGGCGGCCCGGCTCGAGTGCTCGGAAGCCGCCCTCTACCGGCATTTCGCGAGCAAGGCGCAGATGTTCGAGGGACTGATCGAATTCATCGAACAGAGCCTGTTCGGGGTGATCAACCAGATCACGTCGGAAGAAGCGCAGGGCCTGAAGCAGGTCGAAGCGATCCTCGGACTGCTGCTGAGTTTCTCCCAGAAGAATCGCGGCATGACGCGCGTCCTGATCGGCGACGCCCTGGTCAATGAGAATGAGCGCCTGCAGGGGCGCATCAACGCCCTGCTCGACAAGATCGAAGCCGCCCTGAAGCAGGCGNTGCGCATCGCCGCGACACAGGAATCCCTGAAACCCGGCGCCGACTTCGGAGCGCTGGCGAACCTGCTGCGCTGCTATGTCGTCGGCCGCTGGGAACAGTACGCGCGCAGCGGTTTCGTCCGCGAACCGCTGGNGCAGTGGCCGCAACAGTGGCGCATGCTGTACTTCGCCTGCCTGTCGCAGTCGGGCGCGCCGGTCAACGCCTGAACGACAAGGGGCGGCCCATCCCGCCCTTTGTGCTGGCCAAGGGAAGAATCAGCGCTTCATTCCATTTCCAGATCAATTGTGACGCGAAGACGAGCCGCCGGCAGTGCAAGTAGCACGGCAAGGCGAAGTCGACAAAGTCACGGTTGGTCTGGAAATGGAATCAGATACTCGGCCGCATCGAGCGCGAAGTAGGTCAGGATGCCGTCGGCCCCGGCCCGCTTGAAGGCCAGCAGGCTTTCGAGGACACAAGCCTTCTCGTCGAGCCAGCCGTTCTGCGCCGCCGCCTTGAGCATCGCGTACTCGCCGCTGACCTGGTAGGCGAA